>VOFI01002053.1_pt1 | contig 29552 bp, 30 predicted proteins | sample 5384131 | NCBI WGS metagenome assembly VOFI01 (sample SAMN12384728, study PRJNA508395) | human gut metagenome | isolation source: healthy gut H | host: Homo sapiens
GACAATGAAACTTATCTCACACTGTCTGACTGCTAGTCATCAATTATCCGGCATTCAGAGTTTGATAGGCGTCGGTAACTTTATCAGCCCCTAAACCATTCAGTGCTTTACCTCCGGTAATCTAAACTAACGCTAGCCCTAAAGCTATTTCGGGGAGAACCAGCTATCTCCGAGTTCGATTGGAATTTCACCGCTACGCACAAGTCATCCACCACCATTGCAACGGGGGTTGGTTCGGTCCTCCATGGGGTTTCACCCCCACTTCAACCTGCTCATGCGTAGGTCACCCGGTTTCGGGTCTATGGCAACGAACTTCATGCGCCCTATTCAGACTCGCTTTCGCTTCGCCTCCGGTACTGAATACCTTAAGCTTGCTCGTTACTATAACTCGCCGGACCGTTCTACAAAAAGTACGCCATCACACGTTAACGTGCTCTGACTGCTTGTAAGCACAAGGTTTCAGGTTCTCTTTCACTCCCCTCCCGGGGTCCTTTTCACCTTTCCCTCACGGTACTGCTCCTCTATCGGTCATCAGGTAGTATTTAGGCTTGGAGGGTGGTCCCCCCTGTTTCCCACAGGGTTTCACGTGTCCTGCGGTAGCCTGGTCTTTCGCCTACTGTTCCGTATAGCTGTCCGCAACCCCGGAGAATAAATCCTCCGGTTTGGCCTCTTCCGCGTTCGCTCGCCACTACTTGCGGAATCTCGGTTGATGTCTTTTCCTCGCCCTACTTAGATGTTTCAGTTCAGGCGGTTCCCTTCCTACACCTATTTTATTCAATGCAGGATGACTGGATATTGTCCAGCCGGGTTGCCCCATTCGGAAATCTACGGGTCACAGGATATTTGCTCCTCACCGTAGCTTATCGCAGCTTGTCACGTCCTTCGTCGGCTCCTGATGCCAAGGCATTCCCCTTGCGCTCTTATTAGCTTGACCAATCGAAAACAAAGCTTTTCGCTTGTTCTCGTTGTGAATTATGCAGGCAATTCTTTAGAGAAATTGTAATCGTTACCCATCTATACGATGTTCCACAATTAAAATATACGCTCCTGTGTCTTTTCAGACACAGAACCTCTCTGTTGCCTTACTTCACTTTGTTGTTGCATTGTTCAGTTTTCAAGGTACATTGTCCGATCACTTTTGCGATCAGATTTGAAGATCCAACCTTTCAGTCAGGTCTTCAAATCCAACAACAAACGTTGTTTGGTGGGCCCGAGTGGGCTCGAACCACCGACCTTGCGATTATCAGTCGCACGCTCTAGCCAGCTGAGCTACGGGCCCGTTTTGGTGGAGATTAGCGGGATCGAACCGCTGACCTCCTGCTTGCAAGGCAGGCGCTCTCCCAGCTGAGCTAAACCCCCAAAATCTCCCGGACCACATCCCTCTTTCCGGATGTGCGCCCTCTAAATTAAACAACGTGAAAACTTACTCCCCAGCGGCTGACCAGGATGTTATCCAAAAGCCTTGGCTTTTAGATGTTCTCCTTAGAAAGGAGGTGATCCAGCCGCTCGTTCTCGAACGGCTACCTTGTTACGACTTCACCCCAATTATCGAACCCACCTTCGGCCGCGCCCTCCTTGCGGTTAGGCTACGGACTTCGGGTGTTCCCGACTCTCATGGTGTGACGGGCGGTGTGTACAAGGCCCGGGAACGTATTCACCGTGGTATGCTGACCCACGATTACTAGCGATTCCGACTTCACGCAGGCGGGTTGCAGCCTGCGATCCGAACTGGGACGGCTTTTTGGGGTTCGCTCTGCCTCGCGGCTTTGCATCCCTTTGTTGACCGCCATTGTATTACGTGTGTAGCCCAGGTCATAAGGGGCATGATGATTTGACGTCGTCCCCACCTTCCTCCGTTTTGTCAACGGCAGTCTCGCTAGAGTGCTCTTGCGTAGCAACTAACAATAGGGGTTGCGCTCGTTGCGGGACTTAACCCAACATCTCACGACACGAGCTGACGACAACCATGCACCACCTGTCTCTGCTTTCCCCGAAGGGCACCTAATGTATCTCTACTTCGTTAGCAGGATGTCAAGACCTGGTAAGGTTCTTCGCGTTGCTTCGAATTAAACCACATAATCCACCGCTTGTGCGGGCCCCCGTCAATTCCTTTGAGTTTCAACCTTGCGATCGTACTCCCCAGGTGCGATACTTATTGTGTTAACTGCGGCACGCAGGGGGTCAGTCCCCGCACACCTAGTATCCATCGTTTACAGCGTGGACTACCAGGGTATCTAATCCTGTTCGCTCCCCACGCTTTCGCGCCTCACCGTCAGTTACCGTCCAGTAATCCGCCTTCGCCACTGGTGTTCTTCCTTATATCTACGCATTTCACCGCTACACAAGGAATTCCGATTACCTCTCCGGCACTCAAGATGCACAGTTTCAAATGCAGTTTCAGGGTTGAGCCCTGAGATTTCACATCTGACTTGCGCACCCGGCTGCACGCCCTTTACACCCAGTAAATCCGGACAACGCTTGCCACCTACGTATTACCGCGGCTGCTGGCACGTAGTTAGCCGTGGCTTATTCAAGTGGTACCGTCTTCTGCTCTTCCCTCTTAAAAGAAGTTTACAACCCGAAAGCCTTCTTCCTTCACGCGGCGTTGCTGGGTCAGGCTTGCGCCCATTGCCCAATATTCCCCACTGCTGCCTCCCGTAGGAGTCTGGGCCGTATCTCAGTCCCAATGTGGCCGGTCAACCTCTCAGTCCGGCTACTGATCGTCGACTTGGTGGGCCGTTACCCCGCCAACTATCTAATCAGACGCGAGGCCATCTTTCAGCGATAAATCTTTGGCGTATCCGGGATGTCCCAGCTACGCATCATGCGGTATTAGCAGTCGTTTCCAACTGTTGTCCCCCTCTGAAAGGCAGGTTCCTCACGCGTTACTCACCAGTCCGCCACTAAGCATTCCCATCCTTTGGCCGAAACCTCAGTCAAGGGTGCTCCGTTCGACTTGCATGTGTTAAGCACGCCGCCAGCGTTCGTCCTGAGCCAGGATCAAACTCTCTATAATATGGTATCTAAACGACCGTAGCCGCTTAAATCAATCATAGAGTCATTTATCATGACTTCATTTACTTCTCTTTTATAGTTGCTGCTTTCGGCCGAATTGACTACAGCCTATTCACCCACAACTTCGTCACGAGCCTCGTGAAAAGCTCGCTCCGCTGGTGCTTTCTTTTCTCACGTTGTTTAATTTACAAGGTGCACGTCCCTCAAGCTGAACAGTCACTATTATATCAGGCTCAAGTGTGTTGCCGGTGCAGGGAGCGATGACCAGCACGTCGATCATCCCCTTTGGTCCCAGCGGCTCCACCGACGGAATATCGTAGAGTACCTCATGGCCTGTCAATTCCTCCAGCTGCTCCAGCAGTGCGTCGGACGTTCCGAACCGCGTATCCGTAAAAGCGGCGTTCTCCGACACAATGGGAATGACCGTCTCATATTCTTCCGTCAGCCGTTTCAGCGCCGCAAGCGCCTTTTCGTGAGTGCAAAAGGACCCGCACAGGGCAAAGCCCACCCGCTCCGTTCTCATAAAATGACCCCCTGTTCTTTTATAATAGTATAGACCGTGTCCCGGATCACGGCCCCCGCCGTCTTGGGCATCAGCTTTCCCGGCAGGCCTCTGGCCCAGACGCCCTCCAATCCCAAAGCTTCGGCAGCGTTCAGGTCGATTCCCTGAACGGACGCCACATCCACGCAGAGGCAGCCTGGCTTCAATTCCCGCAGACGGTCCTCACCGAAGATCGGCTCCGGGACGGTGTTGACCACCACATCAAATGCTCCCAAATTCCCTTCCAGCTTTCCAATGCCCGCTGCTTTATAGCCATACGCCTTGGCCCACGCAAGGCTCTCCGGACGCCGAGCCGCTGCCGTCACATGGGCGCCCATGGCCGTCAGTCGGTGGCACAGCAGCTTTCCGATGCGCCCAAAGCCCAGCACCAGACACTGACTCCCCAGCAGGGATCGTTCCAAATGCTCCAAAATCACTTGGACTGTTCCCTCCGCCGTGGCAGCGGCATTGGCCACTGTCAATTCTTCGCGTCGGAAATAGTCGACAAGCTTCAGGTCCAACTCCGCCGCAAGGGCTGCCTGGGCAGGCTTCACCTGTCCCGCCAGGATCAGCTGATCCCGCCGAAACTGGCGGAACAGCGCCCCCGCGCCCCGCCGCGGGCCTTCTATGTTCAGGGTATCCCCCTCCTTGCACAGCGGCAGCGGCAAAATCACCACCTCCGCCGCTACGGCAGCGTCCCAATCCATTTCTCCGGCCACGCCGCAGGCCGCCGCTGTGTATCCGTCCCGGCGCAGCAGCGCCAGCAATTCCTCCTGTCGGCGGTCACCGCCGATGATTCCAAACAGCAAAATCCACACACCCCCTTGCCCCAGCGTATGACGCCGGCGCAAAGCTGTGCGTGGATCTCATCTGATTTTTCCGGCCGCCGTCAGCAGCGCATCCCGGTCATTGGGCAGTGTTCCGTCCATGACCTGGTCCAATAGCCCTTGCAGCGTCCGGCCCACCGCTGGACCGGACAGTCCCAGCCCCAGCAGATCGTTTCCGTTCACCGCCAGCTGCTTCAGAGAAAAGCAACTTCCCTTTTCCAGTTCCCGGTCCAGCATGGCCTCGATCCGGTCGATCTCCTTCTGCCGGCCACGGAATTCCTCCGCCTGCCCCATGTTGTCCGCCCGCTGGATGGCGAGAAGGTACCGGAAATTCCGTTCTCCGAAGCGGTTCAGCATCCGGCGGATACCCCTTTCCGTCTCCACCCGGTGATCATGCCACTCCACCAGCTCACCGATCCGTTCCTTGGCAGCATTGTCGAACCGCAGCCGGTCCATGACGCCGTCGGCAATGCGGCGGGAAACCACGCCGTGTCCCATGAAATGTCCGACGCCCTGTGTGTCTAAGGCGAAGCACTCCGGCTTGCCCATATCGTGAAACAGCACCGTCCAGCGGAGCACCGGGTCCGGCGGCGCGGCGGCCAGAGCATGAAGCGTGTGCTCCCACACGTCATAACAGTGGTGGGGATTCCGCTGGTCAAACCCCACCATCGGCAGGATCTCTGGCAGCACCGCGCCGATCACGTCCGGGTACCGCCGCAGGACGGACGCTGCCCACGGGCCGCAGAGCAGCTTCGTCAGTTCCTCGTGAACACGCTCCGGGGCCATCTCCCGCAGCAAGTTCCGACAGGTCAGCAGTGCCTTGCCGGTTTCCGGTTCGATGGAAAAGCCCAGCACCGCCGCAAACCGCAGGCAGCGCAGGATTCGCAGGGCGTCCTCTGAAAACCGCCGCTCCGGATCGCCCACGCAGCGCAAAATTCCCTCTTGCAGGTCCGCCTGTCCGTCGAAGGGGTCATACACCGTCCCTCGAAGGTCTGTTGCCATGGCGTTGACGGTAAAATCCCGGCGGGCCAGATCTTCTGTCAGATCAGGGGTAAACGTGACCTGTTCCGGGTGGCGGTGGTCGGCGTAAACGCCGTCCCGGCGGAAGGTGGTGGTCTCCACTTTGCCCTCCTGACAGCAGACGGTCACCGTACCGTGCTTCAGTCCCGTGGGAATGGCCCGGTTGCCGAAAACCTTCATGGTCTCCTCCGGCAGCGCGGAGGTGGTGACGTCCCAATCCTCCGGCATGCGGCCCAGCAGGCTGTCCCGGACACAGCCGCCTACGCAGTACGCCTGATGGCCCGCCGTCTCCAGTGCCGTCAGCGTTTCCCGCACATAGGCGGGAATTTCCAACGCCGCTTGCTTTTTCCGCATATTTCCCGCCCCTTTCAGTTGCATTTTCCAAAAACACATACTATAATAAGTTGATTTGGAATCGGTACTACTATACACCATTTTCCGCCGTCACGCAATCACGGCGTTTTTTGAAAGGAAGAGCCTTTATATGATGAACAATCCCAAGCCCATTTCCGAATTTCTGGTTCCCGGCAAGCGCGCCCATCTGGTAGGCATCGGCGGCGTGTCCATGTGTCCGCTGGCAGAGGTGCTGGCCGGTAAGGGTCTGCTGGTGCAGGGCTCCGATATGACGGAGAGTGATTCCGTCAAGCATCTGCGCTCCAAGGGCATTTCCGTTGCCATCGGCCACAACGCGGAAAACTTAGGAGACTGCGATTTTGTGATCCGCACCGCCGCCGTCCATGACGGCAACCCGGAGATCGCCGGCGCCATCGCCCGGGGCATTCCCGTCTACGAGCGGGCGCAGGCCTGGGGTGCCTTGATGCGGAAATACCCCAACGCCCTGTGCGTTTCCGGCACCCACGGCAAAACCACCACCACCTCCATGTGCACCCACATTTTTATGGCGGCGGAGCAGGACCCCACCGTGATGATCGGCGGCACATTGCCTCTGCTCCACTCTGGCTACCGGGTGGGCCACGGCGACACCATTATTCTGGAATCCTGCGAATACTGCAACAGCTTCCTCAGCTTTTATCCCACTGTGGCGGTGATTCTGAATGTAGAGGCCGACCATCTGGATTTCTTCAAGGATCTGGGGGACATCCAGCATTCCTTCCGCTCCTTTGCGGAATTAGTACCGCAGGAGACCGGTCATGTGGTTGCCAACTATGATAACGCCAGCGCCAGAACCGCTCTGAATGGTCTGGACCGCCCTCTGTTCTGGTTCAGCCTCCACGATCCCAAGGCCGACTGCCGCGCAGAGCACATCACCTGGACCGACGGTCTCCCCAGCTTCGACATCGTGATTCAGGGCCAGATCTACGCCCACGTGGAATTGAAGGTGGGCGGCGAGCACAACATCTGCAACGCTCTGGCCGCCGCCTCCGCCGCCTATGTGCTGGGTCTGCCCGGCAGCGCCGTGGAAACCGGTCTGGCCGGCTTTACCGGCGCAGGCCGCCGCTTTGAGTACAAGGGGGAGTATCACGGTGCCAAGGTCTACGATGACTACGCCCACCACCCCGACGAGCTTCACGCCCTTTTGACCATGGCCCGCCAGCTTGGCTATCAGCGGCTGGTGGTGGCCTTCCAGCCCCACACCTATTCCCGCACAGCCAAGCTGTTTGATCGGTTCGTGGAGGAACTGAAACTGGCGGATGTGGCGATTCTGGCAGAGATCTACGCTGCCCGCGAGCAGAACACCATGGGTATTTCCTCTGCTGATCTGGCCCGGAACATTCCCGGCAGCGTCTACTGCTCTACTTTAGATAAGGTAACTGCCCAGCTGCGGGAGCTGGCCCGCCCCGGCGACCTGATCCTTACCGTAGGCGCGGGCGACATCTACCGGGCCGGTGAAAACTGCTGAGCGAAACGGAGGGCTGATGATGACCGTTTCTGAAATTTACACCACCTCCCCACCCAAGGCCCTGAAAAGGTTCTGGAGAGCTTCGCCCTGTTGGACCAGCTCCACATCCCGTACAGCCGGGTGGAGCACGAGCCTGCCGAGACCATGGAGGCCTGCGCCGCCATTTCTGACGCGCTGGGCATCCGCATCTGCAAAAACCTTTTCCTCTGCAACCGCCAAAAGACCGATTTCTACCTGCTGACCATGCCGGAGGACAAGCCCTTTCACACCAAGAACCTCAGCGCCCAGATCGGCTCTTCCCGTCTCTCCTTCGCCCCGCCGGAACTGATGGAAGAACTGATCCACTGCACCCCCGGCTCCGCCAGTGTTTTAGGGCTGGCCTATGACACAGAGCACCGGGTCCGGCTGCTGATGGACCGTGAGACCTACGAGGCGGCGCAGTTCGGCTGCCATCCCTGCCTGAACACCGGCAGCCTGCGAATGGCCACCGCCGACCTTCTGAACGTGTTCCTCCCCCATACCGGCCACACGGTCACGGTGGTGGACTTGCCCAATGAATAAGGAGGCGCCATGAAAAAGTTGATTGCCGCACTGTCCCTGCTCTTTGTTCTCTCCCTCACCGCCTGCGGCAACTCCGATGCCGCGCTCCGACAGGAAAACGAAGCCCTCCGCCAGCAGATATTGGCTTTGGAGGCTGAACGGGACAATCTTGCCAAAGAAAACAAGGATCTGACTGAGGAAAACGCCGCGCTGGATGACACAGCCCCAGAATCCGGGGCCGATGAGGCCAATCCCATCGACCGCTTCTTTGAAGGTGTGGATGTCGGTTCCTCCACGGCAGAGATGAACGCCGTGGCCGACAGTTGGGCCGGTGCTTGGGAATCCGAATGTCGGAATGCTGCCAAGTGGCTAAAGGGACAGCTCCCGCTTCAGGAGGATCAGGCACTGGTGGATGCTTACATCGCCTCTGCCGAGGAACAGTCCGCCCGGATGGACATTATGGCTATCTATCCCATTGCGGACCTCACTCTTCCGCAGACTGACCGGAGCGCTTCCAGCGGCAGTCTCCGGGGCGTCCTCTGGGCCGGCGCCCACCAGCAAGTCTGGAAAGACACCTTTTATCAGCTGCTCTATGTGGCCCCGGACTATGCCGGCGGCGTGGATTCCGCCGTGTCCTATCAGTTTCTCTTTGACGTAGAGGCAGCACAGACGCAGCTGGACTCATTGCTTTCCGCAGATTGAAAAACGTTGTCCATTGTAACCGAATTATAGTTGACATAAAATCCACCCCATATGCTGTTCTCAAAAACAGATGTGGGGTGGATTTTATGAAGCATACGTGCTTGCATTGTTGGCCGCAGCATTACCCCCTCTCCTTCACCGCCTACGGCGGCTCCCAACCGGACGCGCCGGCACTGGAACCCGCAGGCCGACCGCTCCCGGTTTCCGTGAAAAGCCCCCCGCTCAAGCTCAACACTCCTTATAAAAAAAATCCTGCCGCAATGCGGCAGGATTTTTTTATAATAGGATTCTTTACTTGCTGAGAGCCTCGTCGATGGCCTTGGCAGCAGTCTTGCCTGCGCCCATGGCCAGAATGACGGTAGCAGCGCCGGTCACGGCGTCACCGCCAGCGTAAACGTGCTCGCGGGAAGTCAGGCCGTCCTCGTTGACCACGATGCCGCCCTTCTTGTTGATCTCCAGACCCTTGGTGGTGGACTTGATCAGGGGGTTGGGGCTGGTGCCCAGAGCCATGATAACGCAGTCCACGTCCAGCTCGAACTCGCTGCCGGGAACCTCGATGGGACGGCGGCGGCCGGAAGCATCAGGCTCGCCCAGTTCCATCTTGATGCAGCGGATCTTATTGACGTTGTCGTTCTCGTCAGCCAGGATCTCCACGGGGTTGTTGAGGGTCTTGAAGATGATGCCCTCTTCCTCGGCGTGTTCCACCTCTTCCTTACGGGCGGGGAGCTCCTCCATGCCGCGGCGATAGACCACATAGACCTCGGCGCCCAGACGCTTTGCGCAGCGGGCGGCGTCCATAGCCACGTTGCCGCCGCCCACAACAGCCACCTTCTTGGGATGCTGGATGGGAGTGTCGGAATCGGGCTTATAGGCCTTCATCAGGTTGATACGGGTCAGGAACTCGTTGGCGGAGAGAACACCCTTGTAGTTGACACCGGGGATGTTCATGAACATAGGCAGGCCGGCGCCGGAGCCGATGAACACGGCCTCGAAGCCCTGCTCCTCCATCAGCTCGTCCACGGTGATGGTACGGCCGATGACGGTATCGGTGGCGATGGTAACGCCCAGCTCCTTCAGGCCGTCCACTTCTTTCTGAACGATGGTCTTGGGCAGACGGAACTCGGGGATGCCGTACACCAGAACGCCGCCAGCCAGATGCAGAGCCTCAAACACGGTGACGTCATAACCCTTCCGGGCCAGGTCGCCGGCGCAGGTCAGGCCGGAGGGACCGGAACCCACCACAGCCACACGGTGACCGTTGGAAGCAGGCTTCTCCGCAGCGCCGGAAGCATGCTCACGGTGCCAGTCGGCCACGAAGCGCTCCAGACGGCCGATGCCCACAGGCTCGCCCTTGATGCCGCGGACGCAGTACTTCTCGCACTGGCTCTCCTGGGGGCAGACACGGCCGCAGACGGCGGGCAGAGCGGAGGTAGCGGCGATGATTTGATAAGCGGCCTCGAAATCGCCCTTGGCGACCTCGGCAATGAAATCAGGGATATGTACCATCACGGGGCAGCCCTGCATGCAGGGCTTGTTCTTGCAGTGCAGGCAGCGCTGGGCCTCGTCCAGAGCCTGCTCCTCGGTGTAGCCCAGAGCGACCTCGTCAAAGTTCTTGTTCCGGACGTTGGGGTCCTGAGAGGGCATGGGATTCTTCTTCAAAGACATATTGGCCATGGTTATTCGGCCTCCTTCTTGAACAGGTTGCAGGTCTCCTCGTACTTGTGGGCCTCGAAGTCCTTATACATCTGGTTCCGCTTGACTGCCAGATCCCAGTCTACCTTGTGACCGTCGAAGTCGGGGCCGTCCACGCAGGCGAACTTCATCTCGCCGCCCACGGACAGGCGGCAGCCGCCGCACATGCCGGTGCCGTCGATCATGATGGGGCTCATGGAAACGGTGGTGGGGATGCCGTAAGGCTCCGTGGTCTTGGAGACGAACTTCATCATCACCATGGGGCCGATGGCGAACACTTCATCATACTGGTTGCCGGCGTCGATCAGCTCCTTCAGAGCCTCGGTGACCAGACCTTTGCGGCCATAGGAACCGTCATCGGTGCAGACGATCAGCTTGTCGCTGGACTTCTTGAAGTCCTCCTCCAGGATCACCAGATCCTCGGAGCGGAAGCCCACGATGGCATGGACCTCAGCGCCATCGTCATGGAACTTCTTCAGCACGGGATACGCAATGGCGCAGCCCACGCCGCCGCCCACAACGGCGACCTTCTTCTTGCCCTCGGTCTCGGTGGGCTTGCCCAGGGGTCCCACGAAGTCTGCCAGGCAATCGCCTTCCTTCATGTGGCTGAGCTTCACAGTGGTGGCACCAACCGTCTGAACAATGATGGTGACGGTGCCCTTTTCGGGATCATAGGCGTTGATGGTGATGGGGATACGCTCGCCGTTTTCGTCCGTCCGCAGGATGATGAACTGACCGGGCTGAGCTTTTTTGGCAATGAGGGGTGCTTCGATCTCATAGAGAGTCACGGTGGGCCTCAGTGCCTCTTTTCTCACGATTCGGTACATATTGGTGTCTCTTCCTTTCCTATCTGAAATTCTTCCAACATAATAAATCGCACATTGTCTGAATTTTAACATAGGTGCTTTCATCCGTCAACTGCTTTGGAGAAAAAAGCGCGAAATTCTCAGAAACCGTGCAAATTCTTTGCCATCCCGCCCTTTTTAACGCTTCTGCGACCGATGCTGCCCTGTCAAAACCGCTTTCCGGGCCTGAAAACCGCCGAAAACCCGTTTCAAAACCAGAATTCTATGGTATACTACCAAACAGGCGCAATTTTTCCCCGGAAAAAATTTCTTCAAATTTTCGGGAACTTTTTTCGTTCCCCTGCGTCTATGGTATACGGTGCCGCTTCGGTGGCCATTCAAAAAACTTTCTGCAAGGAGAACACACATGAAAAAAATCACTTCCTTGGCGCTGGCTCTCGCGCTGGCCCTGACCCTCACCGCCTGCGGCAAGAAGGACAACACCGCCGGTAATGGCGATTCCAGCGTGCCCGCTGACGCCACCGCTCTGCTGACCGCCGTGTGGGACGCTCACTCCGACGACGAGAAGTTCCCAGCTGCCGGCGGCGACTATGAAAATCCCGTGGAGGACGCCCCCGGCGCCGTGAGCATTGCCGACGCCGACAATCTGAACTACATGCTGACCCTGCCCGTGGAGGATGCCGGTAAGATCGACGGTGCCGCCTCCCTCAGCCACATGATGAACGCCAACACCTTCACCTGCGGCGCTTTCCACGTCACCAGCAAGGACGATGTGGAGACCGTTGCCAGCGACCTGCGGGATGCCATCCAGTCTAAGCAGTGGATGTGCGGCTTCCCTGACAAGCTGGTGATCTTCACCTACGATCAGTATGTGGTGTCCCTGTACGGCGACGAGGAGTTGGTGAACACCTTCCGCGACAAGTTCACCGCCACCTATTCCGACAGCACCATCGCTTATGACGAGGCGATCCTGTAACGTTTCCGCTTTTCTCACAGCGTCCGCACCGAATCGTGCGGACGCTGTGAAATTCAATTTTGGAGTTGCCCTATGCTGTTTTCCAGTATTCCGTTTCTCTATACCTTTTTACCCTGCGTCCTGATCCTGTATTTTCTGGTCCCCGGCTGGCTGAAAAATACGGTGCTGCTGCTCAGCAGTCTGTTTTTCTATGCCTGGGGTGAGCCCCGGTTCGTGGTATTCATGGTCATCGCCATCGTACAGGGTTATGTATTCGGCCTGCTGGCTGAAAAATTCCGCGACCGGCCCAAACGGGCCAAGCTGTGCCTGTGGGCCTCCGCCGTTGTCAGTCTGGGGCTGCTGTGCTACTGCAAATACGCCGACTTTTTCATCAGCGGCTTCAACACCCTCACCGGGCTGTCCCTCCCGCTGCTCCATGTGGCCCTGCCCATCGGCATCAGCTTTTACACCTTCCAGATTCTGAGCTACGTCATCGACGTATACCGGGGCGATGTGACTGCCCAGCGGAATCTCATTGACCTTGCCGCGTATGTGGCCATGTTCCCCCAGCTCATCGCCGGGCCCATCGTCCGGTACGCGGACATCGCCCCCAGCTCAAGCGCCGCACCCACACGCTGGCCGATGCCGCCTACGGCGCCCGCCGCTTCATCCTCGGCCTTTCCAAAAAGGTGCTGCTGGCCAATGTCCTCTATGAACTGATCTCCGCCTACAAAAGCGCCGCGAACGTCTCCGTTCTGTTCGTCTGGCTTTACGCCGCAGCCTATGTACTGCACCTTTACTTCGACTTTTCCGGTTACAGCGACATGGCCATCGGTCTGGGCCGCATCTTCGGATTCCATTTTATAGAAAACTTCAACTATCCCTACATCTCCGGCAGCGTCACGGAGTTCTGGCGGCGGTGGCACATCAGTTTGGGCAGCTGGTTCCGGGACTATGTGTACATCCCGCTGGGCGGCAACCGGGTCTCCAAGGCCAAATGGTTCCGCAACATTTTCATTGTCTGGCTGCTGACGGGCCTGTGGCACGGGGCGGCGTGGACCTTCATCCTGTGGGGCCTGTTTTTCGCCGTCCTGCTGGCGGCGGAAAAGCTGTGGTACGGCGAAGCTCTGGCCCAGACACGATTCCTGAAGCATCTCTATGTTCTGCTGCTGATCGCAGTCAGCTTCGTTTTCTTTGATGCCGCCAGTGTGTCGGACGCCTTCCGTACCATCGGTTCCCTGTTCGGTCTGGGTGGGCTGCCCCGCTCCGATATTTTGGCCCGCTATTATTTTGACAGCTACTCCGACGTATTCCTTGTCGCCATCGTAGGCGCCACGCCGCTGCCCACCAAGATCGTCCGGCAGTTCTCCGAGGATGGCCCCGGCAAAAGATCATGTCCGTTGTGGAGCCGGTGGTGCTGCTGGCCCTGCTGGCGGTGGTCACCGCCTATCTGGTGGACGGGTCCTTCAACCCATTCCTGTATTTCCGCTTTTAAAGGAGGTCCCGCCATGTTTGAAAAATGGAAAAACATCCTCACGGTGGGGCTCCTGTCCGCGTTTGTTCTGTGTTTTGGCATCTGGGCGGCGGTCAAGCCCGCCGATGCGCTCTCCGCCAGTGAACGCCGCCCGCTGGCCCAGATGCCGGAATTGTCCGCAAGCAGCTATCTCTCCGGCAAATTCATGTCCGGCTACGAGGATTATGCCACGGACCAGTTCCCTCTGCGGGAGCAGTTCCGCACCCTGAAAGCTCTGATGGGACTGTATGTGTTCGGCCAGAAGGACAACAACGGCGTCTATCTGGCAGACGGCTCCGCCGCCAAGCTGGAATATCCCCTGAATGAAGGCTCCGTTGCCCACGCCGCCGACCGGTTCCGCTATCTCTACGAGACCCTCATGGCCGGGACCGATGCCAAGGTCTACCTCTCCGTGATTCCCGATAAGAATTATTTTCTGGCGGAGACCAACGGCTATCCCGCTCTGGACTATCAAGCCCTGACGGACGCTCTCCGGAAGCAGACGGAGTTCGCCGCGTATATCGACCTGTTCGGCACGCTGACCGCAGATGACTACTACCGCACCGATTCCCATTGGCGGCAGGAAAATCTGCTGACCGCAGCGGATACGCTGGCCGCCGCCATGGGCGTCGCGCTGCCGGACAGCCGCTATACAGAATGGACACTGGACCGGCCATATTACGGTGTGTATTACGGCTACGCCGCCCTGCCTATGGAGCCAGACCATCTGACTTACCTCACCAGCGACCTTCTGGACGCCTGTACGGTGTACAATTACGAGACCGGCAAGACCGGGCCCATATACGATCTGGCAAAAGGTGCCGGCAAGGACCCCTACGAGCTGTTCCTCTCCGGGTCCGTGTCGCTGCTGACCATCGAAAATCCCAATGCGGATACAGACCGGGAACTGGTGATCTTTCGGGACTCCTTCGGCAGTTCTCTGGCCCCTCTGCTGGTCCCCGGCTATGCCAAGGTGACGCTGGCGGACATCCGCTACCTCCCCAGCAGCCAGATGGGAAAGTACCTGACCTTCACCGATCAGGATGTGCTGTTCCTTTACAGCGCCCCGGTGCTGAACAACAGTGAAACTCTGAAATAAGCCGCAAAGCGTCTGCCGGAAACGGCAGGCGCTTTGGACTTTTCTACGGAAATAAGGCAGTTTCCTTTTTTATCTTGTACTTTTGAAAGAAATCATATATAATAATAGCCTGATAATTATGCTCCGGAAGTGCGCTCTGCGTCGGAGCAGCGGAAAGGAAGGTTATCCTATGCTGAAATTTCATTCGGAACAGGGCGAGATCTCCGTCTCCAGCGCTGTTTTTTCCAACATTACCGGCATGGCTGCCACCAACTGCTTCGGTGTGAAGGGCATGGCCTACCGCTCCATGACGGACGGTCTGGTCCATCTGCTGCGGCGGGAGGCCATGAGCAAGGGCGTCAACGTGATCTATAACGAGGACGAATCCATTTCCATTGAGCTCCACATCATCGTGGAAAACGGCGTCAACATTCCCGCAGTGTGCCGCTCCATCATGAACGAGGTACGCTACGTGGTGAATAAGAACACCGGTGCAGAGGTCCGCGCTGTGGATGTGTTCGTAGATTCCATGATCCTGTGAGGAGGACAGCAGAAGAATGAGTAAAGAAATCACCGGCGCGCTTTTCAAGCAGATGATCCTGCACGGGGCCGCCGCTATCACGGCCCAGAAGCAGGCCATCAACGATCTTAATGTATTCCCCGTGCCGGACGGTGACACGGGCACCAATATGTCCATGACCATCGCCACCGCTGCCGAGGCGCTGCGCAAGGCCGCTCCCGCCTCTGTGGGGCAGGCGTCCTCCGTCACCGCCTCCGCTCTGCTTCAGGGTGCCCGGGGCAACTCCGGCGTCATCCTCTCCCTGCTGTTCCGGGGCCTTTCCAAGGCTCTGAAGGGCATGGAGACCGCTGATGCCGCCGCCTTCGCCGCCGCCATGCAGGAAGGTGTGGCCGCCGCCTATAAGGCCGTTATGAAGCCCGCCGAGGGCACGGTGCTGACGGTTTCCCGTCTCGCTGCCAAGCGGGCTGTGGACACTGCCGCCGAGGGTGCCGACGTGGAGACCACCTTAGCCGCTGCCATCGAGGAGGGCTATAACGCGCTGGCCCAGACCACGGACATGAACCCGGTACTGAAGAAGGCCGGCGTGGTAGACGCAGGCGGCAAGGGCTACCTGCTGATCCTGGAGGGTATGCTGGCGGAGCTCCGCGGCGAGCCCATCCCCGAAAATGTGGAGGAGCCTGAGACGCACAAGGAAAAGGCGGACTTCAATGCCATGGCGCAGGAGGAGATCACCTTCACCTTCGACACCGTGTATGTGGTGCGCAAGGCCCGGGAGGACATCGACCTCATGCCCCTGCGGGCTTACCTCAGCAGCATCGGCGACAGCCTGGTCATCGGCGAGGACGACGAGACCTTCAAGGTCCACGTTCATACCGACATTCCCGGCGCAGCCCTGACGGAATCCCAGAAATACGGCACGTTGGAGCTGGCGAAGGTCGAAAACATGCGATCTCAGGCCGACGCGCTGGCCGCCGGCCAGACCGCCCAGAGCACCGATGATCTGGACGCCATTGAGGAGGAGCTGGAAAGCGGCGAGAGCGGCCACAAGGTAGCCGCCCCTGAAAAGGCCGTAGGCTTCCTGGCCATCTGCGCCGGCGACGGCCTTGCCGCCGTGTTCCGGGATCTTGGCTGCGACGCCGTGGTTTCCGGCGGTCAGACCATGAACCCCTCCACGGAGAGTATTCTGGCCGGGATCGATCAGGTCCCCGCTGAAACCGTGTTTGTTCTGCCCAATAACGGCAACATCATTATGGCCGCTCAGCAGTGCCAGGGACTGACGGAGAAAAACGTGGTGGTCATCCCCAGCAAGACTGTTCCCCAGGGCATCACCGCCATGATGAACGTAGACCCGGAGGCGGAGGTCGCATCTATTACGGAAGCCATGACTGAAGCGCTGTCCACCGTCACCACCTCTCAGATCACCTATGCCGCCCGGGACTCCGACTTCGACGGCTTTGAGATCCATCAGGGTGACTATCTGGCCTTGAAGGAGGGCAAGCTGTTCGGTACCGACACCCAGCTGGACGCTCTGCTGGAAAAGCTGGCAGAGGAAGGGAAGGACTCCTCCTTCATTTCCCTCTATTATGGTGAGGACGTCACTGAGGACGCCGCCCAAGCTGCCGGTGCCCGGTTCCAGGCCGTCTGTCCTGACGCGGAGATCAGCGTGCTCTCCGGCGGTCAGCCTGTATACTACTATATCATTTCCTTTGAATAATCCATCAATTACAAACAGGGCAGTCCATCGGACTGCCCTGTTCTTGACAAAAGGAGAACATCATGCTGTTTTTGTGCTATCCCAAATGCTCCACCTGCCAGAAGGCCAAGGCCTGGCTGGAGGAACGGGGCATTTCCTATGACCTGCGGGATATCAAGCAGAACAACCCCACCGTTGAGGAGCTGACCGCGTGGCATCAGAAAAGTGGTTTGCCTCTGAAAAAGTTTTTCAACACCAGCGGTCTGCAATACAAGGCCCTCGGCCTGAAGGAGAAGCTGCCCGCCATGAGCGAGGCGGAGCAGCTCGCTCTGCTGGCCACCGACGGGATGCTGGTGAAGCGCCCTCTGCTGGTGGGGGAGGACTTCGTTCTCACCGGCTTCCGCGCCACTGAATGGGAAGTGAGACTGGGATGATCCAGACGATCGACTTCGCCCCCCTGGACGGTATCACCAAAATCGTGTTCCGTCAGGTGTGGAGCCAGTTTTTTGGCGGCGTGGACCGCTATTTCATTCCCTTTTTCTCCCCTACCCCCCACCATCTGATGACGCCCAGGGACCTCCGTGAGGTGGACTATATCCACAACGCCAATCTCCCCTCGGTGCCGCAGGTGATGACGAAAAACGCCGACGATTTCCTCTGGGCCTGCGACGTCCTCAAGGACATGGGCTATACGGAGGTCAATCTGAATCTGGGCTGTCCCTCCGGCACCGTTACCGCCAAGGGCAAGGGCTCCGGGTTTCTGGCCCATCCGAACGAGCTGGCCGCCTTTTTTGATGAGGTGTTTTCCAAAAATCCCCTGCCGGTGTCCGTCAAGACCCGGCTGGGCTATGAGACGCCGGAGGAATTTGCCGCTCTGCTGGACCTCTACAACCGCTATCCCATCGCCTGTCTCACCGTCCACCCCCGTGTGCGGAAGGAAAAATACCGAGGGCCTGTCCATCTGGACGCATTTGCCGATGCGCTGGCAAACAGCCGAAATCCCGTGTGCTACAACGGCGATCTGCGGACAGTGGGCGAGGTCCGGGCCTTGAGGGCCGGTTCCCGGAGGTCACGCATGTGATGATCGGCCGGGGACTGGTGGCAGACCCAGCGCTGGCCCGGAAGCTCCGGGGCGGCAAGGGCACCGACCGAGAGGAACTGACAGATTTTCTGGCCGCGCTGTATCAGGGCTATACGGACTTCTATCAGGGGCAGGTCCCCACTGCCGCCCAGCGGATGCGGGAGGTGTGGTTCTACCTGATTCACCTGTTTGATGACGCGGAAAAGCTGAATAAGCAGCTTCGCCGGTTCCGCACTCCGGCGGAATATGAACGGATCCAGGCAGAAATTCTGGCCTCCTGTCCGATTCGGTCTAACGTTCAGGGGGATCTGATCTAAGCACAAAACTTCATGCATGAGCAGCGCGCCACGAACATGTACAAATGCCAGTGCGTGAAGTTTTCGTGCATCATTTCCGGTTGCCCCACAAGGCAGGGCGAGGAAAAGGCACATTTCTTATTTTGCTATGCTTTTTGCATAGCAAAAAACTTCTCCAGTCAAACTGGAGAAGTTTTTTGTTGAAATACCGTTATTTCAAATGAGCCTCCGCGGCGGTCAGGATATTCCGCATGAGCATAGCCCGAGTCATGGGGCCAACACCGCCGGGAACCGGGGTAATGTAGGACGCCTTCGGCTCCACGGCGGCAAAATCCACATCCCCGCAGAGCTTTCCGGCCTCGTTCCGGTTCATGGCCACGTCAATGACCACTGCGCCATCCTTCACCATGTCGACGGTAACGCAATTCACCTTTCCAACGGCGGATACTAAAATATCCGCCTGCCGGGTGATGTCCGCCAAGTCCGGCGTTTTGGAATGGCACAGCGTCACGGTGCCGTCCGCCTGAGTCAGCAGCGCCGCCATGGGTTTGCCCACGATATTGCTGCGGCCCAGCACCACACACCGCTTTCCCGCCGGGGAAATGCCATATTCCCGCAGCATTTCCATAACTCCCGCCGGAGTACAGGGCTGGAACACCGGATCGCCGATGTTCAGCCGCCCCACGTTGTAGGGGTGGAAGCAGTCCACATCCTTTTCCGGGGCGATGGCGGCGATCACCGCCGCCTCCTCCAAGGGCTCGGGCAGGGGCAGCTGCACCAGAATACCGTCCACCGCCGGGTCACGATTCAGTTTTTCAATGAGGTCCAGCAGTTCCCGCTGGGTGGTCTCCGCCGGGAGCCGGTAGGGAAAGCTGCGGATGCCGCACTCCCCGCAGTCCGCTTCCTTACCCCGGACATAGACCTGCGAGGCGGGGTCCTCCCCCACCAGCACCACCGCCAGACCCGGCTGGCGGGGCAGCTTGGCCGCTTCCTCCGCTACCTGGGCCTTTACCTTGGCCGCAAGGGTCTTTCCGTCAATTCTCGTTGCCATGTGTCTCTCCCTTTTTTGGCTCTTCCGCCTGCGTTTCCGTATCCGGAACGGTCTCGGCGTTAGGGGTCTCCACAGCCTCCGTTTCCAACGGGTCCGCCGCTTCTCCCTCCGTAGGCACTTCGTTCATAAGGGTCTCCGCCAACACGGCGTCCTCCGCTTCTGCAGCGGCCAGACGCGCTTTTTCTGCCGCCACCTGATGGACCCACAGGCTCTCCGGCGACCGCTTCTTGATGCGGATGTTATAGAACAGCATAAAGGCTGCCACCGCCACCATCACAATACTCAGCGCCTGAGACACCCGGATTCTCTGTCCGAACAGCTCCCAGTTGAAGAGGTACAGGCTGTCGGTCCGCAGGCCCTCGATCCAGCTGCGGCCCAGGCCGTACCACAGGAAATAGAACCAGGTGTTCTCCCCGTCGAACCGACGGCCCTTGGACACGATGAACAGGATCAGCAGCAGGCCAATCAGATTCCAGAAGCTCTCATAGAAAAAAGGTAGGATGGACCTCGATGCTGGTATACTGGCTGACCCACAGCTTCATCCGCCAGGGCAGGGTAGTCTCCCCGCCGAAAGCCTCCCGATTGATGAAATTGGCCCACCGGCCGATGATCTGGCCTAACAGCAGGCCCATCACCGCTACATCGCCCATGGCAAAAAACGGAAGCTTATGGCGCTTTGTGTAGACTAACGCTACCAATACACCTGCGATCACCGCGCCGTAAATAGCCAGTCCGCCGTCCCAGATCCGGAACATGGCACCCCAATCCAGGCTGCCGTCCGTATTCCGGTAAAGGTCCAGATAGAACAGAACATAATAAAACCGGGCGCCGATGATGCAGCAAGGCACCGCCCAGAGCACCATGTCCATAATGTTGTCCTCAGTCAGACCATAGTGTTTGGCCTGCTTCATGCAGAGATACAGCCCCGCCAGCATGGCAAATGCCAGAATGATCCCGTACCAGTAGATCCCGTGGCCGATATGGATGGCCACCGGGTCAATGTTCAATTCCCAATCCCCGAACAGGCCGGGGAAGCTGATGGGCATGTTTTTCAGTGCGCTCACAACAGGTTCTTCCTTTCGGCGGCAAAGAGTTTACCCCGCCGCATATGTTTTCTGCAAGAGACCCAACGGGCCTTTTCGTCTCTTCCCAAAGACTTATTGTTTCGGCACGATCCGGCTGAGGACCATCCGTTCCGCCGTGACATTGGTTTTCAGGAACGCTGCAACATCCTCCGGCGTGATGGATTCAAATACCTCCGGGAAGCGGAGGGGATCATAGCCGTGGAAGTAGCCCTCCGTCAAGGTCACAGCGATGTTCTCAAAGGAGTTCAGTCCCCGGAGATTGGCGCCGAAGGACGCCTTGCGGATTCGCCGGAAGTAGTCTTCGTCCACGCCCTCCGCCGCGATGCGGGCAGCCTCCCGCAGGATGGCGTCGGTGACGGCATTGGCATCCTTGCTGTCGCCGCCGGCGTAGAGATAAGCCACGCCGGGCATCATCTCAAAGGCACCGCCGAAGCTGGGGTTGATGAGGCCCTGCTCATAAAGCCGCTGATACAGCGCGCTGGACTCGCCCATCAGAATATCGCTGGCCATATCCCCCAGAATGCTGGCTCGCATATAATCGTCCCCCTCCGCCGCCGGAGCGCACTTGAAGCCCGCCAAAAACTGCGGCGCGGAGACCTCCATTTCCAGAACAGTCTCCTTCTCCGCCACGGTCTCCGGCTCCGTGCCGTAATCCCGCTCAATGATGGGGCCGCTGAGCTTGGGCAGCACCCGGTTGGCCAGATCGATCACATGGACCGGGTCCACGTCGCCCACCACCGTCAAAATCATGTTGGCCGGGGTATAAAATGCCTTATGGCAGTCATACAGCGTGTCCGCAGTGATTTCGGCAATGCTCTCCACTGTACCGGCAATGCTGGTGCGGGCCGCATGGCGATGATACATGGCCCGCAGCATCCGGGTGTAGATCTGCCAGTCGGGATTGTCCTCAATCATTCGGATTTCCTGACCGATAATCCCCTGCTCCTTGGCTACGCTCTCGTCGGTGAAATAGGGAATGGACACAAAGGACAGCAGGATCCGCAGGTTTTCCTCAAAATGCTCCGTGGAGTCGAAATAGTAGGCCGTCATGGCGTTGGAGGTGAAGGCGTTGGGCTCCGCGCCGTTTTTCGCCAGCTCCTGCAAGGCGTTGCCCTCCCGGGTGTCGAACATCTTGTGCTCCAGATAATGGGCGATGCCCGCCGGGGTGTTCAGCCACTGCCCGTCCAGACAGAACCGGGTATCCATACCGCCGTAGCGGGTGGAGAAAAAGGCGTACTTTTTGGCGTAGCCGGGCTTAGGCACCACGCAGACCTCCAGTCCGTTGGTCAGCCGTTCCCGGCAGACTGCCTCGCCGATCCGCTCATAAAAAGTCTCTTTCACGCTTCCGCCTCCTTTCCCTTCAGGAAATACACCGTATCCAGCTTCACGGTGCTCATGGCCCGGCAGATCCGTTCCGCCGTCATGTCCTGAATGGCACGGGCCAGGTCCGCCGGGGTCTCATGCTGCCCTGTGGCAGCCTGTCCCAGATAAAAGTTTTCCAGCTTGCCCTGAGAATCGCCAACGGTTGCATAGCTGTTCAGCAGCGTGGAGCGGGCGCCTTCCAGCTCCCAGTCCTCCAGCTCACCCTTCTGAACCGCCTCCAGCTGGGCCATGATCTCATCGTAAGCCCGCTGATAGTTCTGGAACTCAATGCCGGAGGACACGGTGATGAGGCCCTTCTGCCGGTGGTAGAGGGAGGACGCGTAATAGCAGAGGGACAGCTTCTCCCGGACGTTCAAAAACAGCTTGGAGTTGCTGGACCCGCCAAAAAGGGTATTACCCATCAGCAGAGCGGGCATATCGTCACTGCCGCAGGAAAAACCCATGCCCAGCTTGCCCTGGGTCACGTCCAGCACATCCTCCACATGCTGCACGGATTCCCGGCAGACATGGGGCGCCGCCGTGGAGATCACCCGGACCTCCTCACGGGGCAGGGTGGCAAATGCCGCCGCCAACGCCTGCTTTACCCGTTCCAGATCGGCGCTGCCGCTGTATATGATCTCCAGCGGCGCTGTGGAGATCAGATCGCGGTACTGGGTATAGACCTTCAGCGCTTGCAGCTTGTCCACCGTCTCCTCGTCGCCCAGACGGGGCACGGCGTAGGCCTCTCCATCGCACAACGCCCGCAGCAGACGGCTGTCCGCCCAATCCCGCTTATCGTTGATGAGAGACCGGATGGCCTCCAGCAGATTGGTCTTTTCGCTTTCAAAATACTCCGGCACAAACCGGCCGTGGTAGGTGACGGGGTCACAGATCAGCTCGCCCAGCAGCGCCGCCGCCGGTTCCAGCAGCCGTTCGCCGTCGGGAGCGTACCGATCGTCAATAAAGCTGGCCACAAAGCCCACGCACTGGTTTTCGCCTTTTTTTCGCACTGTGTAGTCGATGGAGGCATCGTAGAGGTTGTCCATCTTTGCGGAGAGCGCTCCCATATCGGGACAGCTTACCGTACCCCGCCGCAGCACCGCCGCCAGCAATGCGTTGGCTCCCGCCGTCTCCCGCCGCAGGGGCGTGACGAACTGTGCGGAAAGCAGACTGGTTTTGAATTTTCTCGCCGGCAGATAGGTCAGGTGGACGCCCTCTGCCAGCCGGATGCGTGTCGCTTCCAAATCATCAACTCCTTATGGACCGCGCAGGCAGCCCGTTCAATGTCAATACAGAGTTTATTATATGTCAAATATATGAATAATTCAAACCTTTTTCTGTGGGCCTCTCCATCATTTTTGCCACTGTGCGCAAAAAGCGGAAAAACCGGCGGTCTCCCGCCAGTTTTTCCGCATAAAACGATTCTTTTTTATTCCAGCACCCGCAGGAGATTTTCCGATGCGATGGCCTGCCGCTCCGCTTCCGAAAAGCCGATCCGTTCCAGCTCAAAAATGAAATTCTGAGCCTGACCGCAGTCCTCCATGCCCTCGCACCCCTCATAACCGGGGCCGAAATACTCGCAGAAGTCAAAGCCGCAGGCAACGTGTTCCGGTCCCATGACCTCCGCCATGTGGGCGGCATGACGGGCCAGCATAGCCGCCGTCTGCTGCCGGGGCTCCTTATGTACAAAGTCGTGGGACACATTGACCCCCACCACACCGCCGGTATCCCGGATGGCGCGAAGCTGCTCATCCGTCAGGTTCCGGCGAACATCGCACAAGGCCCGGCAGTTGGAGTGGGAGGCGATCACCGGCCCCTCCGCCAGATCCATAATATCCCAAAAGCTGCGGTCACTGGTGTGGGATACATCCGGCAGGATGTTCAGCCGCTGCATCCGGCGGACCGCCTCCCGGCCCAGCTCCGTCAGGCCCTTGTCCGGATCGCCGCCGGCGCCGCAGGCCAGCAGGTTTTCCTCGTTCCACGTCAGCATCCCCATTCGGGCCCCCCACTGTGCATACTGTTCCAGCCGCTCCAGCCGGTCACCCACCGGTTCCATGCCCTCCACGCTCAAAAAGGCGAACAGCTTTCCCTCCGCTTGCGCTTTCCGGACCTCCGCCGCCGTCCGTACCAGTGCCAGCCAGGGGCACTCTGCCAGCTCCTCCCGAGCGCAGGCCATCATTTCCTCCGTCCGCTGCCAGCCATCCCAGTCTGGATGGGCGGCCCAGATGGAGTCCTGTTCCACCGTTGTCCAGATGGAAAGCCCCAGACCGCCGATCTGCCCCGCCTGCAATCTCGGCAGGTGACGCCGTTCAAAAACATGGTCCTCCCCGGCCTGCCGCCACTTGGTCACATCATATAAAAGGTCCGCATGTCCGTCGAAAATCATCATCTGGTGTCTCCCCTTTCTTCCTTATACAGTATATCCGCCTGTTCATCCCGGTGCAACTGTAAATTTCCTTGAATTTTTCCGGGTTTTTCTCCATTTTCCCCTTGACTTTCCGGCGAAAATCCTGTAAACTGATTCCTGTTGTAAAGCGTCACAGCTTTACAGGAAAGGAGTTCAACATGAAAAATCAGACTTATCGGATGACGATGCTCTTTGATTTCTACGGCGAACTCCTGACTGACCGTCAGAAGGAGTTCTTTGATCTCTATTATAATGAGGACCTCTCCCTGTCTGAGATTGCCGAAAATGAAGGCATTTCCCGTCAGGGCGTCCGGGACGTGATCGTCCGGGCGGAGGCCGCCATGCAGGAGATTGAAGACAAGACCGGCTTGATCCGCCGCTTTGAGCAGTTCCGGGGGCATCTGGATGCCATCCGCAGCGCTGCTGAGGACATCCGTACCTTGAACTACCGGCAGTATGAGGACAGCCGCCTGACGGAACTGACTGATAAGATCACGGCGGAGGTCTCCGCGCTGAAGGAGTAACCAATGGCATTTGAAGGACTGAGCGAAAAACTGAATGCGGCCTTTAAGCGTCTGCGGGGCAAAGGCCGGCTGACGGAAAATGACGTCCGGGAAGCCATGCGGGAGGTCCGTCTGGCGCTGCTGGAGGCCGACGTGAGCTACAAGTAAAGATCGTCAACGAGGAACTGACGAACCTCATGGGCGGCGGCACCGCCAAGCTGGCTTTCGCCAACAATGGCCCCACGATCGTCATGATGGTGGGCCTTCAGGGCGCCGGTAAGACCACCACCACCGCCAAGCTGGCGGGCTATATGAAGAAGTTCCACAGTAAGCGGCCCCTGCTGGCCGCCTGCGACGTGTACCGCCCCGCTGCTATTGAACAGTTGAAGGTAGTTGGCGGACAGCTGGGACTTCCGGTTTTTGAAGTAGGCCAGGGCGATCCCGTAAAAATCGCCGAAAACGCCCTCCGCTATGCCAGAGATCACGGCAATGACCTGGTGTTCTTAGATACCGCCGGCCGGCTCCATGTGGACGAAGCCCTCATGGACGAGCTGAAGCGGATGAAGGCAACCGTCCATCCCAACGAGATCCTGCTGGTGGTGGACGCCATGACCGGTCAGGACGCCGTCAACGCCGCCTCCGCCTTTGACGAGGCGCTGGGCATCGACGGCGTGGTGCTCACCAAGCTGGACGGCGATGCCCGAGGCGGCGCGGCCCTCTCCATCAAGGCCGCCACCGGCAAGCCCATCAAGTTTGTGGGTACCGGCGAAAAGCTGGATATGATTGAGCCCTTCCATCCGGACCGCATGGCCAGCCGGATTCTGGGCATGGGCGATATGCTGTCCTTCATCGAAAAGGCACAGCAGACCTATGACGAAAAGCAGGCCAAAAAGCTGGAGGAAAAGCTGAAGAAAAACAGCTTTACCCTGTCGGACTATTTCGACCAGCTCCAGCAGATCCGGAATATGGGCGACCTCAGCCAGCTGGCGGGCATGATGCCCGGCAACCTGGGCAGCAAGCTTCAGGGTGCGCAGATCGACGAAAAGGCCATCGCCCATACAGAGGCCATCATCCTCTCCATGACCCCGGAGGAACGGGAAAATCCTCAGATCTTAGGCGCCAGCCGGAAGAAGCGGATCGCCGCCGGCTGCGGTCTGGATGTTGTGGATGTAAACCGGCTGCTGAAGCAATTTGAGGGAATGCAGCAGATCATCAAGCAGGTCACTGGCGGACGGAAACCCGGCTTCGGGTTCGGCGGTCTGGGACACGGCCGCGGCCTGCGCAAGCGCAAAAAGAAATAAACCGTATATTAGATGTCATAACCCGGACATTTATTATAAAAACATCAATCTATTTATTACATTTTGGAGGTACTATCAATGGTTAAGATCAGACTGCGCCGCATGGGCGCCAAGAAGGCTCCTTTCTATCGTGTTGTTGTCGCTGACTCCCGTTTCCCCCGCGATGGCCGTTTCATCGAGGAGATCGGCACTTACAATCCCTGCGTGGCTCCCGCCGATATCAAGATCGACGCTGACCGCGCCAAGGAGTGGATCAAGTCCGGCGCTCAGCCCACTGACACCGTGAGAGCTCTGCTGAAAAAAGTGGACGTCCTCTAATCCGGAGGGCGGAGCATGAAGGACTTGCTGCTCTACATCGCCAGAAACCTGGTGGACGATCCTGACAGCGTCTCCGTGACGGAGGTTCAGGGCGATCAGGAACTGACGTTGGAGCTGCGCGTCGCCCCTGATGATATGGGGAAGGTGATCGGCCGTCAGGGCCGCATCGCCAAGGAGATCCGGACCGTGGTCCGGTCTTACGCCCAGCGCACCGGCGTTAAGGTTTCCGTCGATATTGTAGACTAAAAAAGCAGCTCACCTGCAATGCAGGTGAGCTGCTTTTTCCTTTTACGAACCGTTCAAATCGGCGTTCAGACACCCAGACTGGCATAGAACAGCCAACACAGTACATATCCGGTCAGTACTGCCATCAGTGTGAAGGGCACGCCGATCCGCATGAACTGCCCCGCCGAGACTTCATAGCCCTCCCGGCGCAGGATACCGCAGGCGGCGATATTGGCACTGGCTCCCACGGGAGTCAGGTTGCCGCCCAGCGTCGCGCCTACCAGCAGTCCGAAGCACAGCACCGTCTGATCCACGCCCAAGGCAGTCGCCACGCCGCCTACCACCGGCAGCATGGTGGCCGTATAGGGGATGTTGTCCACAAAGGCGGAGATCAGCACCGAAGCCCAGACGATGATGGTATAGGTCAGGAACAGATTTCCGCCGCCCATTCCCGTGATGATATGGCTGAGATCATCGATGATCCCCGCCCGTTCAATGCCCCGGATCACCAAGAATAATCCTGCCAGCAGCGCTAAGGTCTCATAGTCGATGGCCTTCAGCACGTCCTTTGCCAGAGCTGTGCCGTACCTGCCGCACTCCGCCGCAAGCCCCGCCAAGAAGAATGTCATGCAGATCAGGCCGTTGGTGATCTCCGGCTTGTTGGGGATAAAGGACGCGGCGATCAGGGAAAGCACCGTTCCCAGCAGCAGCCAAGTAGGCAGATAGTCCGTCACCGGCGTCAGCGCCGCGCCGTACAGCTTGCCCTTTTCCTTCCGGAACAGAAACAGCATCACCGGCACCGTCATCAGCGCCCCGGCCTGCACAACCCAGAACAGACCCGGGCGGCCCCGGTAGGCAAAAAAGTCCATGAAATCCAGTCCCATGTGGCCGCCCAGCAGGATGGACGTGGTATCCCCCACCAGCGTGGCCGCGCCCTGCAAGTTGGAGCTGACGGCAATGGCCAGAATGGGCTGCACCGGGGAAATATTCAGCTTTTTGGAGATGGCAAGTCCCACCGGAGCCAGCATCAGCACCGTGGCTACATTATCCACAAAGGCGGATACCAGCCCCGCGAACAGTGCCAGCGCGATGATGAGCCATTTCACGCTGGGCAGCACCGCTACCAGCCGGTCCGACAGGCGGTTTGGCATATTGGACCTGATGAACAGGTCCACAGTCCCCATGGTGCCCGCCAGCATCATCAGCACGTTCCAGTCCACCGTTCCCGCAACGTCCCCAACGGCACGATCCGCAGGAGCAGGAACAGCGCCGCCGCGGACAGGGCGGACACCGCCCGGTATTTGGGCAGCAAAAGCAGCAGGGCGTAAACCGCGATAAAGGTCAGGAGTGCGATGGTTTTCATAGGGTATCCTCCGTACAAATTCGATAGAACTCCAAATACGGCAAAAGCGGCACTTTCGCCGCGTCAGACAGCAAAAGTCCCGCTTCTTCCCACGCGGCCCAGGTTCTTCATCCGGGGTGGCAAACCGCGCAGCACCCTGATGGCGCAAGCCGCTTCCTTTTACGCATGTCAGGATACCAGACTTTTCTCCGTCCGTCAAGCGAATGCTTCGATAGGATAAGATATGCGGGCCTGTCCCATTTCATTCCTGCGTCACCTCCGGAGCGGGAAGGCTTCCCCCTCAGCTTCGGCCAATGGGAAAGCGGGGCCACCGTCCCGGCTTTCCCTGTCCGGTCCCTTACTGCCGCCGGGCCGTCCGGTACTCGTCACCGGGGCGGTAAAAGGGGCAGCTGTCATTGGCAGAACGGAGGAACCGCTCCATCTCGTCCTCATCCAGATCCGCCTCGCAGTAATTGGTATCCGCTTCCGGATCGTACTCATAATAAACGCAGTCCTCACAATTCGTCATAGCGTGCTCCTCACTTGGTAGGAATGATCTCGATCCAGTAACCGTCGGGATCAGAGATAAAGTAAATACCCATGGCCGGGTTCTCGTAGCAGATGCAGCCCAGCTTTTCGTGGAGAGCGTGAGCCTTTTCCATATCCTCCACCGCCAGAGCCAAGTGGAATTCGCACTCGCCCAGATCGTATTTCTGGGGATGATCCCGGAGCCAGGTCAGCTCCAGCTGAAACTCCGTTTTCCCGTCCCCCAGAAACGTGAGGATGAAGCTGCCGTCCGCCGCTTCCTTTCTGCGGACCGGCTCCAGCCCCAGCGCGTCATGATAAAAAGCGATAGACCGCTCCAGATCCGTCACATTAAAATTAAAATGGTTAAAAGCAAACATAGGTTCCCTCCTGTTTTGATCTGCCTGCATTATACCGCGTTCCGGGTCTGTCCGCAAGCGGTTCTCTCCCTTTATATTTTCCGCCGCGGCCATTTGTCTTTCCCACAAAATCTCAGAGAAAACAGCCTTCACGCCGGAATTTTGTATAAAACGCCCTCAGTTTTTATGCCTTCTCCCTCATCTTTATCCATTTTCACATGCGCTTTCCTGTTGACAATTTGATTCCGCAGGATTACAATAAGCCCATAATTCAGGCAGAAAGGAGCGATTCAGATGATGTTCAATCGTTTTTACAACATGGAAATGATGAATACTTCTGCGTCCGCTCCCAGCGCGAACGCTGACTCTTCCTGCGCACATACCGCTCGCACTTCTCATACTGCCAATACTGCTATGATCGCTATTATGGACGCCATTATTATGGCGTCCATTATTATTTTTGGTCTGATTATGATTCTGGACCTGCGCGCCATCGCCATGATCGCGATTATTATTGCGATTCTGGTACTGGTAGTAGGCTTGGTCATTCAGAAAGCAAATGTGCCCTGGTGTTGCGAGTTAGCGATTTAACTGTTTGATACAGTAAAGCGGCTCCGCCAGTGGCGGGGCTTTTGTATGACTTCCCCCGTATTCCGCACGGCCGGCGGAGCGGAGAAAGCCCCATATAAATCTGATTTCGTTTTGATGAAAAGGAGATCCAATATGAAAAAGAAATTGTTAGCCTTTGTTATGGCCGCGACTATGGTGTTCAGCCTGGCCGCCTGCGGTTCCAGCAACTCCAATGATTCCAGCAATTCCGGCGATTCCAGCGATTCTGATTCCGCCCAGTCCGGCGACGAGGTCCAGACCTTTAAGCTGGGCTCCATCGGCCCCCTGACCGGTGACGCCGCCATCTACGGCCAGGCCGTGGTCA
>VOFI01002292.1_pt1 | contig 29519 bp, 54 predicted proteins | sample 5384131 | NCBI WGS metagenome assembly VOFI01 (sample SAMN12384728, study PRJNA508395) | human gut metagenome | isolation source: healthy gut H | host: Homo sapiens
CAAGAAATGATAAATCAGCAGCAAAAGAACTCGGACTTCTGAATAAGGTTAAAGCACATCTCGAAGACGGAAAGCTTGCAAAGACATTCGAAGAAGTAGATGACGAGGAAGAACAGGCATGGCTGGAAAGCTACAATCTTCTGACTTACAAACCAGTGATCTATGCAGCAAATGTATCTGAAGACGATCTGGCAGATGATGCGGCTAATAACGAAGGGGTACAGGCTGTTCGTGAGTATGCCAAGGGAGAGCAGAGTGAAGTATTCGTTGTATGTGCAGAGATCGAAGCAGAGATTTCAGAACTGGATGATGATGAGAAGAAGATGTTCCTGGAAGATCTTGGATTAAAAGAGTCTGGTCTGGAAAAACTGATCAAAGCAAGCTATAAACTGCTTGGACTTATCAGTTACCTGACAGCAGGTGAGCCGGAAGTCCGTGCATGGACGATCACAGAAGGAACAAAGGCACCTCAGGCAGCTGGAAAGATTCATTCTGACTTTGAAAGAGGATTCATCCGTGCAGAGGTTGTATCTTATGATGATCTGATCGCATGCGGAAGTCACACAGCAGCCAAAGAAAAGGGTCTGATCCGTCTGGAGGGAAAAAGACTATGTGGTAAAAGACGGAGACATCATGCTGTTCCGTTTCAATGTATAAGCATACTAAGCATGCTGAAAACACATAAGAAAATGTATAAATAGAAAAGCTGGCATGGTATGTGCCGGCTTTTCTGCCAATCTGGAAAGTCATATCTATAAAGAAAAGGAAAGGGAAAAAGAAATGCACAGAACAATTGATTTTCCGAATCTGGGAATTCATTTAAAATCTGTCGGAGATCATATCACCGTATTTGGATTTGATATTGCATATTATGGGATCGTCATAGGAATTGGAATCCTGGCGGGACTCATGCTGGCAGTAATGGAAGCAAAGCGCACACATCAGAATGTAGAGGATTATTATGATCTGGCAATATACGGAGTAATCTTTTCGATTATCGGAGCAAGAGCATATTATGTGATCTTCTCCTGGGATATGTATAAAGACGACATTAAGAGCATCATTAATATCCGTGAGGGAGGACTTGCTATATACGGTGGTGTAATTACTGCAATTATTGTAGTATTCATATTTGCAAAAATAAAAAAATTATCACCGTTTCTTTTATTTGATACCGGCGGATTTGGTCTGATCACCGGACAGATGATTGGAAGATGGGGAAATTTTTTTAACCGAGAAGCATTCGGTGAATATACAAATGGCTTATTTGCAATGAGACTTCCGGTAGATGCAGTCAGAAGCTCAGACATTACTATAAAGATGTGGAATCATGCAGAGACCGTAAAAGGGGTCATGTACATTCAGGTTCACCCGACATACCTGTATGAATCCATGTGGTGCCTGATGGTGCTGATCATTATGCTGCTATACCGCAAACACAAGAAATTCGATGGAGAGGTCTTCCTGATCTATCTCTTAGGCTACGGTCTTGGCAGATTCTGGATCGAAAGCCTCAGAACAGATCAGCTTTTATTGCCGAAAGTTGGACTTCCGGTATCACAACTTCTGGCAGGCACAATTGTGATAGTATCAGCAATCCTGGTTATTACAGGCAGAAAAAAAGCCGCACGCATCAAAAGTACGGAGTCAAATCAGTAAGACAGATATAAAAAAGCAGGCATTCTTTCAATAGAACGCCTGCTTTTTTTATACACAAAGTATACAACAGAACTTGCCGGTGGTAAGTCCTGTGATCTACATATTAATTTTGCTAAGTGCAGCTGCATCAGCCACAATCGTAACATCATTGTGAAGCTGAAGGATAGAAGCAGGAACTTCCGGAGTAATTGGGCCGTATAATACTTCTTTTAAGATTGCAGCTTTATCTTCTCCGCTTACGACTACGAGGATCTTCTTTGCCTGCATGATATTTTTAATACCCATTGTGTAGGCCTGTCTTGGAACATCATCTTCAGATTCGAAGAAACGTTTGTTTGCTTCAATTGTGCTTTCTGTCAGATCTACACAGTGTGTCTCTTTTTCAAAAGCAGCACCTGGCTCGTTGAATCCGATGTGTCCGTTGTGTCCAAGACCGAGAAGCTGAAGGTCTACGCCGCCCTGTTTGCGGATGATCTCATTGTATTCACTGCAGGCTTTGTCAGAATCTGCTTCCAGTCCGTTCGGAACGAAAGTACGTGTTTTATCGATATTTACATGATCGAAAAGATTGGTGTTCATGAAATATCTGTAGCTCTGGTCATTTTCCGGACTGAGTCCTTTATATTCATCGAGGTTCACGCTTGTAACCTGAGAAAAATCAAGATCACCTTTCTTATACCATTCAATCAGCTGTTTATAAGTACCGACCGGTGAAGATCCGGTTGCAAGTCCAAGTACACAGTTTGGTTTCATAATGATCTGTGCAGAAATAATGTTTGCTGCTTTACGGCTCATATCCTGATAGTCTTTTGCTTTATAAATTACCATAATAATAACCTCTCCTTATTCAATTGTTTTTTGTTTCTGAATACCAGTATATACATTATAAATGAATTTTCAAGTGAAATAGAAAGAACAGAAACTACTTTCAAAACTGGAAAGAAACTACCTGGAATTGTGCAAGTTGCACAAAATGAAAGACGAAAAATAAGGAAAAATGGAGAGGGGAATTGAAAAGAATGAAAGAGCTTTCAACAACTACAAAGACACTTGAAAATAAAATCGAACAATATTATACTGATTGCAGAACGAAGGAGGGAACAAAACAATGAATCAGAAAGTAGAAAATCTGAAAGGAAAATTAATCGTTTCTTGTCAGGCATTCTCGAATGAACCTTTACATTCTTCATTCATTATGGGAAGAATGGCACTGGCTGCAAAACAGGGAGGTGCAAGCGGAATTCGTGCAAATACAAAAGAAGATATCAAGGAGATCCAGTCACAGGTTGATCTGCCGATCATCGGAATCGTAAAAAAGAGATTATGATGACAGTGATATCTACATTACACCAACGATGAAAGAAATCGAAGAACTGATGGAAGTAAAACCTGAAATCATCGCTATGGACGCTACTATTTCAAAGAGACCTGGCGGAAAGACATTAGATGAGTTCTTTAAAGAAGTAAAAGCAAAATATCCGGATCAGTTATTCATGGCAGACTGTTCTACAGTGGAAGAAGCACTGCATGCGGATGAACTTGGATTTGACTTCATCGGAACTACAATGGTTGGTTACACAGAGCAGAGCAAGGGCGATAAGATCGAGGCAAATGATTTCGAAATCTTAAGAAAGATTGTCGCAAAAGCAAAACACAGAGTCATTGCAGAAGGTAACATCAACACACCGGAAAAAGCAAGACACGTGATTGAACTTGGAGCATACAGCGTTGTTGTCGGTTCTATTATCACAAGACCACAGCTGATCACAAAATCATTTGTGGAAGAAATGGAAAGATAATTCCCTAAAGGATTTATTGATAACATTATAAAAAAAGATAAAACAATATATCAAAAAAGAAAAGGAGAAAAAACAATGAGAAATCTTGAAAAGTACAAAGGCGTGATCCCAGCATTCTATGCATGTTATGACAACGAAGGCAATGTAAGTCCGGAAGGCGTACAGGCACTGACAAAGTACTTCGTAGAAAAAGGTGTAAAAGGTGTATACGTTAACGGTTCATCAGGAGAATGTATCTACCAGAGCGTAGAAGACCGTAAGAGCATCCTTGAGAACGTGATGAAAGCAGCAGAAGGAAAGCTTACAGTAATCGCACACGTTGCATGCAACAACACAAAAAAGACAGCCAGGAGCTTGCAAGACATGCAGAAAGCCTTGGAGTTGATGCAATCGCAGCAATCCCACCGATCTACTTCCACCTGCCAGAGTATGCAATCGCTCAGTACTGGAATGCCATCAGTGCAGCAGCACCAAACACAGACTTCGTAATCTACAACATTCCACAGCTTGCAGGAGTAGCTCTTACACAGGGACTTTTCGCAGAGATGAGAAAGAATCCTAACGTAATTGGTGTTAAGAACTCTTCTATGCCGGTACAGGATATCCAGATGTTCAAACAGGCAGCAGGTCCTGACTACATCATCTTCAACGGACCAGATGAGCAGTTCATGAGTGGACGCGTAATCGGAGCTGAAGGAGCAATCGGTGGTACATACGGAGTTATGCCGGAATTATATCTGAAATTAGACGAGTATGTAAGAGCCGGAAAGATGGAAGAAGCAAGAGAAATCCAGTATGCTTGTGATGAAATTATTTATAAAATGTGTTCTGCACACGGCAATATGTACGCAGTGATCAAAGCTATGTTAAAGATCAACGAAGGTCTGGAACTTGGCGGAGTAAGAGAGCCACTGCCGGCATTAGTAGAAGAAGACATGGCTATCGTTGAAGAAGCAGCTAAGATGGTTCGCGACGCAAAAGCTAAATATCTGTAAGATTATATAAAAAATACGTGAAAGAAAAAATATCTGTAAGGAGAGAGACGATGCAAGGGTTTACCGTAGTAGATTTAGTTATTTTAGTAGTTTATCTCGCGGCTGTACTGTTCGCCGGCCTTCATTTCGCAAAGAAAGAAATGAAAGGAAAAGAGTATTTTAAAGGAGACGGAACTGTACCGTGGTGGGTAACTTCCGTATCAATTTTCGCAACACTGTTAAGTCCGATTTCATTCCTGTCATTAGCAGGAAACTCATACGCAGGAACATGGATCATGTGGTTTGCACAGCTCGGTATGCTGCTTGCAATCCCGATTACGATTAAATTTTTCCTGCCAATCTACAGCAAACTGGATATTGATACAGCATATCATTATTTGGAACTGAGATTCGGAAGCAAAGGACTTCGTGTACTTGGAGCTGTAATGTTCATCATTTACCAGATCGGACGTATGTCAATCATCATGTACCTTCCATGTATGGTACTTGGAAGTCTGACTGGAATCAGCGTAAACTTATTGATCATTATCATGGGTATCATTGCTATTATTTACTCATACACAGGAGGTCTGAAATCCGTACTTTGGACAGACTTCATCCAGGGATCTGTACTTCTGATCGGTGTTACTTTCGCACTGATCTTCCTGCTGGTACACACTTAGACGGTGGATTTGGAGCAATCATGCATGCACTTACAACAGAGCATAAATTCCTTGCTGTGGATCAGCCGATCTTCGATATCAATATTTTAAAAGACAGCGTATTTATCATGATTGTTGGTGCAGGGTTCAATACAATGGGATCTTATGTATCAAGTCAGGATATTGTACAGCGATTTACAACTACAACAGATACTAAAAAACTGAACAAAATGATGCTTACAAACGGAGGATTATCTATCTTCATCGCAACAGTATTCTACCTGATCGGTACAGGATTATACGTATTCTATCAGCAGAATACACTTCCACCGGCAGCAGCTCAGGACCAGATCTTCGCATCTTACATCGCATTTGAGCTTCCGGTTGGTGTAACAGGACTTCTGTTAGCAGCCTATTTATGCAGCAGCACAGTCTACACTTTCCACAGGTCTGAACTCTGTAGCATCAAGCTGGACACTGGATATTCAGGCAAGACTTTCTAAGAAAGAATTAAGCTTTGAGAAACAGACAAAGATCGGACAGTATGTATCTCTGATCGTCGGTATCTTCGCAATCGTAGTTGCTATGGTACTGGCTAATGGCGGAGTAAAATCTGCATACGAATGGTTCAATGGATTTATGGGATTGGTACTTGGTATCCTGATCGGAACATTTATCCTTGGAGCATTTACAAAGGTTGCAAATACATTCGGAGCAGTATGTGCATTCGTTGCAGCATCTGCAGTAATGGTATATATCAAATACTTCGTACCTGCTGATCATGTATCAATCTGGTCATACTCAATCATCTCAATTGTAGTATCACTGGTGATCGGTATTCCGGCAAGTATCATCTGGAGAAAGGTAAAAGGAGACGATTCCGTACCTGCTCCTGATACAACCATTTACAAAAACTAAGAAGGAGTGAAAAATCCGTGATTTTTGGAAATATCAATAATTTATCTGAATTTCCATTTCTGGAAGAGCAGGTAAAAGAGTGCTTTGAATATGCAAAGACACACGACCTTGCATCTTATGAAAAGGGAAGTCATGAAATCGATGGTGACAGACTGTTTGTCAATATCGTAGAATATACAACAACAACACCGGAAGAACGTTTCTGGGAAGCACATAAAAATTATCTGGACGTCCATGTAATGATCCATGGAAATGAACAGATCGATCTGAACTTCATTCAGAATATGGAATTAAAAGATTTTGTGGAAAAAGATGATTTTCTTCCAATGGATGGAGAAAAGAATTCTTCAGTAGTCCCTGACAGATGGAGATTTCCTGATCTGTTATCCAAGTGACGGACACAGAACAGCGGATCAGGTTCAGGAACCGGAAGCCACCAAAAAAAAGGCAATATTCAAAGTAAAGATCTAATCAGAAAAGTCGAGGGCAAACCATGAAAGAACGGTTTGCCCTTTTCTGGCCTAACGAGTATAATGAAGGATAGTGAAAGAGGAAAAGAAGAAATGAAAAAAAATATATTAGTATTGATATCGGCGGCACAGCCATCAAATATGGGATTGTAAGCGAGAATGCAGAAGTACTGTTAAAAAAAAGAAATGAAGACAGAAGCACAAAAAGGCGGACCGGCGATCCTTGAGAAAGTGATCGGTATCGTAGAAGAGTTAAAAGGTGAAGCAGATGCAGGTGTGTGTATCTCTACTGCAGGTATGGTGGACATCGAAAAAGGAGAAATCTTCTATTCTGCACCGTTGATCCCGAATTATATCGGAACGGCATTTAAAAAGACAGTAGAAGAACGATTCGGAATTCCATGTGAAGTGGAAAATGATGTAAACTGTGCCGGACTTGCAGAGTATAAAGCAGGTGCGGCTGCAGGAAGCAAGGCAAAGCAGTGATGTTGACGATCGGAACCGGAATCGGCGGCTGTATCCTTCTGAATGGTGAAGTGTTCCACGGATTCAGCAACAGTGCATGTGAAGTTGGATATATGCATATGGATGACAGTGATTTCCAGACACTCGGAGCAGCAAGCATCCTGACAAAGAAAGTAGCTGCGTGGAAGGAAGAACCAACCGAAAACTGGAGCGGATATCACATTTTCGAAGAGGCGAAAAAAGACGATGAGATCTGTAACCGTGCAATTGACGAGATGGTGGATGTACTTGGAAAAGGAATTGCCAATATCTGCTATGTAGTGAATCCGGAAGTTGTCGTACTTGGCGGCGGAATCATGGCGCAGGAAGCATTCCTGAAGGACAAGATTGAAAAAGCAGTGGAAAAATACCTGGTGTCCAGCATGTGGGAGCATACAAGTATCGCATTTGCCAAAAACCAGAACAATGCCGGTATGTTAGGCGCATTCTATCATTTTCAGGGAAGACATGCATAGTCTGGAGTTATAAAATAAAGAAGCAGGAATAGTAAGATATGGAATATTATGTAAAATCAGTCGTTCCGATCATAGAATCGAATTATGATAAATTTACGACAGTGGAACGGAATATCGCAGATTTTTTATACAGAACAGAAAGAAAGTGGATTTTTCATCAAAATCCATTTCCGAGAGACTCTTCGTATCAGAAGCGTCGTTATCCAGATTTGCGAAGAAATGCGGATATCGCGGATACAGAGAATTCATCTATCAGTATGAAGAGACATTTGTAGAAAAGCAGGAATCCATTACCGGTAATACGCGAATGATCCTGAATGCGTATCAGGAACTTCTGAATAAGACTTACAGTCTGGTGGATGAGGCGCAGATTGCAAGGATCAGCAGATATCTGAATCAGGCGGAGCGTGTGTTCGTGTGCGGAACTGGAAGTTCCGGTCTGGCAGCAAGAGAGATGGAACTGCGTTTTATGCGAATCGGTGTGGATATTGATTCGCTGGTAGAAAGAGATATGATGCGTATGCAGGCGGTATTCAGGACAGAAGAAGCCTCGTATTCGGAATCAGTATCAGCGGATCCAAGGAAGAGGTCTTGTTTCTTCTGAAAGAAGCATATCGGAAAGGTGCGAAAACGATTCTTTTTACGGCGAACAACCGGGGTGACTTCGAGCAGTTCTGCACAGAAGTTGTTCTGATTCCATCACTCAGACACCTGAATCATGGGAATGTAATCTCACCGCAGTTCCCGATTTTGGTCATGCTTGATATTATCTATTCTTACTATTTGGAACAGGATAAATATGAAAAAGAAGTTTTGCATGATAATACACTGCGTGCGCTGGAAGAAGGAGAAGGGATGCACAGGAGTTTTTAGAATGTTAAGAGGTATGTTGGGAAAAAATAAAATGGAGGATATATAAAATGATAATCAAAAATGTAATTGTCTATACAGAAGACAAAAAAATTTACAGCAGGCGGCATTGTTGTTCACGATGACAAGATCGAAAGCATTTACACGACAGAAAACGTACCGGATGGGAAGAAGTCGTTGACGGACAGGGGGCATACGCAATCCCGGGACTGATCGATCTGCATTTCCACGGGTGTATGGGAGATGACTTCTGTGATAACAGTAAAGAGGCTATTGAAAATATTGCAAAAATATGAGGCTTCTGTGGGTGTTACAACAATCGCACCGGCAACGATGACACTTCCGGTAGAAGAACTGGAAGATATCTTAAGAACAGCAGCAGAATACAAAAAAGAACAGAATCCGAAGGGAGCGGATCTTGTAGGCGTGAACATGGAAGGCCCGTTCATCAGCCCGGTGAAAAAAGGAGCGCAGGATGAAAGAAATATCATGCCTTGTGATACGGCCATTTGTCAGAGATTCCTTGATGCTTCGGAAGGACTTGTGAAGTTTGTAGGACTTGCGCCGGAAGAAAGCGAGGACGCAGTTGCATTTGTAGAAGCAATGAAAGATAAAGTGAACATTTCGCTTGCACATACCAATGCGGATTATGCACATGCGAAGCAGCATTCGATGCCGGAGCAAATCATGCCGTACATCTCTTTAATGCGATGCCTGCATTCACTCACCGTGAACCGGGTGTAGTAGGTGCAGTATCAGATAGTGAACATGTAATGGCAGAAATTATCTGTGACGGTGTACATATCCACCCATCTATGGTAAGAGCAGCGTTCAAGATGATGGGAGCAGACCGCATGATCCTGATCAGTGACGGCATGAGAGCAACCGGAATGCCGGACGGACAGTATACACTTGGCGGTCTGGATGTAAAAGTAGTTGGTAATCATGCAACACTGGTATCTGATGGAGCACTTGCAGGATCTGTTACAAACCTTGCAGACTGTATGCGTACGGTAGTTAAGAAGATGGAGATCCCGCTTGAGACAGCTATTGCATGTGCGACGATCAATCCGGCTAAGAGTCTTGGAATTGAAGATACATATGGTTCGATCGCACCGGGAAAGAAAGCGAATATCGTATTATTAGACGAGAATTTGGAGCTTAAGATGGTAATTAAGGACGGACAGGAATTATAATTCATGCAATTTATAGTATAAGGCCATTTGGTGTTAAGGACAGATGAAAAAAGATTATATTTTTAGGTGACAGTATTACAGATGCCAGTCATTGCTTTTTAGAAAATCCACTGGGAAACGGTTATGTGAATATGGTGGCTGAGAAGTTGAATGACAGTGGCGGCGGAAGGAAGAAGTACGACATTATGAATCGAGGACATGATGGATTCACGATTCATGGAGTGAAACGTATATTGGAGAAGGAATGCATTTTAAAACGACCGGATGTCGTAAGCATTCTGATAGGATGCAATGACGTCGGAGTTATGATGAATACAGGAAAGAGCCTGGAAGAACAGCAGTTTGAAGCCTGTTATGAAGCCATTGTGAAAGAAATTACAGAGCAATCGGATGCAAAGCTTATCTGTATGTCGCCATTTATAGTGCCATATCCCAGAATGTATGAAAACTGGATTCCGGGAATAAAACAGACAGAAAGAATCGAAAAAAGATTGCAGAAAAATATCATGCGGACTTTCTTGCGCTTCAGGACATGATAATATTGAAAGCAGAAAAAGCAGGATATGAGAGTGTTACAACGGATGGTATTCATCTGACAGAATATGGAAATGAAATAATTGCAGGAGCATGGCTGCAACTTTTTGAAAAAATAAAAGATGGAGATTAAAAATCATCTTGACAAAGTTCATCAAATCAGTTAGTCTTTAACACAGACAGGAAAATAATATACAGATATCACAAAGGCTTGGAAAAGAAGAAGTAGTGATTCACACACCCATACAGAAAGCTGCCGGTTGATGAGAGGCGCATGAAAGAGTGAAGAATGAATACGTCTTGGAGCTGCACACCGAAATGATACACGATAAGAATTATGAGTGTTTTTGAAAGTAGGCTGTGACGTCGGGGCACACGTTATAGTGCAAAGGTCTGTGAACACGCAGATTGAATGAGGCTGAATACGCAGGTAATCAGCGAAATAAGGTGGTACCACGGTTAATATCGTCCTTATCCAATATTGATTGGATAAGGACTTTTTTTGACCAGTTATGAGGGAAAATTGCTTTCTGAAAAGCATATTTGCAAGCTGAAGTAAAGTGAGAATTCTGTAAATCATTAACATAATAAAAGGAGAATAAAAATGGGAATTTATGAAGAACTCGTTGCAAGAGGTCTGATCGCACAGGTAACAGACGAAGACAGGATCAAAGACTTGGTCAACAATGGAAAGGCTACATTCTACATCGGATTTGACCCGACAGCAGACAGCCTTCACGTAGGACATTTCATGGCACTGTGCCTGATGAAACGTCTGCAGGAAGCAGGAAATAAAACCAATCGCACTGATCGGTGGAGGAACAGCTATGATCGGTGATCCATCCGGAAGAACAGATATGCGTCAGATGATGACACCGGAGACAATCCAGCACAACTGTGACTGCTTTAAGAAACAGATGAGTCGATTTATCGATTTTTCAGATGGAAAAGCATTGATGGTTAATAACGCTGACTGGTTGATGGGACTGAACTACATCGAAGTATTACGTGAAGTCGGAGCACATTTCTCCGTTAACCGTATGCTGACCGCTGAGTGTTACAAGCAGAGAATGGAAAAAGGACTCAGCTTTCTTGAGTTCAACTATATGATCATGCAGGCATATGACTTCTATGAGTTATACCAGAAATACGGATGTAACCTTGAGTTTGGCGGGGACGATCAGTGGAGCAACATGCTTGCAGGTACAGAACTGATCCGTCGTAAACTCGGAAAAGACGCTTCTGCTATGACGATCACACTGCTTCTGAACTCAGAAGGTAAAAAGATGGGTAAGACACAGAGCGGTGCTGTATGGCTTGATCCTAACAAGACATCACCATTTGAGTTTTACCAGTATTGGAGAAATGTAGGCGATGCTGACGTGTTAAAATGTATCCGTATGCTGACATTCCTTCCGTTAGAAGAGATCGACAAGATGGACAGCTGGGAAGGTGCACAGCTTAACACAGCAAAAGAGATCCTTGCATTCGAGCTTACAAAACTGGTTCACGGTGAAGAAGAAGCACAGAAGGCACAGGAGGCAGCAAGAGCATTATTCTCAACAGGTGCAGCAGCAGATATGCCAAAGACAGAACTGACAGAAGAAGACCTTACAGACGGTAACATCGATATCCTGACGATGTTAGTAAAATCAGGACTGACAGCTTCTAAGTCAGAAGCACGCCGTGCCGTACAGCAGGGTGGAGTATCTGTAGATGGTGAGAAGGTGACAGATGTATTCCAGACATTTGCCGGAGAAGCATTAAGTGGAGAAGGCGTAGTCCTGAAAAAGGGTAAGAAAAACTTCCGTAAAGTGTTAGTAAAGTAGTATAATTATAAAAGAATACAGTAAAATTGCAGGCAGTGAATACTCACTGTCTGTAATTCTAAAAGCAAAGATGTACTCTTGCTACTGTTTCATACTTAATTTTGTGAGAGTACATAAAGACGATAAGGAGGATATGGAAATGGCATTTAAAGAAGTAGCAATTGAAAGTCTGGAATTCAACCCATTCACAAAGATTTCAAAAGAGTGGATGCTGGTAACAGCAGGAGATGAAAAAAGAGTAACACCATGACAGCAAGCTGGGGTGGTGTCGGAATCATGTGGGGAAAGAATATCGCAACTGCATATATCCGCCCACAGAGATACACGAAGAAATTCATGGATGAGACCGGTATGTACACGCTTTCTTTCCTGTCAGAAGATTACAGAAAAGCAAAATTGATTTGGTAAACGGACCTGTATTATCATCTCTTACCAGACTGGCTGTCCCGATCATGGCGACGTCATTGATCCAGATGGCGTACAATATGACCGACATGATCTGGATCGGCCGTATCGGAAGTTCGGCGGTAGCGTCTGTTGGGGCAGCAGGGAATGTATATGTGGCTTTCCAACGGACTTGCTGCGCTTGCAAAAAATGGGAGGGCAGGTTAATGTCGGACATGCACTTGGGGCATCTAATAGTGAAGAGGCCGCAGAATATGCATCCAACGCGTTACAGCTTACGTTGATTTTGGGGATTATTTATGGACTTGTCTGTATATTAGGGGCAAAACCACTGATTCATTTTTTCCATCTGAATCAGGCACAGGTGATCCGGGATGCCATATATTATCTTGAAATTACTTGCGGTCTTGTCTTGTTTTCCTTTTTAAATCAGACGTATACCGGATTATTTACGGCAATCGGTAACAGCAGGCCGGTATTTCTGGCAACAACGACCGGACTGGTTGTTAATATCATCCTGGATCCGGTTCTGATTTTTGGAATCGGACCATTTCCGGTTCTTCGAGTGACAGGTGCAGCAATTGCTACGGTAATCGCGCAGATGATCGTTACAGTTATGTTTTTTATATTTGCGATGAAGGATACCGTACTTTTTCAATATGTAAGATATCTGAAGAAGCCGGATCTGCATCATATGAAAGGAATTGTCAGAATCGGTTTTCCAACGTCTGTTCAGAGTATGCTGTTTACCGGAATATCGATGATCATTGCACGTCTGGTCGCGGGATATGGAGATGCGGCGGTGGCTGTCCAGAAAGTTGGTTCACAGATAGAATCAATTTCGTGGATGACAGCGGATGGTTTTGCAGCAGCGGTGAATTCATTTACATCGCAGAACCATGGCGCAGGTAAGAAGAGACGGATCTATCAGGGATATGTCAGCGCATTAAAAGTAGTGTTTGTATGGGGGATTTTCTGTACGCTATTATTAATATGCTGTCCGGCTCCGGTATTCCGGATTTTTATTACAGAAAAAGATGTAATTCCGCTTGGAGTGGATTATCTTCGGATCCTTGGTGTATCGCAGCTTTTTATGAGTCTTGAGATTACGACGGCAGGTGCATTTTCGGGGTATGGAAAGACCGTGCCGCCATCTGTGATCAGTATTGTATTTACGGCGCTCAGGATTCCGCTTGCGCTGATACTGGTTCATACAACACTTGCGCTGAACGGGATCTGGTGGAGTATTACGATTTCGAGTATTCTGAAAGGTGTGCTGCTGTTTGTATGGTTCTACATATTCATGCGGGGAGAGAAACTTATATATAACAGGGAAATAACCTGCCAGCGGCAGGTCTTTCAGATAGGGAAGTATGCAAGAGGCACTGCCAGTGGCAGTGTCTTTTGTGTCTTTAAAGAACGAAATGTGGTACAATAGAACAGTAAGTGATCTGCCGGAGCATAGTTTATGGCAGACACAGAAAGGATGGATGAGTAATGTGGGCTTACAATAGTATTTTTTTATCAGATTTATCCGATCGGATTCTGTGGGGCACCGGTGCACAATGACGGTGTGTGTGTTCTTCGTATCCGCAAACTTATGGACTGGTCTGAGTATCTTCAGACATTAGGAGTAGATTCAATTCTGTTAAATCCGATCTTTGAATCGGACAATCATGGATATGATACAAGAGATTTTAAGACGATCGACTGCAGGCTTGGAACGAATGAAGATTTTAAAGAGGTCTGTGAAGATCTGCATAAACATAACGTAAAAAATTGTACTGGATGGTGTATTTAACCATGTGGGACGAGGCTTCTGGGCATTTAAAGATGTACAGGAGAAGAAATGGGATTCACCGTACAAAGACTGGTTCCATATCAGCTTTGACGGCAACAGCTGCTATAATGACGGATTCTGGTATGAAGGATGGGAAGGCCATTTTGAGCTGGTCAAATTAAACCTTCAGAATCCGTATGTAGTTGACGCTTCGGAATATACATTAGGACGTTTAGCTAATCCAGATAAGATTGAAAGAAAATGGTATGTAGTTGACGCTTCGGAATATACATTAGGACGTTTAGCAGAAGTAGCTAAGGTTTTAAGAGGAAAGAACAAACCGCAGTTCACACCCCATATTGACACAGGTGATTACGTAATCGTTGTTAACGCTGTAAACAAGATCAAAGTAACAGGAAAGAAGATGGACCAGAAGATCTACTACAATCACTCTGATTATGTAGGAGGAATGAAAGAGACTACATTAAAAGAGATGATGGCTAAGAAACCTGAGAAAGTTGTTGAGCTGGCAGTTAAAGGTATGCTTCCAAAGGGACCATTAGGAAGATCTATGATCAAGAAACTTCACGTATACGCTGGACCAGAGCACGCTCAGCAGGCTCAGAAACCAGTTGAACTGAAATTCTAAGAAAGGTTAAAAGGAGGATTTTACAATGGCTACTGCAAAATTTTACGGAACAGGCAGAAGAAAGAAATCCATCGCCAGAGTATATTTAGTACCAGGAACAGGTAAAATTACTATCAATAAAAGAGATATCGATGAGTATCTCGGACTTGAGACATTAAAGTTGTTGTTCGCCAGCCATTAGTTGCTACAGAGACAGCAGACAAATTTGATGTAATCGTTAACGTAAAAGGTGGCGGATACACAGGACAGGCCGGCGCAATCCGTCACGGTGTTGCAAGAGCACTTCTTGAGGCCTTTGGGATAATCTCATGAATCACGGCGTATTTATACATCAGACCGAGCAGGACTTTCAATTTCCGGAGTGTTGGATAATTTTTGCCGGATTCATCGACAATCATTTGCAGGTGGTCGAGTTTGACATCGACAAACCGCATCCGTGCAAGTTTATCACACAACGCCCATGCTGCACGATAACCCTTGACGTTGGAATCACTGACGGTCGGAAAATGTTCATCAGACCATCGCTCATATACATCCTCGAATGTGACTTTTGCAGCATCCACATCATAAGGATTTGCATTGAACTCCGCAAGTGCGGTCAATGCCTCTTTACGGGTCGGGTAATATCCGACGACCGTATATAATTGTTTTGATTTACCTGTTTTCGGGTCGATTTCCCATCCTTTTGTCTTTTTGGCAACATAAGGATTCCGGCGATTTCCCGATAATTTGTAAACCGTTCGAATCCGTTCGGTAGTTTCATAAAAATCACCATCCTAAAAAAAGAGTATAAAAATAAAACCAATGCAAAAAAGCACGGTTTTATGATAGAATGGTGTTTGCAGGAACATTCTGTCGGTGCTTTTTGCAGGAGCATGAGACGGAGGTTTCACAAAGGCGATTCACATTGCAGTGTGGGTCGTCTTTTTTATTGTGCATTATTCATTTGCACGGCGTTCTTTTGCGACTTTTCTATACTTGCGACCGATGACAACACATGCGACACCGAACACAATAGCAATTATTCCGGCAACCGGAACAGCAAGCAATAGAATCAATCCTAAAAAGTGCAAGGACAGCACCGAGAACAATCATGAGGATTCCGCAAACACTGTATGTATTTGCAGAGTATTCCTTTTTCTGCGGTGCATTTGTGGAACTGGATGCAGCAGGATTTCCGTTTGCAGCCGTCAATCCTTTGCGATGTCGGACACGCCGACGGTAGTTCTGTTATACACTGCGTTATATGCTGCCTTTTTCGGGTCGTTGACGATTCCCATTCCCTTTTTACCATAAAGGGGATTGACCGCCTTTTGACCTGCCGTTTGACTTTTCCTGTTGTTCTTGCCTTGATGCTTTTCTTAATGTTTGGCTTTCTGACACCGTATTTCATGAACACACCTCCATTTCTATAAAATCAACATTCTGTAAACTTTCCTCAAGAGAGGAGGTGAGCAGAATGAAAATCCTTGTGTGGGAAGTGAGAACCTCAAAAGGGTTCACATTGATGGAGTTATCGAAGAAATCCGGAATCGGAAAATCTACGATAAACAACATCGAAAACGGTAAGGTGTCACCGACATTGTTTCAACTTGAAATGATAGCGATTGCATTAGGCGTGAACATCACCGACCTGTTTGAATCCGAATACAAATAATTGTACCATAATGCAGCGGGATTCCGGCAGCAGGAGGAACGATTTCCATGATTATGGAAATCAACCTCGATATTTCCACAATCATGGAAATATATGATACAATGCAATTCGGAAAGGGGTGGTGTCTCCCCTTGAATTACAAAGAGGCTATTGTCGAAATAGTCGGAAAGATACACAGCGAACGCATCCTCAAGAGGATATACAAATTCGTGTTGTATCTCTACACCCATGAGACTGGCAGTTGAAAGACTGTCAGTCTTTTTTTGATGCAAATAAATCTATGATTCTTTGAAATGCTGCGATGTCCTCGTCGCTTGCCTCAAGTAGTGCCTTGAAAAGATTCTTGCGGGCATCGTCCTCACCTACCATGATGCGGTCGATTCTTTCGATGAAATCGTCGTCGGTATCAACGAACATCTCACCGTCACCAGTAGTCAACCATATATAATCAACATTAAATTCACGGCAGATTGATTTGATAACCTGTTCAGTAACGGAGTTTTTCCGTTTTCAATTTGACTGACAGAGTTCTTTTTCATTCCTATTTTCTCACCGAATTTTTCAAGGGTGAGACCGAGTGCTTTTCGTACTTCTCTGATTCGTTCGCCTTGTGTCATGTGAAATCACCTCCTCTATTTTCTAAAGCATAACACCGAAAGAGACAAAAATCAATAAAAAAGTTCTTTCAAAGAACAAAAAAAGAGTTGACATTGTTCTTTCAAGGAATTATACTGTTCTTACAAAGAACACAGGAGGTACAAAACAATGATGAAATCTGAATTTGAAAACCTTGCAGGTAGAGCAGTAACAAACGAACAGTACAGAGCGATTGAAACATTATATATGAGTAGCAACCTTGAAAAAAACGGAATTTGTAAAGAGCATCAGAACAATGCTCAAGAGCATCCCACAGCCGGAAAGGAAAAAGACATCAAACGAATGGTCGTAAGAGACAAGAGCGGTTACAGAAAGACACCGAACGGATGCTATTGCCACATCAAATATGTTGAATTGGTAGACATTGACATCAAAACAGGGAAATACATCATCAAGCCACTTGAGGAAAAAGATTTTGAGAGACTGGCAAAAGACGGACACGATTTCGATTATGAGGATTGCATCGACGAAAAGAAAAAGCCGATTGAACTGAATTATTAAAGCCGAAACAGGGGCAGCAGTCGCCCCGTCAGTGTCGGATGGCAACCGACACTCTGACGATGGCAAGCCGAAAGACATCGTTCAGCGATACCGTGGGAAACATGGCAGCGGTCGCACCTGCTAGAAAGTGCGTGGATGGTCAACAGGTTTTCGATGATTTTTAATGTGAAAAGCATCAACACGGTATACATTGCCGGAAAAGAGGTGGACGGGATGAAAAGACCGAGAGAACCACCGACAGGAGGAAACAGGATGGATATAGGACGAATATTGCCGACAGAGGCAGCAGCAATCCTCAATGTGTCACCGCAATTCGTGAGGGTAGCAATGCAGACAGGGAAAACTCCCGATAGGAACGGCGGTGCAGATGTCCTCAATTTGACGTATCACATTTCGGAAAAACTGCTTGCAGATTATTCCGGAAAGAACATAGAAAAAGAGATTGAGAGAATCCGAGGAGGTGTTGAAAAATGACGAGAAACGAGAAAAAGGCAGTGATTGAGAGCATGGCAGAAAAATTCATGAATATTGACGACCTTGAGGGAAAGTCAATGACCATTATGGTGATGTCTGCGTATGCCGAGGGTAAGGCAGCAGGAAAAGCAGAGGAGCGTCGCAGCTGGGAACAGAAAGAGGCGGTTGCAGCCGTTTAATGAAAACGCCCCGTCATAACGGCGGGGCAGTACATAGCAGGAGCATGAGAGCAAAGAAAAAGGACAACCATTGCAGTGGTCGTCCTTGTATCGACTGATTGTGTCAGTCGCTAACTGATAGAAATATTATAGCAAATCTGACACAAAAAGCAACTTGAAAAGCGACCGAAAAGGTCTATAAAATCAAGGGTTTTCGGAACTTTTATCGTCCTTGTAATAGATAATAACAAGTCTACGAAAACATAACAGGAGGAACGTGTCAGATGGCAAGAAAAAAGAGGGATGCAATAATCCCGTATGATTATGAGACAGCATATAACAAAGCGATGGAGGACATGCATGAGTGGTTCATTGAGAACCTGTTCCAACATCGAAAGAAAGTTATATATGCACTAAAAGAGATAACAGCAGGAGACCAGTTTGAAATTGAGATATATCCGCAGTTCCGGAGCATGGATGAAGTACCTCCGGAGGGGAGGACAATCAAGAAAGACAACAACAAGGCTCAAAAGAATCTGAATGACAAGAACGCACGGAAATATGTTGAGAGGCTAATCAATGAGAATTTCAGTGACCGTGATATTTGGATGACATTGACCTATGATGACGAGCATCTCCCGCCGGACGGGGATGTGGATGCAAAGCAATCAGAATGTGCAAAAGTACATCCGACGCATCAACTATCAGAGGAAAAGAGGTCTCCCGAATGCGAAATATGTCTATGTGACCGCATACAATCCGGATGCGGAAATCAGATGGCATCATCACATTGTCATGGATGGAGCGTTAGACATAGAGACGGTTGAATCCTGTTGGAAACAGTCAAGCAGGAATGAGGTTCGCCGATTGCAGACGGACGAAAACGGTCTGTCCGGTATGGCGAATTATATCGTCGAGGAAAAGAACCGTGTTCCGTCGGAAAGAGATGGAACAGTTCACAGGGATTGAGAGACCCACGAATCAAGGTCGTTCATTCCAAACGTCCGGCAGCAAGGAGGCAGTTATAAAAAAAATAGGCTCATTCGTTGACAAGATGGTCAGGATAGGGATTCCATTCCGGAGATATTGAAAAAGTGGTATCCGGACATGGATTTCACGAATGCAGCAGTGTACTACAACGATTTTAATTGCATGTTTTATATACATGCACGAATGCGGAAAAAGGAGGTCGACAGGTGAAAAGACGAATAAGACGGATAAGACGGGCATTGAAAAAAGAGCAGGTTTATATAATGCATTTCACATCACATTGATTGCGGTATTACTGATAGGATTTTGCGTGATATTGTTCAATGTCAAAGAACCGGAGCAGCAGGAGGAAAAACCGGAGACGACGCAAGCGGAAGTGATACAGAATCCGGAAACAATGACACAGACGGCAGAGAGCATCGAGGACAAATACAAGGTGTTTGATACCATGTCCGAGGACTGGGGGAGTGATGACCTTGAGGGATTCGTGTTCTACGACCTGCCGGAGAAGTATGCAGACAAAGGCTATTTTTCCGGAGAAAATGCAGATATACACAAGATGTCTATGCAAGCAAAACGATGTTCCGTATGCCCTTGTATTGGCAATCATAGAGTATGAATCCGGATATGAGTTCGACAAGACCGGAGACAACGGGAACTCAAAGGGATATATGCAGATATATGAGAAATGGCACACCGACCGGATGCAGAAATTGAACTGCATCGACCTCATGAACCCATATCAGAATGTGAAAGTCGGGATTGATTTCCTCTCGTATCTCCTCAAGAAATACGGAACGGTGCAGGATGCACTTTGCAGCGTACAACTACGGTGAAAAGAGGTGCAAAGGGAACATTTGTGGAACAACGGCGTGTATGTCTATTCATACAACACGGCAATCATGCAGAGAATGAAAGAGATTGAGGAGGTGGTCGGGAAATGAGGTTTGACTGGAAACCGGAATCGAAAGAGAGGCATTTCCGAAAAGCGGAGGCAGCAGTCAAGGCAGCGGGATTCGATGACATCCTGCGGGTAGACAGAGACCAGTTTTCCGTCGTCAAGGGAACGGTCAAGGTACATTTCAAACCGATTTCGAGAGACAGGGAAAACACGCCGATGGTGGGAGGCAAAGAGAACGATTGAGAACATGCATGAAGTGCCTCCGGCAAAAGACCAGTTCGGCAAGAAACACAAGAGCATTTTCATACATGCTTTTATGATTTTAGAAATGGAGGAGCAGGTTTATATAATGCATTTCACATCACATTGATTGCGGTATTACTGATAGGATTTTGCGTGATATTGTTCAATGTCAAAGAACCGGAGCAGCAGCAGGAGGAAAAACCGGAGACGACGCAAGCGGAAGTGATACAGAATCCGGAAACAATGACACAGACGGCAGAGAGCATCGAGGACAAATACAAGGTGTTTGATACCATGTCCGAGGACTGGGGGAGTGATGACCTTGAGGGATTCGTGTTCTACGACCTGCCGGAGAAGTATGCAGACAAAGGCTATTTTCCGGAGAAAATGCAGATATACACAAGATGTCTATGCAAGCAAAACGATGTTCCGTATGCCCTTGTATTGGCAATCATAGAGTATGAATCCGGATATGAGTTCGACAAGACCGGAGACAACGGGAACTCAAAGGGATATATGCAGATATATGAGAAATGGCACACCGACCGGATGCAGAAATTGAACTGCATCGACCTCATGAACCCATATCAGAATGTGAAAGTCGGGATTGATTTCCTCTCGTATCTCCTCAAGAAATACGGAACGGTGCAGGATGCACTTGCAGCGTACAACTACGGTGAAAGAGGTGCAAGGGAACATTTGTGGAACAACGGCGTGTATGTCTATTCATACAACACGGCAATCATGCAGAGAATGAAAGAGATTGAGGAGGTGGCCGGGAAATGAGGTTTGACTGGAAACCGGAATCGAAAGAGAGGCATTTCCGAAAAGCGGGGAGGCAGCAGTCAAGGCAGCGGGATTCGATGACATCCTGCGGGTAGACAGAGACCAGTTTTCCGTCGTCAAGGGAACGGTCAAGGTACATTTCAAACCGATTTCGAGAGACGGGAAAACACGCCGATGGTGGGAGGCAAAGAGAACGATTGAGAACATGCATGAAGTGCCTCCGGCAAAAGACCAGTTCGGCAAGAAACACAAGAGCATTTTCATACATGCTTTTATGATTTTAGAAATGGAGGAGCAGGACAAATGAAAACATACAGACAGAAACATCCGTACATTGCACAAATCGGGTACATACTGCGGTACAAAGCTGCAACGGTTCACATGGATGTTCAAGGTCAAGGATTGCAGACACATTTGTTTGTTCTGCGAATATTATGACGCATGCAGACAGGGAGGGCAAAGGCAAATGAATATGAAATATGCAATGAGAAGTGAGGACACAGAGCAAATCAATGTTGTGTCGTGGGCGAATTGGAACATGAACCGTTATCCGGAATTGAGATGGTTGTTCCATGTACCGAACGGAGGCAGCAGAAACAAGCAGGAGGCAGTCAAATTCAAGCAGATGGGTGTCAAGGCGGGTGTTTCTGATTTGTGCCTCCCATATCCGAAAGGCTCATACTGCGGATTGTTCGTTGAAATGAAATTCGGTAACAACAGGCAGCAGGACACGCAAAGAGTTCCTTGCAGACATGGCAGCAGCAGGACATTTCGTCGCAACCTGCTATTCAGCAGAGGAGGCAATCAAAGTCATTGAGGAATATTTGAATCTTACGTTGTGTTATTGTCCGGAGGAGGATTTCAACAACAAAATGAGCATCCCGAACAACAGCATCCTCAAGGACGGGAAAGTCAAGGGAGGCAGGTCATGACGCTTGCGGATTTACTCAACACATTAGAGAGTGCGGACATGCTGCGAATCATCAAGGGAGACGAGGAGATATTCGTCGGGTATCTTGCATTATTTGCACCGGAGGTCGGTCACACGAACTGCAAACTCTATGAACAGTATAAATTTGACGAGGTTGTGAAATTCAGAGCAGTTCCGGAGATTACTCACAGGAAATGGAAAGAATTGAACCTCATGTCACCACTACGACCGGACGAAACGCCGGATTTCAAGTTTCAAGAATTGCAAATGAAACTGTATTACACAATTTATTTATAACAGGACAATAACAGGAAAACAGGAGGAAAAGACATGAAAATCATTGCAGTAATGTCACCAAAAGGAGGAATCAGGGGAAAACAACGACATCCGATTCAATCGCCTACATGTTGGGCGAGGAGCAGGGAAAAAGAGTGCTTGTGTTAGATGGAGACCCACAGGGAGACACATCAAAGACATTCGGAGTATATGAACCGGACGGAATCGGCATGAGTGAACTGCTTGAGAAACATGAATGCGTCGGAGGTACATATAAAACGGGCGATTTGATTCGACCGACCGACTATTCGCACATTGACATCATTCCGGCGAACGGTTATCTCATGAAAACCGACATGAATCTGCTGCTCAAGTCGGAGGACAATCAAGTCACAAGGATGCGTGAGGCGTTGGAGGAGGTCTCCGATGCATACGATTATTGCATTTGTGATTGTGGCCGACTGCTTGACATGGTAGTCATCAATATTCTGATTGCAGCAGAACTCGTCATCGCTCCGGTAAAAGGTCGGAGGATATGAAATCGAGGCATTGCAGAACCTTGAGGAACAGATTGAGGACTTGAGAGACATCAATCCGGATTTGAGAATCAAGGCACTCATGACAATGCGACAGAAAAACAAGACCTCTCTTGAGGTTGAGGAATGGTTGAAAGCAGAATCCGGATTTGACATGTTTGTCACGCCGATTCGCCGTTCCATCATCGCAGAGAAATCCACAACAGCAATGATACCGCTCCCGAAATTTTCAAAGCGTGGGATTGTGTCTCAAGATTACAGATGCGTTGTGCATGAGTTGCTCAAAGGAAATGGAGGGGTAAGGCATGGAAAACGAGACAATACAAATCCTTGAATTGTTCGGAGGAATTGGGTCGCCCCTCGATGTGCCTTGGAGAAATTTGAACATTCCGACAAAAGCGATTGATTACGTGGAAATCAATGAAAAAGCAGTACAGTCATACAATTCGATGTTCCGTGAGGAATTAGCATATAAAACACAGACGGTCGTCGGATGGAACTTGAAACCGGACATTCTGATTCATGGTTCTCCCTGCCAAGATATGAGCATCGCAGGACATCAAGGAAAAGCGACCGGAGAGGGCAGAATCAACAGAGGAAAAGGTTCAGACGAGGGCAGCGGAACACGTTCCTCCCTTATGTGGGAGACAATACATATCATCGAGAACATGGGCGAATGGCGACCTCGTTATGTAATATGGGAAAATGTGAAAAATGTGAAATCAAAAGTACATGAGACCGAATTTTGACAGGTACATGGTCGAAATGGAACGGTTAGGATATACGAATAATTTTGAGGTACTGGATGCAAGAGAGTTCGGATTGCCACAGGCGAGAGAGCGAGTGTTCACGGTTTCCGTTCTAAACGGAGAGAGATTTGAGTTTAACGACCTTATAAGGACACCGATGCGAAACTTGCAGGAATTTCTTGAGGATGACGCAAGCGTTCCGGATGTTTACGATGTGACACAACCGTCCGTGCTTGCTTGCATCGGAGAAAAAGGCATCCGCAGGGCAACGGTTATCACAGATTGTGCATATACAATCACGACAAGACAAGACCGGACACCTGCACAAGTCATCGACCGAGGCGATGGACGTTATCGGTATTTAACAGAGCGGGAATGTTGGCGATTGATGGGATATACCGACGAGGATTTCGACAGAGCGAAAGCAGTTCAGCAGAGGAACGGGAAATATTACAAAGCACTATACGACCAAGCAGGAAACAGCATCGCCGTTCCAATATTCGAGAGCATATTCAGAAAAAAATAATATTGCATGAGGTCGCATAAGACCGGAAAGAGAGGAATAAGGCATGGGAGACATTATCAAAACAGCACAATGCAGGTTTTGCGGTCAGATGGTAGAGATTGAGACCGACAAGGAACTGACGCAACCACAGGCAGAGGAACAGGCAACAATGACATGTAACTGCACAGAGGCGGTCGAGTATCAGAAAGAGAGGCAGAGAAAAAGAAAAAGCAATGATGAATGTATCTGCCTTGTTTGGAGAGAATGCAGCACCGGACAAGAGATGCGGTGAGGGGCATCGTGAACATCTTAAAGGCAGCAGTCGAGGAGATTTACACCGGAGGACTTGCAAAGGTCACATTGAACCTCCGAGGGGGGGTCAAAGCATCAATTTCACAGAATGCAAAGGGTGAAATCAACGTCGAGCGTACAGAGACAAAGAAACAGAAACTCACAGAGTAATGACAGGAGGTTGAACAGATGGCAGCAGGATTCAGCGTGAAAGACGCACTCAACAAGAACAGCAAAGCGGGGATTGACGAATCTCCGAGAGCAAGATTCCGGACAAAGGACATCTCAATTTTCAAGATGTACCAGAATGATATGAATTTTTACAGTGTAGAGCAGATTGAGGAACTGGCAGGAGACATCCTCATGTATGGACTGAAACAGAACCTCGAACTTGTATATGCACCGTGCGAAAAGGGCGAATATAGAATCGTGGCAGGTGAAAGACGGTGGGAGGCTCTCAAGTATCTTGTATCAAAGGGATATAAAGAATTTGAACTTGCGACCAGTAAATTGACGACACCGCAGGACGATGACGAGGAGCAGGTTGAAATCATAATTGCGAATGCATACCGTACAAAGACCGTTTCAGACATGATTGAGGAGGAAACACGCCTCAAGGCATCTCTTGAGCGTATGAAAGCAGCGGGAAAGAAAATCAAGGGATATGACCTGCAATCCGGACGATTGAGAGAGGTGATTTCCTCAATGCTGCACATGAGCAAAACAAAGGTTGCTCAAATAGAGGCAGTCAATAACAATCTGATTCCGGAATGGAAAGAGGAACTAAAGGGCGAACGCCTCACATTTTCCGCAGCCTATGAATTGAGCGGGATGACAGAGGACGAGCAGCGGGAGGCACTGGGGAAATTCACAGAAACCGGAGAACTCACGCACAAAGATGTGAAAGACATGAAAGCAGAAAGGGCAGCAGGGCAGCAGGTGTCAGAATCCGACACAGAGGCAGAAATTGGCATGAACCCGCCGGAGGTGAGAGCGGGCGACGATTACGAAACACCACATCCGGAGGGAATCACATCAATATGTTATTCTTGCACCGAATATGAGACATGCAACGTCAAGACCGGAACATGCACCTCATGCGACCAGTACAAGAACCGTACAGAGGCATACAAGACCGACGAGCAGAGATATTCAGAGGAACAGGATGCAATCGACCGTGAGACAAAGAAAAACTCCGTGAGATGGAGCAGGAGGAGAAGATGCAGAACCTCCCATCAGATACACAGGAAACAGGACAGAAAGTGCATCAGATACGCCTTGCAAAAACATATTTCGATGATGTGGCAAATGGAATCAAGACATTTGAACTCCGGAAGAATGACAGAGGCTATAAAGTGGGCGATATTCTTGAAATGATGGAATTTGCGGACGGAAAGAACACGGGTCGCACGGTCAAGGTACTTGTCACATATATGCTTGAGGACTACACCGGAATGGAGGACGGATATTGCATCATGGCAACAAAACTCATGAAAGATGATGAAAAGGAGGAATAATCATGAATGACATCAAAAGAGGCGAAATGTTCTATATCAGCAGAGGGGGGCATCCTACAACGGGAGCGAACAACACGCAGACCGTCCGGCGGTAGTGGTTAGCAACAACAAGAACAATGAGAACAGCAATGTTGTTGAGGTTGTATATATGACTACACAGTCCAAAAACAGACCTCCCGACACATGTGACAGTGAGGTCAACAGGCAGAATCAGCACGGTATTGTGTGAGCAGGTTTATTCGGTATCAACGGAGCGTGTAGGAACATACATCGGAGAGTGTACAGACAAGGAAATGGAGAACATTGACATTGCTCTCATGATTTCCTTGCAGTTGGACGGTGGAATCAAGACGACAAAGAAGTATAACGAGACAATCAAAGAGCAACAGCAGGAGGAAATCGACAGTCTCAAGAGAGAAATTGAGACGTTGCAGCAGGAGCATGAGGATGCAATCGCAGAGATTGAACAGGATGCAGCAGTCTATGTTGAGGAAAACAAAGAAAATTGCGAATATGGCATCATCAGAGGAAACAATCAGATTGCAGACTGAAAGAGATACATACAAAACCATGTATGAACAGTTACTCAATAGATTAGTGAATGGAGGAGCAGCATGAACAAAAGCGAATTAAAGGCAATATTTATCAATGCAAAGGCAACAGATGCGAAATACATCGGCGTGAGCATTCAGACAGAGGGCAGCAGTCAACCGGAAATCATCATCAATCCGAATGCGAATTTTGATGCGAAATTTGACTACTACATGGAGGCATACGATGACGATTTGATTCTGATTGCAGCAAAGGGCAAAAAAGGACATCAGAATCACGGCAGCAGGGCAGGGAAACAGTTTCGAGGACATCGAGTGTCAGTTGATTGGAGAAAAGGGCAAAGGTTGGAGAGAACTCATTGCAGCAGCAATCGACAAAGCCTATGAGAATATGATTGCGAACACGCCTCCAACAACGGAGGAGGAACGGACACACTGCGAAATGATAAAAGAGGCAGTCAAGGGAATGTTCATCAACGAAAGCCGGACGGCAGCAGAGGCAGAGTTCATCAAGACGCACATTGTCGACTATGAGAAAATATTCGATGTCTGCATGAACGGTGATGACCTTGAGTTCAAAAAGGACTTGTCAGATTGCAGAAAATGCAAAATGAATATGTCATGCAGCGAGAAAATGACTGATAGAGAAAAAAGAGGCATTCATCGGCGGGATAGAATTTGCGAGAGACTGGAATCTCGACATCCCGCCGGATGATTTCCGTTTATACGCGAGATTGCTTCAAGAAAGAACGGAAAAAGAGAATGAACAAAGTCATATTGATGGGTAGGCTCACAAGAGACCCGAATGTCAGATATACACAGCAGAACGGTTCACAGGAATCCATGTGCGTGGCACGTTATACACTGGCGGTCGACCGCAGAGGTGCAAGAGACGGGCAGCAGTCAGCGGATTTCATATCATGCGTCGCATTCGGTAAAAATGGAGAATTTGCAGAGAAGTATTTGAAACAGGGAACGAAAATTGCTGCAACAGGCAGGATTCAGACGGGTTCATACACCAACAGAGACGGTCAAAAGGTATATACGACCGAGGTTGTGATTGAGGAACAGGAATTTGCAGAAAGCAAAGAAAGCAGCGGGAGAACAGGAGCAAAATGCGGGATATTCAGATGCAGGAGACGGATTCATGAACATTCCGGACGGTGTCGACGGCGAATTGCCTTTATGTAAGCGAAAAGGAGGGTTGTGATAATATGGGAATCTTAAAAGGCATAATTGACAGATTTCGGGCGATGGGAAAAACGGAAAAAGAGATTTCGGGCATTATTGAGACGGCAGCAGAGTAAAGCGACCGCAAATCCGGATGTCACGAAACCGGAAAAACAGAGAGAACCGGAAATCAAGATTGAAACAACAGCAGAGGCGTTCGTTGAGGCAGTTTTGCGAATGGGAACGACTTTGCAACAGGCAAAAACGGCAATTTTGAAAATGAGCAGTTTGAGAGATGCGGAAAATCGCAAAAACACGAATAACTGGCGTAAAATGCACGGTCTGCCTATGAGAAGAAAGCAGAAAGCGAGGAAAAAAGCATGAAAGAGGAAAAGGAGCAGACGGTCATTGAAAAAACCTTGCTATATCTTGAAAATTATCGTGAAATGGAACGATACATCAACGAGGCAGTATCAGAGACCTCTCAAGTGCCGGATATAGGCAAATACAACATATCAGCAGAAAAGGCGTTCTTGCAATCGGTCAGAGAGTGCCGTGCAGAGACGGTCATTCTGTTTGAACACTTGAAAAAGGCTCTTGCATCGCTCAAAGGAAGATGCAGAGGCAGCAGGTGAGGGTACAAATACGACGCTCTTGAGGCGGTCTATATAAAGGGCATGTCATACGAGGATATAGTGAGGGAGACAGGATGCGGACGCAACTCACCGAAAAAGTGGTGCAGGGTGATGATTCAGCGGTTGTCAATCAAAGTTATTCGGTGCAAAAGCGATTGAAAATGATAAAAACGGAGTGAAAACAGGGTGAAATGAGGGTGAAAACAGGGGTAAAAAAAGTGGGTGAACAAAAGACAAAATAAACGTGATAATATGTTAGCGTGAACAGTTGAGACGAGCGATTGCAGATGTGCAGTCGCTTTTTTCTTGCCTGTTTGCCCTCCTGTTATATGCGGGTGGTATATACACAGTCATGTGCATAACTGCCCGCCTCTTGTGGATAACACAGCAGGAGAACACAGCAAGAGAGGAGAACACAGATGCTATTGAAATCATGCAGGTGTGGGAAGTTGATTCCGCAGTAAATGAAGATGTGCGAGGAGTGTGAGCATCGGCAGCAGTCGAGACACATGATATACAACAACACACGGCGAGACGAGAGCAGCAGAGTTCTATGTATCAAAGGAATGGCGGGCAATGCAGGGGAGCGTATCATTGAGGTCTATGACAATGTAGATATATACGCACTATATGTCGAGCATGAGTTGCTCACATGCAATCCGGTTCACCATATCATTGAACTTGAGGACGACTGGGAACAGCGATTGAATCCGTTCAACCTCATACCTCTCAACCATAAGACACACAACACAATCACTGCTCTGTATAAAGCAGAGCAAAGCAAGTATGAGAGCAACACAAAAACAGTTGAGGTCACTGATTGAGTACCACTTTCGAGAGGCAGGGGGATATAAAAAAAGTTTTGTGCGATTCGTTTTTAGTCGCACCCCTCTTTTCCTTGGAGAAAACTCCCCACGGAATTTCAGTAGAAAGGTATATCCGAAAGAGGTGTCAGAATGTGACACAAAATACTGAAATGCTGACGGAAAGGAGGTTTGTTGCTACATGGCAGGACAGAGACAACCCACGGATTTGGTTGTTATGAACGGGCGAAAACACCTCACAAAAGCAGAAATTGAGGCACGGAAAAACGCCGAGGTCACAGCACCATGCGACAAAGTGAAACCTCCGGCATATTTGACACCGGAGCAAAAGAAAAAGTTCCGGAAGATTGCGAAAGACTTACTTGAAATCAAACTGATTTCAAACCTGGATTGCGATGCATTGGCAAGGCTACTCATTGCACAAACGCGAAATCACGGAACA
>VOFI01001730.1_pt1 | contig 29469 bp, 34 predicted proteins | sample 5384131 | NCBI WGS metagenome assembly VOFI01 (sample SAMN12384728, study PRJNA508395) | human gut metagenome | isolation source: healthy gut H | host: Homo sapiens
ATTACGTATTGCTGCTGCTGGCCACCCTGAGCGAGAGCCTCGCAGCTTTACCTTGCTCCAGCAAACATTGTACAGGCGCAGTCCGTCCGAGCCGGTGATCCGTGTCGCTCACAATCTCGGTAGCGGAGCGAACCCGCCATCATTTCCTGGTCCACCGTATCCTCCGTCCCAGTGACCCCGGTAGTTGTGGCTGGTGCCGTCCTCGAGGCATAACGCTTCTCGCCAGAGTCTGGGTGCTGCAACGGGGGCCGTGGGGGCAGTTTTCGATAATCGAGAAGCGTGAGTCCTCCACCGGCTCCAGACGTCCGTTAGCGGTAGAGGAAAATGGCCGCTTTAAACTTGCGTAGCGGAGCATGCGCCCGCTGGCGGTGACCTTATCGATCTCCTTCCCAAATTTAAGCGGATAGCGCCGCAGGTCGCCCGGTTCCATCCGGCCCCACGGCGAGGACGCCAGCCGCGTTCCCTTCCGCGGGCGGGTGCGGCCGTCGCCGATGCTCATCCCGTCCCGCTGCCCGAGACGCCGGTCCTTACCGTAGTTGGCCAGTTCTTCACCTCCGGTTCCCGATCGACCAGCCGGACACCCCTGCGAGGCCCTGTGGTGGAGCCTTCGGTGCCGGCGGGTAAATGTTGGGCTGGCCTACATAAATCGCTGGCTCCGTCGAGATATCGTGCTTCTCCAATCGTCTCCCCGTGCCCGGCCAGTGGCTCTGGACGCCGTCACTGTCAGCTTGTCTGTGGGGAAGCAGTGGTCGATGGGGAGCCAGATGCAATAGGGTTTTGCTGGCCTCCCAATCCTGTGTCTTTGACGCCAGCCAGCGTTCCTCCTGCCTAAACCGGCGACGGCCCCGGTCCTGGGACGTGGCGATACGCCGAGGTGGAATAGAGCCGCCCGCCGCCTGCCTGAAAGCGTGTCCCCCCTCCTCCTCTTGCGCTGACGCGATTGACTATGCTCTCCGCATCCGTTCCTCCAGATACGCGCCTCGCCTGTGGGTGACCTCCGCCAGCTTGAAGTGGGCAGTTCTTCCTGGCCGGGGCCAGCCAACGCCTGGGAGGCTGGCTGCCTGTCCCACCCTGCCGCCTCCGTGGCTTGGCCTGCCTGGCGGCCATTGCCTCCGCCGGAGCAGGCCTCCTCCACACTTGTAGTCTCTCCTGGTTAACTGTGTTCCTCCACACCTGAAATTCCCCTCCAAGTTCTCCACGCCGGGGTCCTCCTCCGACGTCAAGTCTCCCTCCATACCAAGTCTCCACATTAAGCCCTCTCCATACTGCAAGCCCCTCCGCATCGGGGGGTCTCCCCTCCACATCGGGGGTCTCTCCGCGTTCAGACGCAGGGCAGAGCCTGGGGAGTCGCTTCCTGCCCGGTATCCTCCGCCCCGTCCCCGGCAGGCCTCTGGCTGGCGCAGGTTTTTCCGTGGGTGTGCCGAACCGGTCCTGGCGGGCCCCCCGTCCCTTGGTCGGCAGCTTCCTCCGGCGGCGCAGTTAGCCTGCCTGAGGGGGCGGCCTGCCACCGCCACTCTCCGGTATCCCCATCCGGAACTGCTCCTGCCAGCCGGTGCCGTTGGAATCTGACCTCCTCAGCCCCAGTGGGCCAGCAGTCTTCATCCTGGCGTGGCCGGCTGTCAGGGTGTGTACCAATCCGCGCCTGCCGAAGAATTGCTGCGGTCGCGCCGTCTGTCTGGTCTCAGCAAAGCCGGGATCCCCTGCTGATGTGAACCGCTTCCTCAGCCAGCCAAAGTCTTGAACGCGCAGCTGACCCCATAAGCGTGCTGGGGCCTGTATGTTTTCAATCGCCTATGTGAGGCAACGCCCCGCAAAAGTTCCCTTTGCCTGGGTGTCTTTCATTAAGCAGGCGGAGTACCTTTTCAAAAAAATAGGCAAGTACAACGGTTTTGGAGCCCAACAGAGTACTCCTACTTGTTCTGTGTTACCTCCAGCTTGCTGTCAACAACAGTGGGCTTTAGTTGATTTCGTTCCCGCTTTGACTTAGCTTTCTGATAGCAATTAGATTGCTGTTTTCACTTATGGCGAGATCCAAGTCCAGCCCTCCACGTTCCAAACTGATCTGTCGTTGCAAGAACATAGTCTGTTCCGGAAACATGGAATTTCACTTGCTCTTGAGCCTCTATAGAGCTTCAACAGCTTCCGCCACCTTCCCCGCATGGTATCTTAGTCGATCAATGGTCGATTGTGGCTGGAACTTGTCGCCGCGGCGGCGGTGGACGCAAAGCGATAACAGGAGCTTTATTACCAACAGCAAGGTTAATTTCATCACAAACAAAGGAATCCTCCCAGCAAAGCCTCCTCCAGGCTTGTCGAAAAATACCCCTCAGTTCCGCGGCCGCAAGTGCTTTCAGTTTTTTCCCCTGGGCGGAGTCTCGCCCGCCTCCAGTCGGGTCGCAAATCACGCAACGTAATAGGTGGTTATAGTCATTGCCGAAAGACAGCGTAGTCGTTGTTTGGCCATGCCGCCCAGGGCGTGCCGCCCGTTGTGCCCAAACCTGTGCCGTTTATTCTTGCCGTAATCGTCATATTGTAGCAGTAGTCGGCACCCCTCTGGGCGTTGGTGGCAGTTGAAGTTGTTGCGGTAGTTTGGCGCAAAAGCCGTCGCCCATCACCACGTACGATGGAGTCCTGAACGGAAGCGGGAGCACCGGAAGCATACAGAAGGGATATAGCTGCCACTATCCTCACTCAATAGAAACCGTGACGCATGTCACATCACCAAGCCAGAGTAGTAGCCCACACAGATGCGGGTCGCCCACCTTGGTGGGGGATGTAACATTGGTGCTCGTGGATCAGTTCCAGCTTAATGCCCTCCACCTCGACCGTCAGCCCGTCCCGGAAGCGAAAGCATCATGTGCATCCGCCTTGGTGGTAGTTAGCGTGAATCCTCGTCTTCGTCCATCGGCGCGACGGTGGAAGCGCACATTGCCTGGCAAAAGTCGCTGGTCATTATCGGTCGATCCCAGCACGCCGCCGGTTGTGTGTCGGCAAATCCGCGATGCCCGGCCAGTACAGCAGGCCATTGTCGCTGCCGGAGTAGACGTTGGTGCCAGCCGCGTTCACCCGCGCCGGCTCAGTAGAAGTCGTAGTTGGGTGTTTGGGGGGTGAAGGTCTTCACCGTATAGTTTGGTAGCTGGACTATAGTTCCCGTTGCCGCTGCCGGGCCAGGTGCCGAAGCAGGAACCTGCCGGTGATGGGGGTGCCAGATCCGGCCATTGTATGCCGGTCAGACATTCGTCAGCGGGTTGTTCTGGGATCCGCCGGTAAGAGCCATAACCTGCTTTGCTGGTGCACTGTGGTAAAGCCAGCTCACCGCCCTCGTAGTCGTCAAGGTCGGCTGATATACCCACATAGTGGTGTCGTCCGACGCGTCGCCGGGGGTACCTTGTCGCCCGGGGGGTGGAGTGAAGCTGGAAGCCGCTTTTGGCGTTCAGAGAGGTTCCCTCCGTGCCGTAGGGATCGGTAGTCAGACGATGCTGCTGCCGCCGTTTTCCGCGCACCTGATCTTGGTTACCAGCGCGCCGCTGGCTCCATAGCCATCGTAGAGAACGTAAGCGGTAGTCCCGTTCACCGTCTGCACAGCGCGTTGTCTCACGCCGTCCCAGCCGGGTTTGGTACAATGCAGTTGATGCGTGAAGCTTCGTCCGTGCCGGAAAGATCCGGTCGCGGTAGGAGCCCGTCACCACCGCGTTAGCATTTGTTAAGCCGCGCCGTAGACGTTCCAAGAGTCGCGAAACGCTGGTGAGCAGCATGCCCAGTGGCCAGGCGGTGGCCACTTTTATGCAAACCTTTTGCTGCTTTTTCATTCTTTGCATGTTTTTCTCCTTCAAATTAAACTTCTTTTGGGTGCCTCGGACCTGCATGAGCAGGATCTCCCCTGCGGCATGCACATGGACTCAGCAGCCATAGCGTGCATGTTCCATGGCTTAAATCGTTACAGCTTCCCAACCACCCCGGACCTTCCAAAGCCTGCATAAAATTCCCATATCACTTATCGTCACGGCCTGGAACTGGCCTCTGTAACCTGCCCCAGAAAAGCACCGGACCCCTGTTCCTGCTCCCAGTCCTGCCCTGACTGGTAAGAGTTTTAAGTCCTTGGCGTGCTCCTCCCGCAAGGCTTCCCCAGGCCGGTGGTCCCTTCCGATGCCGCTATTCAGTTGTCGGCCGGTGCCACATTTGAAACGGGCGAAGGCCCGCTGATTCCAGCGAGGCTCGTCATAGTAGCCCTCGGTTTGAAGAAGGGGACCCTTCTTCATCATCAGGATTACCGCTGCTGTTCTTGTTGCCCTGGTGTATGCCCGTTTTCCGCCTGGACAGCGGAGCTCCTCCCTGAAAGATCCGTTGCCGGTGTTTCGCCCTGGCGGACCAGCCCCGCCGCCGTGACCACATTCTTCCAGCCAAAGCGAACCGCGAGCAAAGTGGCTCCGATGATTCCCCCCGCGTTGGGCGTCATTCCTTGCCGCCGCCTCACCCCGGACAGTTCCCAAGTGAAGTTTTTCGTCGCTGGCGTCACCGCGTCTGGGGGCAACCTGAACATTTCGCTGACAGCGCTTCCCGGAAAGTCTTAATGAGTTTTGCTGAGCTCTGATCTGGTGAAATGCTGCCAAAACAGCCTCCCAGCAGGCACAATCCGCCCGCAGACCTCTTGAGGTGAAAAAGATTTCATACCGATATTGCCCGGTCTTCCCCCCGAGCGTTAATAAAAAGCGATTTTTAAAATATGTAACCGCGGCAATCTCTCCAGAAGGGGCACTTGGTCCGTGCCCTTCCTCGAGATTGGCATTTATCTCTGAGCAGCAAGGACTGCAAGCTCCTAGTAGGGTCCTCTGACTGATGTAACCCAGACGGCTCAAAGCCCGCTCATGCGCATGGTCCTGCCGCCTTCCCCAGCTAAGCCACTACGACTGCCAGTGACCTGCTTTCTGCAGAAAACGGATACACTCCACAATCACAGCTACTAGAATTGTGACGCCTCGCAGCTGTCAAGCGGGCAGCTCCTGCCGCACATGTCCAGGGACTTTCACCTGATCCCTTGTTCAGAAAACAAGTGATGTGTGTCCGGTCCCTGACGGGAACCGGGTCGCGCGCATTTGCCAGCGAGCCGACTCATATTAAAGTGCGGCATGCCGCCTGCCCATGCCGTGACTCAGGAACCAATTCCCCTTCAAAGAACCAGTCTTTTGTAAAACTGGTACTACAAAGTGGGCTTCTTTGGAGTTCATTATACAACTCCTTTGAAATGCAAGGCCAAAAGCACAAAATTTCAACGTTATTTGTACCCTGTCCCTGACCAAGGAGGCAAATGAAATTCGGCTCGCGCGTCGTGGAGTTGGCCCTTTTCGTGGACTCACTTTACAAATAGTAGATGGCGCTCAAGTTCCTATTGCGTGATTTGCTTTGCCGAAAAGTGCTATAATTTTTGGCAATATGTTTTCATCTTGTAAACTTGCGTGAGCTCGCTCTGCGCTGAATCAAATCTCCTCAATCATGCAATCACGGACACCGTAATAGAGCAGGTCTGGAATAGCGGGCTTTAAACATCTGCTGGTTTGGTCGTCGCACACATGACCACGGTTTCCCGTCCGCATTTGGCGGGGATTTTTGGCTAATATTTTCAAAAAAGAGTAATCATACCGAACATTGCATCGTTTTGAGATAGAGAGATATGAAACGGTAAATACATTCAGAAAAACGTGCGCAGCAGCACAGGAGCTGCTTTGATTTTTGTGCCCCGCGAGTTTGAGAACATCTACGTTTCTGTTCAGCGGGAAAAAGTGACAGTGGGGCTCTTTCGAACCCTCCTGCTGGATTTTAAGCGCACCTGATTACAGCGGACGGTCGGCGTCTTTCATCAGGATTTTTGAGGGCGCAATATACAGTGACGACGGAATATGTCGGCAAAAACATTTGAGCGTTTGGAGTCTGAGGTCGATCCCTGGCCGGAAACCCTGCCTATGGCCAGCCCGAACTGCCCCTGTCCAGCCAGCATGTTTCGACATCCCTGGGGATGACAGGCATCTGAACTGTGGGTGTGCGTCCCGCTGCCCAGCTGGTTCTCTATGTCATCAATAATATGGCGTAAGCCGCCCTGGATCATTGCGTCAAGCTGCTGGATGCACCAGGAGGCAACCTTTGCTAAGCGTAGTTTTGGGCAGCTCTTTTATAAGTGAACGCTGCCAGTGACGCACTGTTTAAGTTCTGTTGGGACTGCGGGCAGATGCATCGCCGCAGAGGTACAGCGAAGTGATTTGTCAATGGGCAGCCATGGCTATAAGTGGAGAATGTTGGACGGCAAAGCAGTTCTGGCGATGTGTGGTGCGCTTCTCCCCTTTATGCGACTGGTCTAACAGGGATGCGGTCGAGCCTTTGCGGTTTGGCTATGAACAGGGAATCGACTCGTAAGGATCTCGTGGCTGTCGTGCGTGGGCTCAAGAGATCGACCAGATGCGGGTACGCTCCTCCGTTCACGATTGCCCAAGGATGCGCTGAATTTATGCGCGATTGATCCGGAGATTTGGACCAGGCTGGCTGGCTTGCGCGCGCGCACAAACTTTTGGCGCGACTCAGTGGTCGGACCAGCTATGTGGCTGGTCGCAGCATCACTCTGCCAGAGGCATACCTGTCGTCCACAAAGTTCCTGCCGGAGCGGCGCCGCCCAAGCGGCTTCAAAACAATATGTAAACAAAATTCACGACTTCGATTCAGTTCTGGGGCACGAAAACGGGCGGCGGGCTCTCTGAGGAAAGCTTCGCCTCACGTGTTAGAGGATCATGATATGCGAGATCTGCAAACCTTTTGGAAACGGTGTATCCAACTATCACACCAGATATCCCGCGTGGTCTTTCTTGGATCGATTCCGATTCACTATACGTGATGATATTTAAGAGTACCAAAAGAGTCCTGTTGACACGGATGTGCTATTGTATTTTGAAAAATGACCACCCAAGCTGTCGCCTTTATGAGCCTAGTCTGACCCGGCAAAGAGCAGAAATGACAATATGGCAGTACCATACGGCACAACCGTGCCAGAGGATCCCATAATGTGGATCTGATGAGCAATATAATCAAGGAACTGCATGAGCTTGGGCGGTCCGACGCCTGGATCGCCAAGCATTTGGGGATGGACAAGGATGAAGTCCTACGACTCAAACAGATCACCGGCTTGGCCGCGCTGTTTCGAGATGTAAAATTTGGACAGGCATGGCGTCCGGTCGAGGAGGATGAATAGAAAATTGCTTTTATGGTGCCCATATAGCGTAAGCGTCATACAACAGTACTTCAGGCTGGTGTTATGAACAAAAAGGGTTTATTCTGTAATTGGCTAAGAGTAACAAGCAAAGAGATAAACTGGGAGGCAGAGGGCTTAGAAATCATTGTAAAACCGGATAATATCTAGAGTCCACACGCATTTCATTAGCTTTCCAGTCCGCGAAAAACATTACACTAACCAAAGATGTACGCCGTCCGGCTCAGGCCGGACGGCGCATTTTTCATACGGGTTCTCCCAGTCTTCCGCCCTCCAGAGGGCGGATCGCCACAGAAGCGCTCACATAGAGCGCGGTCGTGAGAGATAAACAGGTAGCCCACCTCCCGCTCCTGCTGAATTTCCTGCAGCAAGTGGATCATCTGCGCCTGAGAAATCACATCCAGCATGGAGGTCGGCTCATCCAGAACCAGAAAAGAGGGGTCCATCAGCATCGCACGGGCCAAGGCAAGCCGTTGGAGCTCCCCTCCGCTGAGCTCCGCCGGAAAGCGGTCCAGGTGTTCCTCATAAATGCCGTAGCGCTCCAGATAATCGCACAGTCCCTGCCGGGTATAAGGCAGATGGAACGGGCGATAAGGCTCCCGCATACTGTCGATCAGCCGCAGCTTGGGATTGAACGCCACCTCCGGATGCTGAAACAGGATTTGAATCCGCCTTCGGGCGGGCCCCCGGAGGGGATAGGACAATCTCTGCCCGTCCAGCCTCACCTCTCCGGCGGTGGCTGGATAGATTCCTGCCAGGATCTGGCCGATGGTGGACTTGCCGCTGCCGCTGTCACCGAAAATGGCCAGCGTCTCTCCCCGGTCGATGGAAAAGGAGACCTCCTCCACCACCATGGGGCCGCGGGGGCGGTATCGCTTGGACAGGCCCTGCACCTCAATCAGCATACTTCCAGCACCTCACCTTCCGCTTCCCCACCGTCATCAGCGGCGGCGCCTTCCGGCAGCGCTCCGAGCGCCATGGGCACCGGCCGTAAAAGTGGCAGACGCTCTGGGCGTCAACGTCCTGCCGGGGCGGCGCAAAGCCCATATTGGCGTGCAGGCCGTTCTCCGGCAGAGCCTCCAGCATGGCCCTGGAGTAGGGGTGCAGGGGCTCGGCAAAAAAGGAGGGGCTGTCGCCGCTCTCGATCTGCTGGGAGGCGTACATAACCACCACCCGGGAGGAGATGGCGTGTGCAAAACGGAGATCGTGGGTGACGCAGAGCAGGGTACGCCCCCAGCCGTTGGAAGGCATCCTCCACCAAGGCGATGCGCCGGCGGTCCAGCCCCTTGGTAGGTTCATCCGCCAGAACCAGATCCGCCCCGGCGGCGATCCCCATGGCGATCAGTACCCGCTGGCGCATACCGCCGGAGAGCTGAAAAGGATAGCTGCGGCACAGAGCTACACCATGCTCCAGCCCAAAGGACTCCAACAGCGCGGCCGCCTGAACCAGCGCTTCTTTCCGGGTACAGGGCTGATACTTTCGAATGGCCTCGCAAAGCTGGTGGCCCACGGTATAGAGCGGATTGAGTCCATTCCCGCTTCCCTGCGGAATATAGGCGATCTCTTTCCCCCGGATCCGGTTGAACTCCCGCTCCCGGCAGCCCAACAACTCGCGGCCGTTGAGGCGGATAGAGCCGGTGACCCGGGCTGAGGCGGGCAGCAGCCCCAGTGCGGCCAACAGCAGGACGCTCTTTCCGCTGCCTGTTTCCCCACCACCGCCAGACGGTCGCCGTCGCCTACCGTAAATGTCGTATCGCTCACCGCCTCAGGGTTGTCACCGAAGCGGATGGAAACCCCCTCAATTTCCAGCATTGGCTTCCTCCTTTCTGCCTCTTCCCCGCGCAGGGCCCTCACCGTAATAGCTCAGCAGCATAAACCCAAGCACAGAGACCGAGATGCACAGGATGGGCGGCACATACCACCAATAGGAGCCGTTGATGATTCCATTGCGGAAAAAGGCATAATGCAGGATGCCGCCCCAGCTCTTCTGTCCGATCACACCCAGACCCAGAAAGCTGAGGCTGGCCTCGGTAAGCATGGCGCTGCCCACTGACAGGACGGCACGGATGAACACGATTTCTCCCAGATTGGGCAGAATATGCCGTATCATGATATAGGGGCCGCTGGCTCCCATGGTGCGCTCAATCTGTATAAAAGGCAGGGCCTTGAGCTGCTGCACCCGGCTGCGGATGATGCGGGCCGTAGAGGTCCAGGCGGTGATGCAGATGGCCAGGATGATGTTCCACACGCTGGCATCCAGAAAGGCCACCAGAATGATGGTCAGAGGCAGAGAGGGCAGCGCCATGGCCACGTTGGTCACCTGCATGATGATCTGGTCCGTCCATCCGCCTAAATAGCCGGAGAGGATCCCCAGGGCTGTGCCCACTACTGTCACCGCCAAAGCCGAGACTACGCCAATGAGCAGGGAGATGCGGGTACCGTAAATCAGCTCGCTGAGGATATCCTGCCCAATGTCATTGGTCCCCAGGGGGTGCTCCGCGGAAGGATGCAGGTAGGCACGCCCAGCTCGTAGGGATCGTGAGGGGCAAGCACCGGCGCCAGCAGGGCCACCAGCAGCACCACGCTCAGAATGACCAATCCCGCCAGCACCCGGCCGTTTAATTTCTTACGCATGGCGGTCCTCCTCCCTCAGCCGGGGATCAATGAGCATATTCAGCACGTCCGCCAGCAGATTAAAGGCCACCACACAGATACCGATAAACAAAAAGCAGGTCTGCAGGATTGGAAAATCCTTGGTGTTGACCGCGTCGTAAATGAGGGTGCCCATCCCCTTCCAGGAGAACACCACCTCCACCAGCATGGAGCCGCCCAGAATATGGCCGAACTGCATGCATACGGAGGTCAGGTAAGGGCAAAGGGCGTTTTTCAGTACGTGGCGGCGGAGCACCTGTCCCTGAGAGAACCCCTTTCCCCGGGCCACCGTGATGTACTCCTCATCCCGAATGGTCTGCACTGTACTCTTCATCAGCATGTAATAGGAGGCCGTGCGCAGGATCACCAGGATCATCAGGGGCAGGGCCATGTGCCACAGGATATCCACTGCCTTTTCCAGCCCCGACAGGCCGCCGGAGGTAATGCCGCTGATGGGAAACAGCCCCATCTGGAACGCAAATACCATCAGAAACAGAATCGCCATGCAGTTGGTTGGAATGGTATTCAGAAAGAGCATAATGGGTGAGGCGATGGTGTCCAGCAGGCCGCCCTTTTTCCACCCCGCCCGCAGGCCCAGCCCTCCGCCCAGTACGGATGAGAGCACAATGGCGGGTATGGTGAGCAGCAGCGTCCAGCGCATGCGGAACAAAACCGTCTCCAGCACCGGCAGCTTGGTACGGTAGGAATTCCCGAAGTCCAGGTGCAGCGTCTTGTTGAGATAGGTTATGTACTGGACCGGCAGGGGCTTGTCCAGTCCGTACTCCCGCCGGACCTCCTCAATCACCTCCGGCGCCTCCGCCTCCAGACGGAGATACTCGTCCTCACCGATAATGTGTACCACCGGGTCGCCAGGCATAAACCGGATGAGGATGAAATTGATGGTTATGATACAGAAGATGATAAAAACAGCCTCCACCAGGCGTTTTCCCCAGACTCGCAAAGCACAAATAGCGTACCCCCTTCCTTTTTTTTATATACAGAGCAGGGGCGCACGTCTCCGCCGCCCCTGCTCCCGGCCCTTGCTCAGCCGATCGGATGCAGATTATACCAGGTCTCGCAGTTGATGACGCCCCAGCCGGGGAAGTTCGTCCATCCCTCGTATTTGTCGGTGCGGTAGGGGTAGTAGGCAGTATCCCAGCACAGGGCAATGCCGATGACCTCCTCCGAGGCAATCCTCTGTAGCTCTTTTACCTTGGCCACATAGTCCTCATCCCCCTGGGCGTTGAGCATATCGTTGTAGGCCTGGTCGAAGTCCTCCAGATCGCAGGTGCCCCACATGCTCAAATCGTCATTGAACATATACAGAAATGGCGTCTTATAGAAGGATACGCCCTGGGTAGCATAACAGATGTAGATCTCATAGGCCCCGTCATCCCGGAGCTGCTGCTCGTGGTCGGAATTGCGGATACTCTCCTCATCCAGGGTGCACTTGACGCCAACCTCCCCAGATTGGTAACGATAATCTCAGCAATGCGCTGGTATAGCGCCGCCTTGGTAGCATTGTACTGGAGTGTGACCAATACATCCATAGGGGTTCCGTCGGGCCGCTCCCGCCAGCCGTCGCCGTCGGTGTCTACATACCCCTGCTGCCTCCAGAATCGCCTTGGCCTGCTCCTGATCCTGCACCAGCTTGGGCAGGCTGTCGTCGTAGCCAATACCCGCGGGGGGAGATGATGCCCTCGCCGGGTACCTGCCCGTCCTCACCGCCGATGGTGGTGGCCAGCAGCTCATAGTTCAGGGCATAGCGCACCGCTCTGCGGAACTCCAAATCATCGGTGGGCTGTTTCTGAAAGCCGAAGAGGATCTCGAACAGGCCCATGTTCATCCCCCTTCCGGGGTCTACCCCATCCACACCCGAGATGGAGGGCAGCATGGTGGGCGAAATCGGGTTGAGTAGTCGTACATGGCGTCCACTTCCCCGGTGCGCAGGGCCATCACCAGGGCATCCTGGGAGTCGTAGCTGCGCACCGTCACGCTGCGTACCGTCAGGGGCGCGGCCCATGTAGGTCTCCCCAACCGCCTCATAGTGCATGGTCTGCGCCTCCTCATCCACCTGGACAAGCTTATAGGGGCCGCAGCCGATGACAGCATCCTCGCCGGTGTAGCCGGAGGGATCCTCGATTCCTTCCCAGATGTGCTTGGGATACATACGCACAAAGACGGCGGAGTTCCCCAGGGTGAAATAGGCCGCCCCATCGGCCACCTGGAAGTCCACGGTGGTATCGTCTACCTTCTCCACGCCGGTGATCTTGGAGAGATAGCCAGACTTGAGTTTGTTGTTCATCAAATCGACCGTAAAGATGACATCGTCAATCGTAAACGGCTCTCCATCATGCCACGTAATTCCCTGATCCGTGGCAAAGGTAGCCCGGATGGTGCTGCCCTTGTCCAGAATCTCCCAGGAGGTCATCAGGTTGGGCTGCATCTCGTTATTCTCATCCCGCACCAGCCAGGTTCCGGCGCAGAAGGCATTGTAGTTCATGCGGCCGAAGGAGCCGCTCTCCGAGGCCAGCGTCCGTGGAGTGACCTCCTTGCAGATACCGATCTTCAGCTCCTCCACCACGCCGGCGGAGTCCGTCCCCTCCGTCTGCGCCGGAGCGCTCTGGGGTACTCCGCTCTCCTCCGGCGTCTGCGCGGAGCAGCCAAATAGCCCCAGCGTCAAGGCCCCGGCCAGGAGCAGGGAAAGCACTTGTTTTTTCATGCGGAAAATACTCCTTTCATATTCAGATGCCGCTTAACGAACGGGGCGCAGGCTATACCAGGTCTCGCAGTTGATCACGCCCCAGCCGGGATAGTTCGTCCACCCCTCGTATTTGTCGGTGCGGTAGGGAAAGTACGCCTTGTCCCAGCAGAGGGCTTCCCCGATGTACTGCTCCGCATTGATCTGCTGAAGGAGCTTGGTTCCCTCAATGTAGGCCTTCTCATCAGACGCCTGCCGCCTGGTCTCATACGCCTCTACAAACTCCGGCAGATCACAGGTGCCCCAATTGCCATCCAGGGTATTGTCAATAAAGTAATAATAGCACGAGGTCTGAGACGCCATTCCGGAAGTGCAGTAGCAGATAAAGATCTGGTAGGTTCCCTCCTTGCAGAGCTGATCCTCATATTCCTCATTGGTAATGCTCTGCTCGTCCACATGGGCCTTAACCCCAATGGCATCCAGGTTTTGAACCATGACCTCTGCAATCCGCAGGTAGACCTCGCGGCGTGTGCTACTGTTCTGGGGGAAACCAGAATATCCATGGGGCTGCCGTCCGGCATCTCCCGGTAGCCGTCTCCGTCCACATCCAGGTAGCCGCCTTCATCCAGAGCGGCCTTCGCTGCCTCCAGATTCTGTTCCAGCTTGGGCAGCGTCTCATCATAGCCGAGATTCGGCGGCGCAATGACTCCCACCCCGGGCACCTGGGCATCCTCACCGCCGATGGCGGCGGCCAGCAGCTCGTAGTCCAGGGAAAGCGTGACTGCTTTTCGGAAGTTCAGGTCGTCCGTAGGCCCTTTCCGGAAACCGAACATGATCATATAGCTGCCCGTATTGTCACTCATACCGGGCTCCACGTGCTCCACACCCGTGATGGAGGATGCCATAGTGGACGGGATGGGACTGGCATAGCTATACATGGCGTCAATTTCGCCATTGCGCAGAGCCATGACCAAAGCATCATTGCTGTCAAAGGACCGGAGTGAAACCTTCTTTACCGTCACCTCGCGGCCCAGATAGGTGTCGCTTACGGCCTCGTAGTAGCTGGTCTGAGCATCCTCGTCCAAGCTGACAAAGCGGTAGGGGCCGCAGCCGATGACAACATCCTCCCCACGGTAGTCCTTCGGGGCGTCAATGTTCTCCCAAATGTGTTTCGGCTGGACGTAGAAATAGCCGGCCACCAGTTTGAGCCACTGGTAGGCGCCGGGCTCCTTCAAAACCACCTTGATGGTGTCCTCATCCACCTGCTCAGCATGGTCCACATAGGAGCTGTAACTGGATTTGCGCACATTGATGTTATAATCGAAGGTAAACAGCACATCGTCCATGGTCAGGGGCTCCCCATCATGCCAGGTGATGCCCTGGTTCAGCGCCAAGTCACAGGTGATGGTAGTAGAGTCTTCACTGACCGTCCAATCTGCAACAAGGAATGGCTCTACCTCGCCGTTGGGCCCCGTCTGCCAGAAGGGCGCTGTCACAAAGGAGTTATAGCACATCTTTCCAAATGCGCCGCTCTCCACAAAGGTGGTAAAGGTGTCGTTTGCGGCGGTGGTCCCGAGGTGCAGCCCCTCCCACCACGCCGGCGGAGGAGCTGCCCGCCGTTTCGGCAGGAGAGCTCTGAGGTGCGCTCTCCGCCGCCGGCTGCGCAGAGCAGCCGAACAGGCTCAGCGCCAGCGCGCCGGCTAAAAACAGGGAAAGGGCTTGCTTTTTCATTTGAAAACCGCTCCTTTCATACCGCGTCTATTAGACTGCGGGCCGGGTGGAGAACCAGGTCTTGTAGTTGATCACGCCCCAGCCGGGGAAATTGGTCCAGCCCTCATAGTGGTCGGTACGGTAGGGGAAGTAGGCCTTGTCCCAGCACAGAGCCAGTCCCACCACCTGTTCATCGGCAAGCGCTTGCAGCTCCTTCATGGCGGCGTTGTACGCCTCGTAGCTGCCGGCGGTCTTCTTGGCCTCATAGGCGGCGACAAACTCCGGGAGCAGGCAGGTGCCCCAGCGGTTGTTGTCGTTATCCCCGATCATGTACATGAAGGCGGTGTCATACATGGCCACGCCGGGAGAGGTATAGCCGATGTAGAGCTCATAGGTGCCCTGCTTGCGGACCTCGGTGGCGTGGTCGGAGTTGCGCACGCTCTCCTCGTCCATGGTAGTCTGCACGCCCACGGCCTCCAGATTGGTCTTGAGCACTTCGGCGATGCGCAGATAGAGGGCCTGACGGGTCTTGTTGTACTGGGGAGTAATGAGGACATTCAGCTCGCTGCCGTCGGGCATATCACGCCAGCCGTCGCCGTCAGCATCCACATAACCGCCCTCATCCAGCAGGGCGTTGGCTTCGTCCACGTCCTGAGCCAGCTCGGGCAGCGAGCCGTCAAAGCCCCTTATTGGGGGGCGCCACGATACCGGCGTGGGGGATCTGGCCGTCCTCCCCTCCGATGGTGACGCGGAGCAGCTCGTAGTCCAACGCGGCCCGCACGGCCTTGCGGAAGGTTAGGTCGTCGGTGGGCTGCTCGTTGAAGCCGAACACCAGTTGATAATTGCCGGGGTTGTCGCTCATGCCGGGATCCAGCCCCTCCACTCCGGTGATGGAGTCCACCATGGTGGCGTTCAGGGAGTTGGAGTAGTCGTACATGGCGTCCACCTCCCCGCTGCGCAGGGCCATCACCAGGGCGTCGTGGCTGTCGTAGGTGCGCACGGTCAGCTTGCGCACGGTCAGCTCCTGTCCCATGTAGGTATCCGACACCGCCTCTAGGGTCATGCTCTGGGCCTCCTCGTCCACACCTGTGAGCTTGTAGGGGCCGCAGCCGATAGCGGCGTCCTCGCCGGTGTACTCGGCGTATTCGCCCTCCACCTTGGACCACACATGCTCCGGCCGAAGGGTGACGAAGTTAGCCATGCTGTTGAGCATGGTGAAGGCCTTGCCGTCGGTCAGCGTCAGGGTGGCCGTGGTCTCATTCACCGCCTCCACCCCTGTCAGGCCGCTGCAATAGCTGGACTTGCGGTCGATCAGATATTGGAAGGTAAACACCACGTCATCCATGGTCACAGGTTCACCGTCGTGCCAGGTGAGGCCCTGATCTGTGGCAAAGGTGGCGGTAATGGTATTCAAGTCGCCGCTCAGCTCCCAGCCCGTCATGAAAAAGGGCTGAACCTTGCCATTCTCATCGGTGACTACAAAGGGAGCGGTGACCACCGCGTTGTAGTTGAGCTTGCCGAAGATACCGTTTTCCGTCATAACGTTGGCGCCGTCAATGGCGGCGGTGGTACCGATGCGCAGTTCCTCCACATAGGCAACGGAGGACTTGCCGCTCTCCACCGCTTCCGGCGTGCCGCTTTGGGTGGAAGCCGCCGGGTTCTGTCCCGCGCAGCCGGCTGCGGTCAGCGCAAGAGCGCTGGCCAGCAGAAGGGATGCCAGTCGTTTCATACATGTTCCTTCTTTCCTTCTCTTAAATTTCTATTCAAAACAGGGACGGTCCCCTGCTTTGGTCTTATAATGAAAGAGCATTCCTGTTTTGTCGTTAGAAAACAGGAATGCTCTTTGTCCTGGATATGCAAAAAGGGCACCGCCGTCCCCAGCGATGCCCAGTTAATGCCCCAATGACCGCGATATCCACCGCGGCAGCATCCAATTCTCCCTCGCCGAAAGAATAGAATCCGATAGACATGGCAGGTCTTCTGACTCCAGATCATCCGGCTTCGCTCACCTTCCCGGTTTCCCAGTGGTATTAAGCGGGCCGTCCCTGTTACAGCAGCGGGAGCTGTCGCAGACTTGCACTGCGTTCCCTTTTCAATACAAACGTATCACCATATCCTGCTATATGAAATTATGGATTCAGTATACACCGCCGTCCAAGGCCTGTCAATATGTGTCTAACGGCGCCGAATGCTCTCTACTTACGGAGCCTAGCGGCAACAGGCACATTCCATTCCCACCGGCTCACCGCCGCATCTGCTCTTCGCCGCCTGTAACGGGCGAACCAATCAAGTATAAGAAATCTCGCGTTGAGAGCAGTCACAGGAGATCACCCCCCTTTTCTTTCCGGCCGGGCTGTGCTATAATTCCTTCATATACGTTTTCAGCAAGTGGCCAGACTCCGTCTGGTTAGAGGGAATCGGGTGCAACTCCCGAGCGATCCGGTCACTGTAAGCGGGGAGCGGGCTGCAGATCGCCATTGCATGTTTCACATGTGAGAAGGCGCAGCACGTGACGAGCCGCAAGCCAGGAAACCTGCTTGCTGAATTTGTGGGGACGCTTCCGGTGAAAGCTGCTCCACAGGCCGCCGGCCCTGCCGGTGCGCCTGTCTGCAAGCCGGCTCCGCGTCAGAATACGCGGGGCCGGCGATTTTGCTTTTCCGGGCAGAGAGGAGAAATGCGCATGCGACAGCCTTTTTTGAAGATCTGATGACCGCAATGTACCCCTCCGGCCTGCTGCACACCTTTGGTGTAAACGGGAAGATCTCCGGCAGCGTGGGGGCGGTGGGGGAAATGCAGGAGGTGCTTCCGCTCCTCCACAGCCCGCGGGGCTGTGGGTTTCACTACCGCTATTCCGCCCGGCGTCGGCACCAGCCCTTTTACAGCGTGCTGACCTCCAATCTGGAGGAGCGGGACATCATCTGCGGCGGGGAGGAGAAGCTCCGCCAGGCCATACGGGACGCCTGGGCCGCTACCGCCCCGGGCTCATCATGGTGATCCCTCCCCGATCAGCGACATTCTGAACGAAGATGTGCGCTCCGTATGCGCCGAGCTGCGGCGGGAGGGTATTTCGGTAGTGGGCGTCCAGTCGGAGCTCTTCTCCCACCGGGACAAAAACTACACCCGGAACCGTCTGAAGGAGCTGGCCCACCAGACCATCACCGGCGACAACCGGCTGGAGATGGAGCTGAAGGGCTGCGGCTTCACCGAGGCGCTCTACGCCCTGGTGGAGCAGGTGATGGAGCCGTCCGCTCAGATCCCGCACAGCGTCAACATCGAGACGGTGGGCTGGGGGAGCGAGGGAAAGGCCGCCCTGCGGGAGCTGGAGGTCTTTTTGAACGGCTGCGGGATCCAGGTGAACACGTGGATCCCCAGCGCCCCCCTCTCCTCTCTGGTACACGCCCCGGCCGCGGAGCTGAATCTGGTCAAGCGGGTTCGCTGGGCCAGACGCATGCGGGAGAAATTCGGAACCGCATACCTTCACATCGGCGGCGCGGGACGCTACGCCGGACTGGATGGAATCTGCACCTTTTACCGGGACATTGGACAGGCCCTCCGCATGGAGGCGGCGGTGGAGCCCGTCGTCCTGGCGGCGCGGGCCCAGGCCCTGGAGGAGACGGCGGAGGCCCGCCGCCGCCTGGGGCAGGCCCGGGCGGTTCTCGTCAGCCGCAGCATCCAGCAGGCTCCCTTCGAGCTCAAATCCTATGTGCGGGACTATGGCCTGTCGGTCTCCCATCTCTGTGTCATCCTGACCCCGGAGAGCCGTAAAAACCTGAATGTCACCCCCGCGCTGGAGGACAGCCTGCTGGCCCGGGTACGGGAGGCCGCCGCCCTCTACAGCCCGGAGACACAGCTCCTCCTGAACCCGGCAGAGGAGACGCTGCGCGGAATCTTCGCAGAGGCGGATGTGGTGGTGGGCACCGGCGACTTCACCTTGGAGGGGGATGGGCGCGCGCTGATCCCCGCGGTCAACGAAACCACCTCCCTCTCCTTTCCCTCCTATGTCCGCACGGTGCGTAGGATGTGCCGCCGCCTGGAGCACGGGACGGAGCGCAGCAGTCTTCTGCTGGGGAAAATGCCCTTCCAAAGCCGCCATTACCCACTGTACTGTAATCAGTCTAATCTGGCCGCCAAGGAAATGTGGTCCAGAATGTGGCTCAATCGAAAGGGGGATTCCGTATGAGGCCGGCCAGCGGCTGCAAGCTCTTTGGAGCTTATCAGGCTTTGGGTGGAATTCAGGACGGCGTTGTTCTGCTCCACTCCGTGGTGGGCTGCAATTTTGGCTCCATGTCCCTCCACGTTGCCCAGGATATGCGGGATATCCGGCAGACCTGCACCGTCATCAGCGACAGCGACGTGGTGTTCAGCGGAGAGGCCTCCCTGGAGCGGGCCGTCCGCTCCGCGCTGGAGCTCTTCCAACCGTCCGTCCTGTTCGTGGTCAGCGGCTGTGTGAGTGAGATGATTGGGGACGATATCCCCGCCGTCTTAGCCCGCATCCCCCATGAGGCGCCGCTGCTCCATGTGGAGGCGGCAGGCTTCCGTGGGGATGCGGCTCGCGGGCTGGAGGCTGGATGGCTGGCACTGCTCCCGCTGATGAAGCCCCCGGTCCCCCGGCCTTATCCCCGGCCCTATCCCCCGTTCTGATCCCCGTCCCCTGGTTAATCTGATCGGGCTCGGGATGGATGACCCCACGCCGCCGACGATGTTGAGGCCCTCCGGGCTATGCTCGCCCCTCAGGCCGCACTGGGCGCCGTGCTCTCCCGCTGTACGCTGGAGGAAGTGCGCCGCGCCCCCTATGCCGATGTGAACCTGGTGCTCCGTGGAAAGGGGCGTGAGCTGGCGCAAGCCATGAAGGAGTACTTCGGCATACCGTGGGAGGAACTTGATTACCCCTATGGCGCCGCCGGCGCGGACGATCTCTGGAGTCGGCTGGAGCGCCGCTTCGGTCTGGATTATCATCAGGCCCGGGCGGAGCTGGACCGTCAGATTGCAGAGGGAGCCGGAAAAGCCTACCGCTATTTACAGGCCCTCTACGGCATGCCAACTGCGATCCTCGCCTCGGGGCCGCGGGCCGACGGTCTGCGGCGCTTTCTGGAGCAGGAGCTGGGGATGGAGGTGGTGTGCTTTGCCCGCCGGGAGGAGCTCTCCGACCAGGAGGACTTCTACCGGGAGCTGCGCGGCTCCGAGTCGGCGCTTCTGTTCGGCTCCTCCTTTGAGCAGGACGGTGCCGACGAGCTGGAAATTCCGCTGATCCGCATGGATTACCCGGTGTTTGATGAGGTCTGTCTGACCCCCCGCCCCCACCTGGGCGGGCAGGGAACCCTCCACCTTCTGGAGGACATCTTCCGCGGCATCATGAACGGCCGCACCTTAAAGGGGCGCTCTATCAGTGAAACGCATCTGTGTCTATGGAAAAGGGGGCATCGGGAAGTCCACCGCCGTGTCCAACCTGGCGGCGGCCATGGCCCAGGCCGGGAAACGGGTGGCGGTAGTGGGCTGCGACCCCAAGGCGGACTCCACCCGGGGCCTGATGGGGCGGCGCATCCCCACCGTTCTCGACCAGCTCAAGACCGGCGCCTCCGGGGAGATCGCCTTCACGGACAGCCGGGGCGTCCGCTGCATTGAGGCCGGCGGGCCGGAGCCGGGCACCGGGTGCGCCGGGCGGGGCATTATCGTGGCCATGGAGGAGATCCGCAGCCGCGGCCTGCTTGACGACCGGGATGTGGTGCTCTACGACGTGCTGGGGGACGTGGTCTGCGGCGGGTTCAGCATGCCGCTGCGGGAGCAGGTGGCCGACGAGGTGTATCTCGTCACCACCAGCGACTTCATGGCCCTCTACGCCGCAAACAACATCTGCCGGGGCATCCGCAAATACGCCCATAGCGGCGGAATACGCCTGGCCGGGATCATCCACAACGGGCGCAGCAGCGTGGACAACGACGGCCTGCTCCAAGCCTTTGCGACGGAGCTGGGCACCACGGTGGCGGGAAAAATTCCCATGAGTCCCCTCATCGGCCAGGCCGAGCTGGAGCGCCAAACCGTGGTGGACAGCGCGCCGGACAGCGCGCCCGCCCAGGCGTTCCGCGCCCTGGCGTCCGTCCTCCTGGACAACCGCGGCGGCTGCATCCCGGAGCCGATGAGCGACGACGGGCTGGAAGCGCTCTGCCGGAAGGCGGCCCCGCTTTGATTCCGGCTGAGCACCCCTGCCTCTCCGCCCAGGCCCACTTCCGCTATGGCCGGATTCATCTGCCCGTGGCCCCCAGGTGCAACATCCGGTGCGGCTACTGCGACCGCCGCTATGGCTGCGCCAACGAGTCCCGGCCCGGCGTCACTTCGGAGGTCATCTCCCCCGAAGCTGCCCTGGACCGCGTGGAGCGCGCCCTGCGCCTGGACAGCCGTCTGCGGGTGGTGGGGTGGCGAGGGCCTGGTGAGCCCTTGGCCAACCCCGCCACCCTGGAGACCCTCCGCCTGATTCACTCCCGCTTTCACGGACTCCTGCTCTGCCTGAGCACCAACGGGCTGGTTCTGTCTGATGCTTTGCCCGAACTGCTGGACTGCGGGGTTTCCACCCTGACGGTCACTGTCAATACCCGCTCCGTCGTCTGTGCCGGGCACGTCTACCGGGCGGTGGGCGGCAGCGCGGATGCCGGAGCCATGGCAGCCTTTCTCTCCGCTCAGCAGGAGGGCGTGGCCAAGGCCGCAGAAGCCGGACTTACGGTGAAAATCAACACCGTCGTCATCCCCGGCGTCAACACCGGGGAGATTGAGGAAATCGCCTGTTGGGCCGCCCGTGCGGGAGCCGCCGTCATGAACCTCATGCCGCTCATTCCCCAAGCCGGCTTTCGGGACAACGAGCCCCCCAGCCAAGCACTCCTGGATGCGCTGCGCGCCAGGGCCCGTGTCCACATCCCCCAGTTCACCCACTGCAGACAGTGCAGGGCGGACGCAGTGGGTGTACCCGGAGAGATGAACTGCATCGGCTGCCTCTGAGGTTCAAACGGCAAAGCCCGGCTGTCCCTATAGGCTGCCGTCCAGATTTTTCTCTGCTTGTCTGCTCTATGGGGGAACATATCAACTGACTGGTATTGACAAAAAAAGAGACTTGCAGTAAAATAAATCGCTCATAAGACAATGGAATAACCTGTCAAGTGCCCAACTGCTGTTGGGGTAAAAGGGAATCGGGTGAGACTCCCGAGCGATCCGGTCACTGTAAACGGGGAGCAAGCTGCAGATACCATTGCCGTGCAGACAATGCGCGGTGAGAAGGTGCAGCGCGCGTCGAGCCGTAAGCCAGGAAACCTGCTTGATCAGGGAGACAGACGGGTATCTTCCGCAGAAAGAACCCTGTCTGAAGCTGCTCACATACCGTGGGCAGCTTCAGCAGCCTGCTTTCGATGGAAAGCAGGCTGTTTGCGTTCTAAAGCGGCAGTACATAGCGCACTCGAAAACGGAAAGGAGAGCCCAATTATGCATGTTGGAAAGAAAACCCTGTCGGCCCTGATGGCCCTGACGCTGACCGCGTCCCTGGCGGCCTGCTCCGCCAGTACCCCGGCGGACACCACCCACGCCGCCACCCCCTCTGAAAACCTGGTACAGACCAGCAGCACACCCTCTGTCGATGAAGAAGGGGGCCAAGCGCACCGAGTATCCCCTCACCATCACCACCTATAACTACAACAAAGAGCCGGTAGAGTATACCTTTGCAAAGGCCCCTGAGCGGGTATACGCCTACGCCCAGGACAATATTGAGATTCTGCTGTCTCTGGGGCTGGCCGACCGCATCGTGGCCGCCAGCGGAATGGACGGTGAGATTGCCCCCGAGCTGGCCGACGAGTTTGCAAAAATTGATTACCACGAGGACACAGGCGTGCTGAGCAAGGAGGATCTGCTGGCCCTGGAGCCCGACTTCATCGCCGCCTGGTACTCCACCTTCTCCGACAAACGCCTGGGCGATGTGGACTTCTGGCACGAGCGCAGCGTGGGCACCTATATGGCGCTGAACAGCGGCTGCCGCGGCGGTTCCGGTACCTACCAGCAGACCGTGGCCGACGAGTGTCAGGACATTCTGACCCTGGGCATGATCTTTGACGTGCAGGACCGGGCCGAGGCGCTGGTGGCCGAGATCCAGGGGGAGCTGGACAATATTTCTACCTATCTGGCGGACAAGGACCGCCTGACCGTAGCAGTTCTGGAAGACGAGGGCGGCACCTACCGCGTCTATGGAGAGGACACTCTGGGCGGAAACGTGGCCACCTCCGGCGGCGCTGAGCTGGCCGTGGGCAAGCATGGTGACAACGGCAACATCAGCGCCGAGGATCTGATTGCCGCCAACCCTGACGCCATCTTCATGGTCTGGTACAACGGCTATACCGTGAATGATACCGATTATGCCGGAGAGCAGGTGGTGGAGCTGATCACCGAAAACCCCGCCTTTGCCAGCCTGGACGCAGTGAAAAATGACCGGGTGTTCGCCATCAACCTGAACAATGTCTACTGCAGCGGCATGCGTACCCTGGACGGCGTTCTGGACTTCGCGCAGCATCTCTACCCCGAACTGTATCAGTAATGCACGGCGCGCCCGCCCACTCCGGGCGGGCGCGCCGCTGATTGAGGCGGTGTATCCATGGATTTGAAAAATGGTGTATTCCGTGGCAGGCCGGCATACTGGCTTGCCATTCTGGTTCTGCTGGCCGGTCTGCTCCTTTCCCTGCTGTGGGCGGTCACTTTCGGCTCGGTGGATCTCAAAATGGGGGATGTATACCGGGTCATTCTCTATAAAGTAACCGAGGCCCTCCATTTCCCGGTAGGAGACCCGGACGTGTACGGCTCCGGCAGTATGAGCGACATCGTGTGGTTTGTCCGGTTGCCCCGTCTGGTACTGGCCATCGGCGTGGGGATGGCCCTGGCCCTCGCCGGCGTGGTCATGCAGGCCATTGTCAAAAACCCGCTGGCGGATCCCTATGTCCTGGGCGTCTCCTCCGGCGCCTCCCTGGGCGCCACCCTGGCGATCCTGGTGGGGGTGGGCTCCTTCCTGGGCAGCGGCTATGTGGGCCTGGTGGCCTTCGCCGGGGCGTTCCTGGTCTCCATGGGGGTGATCGCCCTGGCCAACATCGGAGGCAGGGCCACCTCGGTAAAGCTGATTCTGGCCGGCACGGCCCTCTCCGCCATCTGTGCCGCTGTCTCAAACTTTTTCCTGTACGTCATCAATACCAGCAGCGGCGCGCTGGAGGCGGTGGTCCGCTGGACCATGGGCAGCCTGGCCGCCGCAAGCTGGGACACCAATCTCTGGATGCTGGCGGTGTCGGTACTCGGGGCGCTCTTTTTCTGGACCCAGTACCGCACCTTGAACCTGATGCTGCTGGGGGACGAGGCCGCCGTCACCCTGGGAACCGATCTTCACCGCTGGCGGATTGTCTATCTCCTGGCGGCGTCCCTGCTGGTGGGCTTTGTGGGCGCGCCGGTTTTCATCTACCTGATGGCCCGGAAGAAATACGGCTTTGGAGGTGGCGACTGATGGACATCCGCACCGAGGGGTGTGCAGGCCGTTCTGGGGGAAGCGCCATTTTAAAGGGCGTGGACATCCAAGTGGGCCAGCGGGAGCTGGTAGGGATCATCGGCCCCAACGGCAGCGGAAAGAGTACTCTGCTCAAATGCATCTACCGGGTGTTGAAGCCCACCGGCGGCGCGGTGCTGCTGGATGGAAGGGATCTGGACCAGTACAGCTATCGGGAGTCCGCCCGGCGCATTGCCGTGGTAGCTCAACACAATTATTATAACTTTGAGTTTTCCGTCCAGGATGTGGTCATGATGGGCCGTGCCCCCCACAAGCGGGCCCTGGACCGGGACAACGCCGACGATTTCCGGCTGGTGGCCGAGGCGCTGGAGCTGGTGGGCATGTCCGGCTTCGCCAGGCGGTCCTTTTCCACCCTCTCCGGTGGGGGAGCAGCAGCGGGTCATTCTGGGCCCGCGCCCTGGCCCAGCAGACCCCCTGTCTGATCCTGGACGAGCCCACCAATCATCTGGATATCAAGTACCAGCTGGAACTGATGGACATTGTCAAATCCCTGGACCGGACCGTGATCTCGGCCATCCACGACCTGAATATTGCCGCCATGTACTGCGACCGTCTCTATGCGGTCAAAGGCGGGGAAATCGTGGGCTGCGGCAGGCCCCAGGAGGTTCTCACCGAGGACTTTATCCGGCGTGTATACGAGGTGGAGGCCAAGGTTTTTTCCGATGAGAGCGGACAGCCACATCCTGTACCACCCAGCTCACCGGCTTTAAACAATATTTGCTTTCAAACGGTCCCGAGCTTCAAAAAAGCACATGGCCCACCCCTGCATCGGGTTCAGGCCATGTGCTTCTCTTGTTCCGGCTGGAAGAACACATAATATTACCCACGATATTATGCGCCCTTTTCTTCCAGCCGGTTGCTCCAAAATGACGCAGGACATGCAGAAGGGTCCCGTGTCTCGTGCGGAGCAGCACGAAATAGGAGGGACAAGTGAATTCGGCAACAAAAAAACTGTATCCTGAAGGATACAGCAACAAATTCCACAGGTTCCTACTGTGGTTGAAACTGCACCCTCCCAGGTCCGGGGAGGCTTTTTTGTGCGTTATACACAGGCAGGTCTTCTGACTCAGACGTTCAAACGCACCTCTCCGTCTTCCCGGAACAAACATCCCAGTGACATAGCAGAGAGGCACTCCGCCAACACAGCAACGGCTTTGTGCGGGATTCTCACCCGGCTTCCCTTTTCACCCATCACAATCGGATAGGCACCTGTGTACCAACTATATTCACTTGTTATTTTGATTATATCAGGGTGTATGCAGAATGTCAAGCGGAAGCAAAAGAGATGCGCGCCGTCACCGTCCACAGCGGTACGAGCATTGATCATCAGCGGACTGGTCGCCCAGTTCGTGTCGATGATGATATAATCGTACAGCGGTTTGAGCGGCGTAAGGATAATTCGCAGAAAGCCTTCGGTCCCCATTTCGGTCAACAGAACCTTTCTCTGCTGAGCCAGTACCTTACTCCCAACAGGGATGCCTGGCCCATCGCTGTGGATGGAATCGTCATGGACAGGCAGAAGGTCATTGATATTATTGACAGGAAAGTCGTCTCCATTGACAACATAGGATGTGGTCAGGTTCATTTGCGGATCAAGATCGACCGCAAAAACATGTGCCCCTCTTTCCATGAGGGTATAGGCCAGATTTTAACAGGCGGCTGTTTTCCAACACCGCCTTTCCGATTAGCGACGGCAATGATTCTATGTCCCCTCATATTTGCGTCTCCTTAATAGTTTCCCAAGTTCGTCTTCTTTTGGTTCAATCGTTTAAAACCCTCGGCTTGCAAGAAATTATAGAAGGAATTCACCAGTAGCAAGCAGATGGTCTGGCTTGCTCTTTCAATAAAACTAAATTATAATGTAACATGATACCTTTTCTACGGCTTGGAGCAGTAAACAATCCAATGAAAAGGATACTTTTCAGTCTGTAATTGAGAAGCCGTCTGCCCTGGATTCAGAGCAGACGGCTTCTTAATCACACAGGTACCGGGGACGATTGTAGGCCAAACCATATTGTAGTGGTCTCAATTTTATTTCTTTGAAGCATTTCGCTCAGAAAGGCTTTTTATCCAACTCTTTGGTTTTTACGCAATTTTATATGTTATATATTAGGCTATATTTTGTATTTAGAGCAATATAAAACAAACATATCCCCTAAAAATGATGTTGACATTTTTATTAACTCGTTTTATAATATGAAAAACATTCTCAATTTAAAAGAGAGAGGGCGTAGCTCTGTGGGCCGATACCACACCCAACAGCAAACTCTTATACTCGAATACCTGGCCTTGAAAAGGATACCGCATTTACCGCAGAGTCGGTCTGGCGCGGATTGTTGGGGGTGGAGGAAAAAGTTGGCCGAGCCACTGTCTACCGTGCGTTGGACCGCTTGGTGGAGGCGGGCACGATTCTCAAAATTCCCTCTGGGGATGGCAACCGGGCACTCTACCGCTATATGGGGGAAGCAGCCCTCCCCTCCAGCGGGCGGATGGTCTGCCTGGACTGCGGACGGGCATTTCCTCTGGAGTGCTCCCATCTAGAGGAACTGACCCGGCATATTCAGAGCGACCACCAATTTGAAGTAGATACCCGGCATACCGTTTTATATGGACATTGCTGCGACTGTGGAAAGTGATAATCAGAGAGGAGGCGGCAGAGATGAAAGCGGATATTCAAAAAAGCAGGGCGGCGGCCTTGCTTTTGGCGCTGTGCCTAATTGCCGTGTTCTCTCTGTCCGCCCTGTTCGTGGTCAGTCATGCCGACCACGACTGCACCGGCACCGACTGCGCCGTCTGCCATGAGATTCATTCCTGCCTGTCCGCCCTGCGGCATATCTCAGAGGGGCTGGGGCCCTCTGCCCATTATGGACTGGGCGCGATGCTCCTGCTGCTCTGCGCTTTGCCGCCTGTTTCCCTGTCGGACCGGCGTTCCTGTACCTTGACTGCACTGAAAATTCGTCTGAACAATTAAAGCGACCTCCAAGCAAGGGGAAAGTCTGCCCATTTTTAAATGGGCGCTTTTGCCTTGCTTTTTGCGCCCAAAACCGGAAAATACGCTGATTTGGAGGTTACTATAGCATGAAAAACTTAAAAGAGTTCCTTGTATTTTGCTTGTCCACCGCCCTGTCGCTTTCTCTGCTGGCCGCCTGCGGGAAGCCGCAGACCCCCATGGCCGGTGCGGAAACACCCGCAGAGCCTTCATCTGCCGCATCGGAGGGATCTCTGAGGGTCATGGCAAGCTTCTACCCCATGTATGACTTTGCTCAGAAAATCGGTGGGGATAAGGTCACGGTGACCAACATGGTCCCTGCCGGCACCGAGCCCCATGACTGGGAGCCATCCCCCTCTGACATCGTGGCTTTGGAGCAGGCGGATGTGTTTGTATACAGCGGCGCCGGTATGGAGCACTGGGTGGAGGACGTGCTGGCCTCTCTGGATAACCAGAGCCTGGTGACGGTGGAGGCATCCTATGGCATTGCGCTGCTGGAGGGGCACCACCATCATCACGAGGACGAGGAAGAAGCGGAGCACGAACATGAGGATGAGCACGAGCATGAAGAGGGGGGGCGGCTATGATCCCCACGTCTGGCTCTCTCCGCTGAATGCCAAGCGGGAGATGGAGAACATCAAGAACGCCATGGCGGAAGCGGACCCAGCGAATGCGGAGTATTACGAGGCCAACTATGCTGCGTGGAGCGCCCGGTGTGACCAACTGGACCAGGCGTTCAAAGACGGACTGAGCAATCTGGCGATTCAGGACATCGTAGTGTCCCACGAAGCCTTCGGCTATTTGTGCGACGCCTACGGGCTCAACCAGGTGGGGATCGAGGGAATTTCGCCTGACTCTGAGCCGGACCCCGCCCGGATGGCGCAGATCCAGGACTTTGTGACGGAGCACCAGGTGAAGGTGATCTTCTCTGAGGAGTTGGTCAGCCCCAAGGTGGCCCAGGCCATCGCGGACGCCACCGGGGCCCGCGTGGAAACACTCAGCCCCTGGAGGGACTGACCGACGAGCAGTTGACCGCGGGAGAGGACTACTTCTCGGTTATGGAGCAAAGCCTGGCCTCTTTGAAGGACGCTCTGTCGTAGAAGGAGCGGTCCCATGATGGCATTGGAAGCAGACCGGCTCTCCTTTTCCTACGGAGAGGTGCCGGTACTCTCCTGCGCCTCCTTTGGGCCCCAGGGCGGATTTGCCGCCCTGATTGGCCCAAACGGCGCAGGGAAAAAGCACGCTGTTAAAACTGCTGCTGGGGGAGCTCTCCCCCAGCAGCGGCGCCGTGCGGCTGCTGGGCCAGGATACGGCCCGGTTTCGAAATTGGAGAAGGCTGGGTTATGTGCCCCAGGACGGGCTGGCCCGCCATACAGATTTTCCCGCCTCCGTGGAGGAGGTCGTTCTGGCCAACCTGTCCGGGGAGATCGGCCTGCTCCGCTTCCCGAGGCAGGAGCACCGGGAGCGGGTGCGGCAGGCCCTGGAATTGGTGGGAATGGCCGGCTATGGGCGCCGGCTGATTGGAGCCCTGTCCGGCGGGCAGCGCCAGCGGGTGTTGCTGGCCAGGGCTCTGATCTCCCGCCCGGAGGTCATGCTGCTGGACGAGCCCACCTCCGGCATGGACCTGCAAAGCGGGGAGAACTTTTACCGCCTGCTGGCCGGGCTGAACCGGGACCATGGGCTCACCATCCTGATGGTGGGCCACGATGTGGATCGGGTCTGCAGCTATGTTTCCACCTTGTACTGCCTGGAAGAAGGCACCCTGGCGGAACTAACGCCCGGACAGGTGCGCCGGGAGCGGGCGGGGCTTCACCGCCATTCAGATATGACGCGGGAGAGACGGGGGGAACGCAGTGTCCATCTTTGAATATCCCTTCATGCAGCGGGCCTTTTTGGTGGGCATCCTTCTGGCACTGATCATCCCCTGTGTCGGGATCGTCATTGTGCTCAAGCGGTTATCCATGATTGGGGACGCTTTGTCCCACACCTCTCTGGCCGGTGTGGCGGCCGGGTTGCTTTTCAATATCAATCCGGTGCTGGGGGCCACGGCAGCCTGTGTAGCCGCGGCCTTCGGGATTGAGGCCATTCGGAAGAAACTGCCCCGGTACGCCGAGATGTCCATTGCCATCATCCTGTCCGCCGGGGTGGGACTGGCCGGTGTCTTATCCGGTTTTGTGCGCAGCGCGGCCAGCTTCAACAGCTTTCTTTTCGGCAGCATTGTGGCCATCAGCGACGGGGAACTCTATACGGTGGCTGTTGTCAGCGGAATCATTGTACTGGCCTTTTTTGTTCCTGTACAAAGAACTGTTTTATCTGGCGCTGGATGAACGCGCCGCCCGGATGTCTGGAATCCCCGTAGGCATCATAAACAGTGTGTTCACCGTGCTGATCGCTGTCACAGTGTCAATTGCCGCCCGGACGGTAGGGGCCCTGATTGTCTCTTCCATGATGGTGGTACCGGTGGCCTGCGGGATGCAGCTGGGCCGGAGTTATAAGCAGACGGTACTCTGGTCCATCGCCTTTGCGGAGGGTTTCACCGTGGGGGTCTGTTCCTGTCCTATTACGTAGGGCTGAAGCCCGGCGGCACCATCGTCCCA
>VOFI01003109.1_pt1 | contig 29415 bp, 28 predicted proteins | sample 5384131 | NCBI WGS metagenome assembly VOFI01 (sample SAMN12384728, study PRJNA508395) | human gut metagenome | isolation source: healthy gut H | host: Homo sapiens
AATACCAGCCGTCCTATCACACACTGGAACAACGTCAAGACAAGACCTGTTACTTATACATACAATGACGGTACCATTGAAGAAGAACGTACTGAGGAGCGTGTTGTAGGATTTACTCTTTCCATGATTGAGACGAAAGAATCCTTACCCGACCAACTTAAGTATTTGGACCAGTTGGAGACTCTTGCCATAACATCCAATTCAAACTCTTACATCAAAGAAATTGAACTAGGTGACGTGGTCACTACACTGAAAAAATTAAAAAGTTTATCATTGTTCGGCTATGGTATTTCCAAGCTGCCCGCTTCGATAGGCGATATGGAAAATCTGGAAGAATTGAATTTAAGCGCCAACACTTTCCAAAGCTTAGACGACGTTATCAAGCCTTTGAAAAATTTAGGACCGAAACTGAAATATCTAAATCTGGCTTCTTGCCGTATTGTAGACGGTGATGCAACCAAAAACTTGGCTGATACACCTAATGGTATCGATCCCGTATCAGGACGTCATATAGGTTTGACAGGTACACTTCCTAAAGAAATATTTACCTATTTCCCGAATATGGAATATTTGAATCTTTCTTATAACTACCTGCATGGACAAGTTCCCGACCTTGCTAAAACAGACTTCGAAGGAGGAGAAATCCCTGCCTAAGTTGAAATATCTCTCTATCAATTTGAACCGTTTTACAGGCAAACTACCTCAATGGATGGTCAACCACGAATATAGAGGATGCTGGGGCGCTGCCATTCTGATTCTCAATCAGGAAGGAAGAGACTATGAAGGAGATCTTGCAGGATTCGACAATGAAAGAGAATTTACCGATAACATGCCGGATTGTCCGACCGATGAGGAAGAAGAGGCACAGTTGCTTAACCTGCCGATTCTTAATGATGCGGAAAAAGCGGTTGCGGCTGAATTCTCAGCAAAATATCCATGGGAAAATATGGTAATAACTGCCCTATCTATGGTAATTGGAGATACTATAACAGAATTAAATAAATAGAATGATATACGAACTATGAATATATATATGAAACATATATTTCTTTATTGTCTGATGCTGTGCACAGCACTGTTCACAGCCTGCTCAGACGATGATGATGTCCAAGAAGCATTAGCGGAAGGGCAAGGAGAAGTTATATTCACGTTCGAGCGCAATCAGGTATACAGCATCACCTCCCTCGAGGAGATGGTGCGCCTGAAAGTGACGCTCGAAAAAGACGGTGAAACAATTACATTACCTACATTTGACCTGACCGGTGACGAAAAAGCCATGACTTCCGAACCTATCCGTCTGGATAACGGTGTCTATACTGTAAAGAAATACATCGCTTATAATAATAAAGGTGTACAGGTGATGGAAGCTTATCTGGAAAGCGATAATGAACTGGTAGTAGAGCACGAAAACATAACAACGTTCTACTTCCCTATCTCGATTCGAATTACTTACTCCAATAACATGTTGCGCAGTACTTTATTCGGAATCTGTACCGAGATATTCGGAAACGACTCTACCTTATGGCCTAAGACTTGGCGTGAAGAAAATGAGGACTTCCTTACCTGGGAAAACCTTCATTTTGAAACCGATGACTACGGCAACATCGCATACCTTTCAGAAATCGTATTCGATGAAAAATTCGCAGCCAATACCGAAAAAGGATTTGAGGGAATGAAAAAATTGCCGTCTGCCGTTGCCGAAATGCCTACTATCGAGAGTCTTGTAATCCGTAATATTCCGGAATTTGAAGAGTTGCCCGACAATCTCAACAAATCCGGCATCAGTTCAATTACGGTATTGAATACTTCATTAAAGGAGTTTCCGAAGCATTTTGAGAAATATAAAACATCTCAACACCTTGAGCATCATCAACAGTAAACTCACCGAAATTCCGGCTTCCTTACAAAAAACTGGAGAATCTGTTTGCTGTAAACCTGGATGGCAACGAAATAACTTCATTCCCGGCAGAACTTGCAAAGAGCTGGCAGAAACTAGTCTCACTGAGCATGCGAAACACAAAATTGCAGTCTCTTCCTGCTGAAATATTCAGTATGAAGAAAGTTTCTACTTTCGATTTCAGAAACAATCCAGACCTTTCTTCGCTGCCTGAAACACGCGGTGAAGGAGTAGCATTGGCAGGCTTTCTGCTTGATGGTTGCGGATTTACTTCAATTCCTGCAATTGCAGCAACGGAAGGTATCCGTATGTTGTCATTGGCAGACAACAAGATTACATCTGTCAGCAACAATGAATTGAGCACTACTTTACAATGTCTGCTTCTGGATGGTAACCCGTTAAGCGCCGCTCCGGTAATCAATCACGAGAAATTGATGGAACTGAGCTTGGATAACTGCGGTTTGACCGAGATACCCGATGTAAGCGGATTACCCAATTTACGTTCTCTGTATGTAGCAAAAAAATCATATTCAGGAAGTTAAGGCAGATGCTTTCACCAAATGCAAAATGTTTTCAACACTGGGCCTGGAAGGCAACAATGAGTTACAAAGTATTGACAATAATGCTTTCTATACCACTACTGATTACAAATTGGAAGAATCGACGAATACATCAATTGCAAAGGCCTATTTATATGGTATGTGTAGGGACGTAGACAATTGTCCGAATCTGACCTGGGCTATTCCCGATTCCTGGAATCACATCCCAACTATAGATGTCACAAACAAAGTAGGACTGAAATTCGGTGATTCTCATGTAGTTGTTTATCATAAAAACTCCAATGGAGTAACACGTACGCAACATTGTAAAGAACCACTGGAAAATGACAAAGAGTGTGGAAAAAACCATGATGCGCGTCCTGTGAAGGATTTTGAAGAGTGGAAAGAACAGAATCTTAAATAATGAAAGTATTTGCTCTATCCATATGTACACTATTGCTGTTTTCAGTAACAGCCTGTGAAGATGATACATTGCCTGCCGGCAATGACAATCCGGCTGTACCTGAAAACGCATATATCTGGGACAATGCCCATACCTCCTTTTTTCGGACTGAAGGGGAATGTCTCCGATGTACATCAACAAATGGTTAATCCGGCCACCGGAGAAGGTACGGAAACAGAAGAGCCGTTTCATGTAACGGACTATTCCTTTGATACAAAAGGAAATCTGACTTATTATAACGGAACCGGTGCGGAACCGTCAACACGTATGTTGGGAGTAGACTTAAACTACTTCCAATATACATATGACGAACAAGGCAGAATGAGAACTATTGCCGTTTATACACTCGGTACAACTTCTCCCACGGTTTTACAATATCTCTTATGATGAACAGGAACGTTATATTCCGCTGCCATTCCCTTTGGGAGAGATGAACCTCTTTTGTGTAAAAGGAGTGAAACAAATTATAGGTCCGTCAGGGAATATCTCTGAATGGAAATCGGACAATACATTCGTACATACACAAATAGTCAATGCAGGGTCTTTGTTTGAAACACGCACCAAAACAGTTTATACCTATAAAGATACAGAAACCTTGTTTCCTGAAAGCGCAACAGTTACAACATATACAAACGAGGAATTGGAAAGTACGGAAAATATTCATTATCAATGGAACGAAAAAGGTGCTTTACTCTTTTCCAAGCAAGAATGTTATACCGCTGACGGAACGCTGGAAGTGTCTGTCGCTACTAGTTACAGCGAAGCCGTGCCGCTTGCACCAGTACTTATCAAAACTGACGCACAAAGTTATGTTACGGAAATCGCCTATAGTTACGACAGTAACGGTCGGTTAAAATCAGCAATACGCAACCTGCCGGCAACAGATAATCCGGAAGAAACCCCCAAAGAGCTATATGAATACGAAGAAACGGACACACAAGGCAACTGGACAAAATCCATTCAGAAACAGAGTGAACAAATCGATTGGAGCCATTGGAGCGGAACTTTCTACGTACAACGTACAATCAGTTATCATTCCTGATAATCAAATTTACTGACAAAGCTCATTTTTTACCAACAACTCTAACAAATTCTCTCTTGAGCTTAACTCAAACAAGCGGACACACCGTTGTTCCGCTTGTTTCTGTTTTTCCGTACTCCACGGGTAATGACTATCTCCCCCTTTTCGCCCGGAGCGAGTTTGGCTGGTATCATTACAGCAGAAAAATCCGGATCTTCCGTTTTGAACCCAACCTGAAGAGAATGATTGCTCGAATTGATTACCATGGCATTTGATTTCTGCATCTGTGTCCCCAGTTTCATCGGATGAAAACGCACCAAAAGTAGTACGTAATTGCAACTTGCCCAATACATACGCATATCCCGCATATTTTCGCGGCTTTCCGGGTCTTACATAGCCTTTAACCTGCAATACGAAAGGATTCTCTTTCCCGGAAAAAAATACGGTCACAGAACGATTGAACACTCCCGGTCTTCCGGCAGGGTTATAAACAATATTAATGCTGCCCTGCTTTCCTGGCAATATCGGAGCTTTGGAATAATTCGCCGTAGTACATCCGCAGGTTGTCCTGACAGTAGCAACAGCTAAAGGAGCTTTCGTTTTATTTGTAAAAATATAGGTAGCCGTAACCGGATCTTCATCTTCGGAAACAGTACCTAAATCATAAACAGTCTTATTGAAAACTATGTCTTGTGCCACGATTTCACATAAACCCAAAAGATTCGCAACAATCAGAAAAAGAATTCGCATGAGAATATCGGAAATTATATTTTTCAATAAGAGACACTCACAGCCATCCCTGCTTCCCTCACCAATGCTGCAATACGGTCCAATTCCTCATGAGTAGCCTTTTGCAGGTCATGGTCAGGAGTTTCCCTGTCGATAGTATAAATCATTACCTGGCGGGGAGAAATCTCCTTGACGGCCTCTAACCAGGGCAAAACATACTTATCGGAAGTATTATCCATATCCTTATCTCCAAAACCGCCTTTCAAGAACATGGTTTGGATAATACAGTTACCCTTAAAAGCCTTCATTCCCCCGATTATCTCGCGGACGGAATAATGTCCTGCCGGACGGTCGAGCTCACGGATATAAGCTTCGTCTGCCGTATCCAGTTTCAGAATATTGTTATCCACTTTGTTCAAAGCCTCGAATACGGCAGGACGATGAATGAAAGTAGAATTGCTCAATACACTTACCTTGGCTTTCGGAAAGTATTTGTCGCGCAAAGCAAGCGTGTCTTCTATGATTTCAGGAAAATGCGGATGTGCGGTCGGTTCTCCGTTTCCTGCAAAAGTCAGTACATCAGGGACGGGTCCGTTTTTCTGCATATCCTGCAGACGGGCTTCCAATGCGGCACGCACTTCTTCGCGCGTAGGGAGCGGCTTCTTGGGACGATGGTCGGAATTAAACCCGCACTCGCAATAAATGCAGTCGAAAGTGCACACCTTACCGTCTTCCGGCAACAGATTGATTCCCAAAGATACTCCCAAACGGCGGGAATGAACGGGACCGAATATGGGAGACGGATAAATGACAGTCATTTGATTTACTATTTACAAATTATGATTTAACAGCGGTGATTGGCGGTTTTCCGATATTTCAAAGACAAACCGCGTAATCAGCACAGCAAAGATAAGAAATAAACATCCAGATATTTCCAAAAATACGGCAGTTATTCTTCAAAACTTAACACGAAACTGCATCTGCAAGTCTGTTTTTGTATTTCCTTCTATCAAATCGTTACCCGAACCGATAGTTTCACGGTCCCGGTAAGCGGTTTGCCCGAACTTAACGAGAAACATAAAAGTTTTGTTCAAATCACAACGTATATGAGCAGAATAGCGAAAACCTCTGCCGTAGAAAGAAGGAGTATAGAACGTATAAACCAATCCTTTTTCGGAAGCATAAATCCGCGAATCGTAATCGTCCGTATGGAAATAAGTACCTTGTACGGATACGGCCAAAGGGAATCCGGAAAAAGTATAAGCGCAGGACTGGGTACATTGCCAGCCTTGTTTTCCTTCAAACTCATGCCCTTCCCCACTCTGCTGGCGAAAATAGTTGTAATCGACCGTAGTGCGGCATGCAAAAGCTCCCGGTGTATAAGCAAGCCTGCAACGGAGCTTGTGATGAAAGACCGGTAACGTCACTTTCCCGCCTGTTCCCGACACATCCCTCTCCTTGCGCTTATACCGGTAATTGAGATATAGCAATAAGTCTTTCTGCGGAGAATAGGTAGCCTGAAACATTCCGTCTATTCCCTGCGAAGCCTTGCTGATGCGATATTTCCACCAGGGAAAAGAGAACATATCCAAAGAAGCGAAAAACTTCCAATGCGCCCAGGGAGCAGCTTCCGTAGCCAGATACCAGCCGTTTTCGTTTTGCGGAGCACTTCCCTCGCCGAACGAACGCCCGAAGAAAGACCAGTAATCGTGGGAATAACAACGATGTATTAACAGCAGTTGATAACCTGTTAATATTTTATATTTCAGTTGGTTCAGCAAGGCATATCCCTGTTTACCAACAGCCCCCTCTCCTACCCATACCAACTTCCCCAACGGTATTTATAATCCACACCCAGATTATAAAAATCATTTCCATGCAAGTTGTATTTCGCATACTTCTTTAAATCCGGTTCATAAGGATGACTGAAACGATAATAAATACCTGTCACCCCCACTTTCAATCTATTTTTTTCGTAAGTGAGGTTACCACCTGCCGATTGCATGACAAACGCATTCATTTTATCCGCCTCCTTCTCCGTACGGTGCAAGCCTGTTTTGTAAATGGAAGCGATTTTTCCGCCTTTCACCACTCCATCCATAGAACGGTGCGAATAAAAGGCAGAAAGTTCTAAAAAACGAAGAATTTCCACTGTTACCGCCGTTCCGCGAAAATAGTTATACGAATCCGTAGAGCTGTGTTTCCGGATTCCCCCTCTGCGGAATTCGGATGCAGACATGGAGAAAGTTTTTCCTAATCCAAAGTCTGCGCCAATCACCAGTCCCAGACCGAACCCCAGTTTATAATTGCCCAATGCCAAAGCTTTCAGCCTGCCCCTGTTTTTGAGTAAGCCGTAAAACGAATAATAATCATACCCTTTCTTGTCATGCAAAGCAAAGAACGGTTCACCGGCATCCTTTTCTCCCGTTATTCCCGCCTGAAAGTAATCTCCATAACGAAAACTGTAACGCAGTGAATGGTAAACGGCAGGTCCCAGATAGTTTTTCTCATATCCCTTGCGGGTATATAAAGGGATATCCAGACGTGTCAATACTTCTTGCCCGGCATACTTCAATACCGTTTTTAAAGAAGGATAGCGGGAAGGGCCCTTAACAGTCTTTATGCAGACAAAGGGTAACAGCAGTTCGATCGTTTGCCTGTCCATCTCCTTCACCAACTGCAACTCATAAAGAGTCTGCATCTGCCCGTTTATATAAACATACGCCAAAATATTTTCTATTTGAATATCCGTAAGGAAAGGAAATTCCTCCAATTGCCGTTTTGTGGCAGCATTGATATTGACAGGTTCTTGCAGACGAGCGGAAAGCACTTCCAGTTCATCTTCCCAGTTTCTCTCTTCTTCATCGGCGGAGAGTTGTTCCAGATTCTCTTCCCACAGGGATAATGTCGCATTTTGAGCTACAAGCATAGGAGTTATTAACAGCATACTCATAAAAACTCCTATCTTGATTAGGGTCATCTATAATAGTGTGTTTCCGGATAATAGGCAACGAAGTTACCTTAAATTAGTTAATTGAACAAGGAAAAATGAAAGCAATGTAACAACATTACGCAGAATGGTGTACTTTTGCGCTATGAGCAAACGGTTTAACATAGTAATACTCATAACATTTCTCTCGGCAGGAGTCCTGACTTGTCATGCCCAGCAGCAACCCCAAACCGGTGCATCCAAAAGCATCTATCTCACTCCCATGTGCGTGTACAACGGCGATACGATTCCTTACGTGAAACTTCCTACCGTTTACATCTTCAAACCGCTAAAATTCAAGAACAGGCGCGAAATGGCGAAATACTACAAACTTATCCGCGACGTAAAGAAAGTACTTCCAATTTCAAAGGAAATCAACCGGCGATTATCGAGACTTACGAATACCTGCAGACCATTCCCACTCAAAAAGAGCGGCAAAAGCACCTGAAAGCTGTGGAAAAGGGGTTGAAAGAACAATACACTCCCCGTATGAAAAAGCTTTCCTTTGCACAAGGAAAACTGTTAATCAAACTGGTAGACCGGCAAACCCATTCCACTTCCTACGAACTGGTAAAAGCGTTTATGGGACCTTTTAAAGCTGGATTCTACCAGACCTTTGCCGCACTGTTCGGAGCCAGTCTGAAAAAACAATACGACCCTACGGGAGATGATGCGCTTACGGAAAGAGTAATCTTACTGGTAGAGAGCGGGCAGCTCTGATAACTTCAGTACATCATTTAAAATTAATGCCCGCCTTACGTGCCTGCGAATGTTGAAACTGACGTTTTACGGTATATAAAGTGCCTTCTTTAACAAATTTAGAACCTGTCTGTTTAAACCAGAAAGAAACATTGTTTTTCACACAAATATCGTGAAGCTTCATAATCCAGTCGAAATTACAGATACGGGCCTCATATCCGGACTCTCCCCCTGCAACCACTTGTTCAACCCACTCTCCTATATTATAGGCATCCAAACTGATTTCTTCCAACAACGGCTCGCAAATAATAATTTTGTGTTTTATAGGAATAGCTCTGTAAACAGGCAAACGATTATCCGCACATAACTGATTTTCAACTGTACAACAGATAGTTACATTATCATATCCGTCTTTCCAATCGACAGGCAGACACTCCATAACCCTGTTTATACGTTTGGTTATCATCAGGAAATGAAGATCACTGCGCTGACGAATCATTTCCCATGCCTCAGTTCGCCACACATCTGCATCTTCAACAAAAAAATCGGAAGTAAAACAGGTATAAACAAGCGTTCCGGACGGAATTTTAAAACTTCCGTTCTTATTCGTCCGTACAGGCAAATCGAAATTTTTCGTCTTAACCACAACCGAACTGTCAACATTTCTTTTTGCATCTCCCCGGTAGACATAACAATATCTGCATCCTTCACTGAACTTATGGCAACCGTGCCACAAATTCCACATCACCGACCTCTCTGCAATACCATTCATCCGGATAAAACATCAGTTAATATTATGTTGATAAACCTGTTACTAACGCAAATATACAAAGAAATAAATAACTGTTATATAAGCAAATAAGTTGGTTGATAAATCAAGTATAAAGCTGTTAATTACTAATATTTGTCCACTCACTTCAATTTATTGAATAAATCCCAGATAACAATGCCTGCCGTAACCGATACATTCAGAGAATGCTTCGTACCGTATTGCGGAATTTCAATGCAGCCGTGAGAATGGTCGATAACTTCCTGTTGAACACCTTTTACCTCATTCCCCATTACTATGGCATACTTTCTGTTTTTGTCTAAAGTCAACTCATTCAGCATAATACTACCTTCTGCCTGCTCTACGGAATAAACCGTATAGCCTTCGTTTTTGAGGTTATCAACAGCTTCAACAGTGTTATTAACATACTTCCAGTCGACGGTAAATTCCGCTCCCAAAGCCGTCTTGTGCATTTCGGCATGGGGTGGAGTAGCCGTAATGCCGCACAGATAGATACATTCAATGCGAAAAGCATCTGAAGTGCGGAATACGGAACCTATATTATGCAAACTGCGGATATTATCCAATACAACTACAAGCGGCAGTTTTTCCGCTTCCTTAAACTCCTCTGTACTAATGCGGTTCAGTTCGGTTATCTTCAGTTTTCTGTTCATAATCGTAAGACTTTGTGCCGGTCTGTACACTATGTACCGGCTCATGTCGTGCAAAGATACTTCTTTCCGTTCACATCCCTGTTAATAACCGTTGAAAAGGTGTCAATAGCGTATGGAAAGATTTTTAAAAATAATATTTGCATTATTCAAAGTAACGCATAATACGTCTGCATAACGAACAAACCAAAAAAGTTAACCTAAACTTTCAAAGGCTGTATAAACACATTTTTAAGTACTATTTCACTGATTAATCCCTTTAAAGTTATTAACTTTGCGGTTATCAACAAGATGTTAATGAAGTGAGGCCATGGCAGAGTAGGGAGCTTATTATCAAGAGATATAACTTTAATTGCTTACGTTAATAACCTAAGGATAAAGTTTAGCCTTGTACTAATAACTTCATGGGCAAGAAAATTCGGATTTATTTGTCCACACTATTAACAGCCTATCATCACTATCAAAGGATTTTTAAAGAAAGAAGAGAAATAAAAATTATTATTATGGATAATCTGATAGAAGCTATCAAGCAACTGAAGAAAGAGAAGAATGCAATCATTCTGGGGCACTACTACCAGAAGGGTGAAATACAAGACATAGCCGACTATGTAGGCGACAGTCTGGCTCTGGCACAATGGGCGGCAAAGACGGAGGCCGATATTATCGTGATGTGCGGTGTCCACTTCATGGGTGAAACGGCAAAGGTACTTTGTCCCGACAAGAAGGTATTGGTGCCCGACATGGCGGCGGGTTGTTCGCTTGCCGACAGTTGCCCGGCTGATAAGTTTGCACAGTTCGTCAAAGAGCATCCCGGACATACGGTGATATCCTATGTGAATACAACGGCTGCCGTAAAGGCTGTTACGGATGTAGTGGTAACTTCCACCAATGCCAGACAAATCGTAGAAAGCTTTCCCGAAGATGAGAAAATAATATTCGGTCCCGACAGAAACCTGGGAAATTATATCAACTCCATTACCGGAAGAAATATGTTATTATGGGACGGGCGCATGTCATGTACACGAGGAATTCTCGGTTGAAAAGATTGTTGAATTGAAGCAGCAGCATCCAGTGCAGTGGTATTGGCACATCCCGAATGCAAGGGCACGGTTTTGAAACTGGCGGATGTAGTAGGTTCTACGGCGGCTTTGCTGAAGTATGCGGTTGCCCATCCCGAAAAGGAATACATCGTTGCCACGGAATCGGGTATCCTGCACGAGATGCAGAAGAAATGTCCGCAGACGAAGTTTATTCCGGCACCGCCCAATGACAGTACTTGTGCCTGCAATGAGTGTAACTTTATGCGGTTAAACACATTGGAAAAGCTTTATAATTGCCTGAAAGACGAATCTCCGGAAATCAAGGTGGATGCGGAAATAGCAGAGAAAGCGGTGAAACCGATCAAGAGGATGCTGGAGATTTCTGCAAAACTGGGATTATAGTGAATTATTCCCTTGTCACTGGCATTCTTCGATGAGGGTATGAAAATGATTTCAATATTTTTTCAGGCACGGATTACATGGAATTTACGGTTTTCATAAACCGGAACCATGTAATCCGTGCCTGAAAATTTATCATAATGCAAGCATCCGCATACTTTTGCCACTTTCATTACTTGGACAGGAAGTTGCAAAGCTTATCCGTTGCCACTGCCCGGTGGCTGATTTTATTCTTCAATTCGCTTCCCATTTCGGCATATGTCTGCGTATATCCTTCCGGAATAAAGATCGGGTCATATCCGAAACCGGAAGTACCGTGCCTGTGCTTCGTTATTTCGCCTTTTACGATGCCTTCGAACAAGTGTTCCTTTCCATTGACGATAAGTGCGAAAACGGTACGGAATCGGGCTTTTCGGTTCTCCATTCCTTCCATATCCTGCAACAGCTTCTGCATATTGGCTTCCGAATTGTGTGCATCGCCGGCATAGCGTGCCGAATACACTCCGGGAGCTCCGTTCAGGGCTTCCACTTCCAGGCCGGTATCATCGGCAAAACAATCCAGATGGTAATTATCGAAGATATATCTTGCTTTCAGCAAAGCATTTCCTTCAAGTGTATCTGCTGTTTCGGGAATATCCGCATTGCAATGGATGTCTTTCATGCTGAGAAGCTCTATTTTATCTCCTAAAATGGCGGTTACTTCTTCCAGTTTGTGGGCATTGTTGGTTGCAAATACAAATTTCTTTTTCATTTTCCTTTCAATTTATCGAATCCTTCTCCATACACGCCGATAACGGAGCTTTGAGAGATGAAAGCATTCGGGTCGATGTCCTTGACCAGACGGAATATCTCGACAGACTGGCGTTTGTAGGCCAACACAACTAATACTTTCACGTTGCGTTTGCTGTACCAGCCTATACCGTCGAGTACGGTTACACCGCGATGAGTCTCTTTGGTGATGCGGTCGGCTATCTTTTCGTACTCTTTGGAAGAAGATAAAGAACTGTACCGACTGACGCGCACCGTTGACGATATAATCCAGTACGATGCCGATGACGAACAGCGTTACAAAACCGAAAATCACCCGTCGCCAATCGTTGAATATGAAGTAGCAGGAACTGATGATGATAACGTCGCAAGCCATAATCATGCGTCCCAAAGTAACGTCGCGGTATTTATGGATGATGGCTGCGATAATGTCCGTACCGCCCGTACTTCCGTTGCAGTTGAACACTACGCCCAGACCCGCACCGCACATGGCTGCGCCTATGAGGCAAGCCATGAAATCCTGTCCCGGTCCCAGTATCTGAGGCGGCACTCCGTCCGCTCCGTTCACCAGCAACTGGAAAAACCATAAGAAGAAAGTGAGTCCGAAGATGGCAAACGTAGTCTTGATACTGAATTTAGGTCCTAAAATCTTGATGGCAAATGTCATCAGGACTGCATTGATGATGAAGTATGACCACTGGATGGGAAATCCGGTGGCATAATAGATGATGGCTCCGATACCTGTAGTACCTCCGGTCGTAATCTGATAGGGAATGAGGAACGCAGCCCATCCCATAGCGTAAGAAATTAATCCGAAAGTGATGAAGACATAGTCTTTCAACTCTCTCGTCACTTCCGCTTTGGTTGGTTTTGTAATTTGCATATCTGTTATTTGACAACGATGTTCACAATCTTCTTCGGCACTACGATTACTTTGACGATGGTCTTTCCGTCTGTCCATTTCATGGAACGTTCGTCTGCCAATACCGTTTCCTGAATAACATCCGATGCCGTATCGGCAGGGAATTCCATGTTGAAACGTGCTTTTCCGTTGAACGAAATGGTGTAGTTCACCGTATTTTCCACCAGATATTCTTCGTTGTATGCAGGCCATTGCGCGTCGCATACAGAACCTGTGTTACCTAATGTCTCCCACAATTCCTCACATACGTGCGGAGCGAAAGGAGCCAACGTAACGGTAAGCTGATTCAATATCTCTTTCTTGCTGCATTTCAGCGCGGACAGCTCGTTTACGCAAATCATAAAGGCGCTGATGCTTGTATTGTAAGAGAACTGTTCAATGTCTCCCGTCACTTTTTTGATGAGCTTGTGCAAGGATTTCAGCTCTTCTTTGCCGGCAGCTTCATCAGTTACCAGGTAGTTGCCGGTACGGTCGTAGAACAGCGACCAGAACTTCCTGATGAAGCGGTGTACGCCGTCGATACCGTTCGTATCCCAGGGCTTGGACTGTTCTACAGGGCCGAGGAACATCTCATACATACGCAGCGTATCCGCACCGTATTTCTCTACAATCATATCGGGATTAACCACGTTGAACATGGATTTGCTCATCTTTTCAACAGCCCAGCCGCAGATGTATTTGCCGTCTTCCAGGATAAACTCTGCGGTAGCGTACTCAGGACGCCATGCCTTGAATGCTTCCGTGTCGAGAACGTCGTTGGACACGATGTTGACATCCACGTGGAGCGGGGTAGTGTCGTACTGGTCTTTCAGATTCAGCGATACGAATGTATTGGTATCCTTGATGCGATATACAAAGTTGCTTCTTCCCTGAATCATACCTTGGTTCACCAGTTTTTGGAACGGCTCTTCGACGGCGGATACGCCGAGGTCGTGCAGGAATTTGTTCCAGAAACGGGAGTAGATCAGGTGTCCGGTAGCATGTTCCGTACCGCCTACGTAGAGGTCTACGTTGCGCCAGTATTCATCCACTTTCTTGTCGATGAGTGCCGTGTGGTTGCGCGGGTCCATATAGCGCAGGTAGTATGCGCTCGAACCTGCAAATCCAGGCATGGTGTTCAGTTCCAGCGGGAAAACGGTTATATTGTCAATCCTTTCATTATCGACCACGCATTTGTTTGCCGTGTCCCAAGCCCATTTAGAGGCATGTCCCAACGGCGGTTCGCCCGTTTCGGTGGGCAGGAATTTAGCCACTTCAGGAAGTTCCAGCGGCAGGCAGCTTTCATCAATCATATAAGGCATTCCGTCCTTGTAGTAAACCGGGAACGGTTCGCCCCAATAGCGCTGGCGCGAGAAGATGGCGTCGCGCAGGCGGAAGTTTACTTTTACGCGTCCCAGATTATGTTCTTTCACATATTTCTTGGTGGCGGCGATGGCTTCCTTGACAGTCAGTCCGTTCAGGTTGAGGTCGCAATAAGGCTCTGTACCTGCTTTCGGAGAGTTGCATACGATACCCTCTTTGGCATCGAAACTTTCTTCGCTTACATCGCAGCCTTCCACCAGCGGAACGATAGGCAGGTTGAAGTGCTTGGCAAAAGCGTAGTCGCGGCTGTCGTGTGCAGGTACGGCCATGATGGCGCCTGTTCCGTATCCTGCCAATACGTAGTCGCTAATCCAGATGGGCACTGCTTCGCCCGTAAAGGGATTGACGGCATAGCTTCCGGAGAATACGCCGGTGACGCTGCGGTCGGAGATGCGTTCGCGTTCGGTACGTTTCTTGGTACGCTCCAGGTAGGCGTCCACATCGGCTTTCTGTTCCGGAGTGGTTACTTGGGCCACCAATTCGCTTTCGGGAGCCAGTACCATGAAGGTAACTCCGAACATGGTATCCGCACGGGTAGTGAAAATGGTAAATTCCAAATCGCTGTCCTTTACCTTGAATTGGATTTCGGCGCCTTCACTGCGGCCTATCCAGTTTTTCTGCGTCTCTTTCAGAGATTCGGTCCAGTCGATGGTGTCGAGTCCGTCCAGCAGGCGTTGTGCATAGGCAGATACGCGCAGACACCATTGGCGCATCTTTTTCTGGACTACGGGGAAACCGCCACGTTCGGATACGCCGTCTACCACCTCGTCATTGGCAAGCACTGTACCCAGTTGCGGACACCAGTTTACCATTGTTTCACCCAGATAGGCGATGCGGTAGTTCATCAGGACTTCCTGCTGCTCTTTTTCGCTCATGGCATTCCACTCATCGGCAGTGAAGTGCAGTTCTTCGCTGCATGCGGCGTTCAGTCCTTCGTTACCGGATTTGGCGAATGCTTCTGTCAGTTCTTCGATAGGGCGTGCCTTCTTTTCGTCATTGCAGTAGTAGCTGTTGAACATCTTCTGGAACGCCCATTGTGTCCAGTGATAGTATTCCGGGTCGCAGGTACGGATTTCACGGTTCCAGTCGAAAGAGAAACCTATCTTATCCAGTTGCTCGCGATAGCGGTTGATATTGTTGACGGTGGTAATGGCCGGATGTTGTCCGGTTTGTATGGCGTATTGCTCTGCGGGCAGGCCGTAAGCATCGTATCCCATAGGATTCAGGACATTGAAACCTTGCAGACGTTTGTAACGGGCATAGATGTCCGAAGCGATGTATCCCAACGGATGACCCACGTGCAGACCTGCGCCGCTGGGGTAGGGAAACATGTTCAGTACATAGTATTTTTGCTTTGTTTCGTCTTCCGTCACCTGGTAGGTTTTGTTTTCCACCCACCGTTTCTGCCATTTCTTTTCAATCTCTCTGAAATTGTATTCCATAATGGTTGTAATTATATTGTTGAAAACTTGTTGATATACTTACTAAAACTTGTTGATAGCCCGTTTAATTTGGTTTATATCCTGTTAATTAAACGGTGCAAAGTTAAGGGTTTATTTTCAGATTTGTAGCGAAGTAGGGTAAAAAAACAGCATGGAATACTTGACAATACGCTTTTTATTCGCTATATTTGTGAAGTGCTTTTAAAACTAATTTTTTGTTTGTAATACAAATAATGGCTGAATTACTTCAATAGGATTTTACAAAAAAGATTTTTTAGGATATTTCAAAGGGTGTAATCTGTGAAGATTGCATCCTTTTTTGTTTGTATTTATTACAAGTGTCGCGATAGGGGGAAAACAGGCTGTTAATAAATTCGGAGAGAATTTTACTATAATTTTTTTCGAATTATAGTAAAATTGCAGAAAGGTTTATTAAGAGCGTTTTTTTGTTGTACAGAAAAAGGAAACCACTTGTTGTGAATACCGGCTTTTCCATATACTATGTGGGAGCGAAGAATAATTACATTTCCCGTTCTGTTGTGCTGTCCGGCTGGTATGTATCGGGCGGAAAAAAAGGAAAGAAATCCATGTTTTCGGGGCAAATATCCCCTTGTTTTATACTGTTGATATTGAATAAATTTTTAATATTCAATATTTTAACGGGATGTTTTCATTCTGTATTTATCCCCCTGCATCTATGTTCTTGTTTGTGTTTTGCTTTCTATATTTGTTTTCCGGCATTCCGCAGGGTGGGATACGGTTATTATTATTTCTTTAAATACAATATCATGATATGAAACAGACATTTGCTTTTATTTCTCCCGTAGTAGATTCTACGCAAAGTGCTATCCGTACCGAAGCCTACGAACAGGGTGTGGACTTGTATAACCGAGGTGAGTATGTACAGGCTTTTCATAGTTTGCTGGATTATTTGAACGCGGACTTTCGTACCAAGTACGGTAATGCCGACGGTACTGAGTTTCACATTCCTCACGGTTCCATTCTTGTACATATCCGTATTGCCGACGGTTTTTTCCATATCAATGCCGATTTCCTGAATCTACCGGAAAAGGGTAGGGTAGCCATGCTCCGTCAGGTGGCGGACTTGAACCTGAATAAATTGTTATTGCCCCGCTTCGTAAAGAACGGTGATAAGTTGAATATGGAATATGTTTGTCCGCTTTCACAGAGTCATCCGCATAAAATGTATTTCGTGCTTCAGAATATCTGCCACATAGGCGATAAGTATGACGATGAGTTCTGTACGAAATTTGGCGCTACCCGCTGTTACGAGCCGCAGGTGACTCCGTATCCGCAGGAAGAGGTAGACCGCATTTATGAAGGCATACAGACATTGGGACGCGAAACGTTGGAGGCACTCAAAGAGTATGGGGCCGACCGCCGGTACGGTTATTCGTGGAATGTGCTGGATACCGCTTTCTACCAGATTTCCTATTTTGCACATCCTCAGGGACAATTGCTGAACGACCTCGACAAGGCAGTGAATGATATGGATGCCGACCTGCCTACGGAAGAGGTTGTATCAAAAGGAAAAGCGTTCCTTGAAAAGCTGCTTGCCGTTCCGAAGGAAAAACTGGCGGAAGACCTTTACTACACGGATACGTTGGTATCTGCAAAGCGCCGTTCTTCCCTGAAAAACGTGCAGGAGAATTTTATGAATGTCTATAAAGAAGCCACCGAAGCCATCCAGTCGGAGAATTATGAACGCAGTGCGGTACGTTTGCTTTATGTGTTCTACGAAGCTTATTTCTATAATGATATGCAGGACGATATCAATGCCGTTATATCAAAAGCTTTGAAGAAGGCAGGCAACCGCTCTTTGGAAGAGGCCTCTGAAATTCTTTACAACGCTATGGACAAGATTATGGAAGGCGATTTGGACGATGAGGATGAGACGGACTTTGCTGCCGGCATGGAACAGGTGCAGAAAATTACGGAAACCATGGGAAGTGACGGCATGCAGGTGTTGCAACAGAAAATGGCGGAAGCCATGATGAACGGTAATATGCAGGAATACTCCCGGCTGATGCTTGAAATGCAGAAGATATATAAGGTGACACATGCCGGCGGTTCCGGAAGCTGTTTCTATCTGAAATCTTATAATCTCTTTGTAACGAACTACCATGTGGTGAACGGTTTCCATACTGTTGCCATACATGATAACGACCGGAATCCTTACCTTGCCAAAGTGGTGCTCGTAAATCCTTCTTTGGATATTGCCTTATTGGCTGTGGATGCAGACTTTTCAGCTCTTCCCGAACTGAGCCTGGCTGCGGACGATTCATTGGCCATCGGCGGAAAGGTCAGTGTAGCGGGGTATCCTTACGGCATGCCTTTTACGGTAACGGAAGGGTCGGTTTCCTCGCCCAAGCAGCTTATGGAAGGAAAATATTATATACAGACCGATGCTGCCGTAAATCCCGGCAATTCGGGTGGACCTATCTTCAATGAAAACAGTGAAGTGGTGGGAGTAACGGTAAGCAAGTTCACCAATGCGGACAATATGGGGTTTGGTGTACGTGTAGAGGCATTGCGTAAGCTTTTGGAGTCGGTTGACGGGGTTGACCGCAATACATTCCAGGTACAGTGCGACAGTTGCGATGAGCTGATATCCGAGGAAGAGGAATTTTGTCCTTCCTGCGGCGAAAAGTTGCCGGAAGAAGTTTTTGCAGAGCGTGAACAGTCGCCTTTGAGTGTGTTCTGCGAACAGGCCATTGCCGAAATGGGAGTTAACCCTATCCTTGCGCGGGACGGTTACGATTCGTGGACGTTTCATAAAGGGAGTTCGGAGATTCGTATTTTTGTGTATGAAAACACTTATCTGTTTGCTGTTTCTCCCATCAACCTCTTGCCTAAGAAAGAAGTGGAACGTGTATTGGACTATATCCTGAGTGAGGATTTCGCTCCCTATAAACTGGGCATTGAAGGCCGGCAGATTTACATGGCTTATCGCATCCATCTGTCCGACCTTACGGAAGAGTCGGAAGATGAAATCCGCAAGAATCTGGTGAATCTTGCCTTTAAGGCCGATGACATGGATAATATGCTGGTGGAACAGTTCGGATGTGAGTTTTCGGAATATTCCAAGCAGGAAGCATAACGGCTTTAGCCGGAATTACAGGATAGAAGAAGGTGTGTCCGATTGAATTTCACGAATGCGTGTTCATATCACAATAGCGCACCTTCTTTTATTTGGATTAGAAAGAAAAAGTATTCTATGAATAGAGAAAAATGGATACAAAACAATAAAGAAACATCAGTTGGATACCTGCTTTTCCATTTTCTTTATTTGCTTTGAAAAATTATAACGTATATTTTTATTGATATATAAATATACCCTTGCATACCTCTTTATATATCATTATAATGAGTTGTAAAATAAATATTTATCGGGTGTGAAGTATCCCGTAATTATACCCCTTGTCCGTTTTCTTATTCAGTACCTATCTTTTATTTTTGTCCTATAAGCCCGTTGGTGCGTTATACGACTGTTTTCAACTTTTATAAAAAGTAATAATTATGGATAAAAAGAGTAGGATTTTGAAAGAAAGAGCTATGAAGAAATGTGTGGCATTGATTTCTTTTCTGATGTTTCTGCCTGTTATGGTACAGGCACAGAAGGAGTATCCGATTGAGCAGGTATCGGCTATCAATGTGGGTGACGGACGTATTCTTTTTCGTGACCTGAAAACAGAAAAACCCTTGAACGGAGACCACCGCATCATAGACGGTTATCACTCTGCTTATATACAGGCTGAATTTAAGGACGGTTTTTACAACGGCAAGTATGGAGAGTATGAATACAACAAGCTGAAATGCGACGGTACATACAAGGACGGCAAGAAAGACGGTGTATTTAAGATGTACGACAGCGAGGGGCGTGTGCAGGAAGAGAAGTCCTATAAGGACGGCAAGCTGCACGGCGCCCATAAAACCTACTTTACTACCGGCAAGGTAGAGCGCGAGGTGAACTACCGCAACGGCAAGCAGGATGGAAAGGATATGGTTTATGAGTGGGACGGTACGTTGCGCAGGGACCATACTTATAAGGACGGTAAGCAGGTAGGCAAACAGTTTACTTTCCTGAAAGGGACGTACGAACTTTATGAGACGGAATATTATAATGAATACGGCATGAAAGACGGTGAATACTCCTCGATGTTCACTTTCGGACAACCGCATATTCTGGGGCATTATAAGAACGACCAAAAGGACGGCCGGTGGATCGAAATTGCCGAAAGTGGTGATACATTGTCAGTGAAGACTTACGTCAACGGCAGGGAAGAAGGATTGCATATATCGTATGACCGTAATACGGGCGCCCGCAGCCGTGAATTTTACCTGAAAGCCGACCGTAAGGACGGGCTTTATCGCGAATATAATCCTGGCAATGGAGAGCTTGTTTACGAAGCGACCTACCAACACGGCCGTCTGCATGGTAAAGAGCGCCGGCTGATTGTTACCAACCGTTATGATTATTGGGAAATATCCACTTATGTAAACGGGCGGAAAACCGGACTGTTCGAGTCGCGTTACGTGAAGAACGACGCCGTTCGTGAAACGGGCGAATACCTCAACGGCAGACGTGTAGGGCGGTGGAAAATGTATGACATAGACGGTAAGCTGGAAAAAGAGTGGGAAGAAACAAAACAGTACCGGGATGAATGAGATACGCTATTCGAAAGTGCTTGTCGTTTTGTGCTGTCTGGCATTGCATATTGCAACCTTGTCGGCGCAAAATGATAGTGTAAGATTCTTCAATGAAGTAGATACGTCTTTTTGCAAAGTGCATGTGGGGCAGGATGTCCGGGTCGGCTATTACAGTACCGGAGAGATTTACGACATGTCTGTTCCCCGGTGGGACGACTGTGAGGCAGAGCTGGTGTCGGGCCCGCATTCTACGCGGTCGTCAAAGACTTCTTTTGTAAACGGTAAGCAGGAGAATCTTTCACTCCACGGAAACTATTACATAGTCCGTTTCAAGAAAGCCGGTTGGGTTACTCTGCCTTCGGTACGGGCCATGACAGGAGGGAAGATGCGTACCTGCTCTACGATGAAGGTCTGCGTGCTTCCTGCAGAGAATATAGAAGAAGTGGTCTGTAGTGTCAGCACCGAGCCTGAAACACTCCGGCCGGGAGAAGTCTTTAAATTCGTCCTGACCTGCAACCGCCATCCCGATGAGAGCAGACCCGAACTGGAGCATCCCGGTATCAGGCAACTGTCGTTTTCCACCCGGTATAGCAAGAAGGACGGGAAAGAGGAGTATGCGTTTGTGTACAGAATGGAAGTGGTACGGTCCGGAAGCAATATTATCAGAGTCAGGAAGTTGACCTTCGGCGGTGCGGACTATCCGATAAAACCTTTTTTGCTGAAAATAGACGGTGAGACCTATTTGTAGGAAACCGGCTGATAACCGTACTGCCATATGAGTGGGAAAAAGCAAAGATTGAAGCACACACCCAGACAGCGGTGCCGTGAGGAAAGCATACGGGCGGAGTCTGCCGGGCGAAAGGGCAGGATTGCTTTGTGGAAGATTGCAGTTCCGGTGATAATCGTACTGTTTTTGCTGCATTGCCGTGCCTGGCATCCGGAAGAAGCATGGTTGCTGCGCACGGCTTTTTCAACGGGCAGCTATCAAAGTCTGAATGCGGTTGTCGCTTCTGTTCTGTTCGTTATCGGCATGGGGGGCCGGATGCTGTATGTGTATCTCTGTTGCGGCCGGGACGAGAAGAAAGGAGCAAGGCGGCTGGGGAGAAACATGCTTTACGGTTTGTTCTGGGGGGCAGGTTTGTCGGCATTGTGTACGAATGTGGTAGTCGTTTCTCTCTTTTGGCTGAATGCGTGCTTTACTTCCGCCGATAAAACCTGCGACTATAGGATTATAGCCGCCAAGGTGCACGACCGTAGGCCTAAATCCCGTTCTTCGCGCTATTCCGCTTCCTGGCTGCTGAATACCTTTTCGTATGGCGAACTGTTTGTGGAAGGAGACCGGTACACATGTGTCAATGTGTCGCCCCGCATGGCACGGCAGTTTGAAGGTTCGGAACGTGTTTACCTGAAAATAGACCTGGCGGACGGTTGGCAGGGCTGGGGAGTCGTCAAGGGAATACATCCGGTAGCAACCGTGTATCCGCAGCCGCAGGATGAAATCCGTTATTCTGCCGGTGCGCAGGCCGGGGTGGCAGCGGGTTCGTCCGGGCAGGCTAAAAAGAAGCACACTTTTCTGTATACATGGCAGGATATTCATATATTTGCTAAACTGCGTGGCATAAATCTGTCGGACACGGCACATGTCAGTGTAAACCGTTATGTGGATGCAAGCCGGGATATGCCGTTATGGGAGATTGATGTACGCGACTCCGTGCAGCCGGATAAAGTGAAGGTAATACTTGTGCACGGGGAAACCGGTGAAGTGGTAATGGATTCTTATGAATGACAAATTTTGGAACGATGAGGTATAAACATATAATTTCGGTTGTTTTGTGGAGTATGTTTCTGGTAGCGTGCGGTCCCGACCGCCGGGTAGCGCTGGCGGAAAAACTGATGGCGGAGAAAGAGACGGACAGTGCTATCGCCGTGATGCAGGAAATCAAAGAGCCGCAGAACAACCTTACCGACCGCGACTATGCGCTCTACGCTTTATTATTGTCCGAAGCCATGCACCGGAAACAGCAGTTGAATGCGGAAACCGATACATTGCTGCTGCCGGCCATCAAATATTTCAGTGAGTCGGGAGATTCTCTGTATGCTGAACGGGCGTTGTACTGCAAGGCGCACCTGGACAGGCGGCTGTACCGCATGAAGGATGCCATGCAGTCTTTTCTGAAAGCCTTGCTTTTCCTGCAGGGAAGCGGCAATGACGAGCAGCTCTACAGGGTCAATACATGGCTGGGAGTCGTCTGCCTGAACCAGGAAGAGTATGAGGGCAAGATGCGCTATTCCAAAGAGGCGTTGAAGGCGGCGTTGAGGATGGACAATCTGTTTTACAAGAACCTGGCGTTGTGCGATATCGCCACCGGCTATTACTTTCTGAACAGGCTGGACAGCGCCCTTTATTATGCACAGGCCGCCTATGATGCGGCAATAGCGGATTCCCTGCCGTCGCAACTACCTCATGTATATACCGATTTGGGCAGTATCTATGCCAAAATGGGAGAGAACGGAAAGGCACTGGAGTATATAGACAAAGCTATCGGATTGCGTTCCCGTAAAGATACCCTTGCCATTCTCGGCCTGTATGCCGATAAGGTGGATTTGTTCGGGAAGCTGGGGCAGTATGACTCCGCTTACCATTATTTCCGGAAAGCCGTTGCCAGCCCGAATTTGGCAACACAGGCGGATGCCTATAACCATATGTCCGGAGCGTATTATAAAATGGGACGGTGCAATGAGGCATACTCTCTTCTGCTGCGCTTTACGGAACTGGCGGACAGCGTGAGGAAGCAACGCCATACGGCGGAAGTCATTGCGTTGCAGGAGCTTTACAAGCACGAGCAACTGTCCGTGGAGAACCTTTATTGGCGCACTCAGGCCGCCGAAAGGCAGAGCAATGTATATCTGATGGCTACCTTGTCCCTGTTGTCGTTGTGGATAGCAAGTACCATTTATTTCTTTTATTGGCGCAACCGCCGCCGGCTGGTGGAGCAGCAGCACCAGCTTGCCAGTCAGCAGGAAGAATTGCATCATCAGCGGCAAGTGACTACCGAGAACTTGCAGCGTATGGCCGAAATGGAGCAGAAGGAAGCCCGGCTGAAGGAGACTTTCTTCAGAAGATTGAACCAGCGTATCGTTCAGGAGATAGAGAAGGGGAGCAATATCCTTCTTTCGGACGATGACTGGGAAGACATTGTGCAGAACGCGGACATTATTTTCGATAACTTCACCAGGCGGCTGCAACAACACTATCCTGCTTTGAATAAAGAGGATTTGCGCTACTGCTGTATGGTGAAGATGCAACTGTCACAACTGGAAATGTCGCAAATCATGCATCTGGAGAAAGATTCGGTAAAGAAGCGCCTGAAGCGTATTCGTATGGAGAAGATGAAAGCGGATAGCGGTGTGACGCTCGAGGAACTTTTGCGCCGGTTTTAGCGGTTGAAGCCGGACATGCGCGGGCGCTGCGGATGTATGAACCGGACGTACGGGCATAAAAAAAGGAGTACCGCTGTACTCCAACCTTTGTTAACCTTAAATCTAATACTATGAAAAACACAGTGCAAAGGTACGGACTTTCGGGAAATTTCCAAATAAAGCAAATAAAAAAGTGTGTTTTATAACATGTTTTAGCAAAAATGCCGGCTTTGTTAAGGCTTGCTAAGGATTAAAACCCTTTACATACGTATTTTCTAAAAAAGGATTATCTTTGTAACATTAATCAATGAACACAGAGATACGGTGGCACAGAGTTGCTTGTGCAGAGCGTCTGCTTCATGAAACCGGGAGTTCATACCGTTAAAAACTCTGCGCCACCGTGCTTCTGTGTTCCGCAAAGATATACCTGTATGCACGAAGATATTGTCCTTACCCCGATGATGAAGCAGTTTCTTGAGTTGAAGGCAAAGCACCCCGATGCGGTCATGCTGTTTCGTTGCGGCGACTTCTATGAAACTTATTCCACCGATGCCGTCCTGGCTTCTGAAATATTAGGCATTACCTTGACTAAGCGCGCCAACGGCAAGGGAAAAACGATTGAAATGGCAGGCTTTCCCCACCATGCGCTCGATACGTATCTGCCCAAACTGATACGTGCGGGCAAGCGCGTGGCCATTTGTGACCAATTGGAAGATCCCAAGATGACCAAGAAACTGGTAAAGCGCGGTATCACCGAATTGGTAACGCCGGGCGTATCCATTAACGACAACATACTGAATTACCGTGAAAACAACTTCCTCGCCGCCGTTCATTTCGGTAAAGGCGCCTGCGGGGTGGCGTTTCTGGATATCTCCACCGGTGAGTTCCTGACCGCCGAAGGCTCCTTTGATCATATAGACAAGCTACTGAACAACTTCGCCCCGAAAGAGGTGCTGTTTGAGCGTGGCCGCCGGGGAATGTTCGAAGGCAATTTCGGCAGCAAGTTCTTTACGTTCGAGTTGGACGACTGGGTGTTTACGGAAACCACCGCCCGCGAAAAACTGCTGAAACACTTTGAAGTGAAAAACCTGAAGGGGTTTGGCGTGGAGCATCTCAAAAACGGTATCATCGCTTCGGGGGCTATCTTGCAGTACCTCATTATGACGCAGCATACGCAGATAGGGCATATCACTTCGCTGGCACGTATTGAAGAAGATAAATACGTCCGTCTGGATAAGTTTACGGTGCGCAGCCTGGAGCTGATGGGCAGCATGAACGACGGCGGCAGCAGCTTGTTGGATGTGATAGATAAAACAATCAGTCCGATGGGAGCCCGCCTGCTGAAGCGTTGGATGGTATTCCCCCTGAAGGATGTGAAGCCCATTAACGGACGGCTGGACGTGGTGGAGTATTTCTTCCGGAAGCCTGAGTTCAAGGGAGTGATTGAAGAGCACTTGCACTTGATAGGCGACCTGGAACGCATTATCTCCAAAGTAGCCGTAGGACGTGTTTCTCCCCGCGAGGTAGTCGCTCTGAAAGTGGCCCTGCAGGCTATCGAACCGATTAAGGAAGCCTGTATGGATGCCGATAACGCCAGTCTGAACCATATCGGCGGACAACTGGACATCTGCCGTTCCATCCGCGACCGCATCGAAAGGGAAATCAACAACGACCCGCCGTTGCTTGTCAATAAAGGCGGTGTGATAAAATCCGGCGTAAATGCCGAATTGGACGAGCTGCGCCGGATAGCCTATTCCGGCAAGGACTATCTTTTGCAGATACAGCAGCGGGAGAGTGAGCTTACGGGCATTCCCAGCCTGAAAATCGGCTATAACAATGTGTTCGGTTACTATATCGAAGTGCGCAACGTGCACAAGGATAAAGTGCCGCAGGAGTGGATTCGCAAGCAGACACTGGTCAATGCCGAGCGTTACATTACGCAGGAATTGAAAGAATATGAGGAAAAGATACTCGGCGCCGAGGACAAGATACTGGTGCTGGAAACACAGCTTTATGCAGAGCTGGTGCAGTCCTTGAGTGAGTTTATTCCTGCCATTCAGACCGATGCAAACCAGATAGCCCGGCTGGACTGCCTGCTGTCTTTTGCCACCGCAGCCCGCGAAAACAATTATATCCGTCCGTAATCTCCGACGACGAGGTGCTGGAGATACACCAGGGACGTCACCCTGTCATCGAGAAGCAGCTTCCGGTAGGGGAGAAGTACGTAGCCAACGATGTGATGTTGGACAGCAGTACGCAGCAGATAATCATCATTACCGGTCCCAACATGGCGGGTAAGTCGGCATTGCTCCGTCAGACCGCCCTGATTACGCTTATGGCGCAAATCGGCTGTTTCGTTCCGGCGGAAAGCGCGCATATCGGTATGGTGGATAAAATATTCACCCGTGTGGGAGCCAGCGATAACATTTCTGTGGGTGAATCTACCTTTATGGTTGAAATGAATGAGGCGGCCGACATCCTGAATAACCTTTCTTCCCGCAGCCTGGTGCTTTTTGACGAGTTGGGGCGCGGCACTTCCACCTACGACGGCATCTCCATTGCCTGGGCCATTGTGGAGTATATCCACGAACATCCGCATGCCAAGGCGCGTACGCTCTTTGCCACGCACTACCATGAACTGAACGAAATGGAGAAATCCTTCAAGCGCATCAAGAACTATAATGTATCGGTGAAGGAAATCGACAATAAGGTCATTTTCCTGCGCAAACTGGAGCGCGGAGGCAGCGAGCATTCCTTCGGTATCCATGTAGCCAAAATGGCGGGTATGCCCAAAAGTATCGTGAAACGCGCCGGTGATATATTGAAACAGCTTGAAAAGGACAACCGCCAGCAAGGCATCGCGGCCAAGCCGATGGTTGAAGTGGGAGAGACGCGCGGCGGCATGCAGCTCAGTTTCTTCCAGCTCGACGACCCGGTGTTGTGCCAGATACGCGACGAGATACTGAACCTGGATGTGAACAACCTGACACCGCTCGAAGCGCTGAACAAGCTGAATGACATCAAGCGGATAGTCAAAGGAAAGTAACCTGCGACGTAAGTCGGGTTTCAAAGAATGAAACAAAAAATTTCTCCTGAGGGAACGGTTTGTTTCCCCGTGAGAAACTCTTTGTTTCACGTAGCGGAACAAGAAGTATCAAGGCATGGAACTTTCAGTTTCCTTAGGTGGAACTGTCGGTTTCATGCCTTGATACTTTTTTATTGTTGCGGAGTTCTTATTTTCCTGCCGTTTTCTTGCCGTGGAAACACATGAAGTACACTCCGATAAGTATGAACGGAATGCTGAGCCATTGCCCCATATTTAGCGTCATTGCGCTTTCAAAATCCACCTGATCCTCTTTCAGGAACTCGATGAAGAAGCGGAATACGAATATTTCAGTCAGGCAGAGGCCGAAGAAGAAACCGCGGTGGTAGGGTAGGGTAGCGCCGGTTTGCACTGCGGTGGACTTGGCTTTGGTGGTGCTGAAGTCCGTTTCGAGCTTGTTTTCCTGCTGCTTTTGTCCGCGCCTGTACAGGTAGACCATGCCCAGGAAGAAGATGAAGTAGGCGATTGCTTCGTAGAGCTGTGCCGGATGGCGGGGCAGCATATCCACCCGTTCAAAGACGAAAGCCCAGGGCACATCGGCCGGCTTGCCGATAATCTCGGAGTTCATCAGGTTGGCAAGGCGGATGCAACAGGCGGTGACAGGTGTGGCTACGGCTATCATGTCGAGCACGTCCATGTAGTGCATCTTCGTCTTGCGGCAGTACATCCAGAGGGCGATAATCAGTCCCAGCGTACCGCCGTGACTGGCAAGCCCTTCGTAGCCGGTAAACTTCCAGCCGCCGTCCGGCAGGAACTTCACGGGAAGTATCATTTCCCAGAAGTGATTCAGGTAATAATCCGGCTGGTAGAACAGACAGTGCCCCAGTCTCGCTCCTACCAGGATGCCGAAGAAGCAGTAGAAGAACAGCGGTTCGAATGTCTTTTCGTCGATTTTCCGGTCGTGGTACTGGCGGTGTACTATTACGTAGGCAAGAGCGATACCTACCACCCATAACAGGCCGTAATACCGGATTGGAAGGCTGCCGAAAAGGTTGAACAGTTCCGGGTTGGGATTCCAGTTGATAGAGAGGAGAGTCAGCATATTCATAAGCAATTTAAGTTAGTTTATATCTTTGTTTTCGTTCTTTGGAGCGTAGCGCAGAATCTGCTCTTATGTATGTATTGCACGGAAGAGGTTCTGCGCTACGCTCCGGAAGACGAAACTGTATAAGATGGTGAGGCAAAGGTATAAAATTATTTGAATTTCTCCGCTACCATTCTGTATGTAGGGATGTCGATATTCTGTTCTTCGGCTGCCGCAATCATGTCGAAAAGCAATCCCTGCACTTCGCTTTGGTGGCCGCGCGCCATGTCTTTTTGCATGGAAGCGGTGCTTTCGGGGGCAAGTTTGTCGATTACCTTGAGGTTGTACGCTACGATGTCTTCCTCGAACCCGATGCCCAGTTTCCGTCCCAAGGCCGCGCTTTCCTGCGAAAGCCCGATGAAGGTGTCGCGTACTTTGCCGGGCTTTTGCACTTCGCCCATAGGCACGTCGTAGTAGCTCCGGTAACGGCCATGGCCGAGATGAAAGACCATTTGACGAAGGTGTCTCGGTTGATGTCGGGAGATATGTCGGCCTTGATGCCGCTTTCCTGCAAATCCCGCTGTATGGCTGCCAATGTTTCACGGGAAACAATGGTGTCTTTGTGTGCCCCGTAAACCAACCGGAATATCTTGCCCATTTGCGTGATTTCGCCTTTGCCGGATACGAATCCTACGATGTAGATGCAGCCGTCCAGTACCGTGACGCCGGGAACCAGCCGCTGGATGCGCGGACCTGTGCCATAGACGTTCAGTATAGGGATTACTACCGTGTCCTTGTGTGCGGCGTGCCTGATTAATTCCGTAATGGAGTCTACGGAATAGCCTTTGACGCATACGAAAATAACGTCTGCCTTGTAAGCGTCCGCCGAAGAGGCGAGGGCAGCATATTCCTCTGCCGTATAAGCCGGAACGTCCAATGTATGCTCGCCTTTTAAATCGGAATGTAACTTCAATCCGTTTTCACGTAAGGCGGCAAGATGTCCGCCACGGGCAATACAGGTGACGTCCTTTCCGGCGAGAGCGAGAAATGCGGCTATTGAACCGCCTACGCCGCCGGTTCTGCAATGAGATACTTCAGGTTGTTATTTTTCATTTGTAGCGTATCTTTAGAAGATTAATTATTTCTGTATTTCTGTCAGCATCCTCTCAATCAGTTCTTGCGGGGAGAAATGCAGTTTTGAAAAAGCAAACCATTTTTTTCCAAGATCTTTCAAGGAAGCCCCTATGTGGAAAACTTCGGAGTCTATGATGAGGAAACGGTCATGAGACTGCTTGTATTCATGGATAGCTATTGCCGGATATTCAGCATTGTGTCGTTGCAGGTCCAATTGCAACTGTTTGGTGAGTTTGGCTGTATATACAGTAGCTTCCACTTTTTTCATTTCTCTTACTAAGTATCATATAAGGGTATTTTCATCAATATAATTGTCAATGAGAACAATTGTCTTTTGGGCTGATTTTATCAGA
>VOFI01003829.1_pt1 | contig 29393 bp, 49 predicted proteins | sample 5384131 | NCBI WGS metagenome assembly VOFI01 (sample SAMN12384728, study PRJNA508395) | human gut metagenome | isolation source: healthy gut H | host: Homo sapiens
AAGAAATTTACGGAGCAGATGGCGTCACCTATTCACCGGCAGCAAAGAAAGAGTTAAAACGCATTACGGATATGGGCATGGGACATTTTCCGGTCTGTATGGCAAAGACACAGTATTCCCTTTCTGATGACCCGAAGAAATTAGGTCGTCCGAGTGGATTTACCGTGAATGTGCGTGAGGTTTATGTATCCGCGGGTGCGGAATTTGTTGTTGCAGTCAATGGTTCGATCATGACCATGCCGGGACTTCCGAAAAAACCGGCAGCTTTTTGGCATTGATGTAGATGCAAATGGAACGATTACAGGATTATTCTAAGGAGGAGTCATGGCAAAACGAATTGATGGAAAAGTAATCTCAAAAACAGATCAAAGATGAATTAAAAGAAGAAGTTGCACAATTAAAGGCAAAAGGGATCGAGGGAAGCCTTGCCGTGATCCAGGTAGGAAATGATCCGGCGTCCTCTGTGTATGTCAATAATAAGAAAAAAGCCTGCGAGCATATTGAATCGGCTCTATTTCTACGAATTACCGGAAGAGACAACGGAAGCAGAGCTTTTAGATATCATTGAAGACCTGAACAAAGAGAGAGGATGTCTGTGGGATTTTAGTACAGCTTCCGGTACCAAAACACATCGATGAGGATAAGATCATTCAGGCAATTTCACCAAAGAAAGATGTGGATGGTTTTCATCCGCAGAGTGTAGGTGCAATGACTATCGGAGAACCGGGCTTTTTATCCTGTACACCGGCAGGAATTATCCAGTTGTTAAAACGTTCGAATATTGAAATAGAAGGAAAACATTGTGTAGTGATCGGCAGAAGCAACATCGTAGGAAAGCCGATGGCGTTACTGATGCTTCGCGAAAAATGCAACCGTTACCATTGCACATTCTAAGACAAAAATTTAAAAGAGTTATGTAAACAGGCAGATATTCTGATCGTAGCGATCGGAAAACCAAAATTCATTGATGAATCCTATGTAAAAAGAAGGGGCAGTTGTCATTGATGTTGGAATTCACCGCAATGAAGAAAACAAACTCTGCGGAGATGGATTTTGAAAAAAGTAGAACCTCATACATCAGCGATCACACCGGTGCCGGGTGGTGTCGGACCAATGACGATCGCAATGCTCATGAACAATTGTGTGGAATCAATGAGAGGACAAAAAATAATCTATGAAATGTGCAAATTGTGGTGCAGAGATCAGGGTTGGATGTGTCTATTGTCCGGTCTGTGGAAAAGAGGCACAGATTGTATCCGATTATAATATTTTAGAGGATGATTATCTCGATTCCCCCGCTTCAGGAAGGAGAGAAGCCTTCGGTTCCTTCAAAAAGCAAGCAGAAGGAAAAAGCAGCAAAAGCCCAAACAGGAAAAGCCGACAGGAAAAAAAATCGAAAAAAAGCCTGTATATCGTCTTTTTCATTCTTTTGTTTGTGGCAGCGTTCGCACTGATCGGCGGGATTTTGTTTGCAAAAAGCCTTTCTTATGAAGGAAGGATGGAAAAGGCGGAGGATGCCTATGAGAAAAAAAGGCATACGAAAAAGCAATTTCCTATGCGAAGCGAGGCATTAGAGAAGAAAAAGAGGATGCTTTGGCATATGCAGTCATTGGAAAATCCTATTATCAGAAAAAAAGAAGACGAGGCAGCAAAGGCATATTTAGAAAAAGCAGTTGAGAAGCAGCAAAAAGACACAGAGGTCTATCGTTTCTTGATCGATCTGTATGACAAAGATTCTGACTATGAAGCCATCAGTGATTTATACGATGAAATTAAGGATTCATCCATTCAAAAATTGTTTCAGGATTATATTGTAGAGGCACCGGTGGTAGAACCGGAAGCGAGGCAGTTATGGAGAGTATCCGACGATTACGATAAACAGTGAGTATGGAGCGGATATCCTTTATACGTTAGATGGAAGCAGCCCGAAGGAAGACGGAATGTTTTATCAGGAGCCGTTCCCGATTGAAAAAGAGGGAAAATACACACTGCGGGCAGTCTGTGTTGATGCGAGAGGAATCTACAGCAAAGAAGTCAAAGTGAAGTATGAGATTGATTTAGACGTACCGGATCTGCCGACGGCATCTCCCTGCAAGTGGAACGTATACACAGCCGACAAAGATCACAATTGATGTTCCGGTCGGCTGCGGGGCATATTATGCATGGAATGCCAATCCGGGAGAACAATCCACACAATATACAGAACCGTTTGATATGATCGAGGGCAACAATGTCCTTTCAATTATCCTGATAAATGAAAGCGGACAGACGAGTGGAGTACAAAAATACAACTATGTCTATATGCCTTAAGATTAAAAAAAAGCCATGACCAACGATTAGAGATAATCTGAAAGTCATGGCTTTCTTATGTATGTAATTAGTCTTTTACAAATTCGATCACACCTTCACCGAGCTTTGCAATTCTTGCTAAGGAATAGACATCAATGCCCTGTTCCGTTAACTTTTCATATCCGGCTGGAAAGATTTTTCAATTAAAATACCAACGCCCTGCAATGGTTGCATGTGCCTTACGGATCAGACGGATCGCACCGGTAGCCGCTTCGCCGTTTGCTAAAAAGTCATCAATGATCAATACATGGTCATTTTCTGAAATAAAATTCTTAGAAAGAGTCAGTTCGTAACTGGTTCCTTTTGTATAGGAAGTTACAACAGTCTGGTAAAGATCCTGATTTAAGATTTTAGAAGGCTGCTTTTTAAGATCAGCATCGGTACATTCAGGGCAAGAGCCGTCATCAGTGCCGGAGCAATGCCGGAACTTTCGATGGTTGCAACCTTTGTGATACCCTGTCCCTTAAAATGCTCGGCAAATTCATCACCGATATTTTTCATCAGTTCCGGGTCAACCTGATGGTTTACAAAGCTGTCCACCTTCAAAATATCCTCATTCACGGCAATACCGCGCTCTAAGATCATATCTTCTAATATTTTCATACGTCACACCTCGTCTATTTTTCTATAGTATATCACTTTTTATGACAGGAAAAAACCTTTTTCCTGAAAAAAAAAAAGAGGTTAACATAAAAAAGAATCCTATGGTATACTCAAAACATGAAGATTACAATTGTATGCGTTGGAAAAATAAAAGAAAAATTTTACCGTGATGCGGTAGAGGAATACAAAAAAGACTGGGCCGCTACTGTAAAATGCAGATTGTGGAAGTGGCAGATGAAAAGACACCGGACAAGGCATCAGAAGCCTTAGAAAACCAGATCAAAGAAAAAAGAAGGAAACCGGATTCTTTCCCATATTTCGGATAGTGACTATGTGATAGCCTTAGCGATTAACGGTAAGGAGAGGATTCCGTAGAACTTGCAGAGCATATCCGATCATTGGGACTACATGGAAAGAGCAGTCTTACCTTTGTGATCGGAGGTTCGCTCGGTCTGTCAGAAGAAGTTTTTAAAGCGGGCAGATGAAAAACTGAGTTTTCTAAAATGACCTTTCCGCACCAGCTATGCGGGTGATCTTAGCGGAGCAGATATACCGGAGTTATCGGATCATTCATGGGGAACCGTATCATAAGTAGAGATATAGAAATAAAAAGGAAGTGGATAATATGCAGATATCTTGGGAAAACGTTCAGATCAGATAGGAATACTTGTTTCTCTTGTGACATTATTAGTAACGTTAGGAAAGTTCTTATATAAATGTGTAACAATCGAAAACATTGATAAGGTTTTTTTAGTAAAGAAAAAGCAATGGTCCATATCATTAGGAAGAAGGATACTTGTTATCTTATGGTATAGTATAGCTTTTTTTTGCGATAGGCTTTTTGTAATCCGAATGAAAAATTAGCATCAAGGACAGTAATATATATTGTGCTTATAGTGCTGATAATATTATTAATAATTAGAATATATTTGAAAATTGCACAAAATAATGGAAAGACTAAAAAATTCTTAAAATTAGAAGAGAAGTGGAGGTTTATCATATCTTTTTCATTATACTATGTTGTTTTGTTTATTTGTGAAGTTATTATAGAAAATAGTGTATATGCTACGCGTCCGAATATACATTTTTTAGGAAGAATTGTATTTAGTATAATTCTTTCGGTGTGTTTTTTTTGAAATTTGTGTTGACTTTTTTTGCTTAATATAAGAAAAAATTATAAACAGGACGATGGTTTACATTGAGCATGAACAATATGGAACATTAATATTATTATATGCTGTTGATAAAAATACGATGTTGTGTAAAGTGGATGGGGAAGAGGAAACTTATGTACGAGTTTTGAAAGAAGATTTAACGAATGTTAAAATACATGTAAAGACGGAGAAATTACAATGACCACAGAAGATATCCGGGCAGAACTACAACAGAATATCGATGAAAAAAATACAGAGCCTTTCATGCATCGTTAGTTCCCGGAATCGGCACGTTTTTAGGTGTGCGAGTTCCGAAAATGCGAGAAATTGCAAAAAAGCCGCAAAAGAAGATTATCAGACCTTTTTTGCAGAGGCAGATGTTTGTACGAGGAATTGAATACGGGGAATGATCCCGGGGTATGCAAAACTCACGATCAAACAGCGAAAGCAGGAGTTAGAGTGTTTTGTACCATATATCAATAATTGGGCAGTCTGCGACTGTTGCTGTGCAACGTACAAATTTATGAAAAAAAGATCAGGACGAATGGCTTGCGTTTTAAAAAAGTATTTATCGAGTGAGAAAGAGTATGAACTGCGCTTTGCAATCGTCTGTCTGTTGGATTTTTTTTTATCAATGATACCTATATTGATGAAGTGTTAGAACTGTTAGCGGATATTCATCATGATGCCTATTATGTAAAAATGGCAGATGCCTGGGCGTTGTCCGTTTGTTATATTAAGTTTCCACAAAAAACGGAACCTGTTTTAGAGTGTGAGACATTAGATGGCGAAATCCGTAAAAAAAGCGGTGCAGAAAATTCGTGAGTCCCTGCGGGTATCAAAAGAAGAAAAAAGAGCGGTTGAAGAAAAAAAAATTTTACTGATGTATGATAATATCAAATACACATGGAGAGGAGAGCAACAATGTATCAGTTTACAGAGGATTGCCGGATTGGAATACCGGAGATTGACGAGGAACACAAAAACTTTTTCAGATGGTGAATGAAGCATTTGTCCTGTTAGCAGAGCCGTCTGCAACGGTTGTTGGAGTAAAAAATTTAGTATTGGCACTTAAAAAGTATGCGGCTACACATTTTATCCATGAAGAGGCATATATGGATGAAATCAAAGACCCGGAGCTGCCAAGACAGAAAAAAGAGCATGAGCAGTTTAAAGAAAAAAGTCAATGAAGTGGATTTAGAGGCACTAAATGACGAGAATGGCAAAGAAGTTTTAACGGAGTTGTTGGAGTTTCTTTCACGCTGGCTGTATCATCACATTTTAGGCAGTGATACCATGATCGGAAAGATGCCGGCATTAGACGAGGAAGAAGATCCGTTTGCCTTTACGGAAAAATATAAACTCGGTGTAGAATTGATCGACAGTGAACACCAGAGACTGTTTGAGATCATCCGCGAGACAAATGAGCTGACCAATGATGTGCTTTTTAACGATAAATATGATGACATAAAGAAGATCATTTCTGAATTAAAGGACTATACCATCAAACATTTTGGAGATGAAGAAGAATATATGGAAAAAAATCGGATATTCCGGTTTAGAAGCACAGAAGGTTGCACATCAGGCATTTGTAGACAGACTGAATGAAGTGAATTTAGAAGCAGTAGACGGTGACCAGGAAGGTTATCTGCATGAATTGATCGAATTCCTGTTAGGCTGGCTGGCAAATCATATTTTAAAAATGGATAAAAAGATTCCGATGGAAGAATAAAAAAATGGAAGGATAAAAACTGGAAAGCCCCGCCAGTTATCGCCTATATCTTTTGCGTAGTACATATGATAAGATTCTGCTTGTAACAAAAATGTAACAACTGTTACATAAATTTGTAATAAATAAGCAGGAGGTTTTTCAAATGAAAAAAGTAACCGTATGTGCAATGATAGCAGCGATGACAGTAACCGGTGCAGCAGCACTTCCGGTACAGGCAGCAACAAATGCCGGAAACAGTGCAAATTGCAACGGAAAAGGATACTATGTTTTTACCGGAGGAAAAGTCAGTGATCTTGAGAATATCAAGAGCAGATTAGATGAGCTTTGCGGACAGTTAAACGGTAATACCACAACGATCACGTTCCCGGGGATGTAACTTGCCGGAGAATAAGCCGGAGACAACTCCACCGAGTGAAGATACAAATACACCGGAAAGTAAACCGGAGACAACTCCACCAAGTGAAGATACAAATACACCGGAGAATAAGCCGGAAGCAGACAAAGAACTGACATTTGCTGAGCGGGTCGTAGAACTGGTAAATCAGGAGCGGACAAAGGGGTTTAAGTGCTGTTACGTTAGATCAGAACATTGCATCCGCAGCACTTGTCCGGGCGAAAGAGATTGAAACATCTTTTTCCCATACCCGACCGAATGGAAGTAAATCAGCACCGCTCTTACAGAGCAGGGTGTTACCTTCAAAGGTGCAGGAGAGAATATCGCATGGGGACAGAAATCTCCGGAGGCGGTTATACAGGCATGGATGAACAGCGAAGGTCATAGAGCCAATATCCTGAATAAGAATTTTACAAAAATCGGTGTGGGATATTATCAGAATGCTGCCGGACGTAACTTCTGGACACAGTTATTTACCTACTAATTTCCTTAGAAAAATTTAGAGTTAGAGATTTAGAATGTAAAAAAGGCTGTTATCTTAAAAAAATGTAAGGTAACAGCCTTTTTGCTAGAATATAGTATATGAGAATCAGTCTAATAACCAGTCCATCACATTGACGACCTGGATACCATCGTAGTTTCCGGAAGAAAAATGGTCTAAAGTCAGGACGATTTTCGGATAATTGTCCCGGATATTTGTAAAAGGACGCATTTCACGCTGGAAAGTCTCTTCGGAAGTCATATCTGCAGTGACCTGAAAATAGGTGATTTCTTTTGGGCGACAAAGTCGATCTCTGTATTTTCATATTTTCCAATATTGACGCGGTATCTGCGTCGGAGCAACTCTAAATATACAATATTTTCAAGAGTAAAACCTAAGTCATAGTGTCTGCGTGGTAAAATATAATTTCGTAATCCGGTGTCAACGATGTACCATTTTTTATTCGATTTCAGAATTTGCTTACCGACTAAGTCAAAACGTTCTACCGGATAGAAAATAAAGGCTTCTGCTAATGCATCCATATAGTCATCAACAGTGTTAGCGGAGATTTTTCTTCCGTTGGAACTTAAATAATCTGTGACACTTTTGACAGACACAGGGCTGCCGACGACGCTGGATAAATATTTAGCAATCGTTTTTAAAAAGCGAGATATCATTAATTTTCCGCTTGGAGGAATTGCCCTTTGGCCGGCTTTGACGTTCTTCAATATCTCTGACAATGACGGTATTATAGATTCCTTCTAAATACATATCTGCTTTTTTCATCTGTTTTATCCATTGCAGCTACATAGGGAAGTCCTCCATAGCGCATATAGTCAGAAAAAGCATGTTCAGAAGTATCGTTTGTAAGCTGGGCATATTCTTTAAAGGACAAAGTGGGAGCATGGAAAGTTCCACATAACGTCCGGTCAGTAGGGTCGCAAGGTCACTGGAAAGCATATAGGCATTAGAACCGGTAAGATAAATATCCGTGTGTTCTTTAATATGCAGACTGTCCACGACTTTTTCAAAGCTGTCTACTTTCTGGATCTCATCTAAAAAGATATAAGTCATTTTGTCTTTACAAAGTCTTTTTTGAATATAATCATATAAGGTTTTATAATCTAACAATTCTTCATATTGTAAATCTTCAAAATTAACAGAAATAATCTGGGAGTCGTCAATCCCCTGTTCTTTTAAATGCTCCTGATACTGTAAGAGCAATGTGGATTTACCACAACGCCGGATGCCGGTAATCACCTTGATTACTTTTTTCATCTTTCCAATCCAGTAATTTTTGAAGATATTTCATACGCGTTACCATCTCGATCACCTCTCTCTTATAATTCCCATTTTGATAGATTTTTATGAAAATTGTCAAGAAAAATTCCTATTTCGGAATTTTTACAACCAAACAACATAAAAATTCCCATTTTGGAATTTATATAATAAAAACGAGAAAAATTCCCATTTCGGAATTTTTTAGAACACAAATATGCCTGTATACACAAACTACATAGATTTTGACACATACGAAAGAAGCGGATATAATAGAGCATAAGTTTGTATCAGCGGAGGATAACAGAGCATGGAACAGCAGACACACAAGCGGCGCGTCCGCTATAAAGGTACACATCCAAGAACATATCAGGAGAAATACAAAGAGTTAAATCCTGAAAAATATAAAGACACTATCGAGCATGTCATACAAAAAGGGAATACTCCTGCGGGGAATGCATATCTCCATTTGTGTAAAAGGAAATTTTGGATTTTTTTACAGATCCGGCCGGGACAGACCGGATTGGATGCAACGCTCGGCTATGGAGGACATTCCACAGAGATGTTAAAATGTTTAGAGGGCAGGGGACATTTGTATGCTTTTTAGATGTTGATCCGATTGAAATCGAAAAGACGAAAAGGCGGTTAGCAGAGCGTGGATTTGCAGAAGATATATTAAGCATTAAGCAGATGAATTTTGCAAATGTAAAAAAAAGAACTGCTCCCGGAGTCAGGAAAGTTTGATTTTGTGTTAGCAGATTTAGGAGTCTCTTCAATGCAGATCGATAACCCGGAGAGGGGATTTTCCTATAAATTTGACGGACCACTGGATCTGCGCCTTGATCCGCAAAAAGGAGTTCCGGCAAGTGAGCGTCTGCGTGAGATGAGCAGAGATGAGATCGCGGTATGCTGATAGAAAATGCGGACGAGCCTTATGCAGAGGAGATTGCAAAAGCAATTTCCATACAGCAGAAAAGAAGCCGATCAGGACAACGACGGATTTGCGGGAAGTGATAGAAAAAGCACTGACTTTTTTGCCAAAAGCCGAGCAGAAAGAAGCAGTGAAAAAGTCATCCCAGCGGTCTTTTCAGGCACTTCGGATTGATGTGAACAGTGAATATGAAGTGTTAGAGAGCTTTTTTAGAAAGCCTGCCGGATATTTTAGCACCGGGTGGCAGAGTGGCAATTCTGACATTTCATTCGGGAGAAGATCGTCTGGTAAAAAAATCATTCCAGCGTTTTTATAAAGAAGGAATCTATGAAGATATCGCAAAGAATGTGATCCGCCCAAGTGCCGAAGAATGTAACCGAAACAGCAGGGCACATTCCACAAAAAATGCGCTGGGCAATCAGAAAATAGAGAAAACATAAGGAGGAAATGCCAATGAGAATGTACGATCTGATTCTCAAAAAAAAGCAAAGGGGAAAAGAATTAAATACAGAAGAAATTAACTGGATGATAAAAGAGTTTACCGAGGGGGGATCCCGGATTATCAGATGTCGGCAATGACCATGGCAATCTGTTTTCAGGGTATGGACAAAAGGGAAACTTTTTGATCTGACCATGGCAATGCGTGACAGCGGAGATGTACTGGACTTAAGCCGTATTGATGGGATCAAGGTCGACAAGCACAGCACCGGTGGCGTTGGAGATAAAGTATCGTTAGTGCTGACACCGATCGTTGCATCCCTTGGCGTTCCGGTAGCAAAGATGAGCGGAAGAGGGTTAGGACATACCGGAGGAACGATCGACAAACTGGAATCGTTTTCGGGATTTTCCACGGAAATATCGGAGGAAAAATTCATTGACAGCGTCAATACCATAGGAATCGCAATTGCCGGACAGACAGCAAACCTTGCACCGGCAGATAAGAAGCTTTATGCACTTCGGGATGTTACGGCAACCGTAGATCAGATGTCTTTGATCGCAAGCAGCATTATGAGTAAAAAAATTAGCATCCGGGGCAGATGCCATTGTGTTAGATGTCAAAACCGGAAATGGTGCATTTATGCAAAAGAAGAGGATGCGATCGCACTTGCAAAAGCCATGGTAGATATTGGCAACCGGGCAGGAAAGCAGACCGTAGCCGTTATTACGGATATGGATGAGCCGCTTGGAAATGCGGTGGGAAATGCCTTAGAGATCAAAGAAGTGATCGATGCATTGCACGGTGACGGGCCGGAAGATCTGATGGAAGTCGTTTATGCATTGGGCACACAGATGTTATTGCTTGCAAAACGGGCAGAGGATGAAGAGATTGCAAGAAATCTGATCACAGAGTCCATACAGGAGAGAAAAGCCCTGAAAAAATTTGCAGAATTTATTGAAAACCAGGGCGGAAACCGTGAAGAAATCCTCGCATCCGGATATGCTGCCAAAGGCACGTTATGTCATTCCGGTCTTAGCAGAAGAGGAAGGCTGTATTGAGCGGATCTTAGCACAGGATATCGGGATTGCCTGCATGACCTTAGGTGGTGGCAGGGAAAATAAAGAAAGTACGATCGACCACGGTGTCGGGATCATTTTAACGAAAAAGATATCGGATACAGTAAAAAAAAGGAGAGACCTTAGCACTGATCCATGCAAATTCCAAAGAAAAAGCGGTGCTTGCATCCGGTCTGGTAAAAAATGCATACCGGATCGCAAAAGAACCGGCGAAAAAAGTCCGATGGTGAAGTGTATTATCCGCGAATAAACAACTTGTTTTTTTCCATATAGTAGACTATGAAACATAACAAGTTAAAGTCCGTCAAACAGAATATGGTAGAAACATTAGAACTCCCAAAGGATCTGATGTATGGAGATTCCATCGTGACGATTACCGGCGAGGAGAGAAGTTCTGATAGAAAATTATAAAGGTATCTTAGAATATACCGGGGGAATATATCAAAATCCAGACGAAAACGCAAAACTGACCGTCTATGGAAAAAAGCTGAGCATTGAATATTATACAAATGAAGATATGAAAGTTGTCGGATTTGTAAAATCAATAGAATATGAGGCTTAGAGAATGACTGCGTTATTACGATATCTATCCGGTTATGTCTGTGTGGAACTGACCGGTTATGCAACCGAGCGTTTTTTAAATCTGTGCACAAACCATGATATCAATCTCTGGAACATGGATCATAAAGAAGATACTTATACCTTTTGTATGAGTTTAGAAGATTTCCGGAAGATCCGTCCGATGGTAAAGAAAACAAGGACAAAGATACGGATTACAAAGAGATGCGGATTGCCATTTTTTTTGTACCGCTATCGGAAAAGAAAGATGTTTTTATTAGGACTTCTGCTCTGTGTCGGCATTGTCTATGCTTTTTCATGTTATGTCTGGAATATTGAGATCTGTGGCAACTCTACCTTATCAGATGATACGGTATACCGCTATTTAGAATCGGAGAAAATCCGTGTCGGTACGGCAAAAGGAAAGGTAGATTGTGAAAAAATTAGAGGCAAAGATCAGGCAGCATTTTTCCAATGTCATCTGGACATCGGTGCGTTTAGAAGGAACAAAGCTGACGGTGGATGTAAAAGAAAATCTGATCACACAGGAACCACAGGAAAAAGCAGGAGACCGAAACGGAAGAAGCGCAGGATTTAGTAGCAGACAAAGATGCCGTGATCCTAAGTATTGTCACAAGAAACGGTACACCGAAAGTTAAAGCCGGTGATAAGGTAAAAAAAGGAAAAGCACTGGTCTTAGGAAGGATCGACATCTATAATGATGCAAAAGAGATTGCCGGCTATCAGTATTGTAAGGCAGATGCAGACATTGTTGCACAAACGTCCTATCCCTATCGTTATGAAGTTCCAACGCTGGTGGCAACAAAAAAAGGCATATACCGGAAAAGAGAAAAAACGCTATTCTTTCTGGTACCGCAATAAATACATAGGTCTTTATCAAAACGGATTTCTATCGGTTTTATGACAAAGAGAGTGAAAAAAGAGCAACTCTGTGTGATGGAGAATTTTTATCTGCCATTTTATATCCAGACCGATATTTACCGGGAATACCAGATGAAGAACCATAAGATAGATAAAAAAGAAGCAAAGAAAATGGCGGCAGACAATTTAGAACTTTTTTCTTTCAAAATTAGAAGAAAAAGGACTTCAAATTATTGAAAAAAAAATGTTATGATGGATAAGGAGAAAAATAGTTATATATTTCAGGGCACCGTTTTGACGAAGGAAAAGTTAGAATCCTATCGGGTAACAAAACAGTTAGAAGTGCCAAAAGAAGAAGGAACTGTAGAAAATGAATCTGAATGAGGAAATCTTTGACATCCCGACAGAACATATGGCAAATGTGTTTGGCGGATGTGATAAAAAATATAAAGAAAATTGAGCGTGCCCTGCATGTAACGATCGCTGTCCGAGAGGGAGGAATGAAGATCCTTGGAGAAGCAGCAAACGTCAAGAGTGCATCACGGGTATTTATGGAGTTAGTGAACCTGAGTAAACGTGGCAATGAGATCACCGAACAGCGGGTGGATTATGCCTTAGATTTAGCGGCAAAGCAGAAAATGTAGGTGTGATGTCAGAAATGGATGATGACCTGATCTGTCATACAACAGCGGGAAAACCGATCAAGCCAAAGACATTAGGACAAAAGCCTATGTGGATGCGATCCGTAAACAGATGGTTGTCTTTGGGATCGGACCGGCGGGAACCGGAAAGACCTATCTTGCAATGGCAATGGCGATTACCGCATTTAAAAACGAAGAAGTGGGACGTATCATACTGACAAGACCGGCAATCGAAGCCGGAGAAAAGTTAGATTTTTGCCGGGAGATCTGCAAAGCAAGGTGGATCCGTACTTAAGACCGTTGTATGATGCACTCCATCAGATCATGGGAGCAGAGAATTTCCAAAAGAATATGGAGAAGGGATTGATCGAGGTCGCTCCGCTTGCCTATATGAGAGGACGGACACTCGATAACGCATTTATCATATTAGACGAGGCGCAGAATACGACTCCGGCACAGATGAAGATGTTTTTAACGCGTATCGGACGGTTCAAAAGTAGTCGTAACCGGAGATGCAACGCAAAAGGATCTGCCAAAGGGTACTACATCAGGACTGGATGTAGCACTGAAGGTATTAAAAAAGTAGAAGGCATTTCCATCTGTGAACTGACGAATAGTGACGTAGTGCGTCATCCGCTGGTACAAAAAATCGTACAGGCATATGATGCTTATGAAAAAAAAGAGAGTCAAAGGACAGTAAGAATAAAAGGAAAAGGACACGCACATGAAAGAAGAACGTCTGGTAAAAAAGAAGAGTAGTGCCGGTAGTTATCCTGACGGTTCTGACACTCCTGTTTACGTTCTTAATGGGTATACGAAATACCATGCCGTTAGATGAAGTGGTGGTACTGTTCTTTTTAGATTTGATATTTTTAGCGGTATTTATCTATTTTTTAGAAGAAGAAAGACTGTTAAAACAACTTCCGACAGAGGAATGTAATGATTTTAAAAGTATAGCTGTTGTCTATGGATTGGGACTTGTGGCATTCTATATAAGCTCTTATCTGCCGGATTACAGCAGTTTTTCCTTTTGCTTTGCGGCTGCAATGGCTGTAGTGGCAAACCGGGAAATGGCACTCAGTACAGGAATTTTTCTAAATCTCCTTGCAGCGTATACGCAAAACTGGGACATCCATGTGCTGATGGCATCCGTTTTGCTGCTCTTATTGGGGACGATGTTAGCGTTGGCGGGAAAAGAGAAACATTTGCATTTATGGGTGCAATTTATATCATTTTTGGTACAATAGTCATAGTAACATCCTGTTACTATGCACAGGACTTCATAATCAAAGGCAGAGTGTTTGTGCTTGCTGCAGTCATCGGTGGTGTGAATCTGTTGTTTTTAGAGATTCTGACAAGATCTTTAGAACCTGATGTGCAAAGAACCGGGGAAGAACACTATTTAGAACTGCTCAAAGATAACTATCCGTTAGTAAGGTCTATCCGGCGTTTTTCAGAGATGGATTATTCCCATGCTTTGCGGGTTTCGGAGATTTCCGGTGAATGTGCAGGAAGTTGGGATTAAAAGAGAATCTCTGTCGGGCAGCGGGATTTTATTATCGTATCGGACGTATGGAGGGAGAGCCTTATACGGAGAATGGGGTGTTGCTTGCACAGAATGCCTGTTTTCCGGAAGAACTGATACAGATCTTAAGAGAATACAATGGAGAACTGATGGCGATTTCCACGAAGGAATCGGCAATCGTACATATGGTAGATAAAGTGGTGACAAAGTTAGATCTGTTAGATAAAGAGACTTTTTCTACTACCTGGAATCAGGACATGGTCATCTATCAGACCTTAAACGAGAACTCGGCAACAGGAATTTATGATGAGTCGGGACTCAGTATGAATCAGTTTCTTACGATACGGGATTTTTGGTGAAAGGAGATCATCTTTTTGACAGTAACAATCGAGAGTGAGACAGAAGTCCCATTTGATTTTGAATATGAACAGACAGCAAGAGAAGTCATTGCACAGGCAATGGATTCGGAAGAGTTTCCCTATGAGGCAGAGGTCAACCTCGCTTTTAGTGGATAACGATATTATACATGAGCTGAATTTAGAACACCGGGGAATTGACCGGGCAACTGATGTGTTGTCTTTTCCGATGTTAGATTATCAGGAAGCCGGGGATTTTTCAGCTATCGGAGAGGAACAGGAATGGAACTGCAATCCTGACACCGGGGAGATTCTTTTTAGAGATATCATTATCTCTGTTCCAAAGGTGTTAGAACAGGCCAAAGAATACGGACACAGTCCGAAAAGGGAATTTGCTTTTTTTAATTACGCATAGTATGCTGCATCTATTCGGTTACGATCATATGGAACCGGAAGAAGTGGCAATTATGGAAAATAAACAGGAAAAAATTCTGGAGGTTCTTGGAATTTCCAGATAAATAAGGGAGGAACTACAATGAAAAAACGCATGATGACGTTTTTGTTAGCAGTGAGTGCTTGTGCACTGTTAGCGAGGATGTGAAAGGACACTGCTCCGAAAAAAAAGACACATCCGCAAAAAAGAGAGACTACAACAAAAAAAAGATGACAATCATGACAACGATGCAAAGAGCCCGTTGACAGGTGAGTGGATCGATGCAGAGTTAGCGGGAAAACGTCCGGTTGCCGTGATGATCAGTAACATTAAGGATGCACTTCCACAGTATGGTACAAAAGCAGCAGACGTGATCTATGAATGTCCGGTAGAAGGCGGGATCACCAGAATGATGGCGATTTATCAGGATTATTCAGGATTAGAGAGAATCGGTTCCGTAAGAAGCTGCCGTCTCTATTTCCCGAAGATCGCAAATGAGTTTGAAGCAATTTATGTTCATTTTGGACAGTCTGATTTTGCACTTCCATACTTAGATGGCGGAAAGATCGATAACTTAAACGGTATCAAATCCGAAGGAAGTACAGTATTCTATCGTACAGATGATAAGAAGCCGCCACACAATGCATTTACCAGTGAAAAAGGAATCAATGCAGGAATCAAAAAGAAAAATTACGAAACAAAGTTATCTGCTGATTACACAGGACACTATACCTTTGCAGAGGATGGCAAAGAAGTGGAGCTGACAAACGGAGAAGATGCTGTTGTAGTACAGCCTGGTTACAGCGTAGATAAACCTTGGTTTGTATATGATAAAAAAGAAGGCGTTTACAAACGTTATGAGTATGGTGCAGAGCAGAAGGATGCTGCAGTAGGCAAACAGCTTACCTTTTAAAAATGTGATCCTTCAGTGCTGCAGCTGGCAGTATGAGAGTGATAAGTATACTTTAAACATCGACGTGAACGGCGGTGGTTCCGGTTACTATATCACAAATGGCAAAGCAATCCCGGTAACATGGAAAAAGATTCAACAAATGCTCCGGCACGTTATTACGATGCTGACGGCAATGAGATTACCATGAATCAGGGTAAGACATGGGTCTGCGTACTACAGGATTCTTATGCAGACAAGATTAAGTTCTACAGCAGTGAAGACGACTTTAAAGCTGCAAAATAATTTTTGAGGTTTTTTATGGGCAATAAGAAAAAATCAGAGTCCGGCTTTTTTTAGTACAGGGTTCGATTTTAGCAATTGCTTCCATTATCAGCCGTATCATAGGGCTCCTTTACAGGGTCCCTTTGACGGCGATTATTGGAAACAACGGAAACAGTTATTACAGTTGTGCATATGAGATTTATAGCATGCTGCTTTTTGATATCCTCTTACAGTCTGCCGATGGCAGTCTCAAAGCTGGTATCAGCAAGAGTGGCAAAAAGGGCGATTTTAAGAATGCCTTTAAAGTATTTAAAGGGGCATTCTTATTTGCTGTCTGCTCGGGAATTGTGGCAATGCTGATCGTGTTCTTTGGCGCAGAGATGATCACGCGTCTGATGAAGACACCGCTTAGTATCTTTGCACTGAAAGTCTTAGCACCAACGCTGGTGGTTATGGCGGTATTAGGCGTTATGCGTGGATTCTTTCAGGGACTTGGAACGATGATGCCAAGTGCAGTTTCACAGATCATAGAGCAGATCATCAACGCAATTGTCAGCGTGTGGGCTGCATATCTGTTAGCAGATTACGGAAACAAGGTCGGTGCCGTACTTGGAAACGGTGAAGATTATGCAGCAGCCTATGGTGCAGCGGGCGGTACATTAGGTACAGCCTTAGGTGCCGTATTTGCATTGCTGTTTTCGATTTTGTATTTGCAACGTATGTTCCTGTTTTTAAAAACAGGATGAACAACAGCAGAACGAAAAAGAACGAAAGCTATGGTTCCATTATGCGTATCCTGATCATGACGATCGTACCGGTGCTCTTAAGTACAACGATTTACAATATCAGCTCTGTGATCGATCAGGGGAATCTATAAGAATGTTGCACTGTTACAGGGAAGTACGAACCGTCAGATGGATGAGCTTTGGGGAATCTTTTCGGGAAAATATAAAGTTCTGATCAATGTACCAATCTCCATCGCTTCTGCAATGGCTGGTAAGAAGCCGTATCAATTCGTCCATTCGTTTTATTATGGTCATCGCATTTCCGTGCGCGGTAGGAATCGGCGTATTGGCATCTCCGATCATGCAGCTGTTATTCGGGGACGGAGGCAAAGAAATCGAACTGATGCTTCGGATCGGAGCCGTATCTATCGTGTTCTATTCTCTGTCGACGTTAACGAATGCATTATTGCAGGGAGTAAACCGGATGCGAGGCACCGGTAAAAAATGCGTTGATTGCGTTAGTACTGCATATTATTGTTCTGCTTGTCTGCATGTATGGACTGAACCTTGGTATCTATTCCGTGGTCATCGCCAATGCGTTTTTGCACTCTTTATGTGTACTTTGAACAGACGCTCGCTCAAAAGGTACACAAGATACCGTCAGGAGGTTGGAAAGACATTTATCGTACCGGCAATTTCCTCGGCGATCATGGGTGTCGCAGTATTTTTGCCTATGATGCACTGCATAAGCTGATTCATTCGAATGCGATCTCCACAGTAGTATGCATCGCATTAGGAGGAGTTGTCTATATCGTATGTCTGTTCCTGTTCAAAGGGTTTTCTGAAGAGGAACTTATAAACTTCCCGAAGGGAGCAACGTTAGTGCGTATTTTTAAAAATTGCATTTACTGCGATAAACAGAATTATCCTGGTATAAAAACAAAAAATAGCGTGAATACTGTTTGGGGTGATATTATGACGAAAACAAACCGTATTCGCGCTTCTTTTTATTTTAGGAGCAGCGATCCTTACCGGAGCGAGCTGTCTGTGGAATGCTTCTTTAGAGACGGCTCCGGAAAAAATGAAGAAAAAAGCAAACCAAAACAGGAAGAGATGAAGGAGACCTCTGGCAGTGAGACTCCCTATGAATATGTCGTAGTCAATGACAATGGATATCTGACGGTGTATCAGAAAGACTTAAAGACCGTGTATTTCAGACCGATATTCCGTATGCGGAATTACACACCGAATTGCAGAAAAAAGATCGATCAGGGCTACCTGATACAGGATGCAGAAGAACTGTATGACTTTTTAGAAAATTATTCTAGTTAAACAGGACAGAATATGATATAATTCTCCCTAAAGGGAGTGTGATAAATTTGAAGACAAAAGAAGAAAAAAGAATCATCTTTTTTGAATAGGCTGTTTACAGGTGTTTCACTTGTATATCTGTTGCTTGGTATACTGCTGATCGTGCTACCGGATCTGCAGATGGAATATGTATGTTATGGGATCAGTGTTGTGCTGGTCATAATAGGTATCATTCTGATCGTAAAATATTTTTTAGAAGAATCCTATAAGAATCTGAACCAGTATGGATTTTCCATTGGAGTCTTTTTAGTCATTATCGGAGTCTGCACACTGGTCAAAAATCAGGAGATGGCAAAGAGCTTTCAGCTCTATATCGGAGTCTGCATCCTGTTAACTGCCATTATAAAATTGCAAAATGCCATGGATTTAAAAGCATTAAAGGATCGGACCTGGGGAGTCATCTGTGTTGTATCCTTAGTGATCGTAGTATGTGCGGTTCTCATTATCATGAATCCGTTTTCTGACCGGAACTATGAGATTGCACTTACATATTTCAGTCTGTTATTTGACGGAATCATCAGTCTGTTCAGTTATCATTATCTGGCATTCAGAATCCGCCAGAAAGAGAAAAAAGAGCCGTGTCAGAAAAGAGACAAAGGAGTTTGCCGAAAAACAGGAACTGGAATTTTCAGATGCACCGTCTATGGATGAGAGTACAGAACCGGAAGATTTACAGCAGACAACGGACAATGCGGGCAGTACAGGAGATGAATGGGAATTAGAAGAAAAAGAGCAGGAAGATGACAGCGAACAAGGAGATATCCATGTATGATGTAATTGTGATCGGCGGAGGTGCTGCGGGTATGATGGCGGCAATTGCGGCGGCGAGAGAAAAAGCATCCGTTCTGATCTTAGAACATATGGAACTCTGCGGAAAGAAAATCCTTTCTACAGGAAATGGAAGATGTAATTATACAAATAAAATGCGGGGCATCGAATACTACAGAGGCGATGACCACGCCTTTGTATTGCCGGCACTCGAACAGTTTGGATGTGAGCAGACGATCCGTTTTTTTCAGAGTATCGGGATCGAACCAAAGGAAAAGAACGGCTATGTCTATCCAAGAAGCATGCGGGCGGCTTCCGTGCGGGAAGCACTTTTGTTAGAACTTCGCAGACAGAGGGTAAAAATCGAATTAGGATGCGGAATCCGACAGATATTACCGAAAAAAGGAAGTTATGAAATTTGCACAAAAATGGCAATTTTCATGCAAAAACACATTTTAGCGACCGGAGGAAAAGCGGCAAAGCATACGGGAAGTGACGGAAGCGGATTCCTATATTTAGAACCACTTTCTCATCATGTCATAGATTTAGTGCACTGCACTCACGGGTTTGCAGGCAAAACCGCCATTTCCTAAGAACCTTGCAGGAATCCGTGCAGAAGCGGAAGTGAAGCTCTTTGTGGAAAATGCACAAATTGCATCGGACTTTGGAGAAGTTCAGATGACCGCAGAAGGGATATCAGGGATTCCGGTGTTTCAGGTCAGCCGGTTTGCCGCAAAGGCGCTTGTAAACGGGAAAAAAGTGTGTGCAGAGGTGGATTTTTTTCCGGAATATGATTCTTTAAACGAATTAGAAGAGTATCTGACCGGGCGAATGAACAGGATGAGAGATCGGACGATCCGTGAGGCATTAGAGGGACTGTTAGCAGACAAGCTGATCGATACCGCACTAAAAGAGATCGGTCTTTCTTCTAAGAAGCGAGGCAGGCGACTGTACAAAACAGGAGGTTAAAGTACTTGCTAAGTATTTAAAACAGTTCACTTGTGAAATTATGAGCACACGCAAATTTGAACAGTCACAGGCAACTGCCGGAGGGGTGTCAACGGGGAGATCTGTGCTAACACAATGGAGTCCAAATTATGTCCGGGACTCTTTTTTGCGGGAGAAGTGATCGATATTGATGGAATGTGCGGCGGCTATAATCTGCAATGGGCATGGACAAGCGGCTATGTTGCAGGAACGTCCGCGGCGAAAAAAGCAAGGCAGTCAGAGTCAGGAAAGGGACAGAAATGATTCGGATACAGCAGTTAAAAATGCCCTTATCTCATAAGAGGGAAGATATCATAAAAAAGCAGCAAAACGCTGCAAGATCAAACCGGAACAGATATTAAATTTAGAAATTGTCAGACGATCGGTGGATGCCAGAAAGAAAAGTGAGGTCTGCTATGTTTATACCATAGACCTTACGGTCGAAAATGAAATCGGAATTCTGAAGAAAGTTAACGATAAAAATATTATGTTGACTAATCGAAAGAAATATCAATTTCAAAGGCAGAAGTTTCACAAAAAGAAACAAAATATCGCCCGGTGATCATTGGTGCCGGTCCGGCAGGATGTGCCTATGAACTGACGAAAGCCGGTTATGCTCCGATTTTATTAGAACGTGGAAAATGTGTGGAGGAGCGTACCGAAGATGTGAAGCGTTTCTGGGAGAGTGGTGTGTTAGACACAGAGTCGAATGTGCAGTTTGGAGAAGGCGGGGCCGGTACTTTTTCCGATGGAAAGCTGAATACATTGGTCAAAGACCGTTTTGGACGAAGCCGTCATGTCTTAGAGACTTTTGTGGAATTTGGGGCAGATGCAGCAATTTTATATGATGCAAAACCGCATATCGGAACGGATGTTTTAAGTCAGGTGATCGCAAATATGCGTGCCTATTTATTAGAGCACGGGGCAGAGATCCGTTTTTCGACACAGGTTACGGATTTTTTAGTGGAAGATCAGAGATTGCAGGCAATTCGGTTAAATCATGACGAATGGATGAACATCGATGCGGTAGTTTTAGCGATCGGACACAGTGCAAGAGATACGTTTGAAACACTGCAAAAACGGCAGATTCCAATGGAAGCAAAGGCATTTGCCGTTGGTTTTCGTGTAGAACATCCACAGGATATGATCAATCATATGCAATATAAGGGGGCAGATATGCGTTATCTAAGCCCGGCTTCTTATAAATTGACCGCTAATTTTGAGAACCACAGAGGGGTCTATTCCTTTTGCATGTGCCCGGGTGGTTATGTGGTAAATGCATCTTCGGAAGAAGGCAGACTGGCAGTCAATGGGATGAGTTACCATGACCGTGCCGGAAAAAATGCCAATACGGCAATGATCGTATCGGTAACACCGGAGGATTTTCCGGGAAAAGATGCATTAGCAGGTGTGGTATTTCAAAGGGAGCTTGAAAAGAAAGCATTTGCAATGGGAAACGGAAAGATACCGCAGCAGCTCTATGGCGATTTTGTAAAGAAACGCATCAGTTCTGAGTATGGGGGATTTGCAAGCTGTACCAGAGGAAAGACAGCATTTGCACCACTGCATGAATTGCTGCCACAGGAGCTGACAGAGACTTTTATCCGCGGCATGGAACAGTTCCCAAGGTATATCGAGGACTATAACCGTTATGATGCGATCTTATCGGGAATTGAGAGCCGTACCTCTTCTCCGGTCAGGATCTGGAGAAACGAGGAGTTCGAGAGCGAGATCAAAGGGTTATATCCCCGCGGAGAGGGCGCGGGCTATGCAGGCGGCATCATGTCGGCAGCTATGGATGGGATCAAGATCGCTGAGATGATCGCAAAGCAGTATGCACCTGTAAAATAAGATGAAGATTAAAGAAATGAAAGGAAATAAAAAGTGGCAGAATATTCACCAATGATGCAGCATTATCTGCAAACCAAAGAAGAATACCCGGATTGCATCCTGTTTTACCGGCTGGGAGATTTTTACGAGATGTTTTTTGAGGATGCCAAAATTGTATCAAGGGAGTTAGAGCTGACCTTAACGGGAAAAAGCTGCGGACAGGAGGAACGGGCACCAATGTGTGGAGTGCCGTTTCATGCCTATGAAAGCTATATGAACCGTCTGGTGGCAAAAAGGATATAAGGTTGCTATCTGCGAGCAGATGGAAGACCCGAAACAGGCAAAGGGAATGGTACGGCGAGAGGTGATCCGCGTGGTGACACCGGGTACCAATATCAATGAGCGAGGCATTAGACGAGGGAAAAAAATAATTATATCATGTGTATTGTGTCTTTGTCAGACCAGTTCGGAGTTGCAACGGCAGACGTTACCACCGGTGATTTTTTTTGTAACAGAGGTGGACAGCAAAAGAAGGCTTTTAGATGAGATCTATAAGTTTTCGCCGACCGAAGTGGTCTGCAATGAAGCACTGTTTATGAGCGGATTAGATATCGACGACCTGAAGAACCGTGTGGGCATTGTCCTGTATTCCCTAGAGCACTGGTATTTTGACGATTCCCTCTGTGAGAATACATTAAAAGAGCATTTTCGGGTCAACTCTTTAGAAGGACTTGGACTTGCGGATTTAGAATGCGGAATGATCGCATCAGGTTCTCTGCTAAAATATCTCTATGAGACACAGAAAAATTCCTTAGAACAGATTTCCGCGATCCATCCGTATACGACCGGAAAATTTATGGTATTAGACAGTTCGACCAGAAGAAATTTAGAACTGGTAGAAACATTGCGGGAAAAAGCAAAGCGGGGTTCCTTACTCTGGGTGTTAGATAAGACCAAAACAGCCATGGGAGCCAGGATGTTACGCTCTTTTTGTGGAACAGCCATTGATTGAAAAAAAAAAGAGGAGATCGAGGGACGGTTAGATGCCATTGAGGAGCTGATGCAAAGAGCGATCGACAGAGAAGAACTTCGGGAATATCTAAACCCTGTCTATGATTTAGAGCGACTCTTAACAAGGATTACATATCAGTCAGCAAATCCAAGAGATCTGACGGCATTTAAAAGTTCGATCGGAATGATCCCACATATCCGGGGATTTTATTAGAATTGCAGTCAAAAGAGATACAGGGGATCTGGAGGATATGGATACCTTAGAGGATCTGTATACATTAATCGATGCAGCTATTGAGGAAGAACCGCCGATCACGGTCCGCGAAGGCGGCATCATAAAAGACGGTTATCATGAAGAGATTGACCGTCTGCGTGAGGCGAAGAGTCAGGGAAAGAACTGGCTTGCCGAATTAGAGGCAAAGGAACGGGAAAAGACCGGGATCAAGAATTTAAAGATCAAGTTCAATAAAGTATTCGGCTACTATTTAGAGGTAACGAACTCCTTCAAAGATTTAGTGCCGGATTATTATACCAGAAAACAGACCTTAACCAATGCAGAGCGCTATATCACACCGGAACTCAAAGAGATGGAGGATATGATCTTAGGTGCGGAGGATAAACTGGTACAGTTAGAATATGAGCTGTTCCGTGAGCTGCGCGAGCAGATCGCAAAAAAAATGTGGTCCGTATCCAGAAAACAGCAAAGGCATTGGCAAAGATCGATGTGTTTGCCTCCTTGGCACTGATTTCCGAACAGAACCACTACTGCCGTCCGTCATTAAACCAGAATGGCGAGGATCGATATTAAAAACGGCAGACATCCGGTGGTAGAAAAAGATGATAAACAATGATATGTTTATTGCAAATGACACCTACTTAGACAATCAAAAGAACCGTATTTCCGTTATTACAGGACCGAATATGGCAGGAGAAAATCCACTTATATGCGTCAGACGGCATTGATCGTTTTAATGGCACAGATTGGATGTTTCGTGCCGGCGGAAACAGCGGATATCGGCATTGTAGACAGGATTTTTACAAGGGTCGGGGCATCGGATGATTTAGCATCCGGTCAGAGTACCTTTATGGTGGAAATGAGTGAGGTTGCCAATATTTTACGAAATGCAACCGGCAACAGCCTTGCTGATCTTAGATGAGATCGGGCGTGGAACGTCTACCTTTGACGGACTCAGTATTGCCTGGGCGGTCGTAGAGCATATCAGCAATCCAAAACTCTTAGGTGCTAAGACACTGTTTGCAACGCATTACCACGAATTGACAGAGTTAGAAGGAAAGTTAGACAACGTCAACAATTACTGCATCGCAGTCAAAGGAAAAAGGCGATGATATCGTATTTTTACGAAAAATCGTCAAAGGCGGGGCAGACAAAAGCTATGGTATCCAGGTTGCAAAATTAGCAGGAGTGCCGGATTCTGTCATTGAGCGGGCAAAGAGATTGCCGAAGAACTTGGTAGACATGATATCGTAGATTTTTACGGAAATATTGAGCAATAAAAAAAAGAACTCAGCAACAAAAAAAGAAGGAACATTTAGATGAGGTGGACTTAACACAGATGTCCCTTTTTGACGCTGTCAATGACAATGATATTATAGAAGAATTAAAAGAGATTGACGTTGGAAACCTTACGCCGATCGAAGCATTGAACAAATTATATGAATTACAGAATAAGATCAAAAACCGCTGGTAAGAGTGAAAGATGCTGTTTTTTTACATCGGACGAAGAAAAGACGATCCATATAAGTTTGTGAAAAAAAGATAACGAAGAAGAACAGAAAGGAGTCAGCATGCCGGGAATACATTTATTAGAGCAGTCAACCATTGATAAAATTGCGGCGAGGAGAGGTTGTAGAGCGGCCGTCTTCCGTAGTCAAGGAACTGGTGGAAAATGCCATTGATGCAGGGGCTACGGCAGTCACTGTTGAGATCAAAGATGGAGGAATTTCATTCATCCGTATTACCGATAACGGATGCGGTATTTCCAAAGAAGAAATACCGATGGCGTTTTTGCGCCATTCTACCAGTAAGATCAAAACCGTAGAAGATCTTTTGCATGTTACCTCATTAGGATTCCGCGGAGAGGCACTTTCGAGTATTGCGGCAGTTTCACAGGTGGAACTGATCACAAAACCGGCAGATGCCCTGACCGGAAGCCGTTATCTGATCGAAGGCTCAAAAGAGGTGAAGTTAGAAGAAATCGGTGCGCCGAACGGAACGACCTTTTTAGTACGCAATCTCTTCTATAACACACCGGCAAGACAGAAATTCTTAAAATCAGCACAGACCGAAGCCTCTTATATCAGCGATTTTATGGAGCGGTTAGCATTATCCAGACCGGATATCTCCTTTCAGTTCATATCCAATAACCAGCCAAAGCTAAATACTGCGTGAAACGGCAACTTAAAAGATGTCATTTATCGGATCTACGGCGAGGGCTATTGCGATGAACCTTTAGAAGTCCATACGGAATGTGAATTTATGAAAGTGGACGGATGTATCGGAAAACCCGTGATATCGAGAGGAAACCGTAATTTTGAGAGTTACTTTATCAATCAAAGATATATCAAAAGCAGTCTGGTGGCAAAGGGCATTGAGGATGCCTATAAACTGCATCTGATGCAGCATCAATATCCATTTACCGTCTTACATCTGACCATGGACGGAACGCTTTTAGATGTCAATGTCCATCCGTCGAAGATGGAACTTCGGTTTTCCGATGGAAAAGGAGTCTATGAATTCCTATATGAGAGCTTGAAAGAAGCATTAGAGCATAAAGAGTTCATACCGGAGGTCAGTGTGGAAGATCAGGATTCGTTAAAAAATCACAAACTACCACACAACCAAGGGTAAAAGCACCGGAACCATTTGAAACCAAACGTGTCGAAAAAGAACAGAATAGATCAGAACAAAGCAAGGAAAATAATAAGGACAGAATACTGCCAGAACAGGAAAAGAACCTCCCAGAGCAAACGAAAGCCATCCCGGATGAAAACCCTGACAAAGAAATGGCTGCAATAGAGAATCTCCCCTGACCGGGGAACAGCTTACTCTGCGTGAAATGCCGGAATATGGCGGACAGTTCTTAACACAGGAGGCGAAAGCAAAGCACCGGATCATCGGACAGGTGTTTGATACCTACTGGCTGGTACAGTTTGAAGACAAGCTGTTTATCATCGACCAGCATGCAGCCCATGAAAAAGTCCTGTTTGAACGAACCATGGCAAGCCTTGAAAAGAAAGAATATACTTCCCAGCAGCTTTCCCCGCCAATGGTAGTGAGCCTGAATATGCGGGAAGAACAACTGTTAAAAAAATATCTTTCCGAATTTGAGCGTCTCGGTTATGAGATCGAATCCTTTGGCGGCAAAGAATATGCAGTCTGTGCCGTACCGGGTAATCTGTATTATTTAAACCAGCAGCAGCTTTTTATCGAGATGTTAGATAACTTAAATGAAGAGAGCGGTGCAAAGACCAGTGATGCGATCATTGAAAAGATCGCAACGATGTCCTGTAAAGCGACAGTCAAAGGAAACCAGCATCTGCAAAAAGCAGAGATGGAGCATCTGATCGAGGAACTGCTGACCTGTGAGAATCCTTATCAATGCCCACACGGAAGACCAACGATCATATCCATGAGCCGTTATGAGTTAGAAAAAGAAATTTAAGAGGATAGTGTAATGGAGACAGAAAAGAAACCATTGATCATACTGACAGGTCCTACCGCCGTTGGAAAAACCGACTTGTCGATCGCATTGGCAAAAGCCGTAAACGGAGCAGTGATCTCAGCGGATTCCATGCAGGTTTACCGCTACATGGATATCGGTTCGGCAAAAATCAGCAAAAAAGGAATGCAGGGCGTACCTCATTATCTGGTAGATGAGTTCATGCCGGATGAGGAATTCAACGTAGTAAAATTTCAGGAATATGCCAAACGCTATCTGAAAGAAATCTATGAAAAAAGGCCAGATTCCGATCTTAGTCGGCGGTACGGGATTCTATATCCAGGCAGTGTTATACGATATTGATTTTACCAGTGAAAGAGAAGATACGGCATATCGGGAGCAGTTAGAGCAGCTTGCAAAAGAACATGGAGCAGAATATCTGCATCAGATGTTAGAAAAAGTCGATGCAGCATCGGCAAAAGCCATTCATCCGAACAATGTAAAGCGTGTGATCCGGGCATTGGAGTTTTATGAAAAAACAGGACGGACAATATCTTCCCACAACGAGCGGAAAGAGAAAAAAAGAAAGTCCCTACAATGCGGCATATTTTGTATTAAATGATGACCGGAATGAAATCTATAGACGTATTGATCAGCGTGTGGATCAGATGATGCGGGCGGGACTTATCGAAGAGGTCAGACGATTAAAAGACAGGGGCTACACCAAAGACATGGTATCCATGCAGGGATTGGGATATAAAGAAATCTTAGATTATTTAGACGGAAATACCACCTTAGAAGAAGCAGTATATATCTTAAAACAGGACACCCGCCATTTGCAAAACGCCAGCTTACCTGGTTTCGCAGAGAGCGTGAGGTGATCTGGGTAGAAAAAGAAAAATTTTCACATGATAACGAAAAAATACTGGACTTTATGAAAAAGAACTAACGGAAAGAGGAATATTATGAGCATTCAAAATGAGGCAGAAACAATCATCACACAGCAATACCTAAAAATGGGGATCCAAAAAGAAGTCTATGATTTTGGACATTCGATAGAAGAAAAGCTTAAAAGAACGGTTTGAACAGATCGATAAAATGGCAGAGTACAATCAGTTAAAAGTCATCCACGCCATGCAGAAAAACAAAGTCAGTGCGGAGTGTTTTAATCAGTCCAGCGGTTATGGCTATAATGATTTAGGACGTGATACCTTAGAGAAAGTCTATGCAGATGTATTTTGTGCCGAGGATGCGTTGGTACGCCCGCAGATCACCTGTGGAACACATGCATTGGCATTGGCACTGATGTCAAATCTGCGTCCGGGAGATGAGTTGCTTTCACCGGTGGGAAAACCTTACGATACATTAGAAGAAGTCATCGGGATACGTCCATCGAAAGGCTCACTGGCAGAATACGGAATCTCTTACCGACAGGTGGATTTATTAGAGGATGGTAGCTTTGACTTTGAAAATATCAAAAAAAGCGATCAATGACAAGACAAAGTTAGTGACGATACAGCGTTCAAAGGGATATCAGACCAGACCGACACTTTCCGTAGACAGGATCGGGGAACTGATCGCTTTTGTCAAAAAATAAAGCCGGATGTCATCTGTATGGTTGACAATTGTTACGGAGAGTTTGTGGAAGAAAAGAACCGATCGAGGTAGGGGCAGATATGATCGTCGGTTCTCTGATCAAAAATCCGGGCGGCGGACTTGCACCGATCGGCGGCTACATTGCCGGAAAGCGGGAGTGTGTGGAAAATGCAGCTTACCGACTGACCTCTCCGGGACTTGGAAAAGAGGTAGGAGCTTCCTTAGAGTCATCCAGTCCTTTTATCAGGGCTTGTTTCAGGCACCGGTGGTTACGGCAAGGCGCATTAAAGGGAGCTATTTTTGCGGCAAATATCTATGAAAAACTCGGATTTAACGTAGTTCCGAATGGAAAGGAATCCAGACATGATATCATTCAGGCAGTTACATTGAACTCGCCGGAGGCACTCTGTGCATTCTGCGAAGGAATCCAGACGGCGGCACCGGTCGATTCCTATGTTACACCGGAACCGTGGGATATGCCGGGCTATGATGCACAGGTCATTATGGCAGCGGGAGCTTTTGTGCGGGGATCTTCCATTGAACTGAGTGCCGACGGACCGCTAAAACCACCTTATGCAGTCTACTTCCAGGGAGGACTGACCTGGTACCATGCAAAACTTGGAATTCTTTGGTCTTTACAAAAACTTTATGAACGAAACCTTGTAGACAAGAGCGGGATGTGCTAATATATTCTGTGTGTAATTTTTACGGAGGAAGTTTACATAAATTGCCACGTTGAGAGAGCGGGAAAGGAATTTATGACAAAACATGAGACTGTAAAAGAATTGCCGGATACGGAACAACCATATGAGAAATGTTACACGGGGGAGCGGAATATCTCTCGATGCGGAACTGCTTGCCGTTATCCTAAGAACCGGGACAAATGGTATAAGATCCATAGAACTTGCTCAGAATATTTTAATGATCCATGATAAAGGGGCTTTTAGGACTGTATGACCTGAGTAAAGAGGAACTGTTACAGAATGTGCGAGTCCGTAGCGAACTACTATATGGAACAGCTCCGACATGAGACGAAAGAGGTTTTGTTAGTCAGTCTTTTTACCGGAAAGGGGAGACTGATCACAGAACAGGTGGTTTCCGTTGGAAGCATCAACAGTTCCGTTGTTTCGCCAAGAGAGATTTTTTATACGGCAATCATTCATAATGCAGCATATCTGATATTGCTGCACAACCACCCAAGTGGTGATCCGACGCCAAGTGAACAGGATTTCAAGGTCACAGAGCATTTAAAGATCTGTGGCAAGTATATGGACATCCAGCTTGCGGATCACATCATTATTGGAGACAATCAATATTACAGCTTTCGAGAAAACGGACGATTATAAGTCAAAGGGAGAAATACAATGAGCAATACATTCGGAATTGATTTAGGGCACCCGCAATGTCAAGGTTTTTGCA
>VOFI01003443.1_pt1 | contig 29353 bp, 52 predicted proteins | sample 5384131 | NCBI WGS metagenome assembly VOFI01 (sample SAMN12384728, study PRJNA508395) | human gut metagenome | isolation source: healthy gut H | host: Homo sapiens
ACAAAATGATCTCGCAAGAGGTCGTTTTTTTGAAAGCAAAATTTAAAAAGTTCCCTCTTGGTTCGTTTTAAAAAACACTACATAGTTTAAATTTCGGATCGCTTGTTGATTATTTCTGCAGGATCGTTGATATAATCGTTTTTCTCTCATGTAGTAAAATCAGTGGAAATTGATATTTTACTCAAATTATTTAATACAAAAAGTTATTTGACTCTAAAAGTTGTCATTTGATTAGGCGTATTATAAAATGTAAAAAAATGAAAAATGATCTAAAAGGGAATGAAAATATGAAAAAGAATCTTGCAAAAATTTTTATTGCTTTCATCTTTAGTTGGGGGAATGGCTATTGCCCATCCAGTTTCTGCTACGACGAAAAGCTGCAATTTATGAATATAGAAATGGCAATCTCGATCTTGTGCAACAGCCGTCTTATGAAGATTATGAATCTGATAAACTTGTTTTGAAATTGAAAACAGGTCGTGTCGATGTAGTGGGAGCGCGTGAAGGCAAGAAAGAAAGTGCGCATGATGCAGGAGCCTACCAATTTGCGTTAATTTACAAATCTGAGAGTGGCGAAGAGGAGACAGTTGCTCAAGGTCAGAATACAGAAAATGGCACGATCCAATTTAGCGACTTGGACCTATCAATGTATAGATCTGGAATTATTAAACTCTACATTCGACAAACGACAGTGGATGATGGTCGTTTTGAACAGTTGGATAATGGGGAAGGTGAAGTGACAGTAGTCGTTGATCGTAATGCACGGGGGCACTTGATTATTCGTTCGTTAGAAAGTTCAATCCGATTTATCGTAACTTCATTGTAGGTTATAGAGATTCTGAACTGGAACGACGACTTCACCAAGTACAACAGGTCCTTCTTCAAGTTCAAGCTCATCTTCAAGTAGCTCATCTTCAAGCTCAAGCTCTTCCTCAAGCTCAAGTAGCTCATCGAGTTCATCTTCAAGCAGCTCGTCATCGAGCTCCTCAAGTTCGACTTCGTCATCGAGCTCAAGTTCTTCGTCTAGTTCTTCCTCAAATTCAAAAGCGACTAAGAAAATCTGTCGTTGGACGTTTATTGCCAAAAACCGGGCAAGAAAACAGGTGTTGTTTTGGCAACATTGGGCTTGCTCTCACTTGCAGGACTTTTGCCATTGTTACCCTTCGCAAGAAATTTTAAGATAAACTTCTAAAAGGTCGGATATCTTTCCGATCTTTTTAGTTTATCAAGACAGGAGTTGGTCCTTGCTTGGTTTTATGTTATAGTAGAAGAGAAGAAAAAAAAAGGAGAATTCGAAAATGTCTGAGAGAAAGATCAAGAACAATTTATGAAACATACTCCCTTAGATGGGTGCGCCTCATTTTGATGTGGCTGCGCCAGTTTTTGTCCCAAAAGAAGAAGCCGAAGACTTGGTCGTTCCAGAAGCTAGTGGCCTTTCAGTGACGGAGACGGAAGCAATGAAAAGAAGAGGCAGACGAGCCAGTTATTTCAGAAACGGTGGAGCTTCCAAAGATGGATGAAGCAACTGTTGGAGAACATCCAGATGTAGTTGTTGCTCCCCCAACCGACTCCTCCATTCCAGCCTGCACCTCAAGCTCTCCTCAAAACATGGCAGCTGAACCAATTGGTCCGCAAACAGTGCCTGTTCCTGAGACACCTATTCCACAAGCTCCTCTTTCTCCTGTTGGAAGACCGATGGATACTGCAGACAAGAAGGCTATTCGTTTTGCCCTTGGGAATTTTAGTTGGGCTCCTTATCGGTGGAGTCAGTGGCTATTTGATTGGTCATGCCAGCCCTAGCACGTCACCATCTAGAAAGCACACTTCTTGGTCAGGCAACCAGTCTGGTTCTTCTTCCAATATCGATTTGGAGCAATTGACCGCAGAAGATGCGGAAGCCAATTTTAGCTGGGAACAATCTGATATCGAGCAACTTCAGTTTTTGACTGGAAAGGATGATGGGGAGACTCCTGAGGAAATGGTCGAAGCTTATGGGAAAGCTAGCTCCGTTCAATTTGAAAGTGGAGAATTGAAATTATTTTGGGATGATAACTCTTATAATAAAGGAGGTCAAAGCGACTTTCTCTAAGAAAGGGAAAGAATTACAGCTTGTCAAATTTGAATTTAATCAATTTGGGGAAAAATCTTACGGTTGAGGATAACTTTGCAGATGGATTCAAAGTTGGAGATAGTGAAACCGGTGCTGGAGGGACCTCTTACAAAGAGCTTTTTAGAAAAAATACGGTGATGCAGTCAATCTGACGGTGAGTTCATCTGATGATTCAGACGAGATAGAATTGGTCATGGACTTCCAAAAGAAAAATGGGGACTATGTGGACTTGACCTTTATTCGCCAAGAAAATGGAGATTTCCTCTTGAGTAGTAAAGACAGCTACTAAATCAATGAATAAAAAGAAAGAGGCAAGCGCCTCTTTTTTTGGGATAAGACGAGACAAATACGCTAATTTTCTATACAATAGAAAGAGTTTGAATAGAAAGAGCATAAAGGATGGAAGAAATTGAAAAGTGGATCAGAGATCATAAGAAAATCCTCCAAACACTTGCAAGTGCTTTGCTAGCTTTTGTCGTTGGTGCTAGCTTGGTTTTTATGATTCATCCAGTGAAAACCTTGCCAAAAGATCACTTTGTTGAGTTTGTCTCAAATGAAAGAAAATAGTCAGCGATTTGTCGCTTCTTCTTCCAAAGAGCCGGATCTAGAAAATTTGCTTTCACTGGAGCTTGCAAGGGGAGAAGGAAAGACACAAAAAAAATTGGGTGACTTTATCTGCATTCGTCAAAAAAATTTGGAAAAGCAGCGAGTTTTACACAAGAAGATACGAGTTTTGGAGCGCAAGTCCAGCTAGGCTATGGAACTCCTGTGAAAGGAATCTATCCTTATAAAATAGAATTTCATGAGCAGGATAGTGTCTTTTATCTAAGTGCAGTTCAAGGATTTGTCCCTCATTCGTCTCTCTACAAGAAGAAAAAGGATTTGAAGTTGGCAGATTTTTACGGGCTATCAGACACTAGATGGGAAAAAGGAAAAAGGAACAATAGTAGAGGAAGTCTTGAAAAAATCAGGGCTTCCTAACTCACTTAGTTTAACGCGAACTCAGGATAAACACCTTTTGGCCCTGTCTTACCAGGTGACAGATGGATTGGTATCTTTGACTTTTGAGCGTGATCAGAGTGGCCAGTATCGTTTGAGTAAGAAGGGGTAAAGCGAATGCTAGAATGGATCAAAAAGAACAGAAAAGAACTCTTACTACCTTCTTTGTGTTTTGTTTTAGGTCTTTTACTGTCGATTTCGACTATCCAGGTGCAAGAACAGGATACTGATATCAAGGAAGATAGAACCCTCACCAGTTTCCAGCCCAAAAACTACCAAAATCTGGTGACAGGCGAACAAGAAGCCAAGCGGTTTCAGTGGACGATCGAAGCTGTGGTGAATTTGAAGGTTCGTTTGAAACAGAGCCGACAAGCGGGGACACGCTTGGAAACGGTTGTGACTAAATGGGGAAAGGCTCAAAAAGTTCGTTACACTAAAACAGCCAATAGCTCTAAAAACGGTTCTCGTTTTGACCTATGTAGCCAAACAGACAGATCAAGAGAAGAAAAATGTCACTCTGTGGTTTGAACAAGAGAAAGACCAAGGGTATCGCTTAACGATGGTTGATGCGACGAATTTATTAGAGGCAAAAAAGAGAAGGCAACTAGTAAGAAAGAAATCACTACCGAAAAAGGGAAAAAAGGTACAGAATTTGCCCAGCTCATTAAGAAACTAGGAAATCCCCCAACGTTTGGTTTGGGGCGAGCTTCTAGATGGTGGAGAAGGTTTTCAAGCGACTTATCAAATGCCAGGAGAGCCAGAAGTAGTTATGGAATTGAAGAAAAAGGGAAGTAAACTGATGCTAAAATAACTGAAAGTGAATGACAATGGGAAACAAAGATGGAGTGTATTTCGAAATGAACACACGAGTCTATTTGCGAAGGATAACTAGTAGAGCCCTGAGTCCATTCAAAGGAAGCCGATTCAGAATGCCTACATCGCCATCGGTTTCAACGATAGCCAAGGTGTTCATCTCTTTGGGTTTGTGGTATAATATGAATACCTTTAATTGAAATGAATGGAGAATCTTATGACAGCAACAAAAATGTCTGCTCAAGAAATTATCGCTTTTATTGGAAATGCAGAAAAGAAAACAAATGTGAAAGTAACCTTTGAAGGGGAATTGGCAACAGCTGTTCCTGCTTCTGTTACCAAGTTTGGCAATGTTTTGTTCGGTGACTGGAAAGATATCGAGCCCCTTCTTGCCAACTTAACAGAGAACAAGGATTATGTGGTAGAACAAGATGGCCGTAATTCAGCTGTTCCCTTGCTGGATAAGCGCTATCTAAGTGCACGTATTGAACCAGGTGCTATTATCCGTGACCAAGTGACCATCGAAGACAATGCTGTCGTGATGATGGGGGCTGTCATCAACATCGGTGCTGAAATTGGTGCTGGTACTATGATTGATATGGGGGCTATCCTTGGTGGTCGTGCTACAGTTGGTAAAAACAGCCACATCGGTGCAGGTGCCGTTCTTGCAGGTGTCATTGAGCCAGCTTCTGCTGAGCCTGTTCGGATCGGTGACAATGTCTTGGTCGGTGCCAATGCAGTTGTGATTGAAGGGGTTCAAGTAGGGAACGGTTCAGTCGTTGCCGCTGGAGCTATCGTTACTCAAGATGTCCCTGAAAATGTGGTCGTAGCTGGTGTCCCTGCTCGCATCATCAAGGAAATCGATGAAAAACCCAACAAAAACAGCGTTCGAAGACGCCTTGCGTAATTTGTAAGATAGGAATGGTAGAGGCCGCAAGGCCTCTATTCTAATAGAAAAAGAAGACGACGATGACATTGGATTTAATCAAAATCAGACGGGATTTGCACCAAATCCCTGAAATTGGCTTGGAAGAATTTGAAACCCAAGCCTACCTCTTAGAGCGAATCGCAGAGATCACAGCGGGCAAGGACTTTGTCGAGCAACGGACTTGGCGGACCGGGATCCTGGTTTATCTCCATGGGTCTGCTCCGGAAAAAACTATTGGTTGGCGGACGGATATCGATGGCTTACCGATTGTGGAACAAACGGGCCTTGATTTTGCCTCTAAGCACGAAGGACGGATGCATGCTTGTGGTCATGATATGCACATGACGACAGCCCTTGGACTTTTTGGATCAACTGGTTCAAGTGCAACCAAAAAATAACCTGCTCTTTCTCTTCTAGCCAGCTGAAGAAAATGAAGCTGGTGGAATGCTCATGTATAAGGACAATGCTTTTGGCGACTGGCTCCCTGATGAATTTTATGGTCTGCATGTGCGCCCTGATTTGAAGGTGGGGGACATTGCGACCAATACGGGTACCCTTTTTGCGGGTACCTGTGAAGTCAAGATTACCTTTACAGGTAAGGGAGGACATCTTCGCCTTTCCACATGAGGCCAATGATGCGCTTGTAGCGGCCTCTTACTTCATTACCCAAGTCCAATCGGTAGTGAGTCGAAATGTCGATCCAATTGAAGGTGCTAGTGGTGACCTTTGGTTCCATGCATGCAGGAACCACCAATAATGTGATCGCTGAGACGGCCTTCCTTCATGGGACCATCCGGACTTTGACCATGGAGATGAACCTACTGACTCAAAAACGGGTCAAAACGATTGCGGAAGGGGTTGCAGCCGCTTTTGATGTAGAATTAGATCTGGAACTCAAGCAAGGAGGTTACCTGCCTGTGGAAAACCAACCAGAATTGGCCAAAGAACTCATGGACTTTTCACAGCTGAGAAAGACGTGAACTTGATTGATATCCTGCCTGCGATGACAGGAGAAGACTTTGGCTTTCTCTTGAGCAAGGTCCCTGGGGTCATGTTCTGGTTGGGGATTGATACCCCCTTATGCCCTGCACCATCCGAAGATGAGCCCAAATGAAGCAGCCCTTCCCTTTGCTGTGGAAAACATTGGTAAATTTTTGAAATGAAGGCCAACCAATAAAAGGATAGATTCAACTCCGTCTGGAGTTGGCTTTTTTTCTTTGTCGTATAAAAACTGTTCGGATCTTTCCTAAAAAAATGATACAATAAAAGCTAGACAAAAGGAGTAGGCATGAAGAAAACACTACGAAATCAGACGATTGCAGCTATGAAAGCACTGCCGCAAACTGTGAAAACTCAAGCAGATGAACAGCTGACTCAGTGCCTCTTGGAGCTACCAGCTTTTCAGGAGGCAAAGACCCTTGCGACCTATCTGTCTTTTGACCATGAAGTTTCCACAGCTGGCTTGTTCCAAGCTGCTTCTTCAACTTGGAAAACGCGTCTGTGTTCCCCGTACCTATCCACAAGGGCGGATGGAATTTGTGGAATACGATCCTGACATTTTGGAAAAAGACACGCTTTGGTTTGCTGGAGCCCAATGAAAAAGGAAAGCTTGTGGATAAGTCTCAGATTGATCTGATCCATGTACCAGGCTTGGTCTTCCAGTCAAAAGGCTACCGAATTGGCTATGGTGGTGGCTATTATGATCGTTATTTAGCAGATTTTGCTGGAAAAACGGTTAGTACGATTTATTCCATCCAGCAGAAGGAGTTCCAGCCAGTGTTTTTGATCAGGCAGTTCAGGAGGTGTTAGTCTGAAGTTACTCTTTGATCGTCGTTATCCTGTGACCAGCCTCTTGTTGCTCGTCACAACGGCAGTCTTTCTTTCCATGTTTATCCGATTTGGAAGTGACTACCAAACAGGTGCGACTGTTTACTATAGCGGTGGTATTATTGGAGAGGTTGTGAAAGTCGATCCTAGCCAGTTATGGCGAATAGTGACAGCTACATTTGTTCATATCGGCCTAGAACATTTTGTGCTCAATATGATCACCCTCTATTACTTGGGACGTTTGGCAGAAGATCTCTTTGGATCGAAGGCTTTCTTAGCTCTTTATCTCTTATCAGGCATGATGGGCAATGTCTTTGTTGCTATTTTTACGCCGGATGTGATTAAAGCAGGAGCTTCTACAGCCCTCTTTGGACTGTTTGGGACTATTGGTGCTCTGCGCTTTATTGTCCAAAGTCCTTATATTCGCCACTTGAGCCAGTCCTATACCAGCTTGATTCTGGTCAATTTGATCTTTAGCTTCATGCCAAGAATCAGTATGGCGGGGCACATCGGTGGCTTAGTAGCTGGGGTGATGTTGGCTTATGTCTTTTCCAGTAAGAGGGGAAGCTCGTTTTTATGAACCGAACCTATCAGATGAGTGCAGCCCTATCTTATCTCTTACTTTTTGCTTTATTTCTTAGGTAAAAATCTTGAATCTATTTTAAGAGAGAGGGACAGAAATCGGTAATTCGTTAGAATTCGGATTTTGTCGTCCCCACCTCCGCACAGCTGAGTAGGGCTGTAAAAGCTGATGAAATCAGCGTAGTAGCTCCCTCAACCACTGCGTCTTGCTCGACAATCCAAAAATAATTGAGAGGCTAGGACTTTTGTCCCAGCCTCCTTTTTTTTTTTCTAAAAATGTAGTCAAACTGTAAACTGACAGAAAAATTGATTGAATTATAATAAATTCTATGTTTTTATAATAACATAATTAAGAAATTCAAATAAATAGTGAGTTAGTTTGGGAGTATATGGCTTGTCAGTCCTAAGATAGGTATAAAAATTCACTTTTAGAAAGCGCTTGCAATAACTTGAAAAAAAGGTGTAGACTGGAGGTATAAAAATCAAAAAAATGTACTCTTATGTTAAGAAGAGTACAAAAAATGAAGGAGATTTGCCATGAAAAATGGTTGTTAAAACTCTCATTGGTAGCGATGACACTTCTTACTCCCTACCAATTCAAGCTGTTCAAGCCTGTTGTGGTTTTATCATTGGTCGCCAATTGACCAAGGATGGGACCACTCTCTTTGGTCGGACAGAAGACTACCCCTTACTATCCAAATGGTGGAAAGCACAACAAAAACTTTGTGGTTGTTGATGCGAAGAACTATAAGGAAGGGGATCAACTGGAAGACGAATCCAATGGTTTTACCTATCCACATGCTGCTAGTGAAATGAAATACACAGCGACTTATGACTCTGCTCGTGGAGATGGTAACGGTGCCTTTGGTGAACACGGATTTAACGAAGCCGGCGTCTCTATGACATCAACTGTTACAGCAATTCCAAACAAAAAAGTCTTGAAGACCGACCCATTGACAGAAAACGGAATTCCAGAAGCTGCTATGTTGGACGTGGTTTTACCGCGCGTTAAGTCTGCTCGTGAAGGGGTTGAATTCTAGCTAAAGTCATTGAAGAAAAAAGGATCAGCAGAAGGGAATGTTGTCGTTTTTGCAGACCAAAAAGAAACTTGGTATATGGAAATTCTTTCTGGTCACCAATATGTAGCTGTTAAAGTCCCAGAAGACAAATACGCAGTCTTTGCAAATACCTATTACCTTGGTCATGTTGATTTAAATGACAAGGAAAATGTGATCGCTTCGAAAGATGTTGAAAAAGTAGCCAAAGAATCTGGTAACTACAAGACAGACAAAGATGGCAACTTCCATATTGCAAAATCTTATGGACCAGATAAATATGCTGAAGGGGACCGTTCACGTACTTATGCAGGAATCACCCTTTTGGATCCAAAATCGAAAGTGACCTATGAAGATGATGAGTATGAACTCTTCCGCTCACCAACAGATCCTAACAAGAAATTTACTTTGGAAGATGCTTTTTGCTTTCCAACGGAACCGTTTTGAACATTTGAATGGTCGTTTTGTACCAGATGATCAAATTGGTGTCAAGAAACAAGGAGACAATGGTAGTAACGATACTGTTCGGAAAGACCAATACAAGTATGCTTTAGGAAATGAAAACGTCATCGATGCCCATGTCTACCAAATCAATCCAAACCTTCCAAAATCATTTGGTGGTACTTTATGGCTTGGTATGGGACCATCTCGGAACACTCCGTATGTTCCATTCTATGGAAATGTAAAAGATACCTATAAGGCTTTTAAACCTCAAACTGCTACCTATGATCCGAATTCATGGTATTGGACAGTATGGCATATTGACAACATGGCGATCAATAATCAAGATATCTTTGGTAAAACTGTTCAAGATCACTGGAAAGCATTGGAAAAACAATTGATTATTGAACAAGAAGCTAGTGATGCGAAATATAAAGCTCTGAAAGACAATCCAGAAGCTGCTAAAGCAGTAGAAGATGAAGTTACAGCAAATGCTCTTGCACTATCTAAGAAGATGTTTGAACACTTCAAATCTTATGAAGCAGACATGCATGCTCGTTTAGTTGAAGCTGGACGCAAGGATGACCCATATCGTGCATCATTGCCAGATAATTACAAAGATCCAGAAAATCCTGTGACACCAGAAAACCGGATCCTGGAACAAAACCAGAAGTGAATCCAAACAATCCAGTAGTAGAACCTAAAAAACCACTTCCAATTCAAACCAAAGTCAATGAAGAAGGCAATCCAAATAACCGCTTCGGTTATGCAGCTACAAAAAGATAAGGAATCTTATGTTTCTACTAAAGTTGAAACATTTGTGAAACCTGAAGAAAAGGTTCAAGATCCATCTGAAGCTGTATCTGCAGGTAATGGTGGCAATGAAAATAATCGTTTTGGTTCTTCTTATGATGTAGCAAGTGCTGGTACATTCCAAAATACAAACTACTCATATAATGTACATCCTTAAAAATAAGGATTAGAAAAATTAAATAGACGAAGTCTTATTAATGGAAGAGGCTGGGCGAAAAAGTCCGGCTTCTTTTTATAACAAAAAGAGATTGGCTGTTTGTAAGGTGGGAAGACCCTTACATCTGTTGGCCAGTCTCTTTTAGTATTCTTTAGATTTGTGAATGATTAGTCTGCAGTTTTTCAGATGCTTCTAATTTTTTCCGAGTTCGATAATATATTGTTTAAGATCATCTTTGACTTGAGGGTGTTTCAAGGCATAGTCGATCGAAGTTTTCATAAAGCCGAATTTATCACCGACGTCATAGCGATCTCCAGTGAATTCACGAGCGAAGACGCGCTGTGTTTTATTGAGCGTGTCAATCGCATCCGTCAATTGAATTTCATTTCCAGCACCTGGTTCTTGATTTTCAAGGATCGCAAAGATCTCAGGAGTTAAGAGGTAGCGTCCAATGATAGCGAGATTACTTGGCGCATCCTCTGGGTTTTTTTTTTCGACAAAAGTTTCAACGCTATAAAGACCGTTAATCCCTTCGCCTTGAGGTGCGATCACACCGTAAGAAGAAACCTCTTCGTGAGGGACTTCCATCACAGCGATAGTTGACGCATGGGTTTCATCGTAGTCGTTCATCAATTGTTTGGTCAGTGGCAAGGCATCATCATTAGTGATGTCCATGAGGTCATCTCCCAGCATGACGACAAAAGGCTCGTTTCCAACAAAGGCCTTGGCTTGAAGAACCGCGTCTCCTAAACCTCGAGGGTGACTTTGGCGGATGAAGTGAAGATTGATCGCTGTTGTATCATTGACCAACTTGAGTAAGTCAGTCTTGCCTTTTTGCTCGAGATTGTATTCTAATTCGAAGTTAGAATCGAAATGGTCTTCGATCGAACGTTTGGCCTTCCCTGTTACGACAAAGGATTTCCTCAATCCCAGATTTCAGAGCCTCTTCTACGATAAATTGGATCGTAGGTTTGTCAACGATTGGCAACATTTCCTTGGCCAAGGCTTTAGTAGCCGGGAGGAAGCGTGTCCCCAAACCAGCCGCAGGAATGACTGCTTTTCTAACTTTAGTCATATAGTTTCCTTTCTAAAAGGTAGGATTGATGTTGAGGTGGTTAACTTATTTCCACTCGTTTTCTTCTTTAAATTCATTGCTCATCATGTGGTGAATGGCTTCGCGGATATCTTTTCCTTCATAGATGACTTGGTAAATAGCTTGTGTAATCGGCATATAGACATCCAATTCTTGCGCCAGCTCATAGGCGACTTTTGTCGTAGAGATCCCTTCAATAATCATGCCCATGTTGGCTTCGATATCTTCCAATTTTCCCCACGTCCGAGAGCATCCCCAGCTCGCCAGTTACGGGAGTGGACAGAAGTTCCGGTAACGATCAAGTCACCGACCCCAGATAAAACCGCTATAAGTCAATGGGCTAGCTCCGAGTTTAACGCCAAGGCGCGTGATTTCAGCGAGACCGCGCGTGATGATGGCTGCTTTGGCATTGTCACCATAACCAAGACCGTGCAAGGCCCCAGCTCCGACAGCGATGATATTCTTCAAGGCTCCAGCAGTTTCCACTCCGATGACATCTGTATTGGTATACAGGCGGAAGTAGTGATTACTAAAGAGTTCTTGAACATAGCGTGCAGCCTTCTAAATCTTTTGAGGGCTGCTGTAATAAGGGTGATGTCTCGTACGATGGTCTCCTCTGCATGACTCGGTCCAGAAACGACCACCACCTCGCTGCGAAGAGAAGCAGGAATTTCTTCTTCAAGGATTTGAGAAATCGATCGTGTGTACCAGGTTCTAGTCCTTTAGAAGCGTGCATGACTGTTACAGGGTGATCCAGTGTTTCAGCAACTTGTCTCGCCACCAAGCGGGTCACCTTTGTAGGAACGACAAAGAGGATAGCGTCCACACCGTCCAAGAGCTTTCAAATCAGTCGTAGCGGTAATTTGATCGCTAATAATGATGTCTTTGAAATAGCGTTGATTGGTATGAGCGGTATTGATTTCATCGATTTGTTCTTGGATATTTCCCCAGAGACGGACTTCATGGCCGTTATCATTGAGGACTTGTGAAAGGGCTGTTCCCCATGAACCAGGACCCAATACTGCAACGGTTTGTTTTCCATTGTATCTTCCATTTCTATGTCTATTTTTCAACAAGGCTAGGAATCTAGCGCTTGCGCCTTCGAAACGGCCTAATGTGTGCCTTGAAGGACGATTCTATTTTCCTCTCTATTTTAACATAATATAGGTAAAAAACTTGTATGATCATCAATTGTTTTTGAGGAAGGTGAGGGTGATAAATAAAATTTATCACGGTTTTAAAAATACATATTAGACACTATCACTAATGGGTGGTAAGATAAGTAGTAGTTAAAATGAAGGAGGAATGAATATGTGTAGAACAATTGTTGGAGTATCCGCTAATCTCTGTCCGGTTGACCCGGAAGGGAAGAACCTTCATTCCTCCGTGTCCAGTCAGTTTGCGGAAGGGATCCGTCAAGCTGGAGGACTACCAATGGTCATCCCGATGGGAGATCCTTCCTTAGTTAAGGATTATGTTGAAACGATTGACAAATTGATCTTAAGTGGAGGCCAAAATGTCGATCCTAGTCTCTATGGTGAAGAAAAAACCATTGAGAGCGATGATTACAATATCGAACGGGATCAATTTGAGCTTGCCCTACTGAAGGAAGCAGTACGCCAAAACAAACCGGTTCTAGGAATTTGCCGTGGGGTTCAGTTGATCAATGTGGCTTTTGGGGAACACTCAACCAAGAGATTGAAGGGCATTGGCAAGGACTTCCGTTTGGGACTTCCCATTCTATCGAGACTAAAAAAGGCAGTGTGGTGGAGCAGCTCTTTGGTCGGGCTAGTCGAATCAATTCTGTGCACCGTCAAAGTATCAAGGATCTTGCACCAAATTTCCGTGCAACTGCCTTTGATCCGCGTGATCACACCATAGAAGCCATTGAAGCAGTAGACGGTCATCGGATTATGGGCTTGCAATGGCATCCAGAATACTTGGTCAATGAAGAAGAAGGGAATTTAGAACTCTTCCGTTATTTATTACAGGAATTGTAATGCGCACACGAAGTTCTATAACGGAAGGACCTTTTATCAAGTAGAAAATGAATGTATAAAGATTGAGCAACGGCCTTGTTCCTCGTTTTAAGAGGGACAAGGCCGTTGTTGCATTTTGTAGGCTATCAAAAGATGAGCACTCTCCTCATAGTTTGATAGAAATGATTCACTGCTCATTACAAGATGAGAAAGGATCTAATGAAATACTGTGGTTTATATGTGAAAAAATGGCACACAAGAAATTGGTGGAAAAAAGATCGTTTTTTGAAAATTTTGTTTAGAATGTTCGTAAATTACTATGTAGTGAAAATAGACCAAAGGGAGAGTTTTCCTGAAGGAAATGTGGGAAAATGATATCGTTTTATCTCTCATCTGATTTTCTAATAATGTAGAAAGTTTAAAATAATCGTCGAAAGTTCTTATAAAATATGGGTAAAAAAGCGGATGTAGAGGGGAGATGGAAATGCAAATGGAAGGAGGATTAAAAATAGTAGGAATAAAAAAAATAAAGATCTATGACAGTATAAAATACATGTTTAAAAAAGTGAACCAATAGTTCTTAAAAATTATAATTTTTAAAAAACATTCGGTTTTTACTTTATATTTTTAAACAAATTTTAGAAAAAAAGCTCAAAATGATATAAATTTGACAGAATTTGGCACACACTGAATCATCTCATGACATTTATGCTAGAATTAATTTGAGGTTTAAATATTTAAATTTCAAAATGAAAGGAGTTTTATGGACATGAAGGATATATTCAATCGACGCCAAAGGTTTTCCCTTCGGAAATATTCTATTGGCGTTTGTTCCGTATTGTTGGGAACGGCCTTGTTTGCGGCTGGTTCTCAGACAGTTTTGGCTGATGAAGTTGAAAATCCTGCTGATTCGTCTTCAGATGTAATTTCTAGTGAAGCGACATCGGACAAAGAGATTGCTCTTTCAAAACCGGTCACAGGGGAATCATCTGCCCCAACTTCGTACAATGTTGCAAACAGTTGTGCAACCTTCTGTAGCTACTGATTCGCAACATGAGGGTGATAAGGAAGCAGGGAAGGAAGCTACAGCTGAGCCAACTGAAACTGGATCTCGTGAAGCAACAGGTACGAGTGGTTTTCGTAATAGTGGTGAAGTAACTTCACGTGTGGTTTCAAACTGGAATGGTTTTGTTTCTGCATTGAATGATAATTCTATTCAGAATATCACCATTTCAGGAAACGTCGTAGCGACTGGAGACAATGGTAATACTGATAATGGTCGTGCGAATTCGGTTGACCGTACAGTTGCGATCAACTCACAAGGCCGTAATGTAGTTATCCAAGGTCGAAATGATCAAGCAAGCTTGGATCTTTTATCAAATAGCTTGAAGTTTACAGGTTCAAGTGCATGGAATTTGGTCTTCAAGAATCTTCAACTTGCTACAGGTAACTCAAAAGGTGCTGTTGATCTTTCTTCAACAACAGGAGCCAATACCGTTACATTTGAAAATGTAAAAATCAAGGTTCGTCCCTTTATGGTGGTGGCGGGAATACCGACGTCATTGTAAAAAGGGGAAACAAGTTCGACTGTTAGTGATAGCTACCGTTCTGCAAACGGTCAGACTCAATATGTGCAACGGAATGTTGGATCTGCTGGGCACTCAGTATTGCGACGTGAAGCAAATATTCACGATGCTAAATCTGTCACAGTTGCTGATGGAGCGAGTTTGACCTTGAATCGTTCTTCACAAGGGGACGGTATCAACCTTGCAGGTGGTTCAACTGTTCGTGTGAATGATGGAGCAAGCCTCACTATTAACATGAATACGGACAATGGAACGGAAAGTGCTCGTTACCATAATGCTGGTATCTTCATGGAACATGGAGGAACGGTCGTAACTGGTAAAGATTCGAAACTTACTCTAAATACAAGCATTGGTCAGGCTATCTCACTTGGAATGGGACGTCCAGCAGATGGTTTAACCCACCTAGACCGTTGGGGAGGCTACGGAACAGGAAATGCCTTCCGTCGAAATGGAAAGAGTAGCCTTACCATTGGAGAACATGCAAGCTTCAATTTCACTGGTCGTGATGGATTGGTTTTGGAAATAACGCAACCTTCACAACTGGAGAGAACTCACGCGTTCGTTTTGAAAACAAGGGACGTGGAACAGCTATTGATTTTGGAGACAATTCACGCGTTGTATTTGGTAAGAAATCAACGAATACCTTCCACTCTGTAGGAAAAGGTCCTAAGAGTGGTGGAGGACCTTCAGGAAGTTACAATGCCTACAACTATATTGGTTTGAATGAAAATGGCTCTATTTTAGTAGATGATTATGCGACTTTCCGTGTTCAAATGGATAATCGTGGAGCCAATCCTTGGGATGATGTCATCAACTTGGATTCAAAACATGGTCGGAAAGATCAGCCGTTATTCCAAGCGAATAAAGGTTCAATTGTTGACGTTCGCGATGATAATACGGACTATTATGCAGAGCTCATTTCGGTGCCACTTGGTGCAAGTACGAATGTAGTCTTCCAATTCAATAATCCACTCTATGTTTCCTTTATGCGTTACACAAATTCTGAAGGACGCTCGGCTGGAGAGATTACAGGTAAGCTTCCATTTGGAATTGCCCAAGGAAACAATCAGAACAAATTGGTCATGGTAATATTCTTTATATTTCTAATGGTTCAAGAGAATCTGGTAACCATATTGAATTTAATGGACCAACTGGTACTCGTGTAAACCGTGGTGCTGGTACTTATACAGTATACTCACTGAACCGTGATGGTCGAGATGTTGTGAGCAAAAACAGGATGAGTTCAGTTTGGACAGATATCCAAGGTGGGGCAATGAGTATTGCCGGCTTTAAACCTGGTGGAAAACCAGAAATCAATCTAGCTCATCCACCTCTGTTCAAACAGGTTCTTCTTCAGGTGGGGTTCTTGCAACGGATAAGACATATGGAATTGATCCAGTCACAGCAAACCGCCAAAATATCTGGGTATCAAATGGAACAAGTATTAATCCACATGCAACTCATACAAATACGATTCGTTACGTTTACGAAGATGGTTCACCTGTTTTAGATGCAAATGGAAAACCAAAAGTTGTTGTTCAAACATCGGATTGGAAACGTCTATTAGAAGTGGCAATTGATCAAGATCAATTCAAGAAGGTACTGAAGAGTTCCAGTGTAGCGAATGGGGATGAATTCTTAGTCGCCTATGGTAAGACAGAATATATCGTCCGTGATATTGATGGGGATGGCATTGGAGACACTGGCTGGCAACTTGCGGGTACTACAAATAGTAAGGCAACCTATGATACTGTTGTCTCGCCTGAAGTTGAAGGCTATAAAAGCTGAAATTCTATCTACGAACGTACCAGGTTTGGCAGTGGGAACGAAAGCTAGCCGTGTAACGGTGACATTTAATCCTGCAAATATTAAAGATGATGTTGTTGTGACTCAGGGTGGTCGTCGTACAGTCTCAAGAAACATATTGGCGGAACATTGTAGACAATGTCCAATTGACGAATTATGAGACAGTTGTCGTTTATAAGCAAGATAAGCAAAAAGCAAGTGTTAAATATGTTAACGTCACTTCAAATATCGAACTTGCAAAAGATGAGATGGAAGGCCGTGGTGGAGCTCTGATTGAGTACAGTACAGCTGATAGAATTACTGCTTATAAGAAAGCGGGTTATCGACTTCTTGAAGATGGCTTTACGAATCTTTGCGGACAAGCATTATGATACAAATGTGTCTGTTGACCAAGAATTCATCGTTACTCTTGAAGAACGGATTGAACCAGTAACACCACAAGATCAAAACCAGTTCCAGGTATTCCAGTAACTCCAGAGGATCCAGCTAGTTGGCCAAAAGAAGTCAAGGATATGATGAAGGAGCTGGAACGTACAGCAACGCAAACAATCCGCTTCAGAGAAGAAGAAAGTGGAAAAGAAGTCTTTAAGACGATTATTCGCAAGGTGACATTCGAAAGAACAGCTTATGTCAACTTAGTGACAGGACATATCGATTACTCTAATTGGCGTATTGCTAAGATTGTGAATGAGGAGGGGCCGGTTCAACCTGTTGGGAACTCTTCGTCTGAAGTATCTCGCCCTCATGCGGTTGCACCAAAACCAAGTGCAAGAAGTTTGAAAGCTAATGCTCATTCTGTAGCACCTTCAAGCGCACCTATTGCTTCAAAACTAGAAGCTTCAGAGGTTGTAGCAACTCCAGCGCCTCAAAAAGCAAGTGTTAGTCCGAAGGTTGTTTCACCGGCTCCGACTAAAGTTGTGAAGCCAACAGAGACAAAAGCTGTTGAGAGTCCAGCACCACTTGTACCAAGTGAATCACCAGCTGTTGAAAAACGGACAGTGGATGGTCCGTCTCGTAGAGCACCTCTTGTTGCGAATAAGCATGTTTATGTTTGAAACCAGTGTTGACACGTGGCAGAAGCTCGCGTCGTCCACAAAAGTTTAGGAAACATCAAGGAGGATTGGTTGTGCAGTTTTAAAAAGCTAGCATAGCCAATACTCAATTTGAAAAAAGGAGAAAAAAAAATGAATTTTGATAGGAAACAACGATTTTCAATTCGGAAATACTCTATAGGTGTTGCTTCTGTTTTGATTGGATCAGTTTTAGCAGGGACAACTATTGCTTCAGCAGATACGGAAGTGAAAATTGATGATGCCTCAAAAGCACCTGTGACTTCGACACAAGAAGCACCAAAGGTGTCGGCAGTTTCTGCTCAAGAAGCATCTACACAAGAAGCACCTACTTATTCTGCTAATGCGGCTTTGGTATCTACTGAAAAAGCGGAAGCACCAAAGGTGGAAGCAAAACAGAAACACCTGCTAAAGAACAAGCTTCTCAGGCAGAAGTGAAAGAAAATGCCAAGGATAGCAAGAACGAAGCGAAAACGGAAGAAACAGTATCAGAAGTAAAAGCACCTGAAACTGAAGTGAAATCTGAAGAATCAGAAGTGAAGGAAGCGGAGAAAAAGCAGATTCTACCGATAAAAATCTGAAGATAAACCAGTTGATCTTAAGAAGGAGCAATTGGATGTAGATAAAAAAAGTTCCTGGTCTTGATCTTAAGAATGCTACAGAAAATCCTGATGGCGGTTTTAATATTGCATTTTCAAAAAGAAGCTCAAGAACAAATTCCAATTGGGAAGCCGGGTCAAATGTGTATGGTTATGAGACGTCGGTAAAACCAAAAAAGATGACTTAGATGCGGTTGGTAGAGTGAACGGGGGTAAAACAAGCTCAAAAAAAAATCCAAATATGTAGAAGAAAATGAATTTAAGAATTGAGTCGTGACGAAGTAGTCGGTAAATCTGGTGAAGCGATTGATTATAGCACAAATGAAAAAGTGAGCTCCTATCGTCGTCGTGGTTTTGAATTGGTAAGTGATGGCTTTTTATGATGGCTTAATAAGAAACTCGACTTTGATGCATCAGTGGATTGAATTTACTGTCGTTCTTCGTGAACGTATCGAACCAATTGATCCAGGAAAACCACCCCTACAAACCAGATCAATGCAGCACAAAAGATCCAATATGAATACACCAAAATGACCCCAGATCAAAGACATTGTTAACAAAGATGATGGTTTTTTACTGTGAAAATGTCCTACGAAGATGGTTCAAAAGCGAAGAATGATGTGTGAAACTTCACTTCAAACGCTTCTCCTATGTCAACTTGGTAATGGTTATGATTACCGTCCTTGGCAACAGATGATACCTTCGATGGTTACATCACCAGTAATTAAGGGTTACACAGCAGATAAATTGGTTGTGCCAGCTGTGTCAGGTGTACAAACCGAGCCGCAAATATTGTCATTGTAACCTATGTCAAGGATGCAAAAAAAGCGATCATCAAGTATGTCAATGAAAAGGCAATGTAGAGTTGAGTCCGTGATGAAGTTGCTGGTAAATCCGGTGAAACAATTGACTACAGCAAAGCGGCTAAAATTTCAGCCTCCTGGTACAAACGTCAAGGTTATGAATTGGTAAGCGATGGCTTCACAAGTGCTTCAAGCAAGAACTTCGACTTCGATGCATCAGTGGATCAAGAATTCACCGTTGTTCTTCGTGAACGTATCGAACAATCGATCCAGACAAACCAACTCCAACCCCAGACAAACCAGTTGATCCAAACGATCCAGATACACCAAAATGGCCAGATCCAGTCAAAGACGTTGTTGTTAACAAAGATGATGTCACTCGTACTGTGAAATATGTCTACGAAGATGGCTCAAAAGCGAAGAATGATGTTACTGAAACACTTCACTTCAAACGCTTTCGCTTATGTCAACTTGGTAACAGGTCACATTGATTACCGTCCTTGGACAACAACAGATGACACCTTGATGCTGTTACATCACCAGTGTGATTAAATGGGTTATACAGCAGATAAATTGGTTGTGCCAGCTGTGTCAGGTGTACAAGCCGGGCCGCAGATACTGTAGAAGTTGTAACCTATGTCAAAGATGCACAAAAGCGATCATCAAAGTATGTCAATGAAAAAGGTAATGTTGAGTTGAGTCGTGATGCAGTTGCTGGTAAATCCGGTGAAGCAATTGACACAGCACAGCGACTAAAAGATTTCATCATACAAACGTCAAGGTTATGAATTAGTGAATGATGGTTTCACAAATTCTGTCAATAAAAACTTTGACTTTGATGCATCAGTGGATCAAGAATTTTGTCGTAACGCTTCGTGAACGTATCGAACAATCGATCCAGATAAACCAACCCCAACCCCAGACAAACCAGTTGATCCAAACGATCCAGATACACCAAAATGGCCAGATCCAGTCAAGGATATTGTCAATAAAGAAACTGTAACTCGGACAATCCATTATGTTTATGAAGATGGTTCAAAAGCGAAGGACGATGTTACTGAAACACTTTACTTTAAACGTTTCGCTTATGTTAACTTGGTAACCGGTCATGTAGATTATCGCCAATGGACTTCAAATGATCGAACATTTGACTCTGTGCCTTACACCAACTATCAAAGGATATACGGCTGATAAAAATATGATCCCTGCCGTAACAGGGGTTGAACCTACAGCGCCTGATATTGAAGAAACTGTAACCTATGTCTAAAGATGCACAAAAGCGATCATCAAGTATGTCAATGAAAAAGGCAATGTTGAGTTGAGTCGTGATGAGGTTCTTGGTAAATCAGGTGATGCTATCAACTATAGTACAGCAACTAAGATTTCATCATACAAACGTCAAGGTTACGAATTGGTAAGTGATGGCTTCACAAGTGCTTCAAACAAGAACTTTGACTTTGATACAGCATTTGACCAAGAATTCACCGTTGTTCTTCGTGAACGTATCGAACCAATCGATCCAGACAAACCAACCCCAACTCCAGACAAACCAGTTGATCCAAACGATCCAGATACACCAAAATGGCCAGATCCAGTCAAAGACATTGTTAATAAAGATGATGTCACTCGTACTGTGAAATATGTTTATGAAGATGGCTCAAAAGCGAAGGACGATGTGTCAGAAACACTTCACTTAAACGCTTTCGCTTATGTCAACTTGGTAACAGGTCACATTGATTACCGTCCTTGGACAACAACAGATGACACCTTTGATGCCGTTACATCACCCAAGTGATTAAAAGGTTACACGGCTGATAAAAATTGGTTGTGCCAGCTGTAACAGGTGTACAAGCCTTACAGCGCCTGACACTGTAGAAAGTTGTAACCTATGTCAAAAGATGCACAAAAAGCGATCATCAAGTATGTCAATGAAAAAGGTAATGTTGAGTTGAGCCGTGACGAAGTAGTCGGTAAATCCGGTGATGCTATCAACTATAGCACAAATGAAAAATTTCATCATATCGTCGTCGTGGTTTTGAATTGGTAAGCTTGATGGTTTCACAAGTGCTTCAACAAGAACTTTCGACTTTGATACATCAGTGGATCAAGAATTCACCGTGGTTCTTCGTGAACGTATCGAACCAATCGATCCAGACAAACCAACTCCAACCCCAGACAAACCAGTTGATCCAAACGATCCAGATACACCAAAATGGCCAGATCCAGTCAAAAGACATTGTTAACAAAGATGATGTCACTCGTACTGTGAAATATGTCTACGAAGATGGCTCAAAAGCGAAAAGAAGATGTGTCAGAAACACTTCGCTTCAAACGCTTCGCTTATGTCAACTTTTTGGTAACAGGTCACATTGATTACCGTCCTTGGACAACAACAGATGACACCTTTGATGCCGTTACATCACCAGTGATTAAAAGGTTACACCGCAGATAAATTGGTTGTGCCAGCTGTGTCAGGTGTACAAGCCGGAGCTGCAGATACTGTAGAAGTTGTAACCTATGTTCAAGGATGCACAAAAAGCGATCATCAAGTATGTCAATGAAAAAGGTAATGTTGAGTTGAGCCGTGATGCAGTTGCTGGTAAATCCGGTGAAGCAATTGACTACAGCACAGCACTAAGATTTTCATACAAACGTCAAGGTTATGAATTGGTAAGCGATGGCTTCACAAGTGCTTCAAGCAAGAACTTCGACTTCGATGCATCAGTTGATCAAGAATTCACCGTTGTTCTTCGTGAACGTATCGAACCAATCGATCCAGACAAACCAACTCCAACTCCAGACAAACCAGTTGATCCAAACGATCCAGATACACCAAAATGGCCAGATCCAGTCAAAGACATTGTTAACAAAGATGATGTCACTCGTACTGTGAAATATGTCTACGAAGATGGCTCAAAAGCGAAAAAGATGTGTCAGAAACACTTCACTTCAAAACGCTTCGCTTATGTCAACTTGGTAACAGGTCACATTGATTACCGTCCTTGGACAACAACAGATGACACCTTTCGATGCCGTTACATCACCAGTGATTAAAGGTTACACAGCAGATAAATTGGTTGTGCCAGCTGTGTCAGGTGTACAAGCCGGAGCTGCAGATACTGTAGAAGTTGTAACCTACGTTAAAGATGCACAAAAAAAGCGATCATCAAGTATGTCAATGAAAAAGGCAATGTAGAGGTGGCTCGCGATACTGTTAATGGTAAAATCAGGTGAAGCGATTGCTTACACCACTACTGATAAGATTAACGAACTCCATCGTAAAGGTTACGAATTGGTAAGTGATGGTTTCACAAGTGCTGCAAACAAGAACTTCGACTTTGATGCATCAGTGGATCAGAATTCACGGTAGTTGTACGTGAACGTGTGGTACCAGTAGGACCGGAGGATCCAAATCCAACTCCGGATACTCCATACGATCCAACAGATCCAAACACACCAAATTGGCCGAAGAACGTTGATAAGATCTTAAATCGTCGTGCCACTGCGACGTACTGTAAGTTACTTTACTAAAAGAAGAAGGCATTATTGTACCGAAACCGGTCCGTGAACGAGTGGTCTTCGAGCGGATTGTCCTTGTCAATTTGGTAACTGGAGAAATGACACCTCAGGCATGGAAGTTTGTTAGTGCGACTCAATTTCAGATAATGAGCCAAATACTCCACGAACTCGCTCACGTCGTTCCTTGGCAGACGCTCCTGTATCTCACACAGAAGTAGCAAGTTTGGCAAGAGCTACAGGCGAACTCGCTCACGTCGCTCCTTGGCAGATGCTTCTGTATGGCCAGAAGTAGCAAGTTTGGAAAGTTGTAGCACCGCGGACACGTTCACGTCGTGCCTTAGCAGATGCCCCAGAGGTGCCTTCAAGTGGTAACTATACATTTATTAAAGTTCCTACGCCTGTAACTCCAGGAGCCTACACAAAGGTGAAAGAGGTTGATGCAGTTCTGTATATACCGGAGGATGGTTATGGTTCTGCAGAAGTTAAAACGATTTATACTGACAATGTTCAATTATTCAAGCTTGGTAATATTCAGTTGGTAGATCAAAATGGAAATGTCTTGGCGGAAACAATCTATAAGAACAATGAAACAGATGCAACAAAGGCAGCTCCTACAGCACTTCCTGCAATTCCAGCTGGTTACAAGATCAAAGAAGGGCAAACAGTCTATGGGTACGATGCAACTGCAGGAACTGTAGATCCAAATAATCCAACAGATCCAGATGCGATTGGTCGCAACACCACCATTCTTTTGGAACTTCAAGCTGTCCCTCGTCAAGAAACCAAAGTAGTTAACGAAACTATTCACTATAAAGATGCTATTACGGGAGAAACTCTGGCTCCAGATCATACAGACCAAGTAACTTTCCGTCGTGTGGTGATGGTTAATCCAGCAACCAATGAAGTCCTTAGTGCTACTTCTTGGGTTGCAGATAATGGAGACACAACTTTTGATGCAGTGACATCTCCTGTTATTGAAGGTTATGAAGCAAGTCCACTGGTGGTGGATGCCATCACTGGTTTAACAGCTGAAAGCAAAGATTTTGTGACAACTGTCTTGTATAGAAAGAAAGCTGTCCCAACTCCTCAACCAGATCCAGTGAAACCAGATCCGGTTAAACCAGATCCAGTTAAACCAGAACCAGTGAAGCCAAATCCGGTTAAACCAGAACCAGTGAAGCCAGAACCAACAAAACCAGCAACACCTGATGCTCCAAAAAGCACCAGCTTTACCAGAAACAGGTGTGACTGATGCAAAGCACAGTAACTCTGTTAGGTGCTGCACTTGGTTTAGTAGGTTTAGTAGGTCTTGCAAAACGTAAAAAGAGATGAAAATGAATAATTGATTGCCCAACCAAATTTCGGTTGAAGGGTATTATGCAATTATTAAGGAGAGAGTGGGACAGAAATCGGTAATTCGTTAGAATTCTATTTCGTCGTCCCACCTCCGCACAGTTGAGTAGGGCTGTAAAAAGCTGATGAAATCGGCGTAGTAGAGCCCACTCAACCACTGCGTCTTGCTCGACAATCCAAAAAAATTGAGAGGCTAGGACTTTTGTCCCAGCCTCTCTTTTTAAATAACAAGCATAAAATCGCATGATAAGCAGGGTTCTGTCTCAGGAGCACACCCATTGTCTACAGGCAGAGAATACAGAGATGACCCCCAAAATTGGAATTAAACTTTTTCCGACTGTCTTGCGAATAATATAAGTGAGACTACAGTATTTTTTTTGCTTACAGATGTAGTATAATAGGATGCGAGATATTTTAAATTTTCTAGTGGAAAGAAAGGAAATGAAGATGACAAAAATTCGTGGATTTGAACTTGTATCAACCTATACCAATCAAGACTTGCTCGCCAAAGCGGGAGACAGCGCATGCGGCCGGCTATGACTTAAAAGTGGCAGAACGCACGGTGATTGCTCCTGGGAAATCGTCCTCGTCCCAACTGGGGTCAAGGCCTATATGCAAGCGGGCGAGGTGCTCTATCTCTATGATCGTTCCTCTAACCCTCGTAAAAAAGGTCTGGTCTTGATTAACTCTGTGGGTGTCATTGATGGAGACTACTATGGTAATCCATGTAAAATGAAGGCCATATCTTTGCTCAGATGAAAAATATCACGGACCAAGAAGTCGTCCTTGAAGTTGGGGAACGTAGTTCAGGCTGTCTTTGCTCCTTTCTTTGATTGCAGATGGAGATGAAGCAGATGGCGTGCGGACGGGTGGATTTGGGTCAACAGGGCACTAAGATGAAGATTATCTTTGTCCGTCATGGGGAGCCAGATTATAGTATGCTTGATAAACTTGAAAATCCCCAACTCTATAGTGGTTTTGGTCGTGATTTAGCACCATTGACAGAAAAAGGTCGCAGTCTGGCAAAAGAAGTTGCTAAAACTGCATGTTTTGGAAAGGCAGAGATTATTATTTCATCGTCTGTGACGAGGGCTTTAGAAACAGCACATTATATAGCAGTTGAAACAGGATTGGACTTATTTGTGGAGCCGTTTTTTCATGAGTGGCGTCCAGACTTAGATGGCACTAACTCTGATTTAACTAGTGTATTGGTAGCTCATGAATATTATCTAAAACATCAAGGAGGTTTATCTGAAGATTCTCCTTATCGCTATGAAACTGATATAGAGATGCGCCATCGTTTTTTAAGAGCTTTGGGAAAATATAAAAATTATAAAACTATTATCATTGTAACTCACGGAATGCTCATGCGCCAGTTTGTGCCAAATGAGAAGATTGATTTTTGTCAAGTGATTGAGTGTGAGATAGAGATTTAGAAAGAGGTTTATCATCGCTAAGAAAAAACGACATTTATTTGTCAAAATTGTGCCTATAATTCACCCAAATACCTAGGGCGCTGTCCTAACTGTGGTTCTTGGTCTTCCTTTGTCGAGGAAGTTGAAGTTGCAGAAGTTAAGAATGCCCGGGTGTCCTTTGACAGGTGAAAAGACCAAACCCATGAAACTGGCGGATGTGACCTCTATCAATGTTCACCGGACCAAGACGGAGATGGAGGAATTTAACCGCGTCCTTGGTGGAGGTGTGGTGCCGGGAAGTCTGGTCCTCATCGGGGGGAGATCCAGGGATTGGGAAATCGACCCTGCTCCTTCAAGTCTCGACTCAACTGTCTCAAGTGGGAACGGTCCTCTATGTCAGTGGGGGAGGAGTCGGCCCAGCAGATTAAACTCCGAGCAGAGCGCTTGGGGGATATCGACAGTGAGTTTTATCTTTATGCTGAGACCAATATGCAGAGCGTGCGAGCAGAAGTGGAGCGCATCCAGCCAGATTTCCTCATTATTGACTCAATCCAGACCATCATGTCTCCTGAAATTTCAGGGGTGCAGGGGTCGGTCTCTCAGGTGCGAGAGGTAACGGCTGAACTCATGCAGTTGGCCAAGACCAATAACATCGCCATCTTTATCGTCGGTCATGTGACCAAGGAAGGAACCTTTTTTTTTTGGCAGGTCCTCGGATGCTGGAGCATATGGTGGATACGGTGCTCTACTTTGAAGGCGAACGCCACCACACCTTCCGAATCCTGAGAGCCGTCAAAAAACCGCTTTGGCTCGACCAATGAGATTGGGATCTTCGAGATGCAATCAGGTGGCCTGGTCGAGGTCCTTAATCCTAGTCAGGTCTTTCTAGAAGAGCGTTTAGATGGCGCGACTGGATCCTCTATCGTAGTTACTATGGAGGGAACACGTCCGATTCTAGCCGAAGTGCAGGCCTTGGTGACGCCAACTATGTTTGGAAATGCCAAGCGGACGACGACAGGGCTTGATTTCAATCGGGCCAGTCTCATCATGGCGGTGTTAGAAAAACGCGCAGGCCTCTTGCTCCAAAATCAGGATGCCTATCTTAAGTCTGCAGGTGGCGTCAAATTGGATGAGCCAGCTATCGACCTAGCCGTGGCCGTAGCCATTGCCTCCAGCTACAAGGACAAGCCAACCAACCCGCAAGAGTGTTTCGTTGGAGAGTTGGGCTTGACTGGAGAAGTCCGCCGGGTCAACCGGATCGAGCAACGGATCAATGAAGTCGCTAAACTTGGTTTTACCAAGATTTATGTTCGAAAAAAAATTCTCTGACGGGGATTACCTCGCCAGCTGGGATTCAGGTAATTGGTGTGACGACCATTGGTGAAGTCTTGAAGAAGGTTTTTGGCTAGGCAGACTAGAATCAGCTGACAAGCTAACGGAAAGATGGTAAGATAGGGTATAAATAATTTGGAAATCAAAATACTTTGTTTTTCCAGAAAGGAAGTGGCCATGTCCTACTTTGAGAATTTTTTAAAAGCTAATCAAGCTTATGTTGAACTACACGGAGATCTTCATCTTCCTATCAAGCCGAAAACGCAAGTGGCGATTGTGACTTGCATGGATTCCCTGTCTTCACGTAGCGCCAGCACTTGGTCTTGCTCTCGGAGATGCCCATATTTTACGGAATGCTGGTGGGCGCGTGACGGAAGATATGATCCGGTCCCTGGTCCTCTCTCAGCAAGCAACAGATGGGAACCCGAGAAATCGTAGTCTTACACCAACAGATTGTGGCGCTCAAACCTTTGAAAACGAAGCCTTTTCGCCAGCATCTAAAGAAGGAACTCGGTGTTGAGGTTGGGGATCAAGATTTCCCTACCTTTTTCAAGATGTTGAAGAGAGTGTTCGTGAAGATATGTTGCTCCTCAAAAGGTCTCCACTGATTCCAAATGACGTAGTGATTTCAGGGGGCAGTTTATGATGTGGATACTGGATGGATTCAACAGGTACATTTGTAAAAAGTTTACAAGCTATTCCATTCCCCGTCAGGCCAGTGTTGCTTTCTAGATTGGAGAAATTGCACGATTGGGGAAAAAATATGATATTTATGCTTTAAGTTTTCAGAAAATACTAGCTAATTTGTGCAAAAGACGAAGGTTTTGGAATCTTTTGGTTTATTAGTTTGACAGCTTTTTTACCTTTTGATACTATGATTTATGTATGGTTTTGCCATGAAATGAATAAGGAGAATGATATAAGTGAAAGATATATTTAATAGACGACAGCGCTTTTCTTTGCGCAAGTATAGTGTGGGTGTCTGTTCAGTTTTGCTAGGGACTGCACTTTTTGTTGCGGGGGTGCTCCATCTGCATCTGCTGAGGAAGTAACAGCGACGCCTGAATCTTCTACAGAAACAGCAAAGAACAGAAACAGCAAAGAACAGAAACAGCATCATCGACAGAAGTAGCGACTGAAACAACGACTACCGAGAGCTCAAACTGAACTCCTGGCCGCTAGTAGCAACTTCGGAGCCAGTTACGACGGCTTCCAGTGAAAAGGCTGAGGCAACTAAAAACATCGAAAGCTTCTGAAGAAGAAAAGAAGACAGAAGAAGCGTCAAAAGAAGAAAAAGAAAAACTGAGGATAAAAAAATCTGAAGATAAGAAGTCTGAAGATAAGAAATCTGAGGATAAGAAGTCTTCAACAGAGGCGAAGACTGAAAAAGCGACTACCTCTGCAACTTCGGAAGCAAATACTGAAGCGACCTCTTCACTCTGAAGCGACTGGGGGCAGAAACAACTTCTCTTGCGGCCAATCCAGCCGTGCAACCCTTAAATGCATCAGCTTGAACAAACCAGTTGCGGATTCTGCGGCGACTTCCTCTGCGACAACCCTTTCATTGCTTCAACAGAAACAGCGACAGCAGAGTGCTTTGAAGCCAGCCGACGTCGTGGCCGTCGTGCGGCAACGGATCATAATACAGAGCCGGTGACTACAGCTTCAACCTTGAATCCGAATACAGAAGCCACTCCAGACATGACGAATCCCTAATGGGAGCGACTGTTCATTCGCAAACGATCCCGACTGGTATGGCTTTGTTTCGGGTGACAAGTATACATACTGGTATCATTGATTTGGGCCGTTTATTACGCGTTACAACAAAAAACTTCTACTACATCCGTGTATCAAAAGACTTTGACAAAATGTTAGCTCAGTGGTTGAGTTGGTCGATAAAACGACTAATACTGTTCTTGAAACACACTGTGACAGCAGGATCTGGTAAGACAAGTCTTCACTAAAACAACTGAAGGGTCTAAAACGGCCAACGCCTCTGGTGGAGATTTGACACTATATAACCTATGATGCTGGTAAAGGGAAAGGCGCAGTAAAACAGACCAGCCATTCTTACGATGGGACTGGATTGTGGATCAACGATTGAATCTTATCAACACGCTGAAGTAACCTCCAGCGGCCAAGCTAAAAAGAAATTATTTACAGATGTGACGGACTCACGTACCATTACAGATATCTTTAATGCAGTAGAACCAGCATCAAACGGTCATTACCATTACAAATACCAACCGAATCATCCCTGCAATGGTTGATAACTCAACTTTTTATAAAGTAGTAGATAGAGAATAGTGCGGGTACAAGCGAATCCCTAATAAGTCAAAGGCCGATAGAAAAAATCAGCTATCCAAAACTACAAAGAAACTGGGAACAGAAGAGAGCCTAGCAACTTATACAGTGACGGGGATGGGCAAGACTTTACTTCTTCGGGTGTCCGCCACTTCAAGGATTATCGCCTTTATCAACCCAGCCAGAACCAAACGGAACCTCAAAGGAGCACTCAGCCGTCGCTTTTAAGGGTTGGGGGATAAGTTCATGGATGCGGATGCATACGGCATTAAACTTGGATTAAAAGTTGTTAAAAGACAGCTCAGTCGTTATCGCGTTTATCTTTTTGGATCCAAAAGCAACAAAGCAAACGTTCAAACGGGACTCTTGATACTGATGGGTATATGCTGATTGCGGGAAACAGAACCGGATTTGCACCGGGTCAAAATAACACCAAACCGCATGACGCCATATTGTTATTGAATACTATTGCTTTTACTGGAAGCGATGGGTAGGCCATCCAAATGGAATCAGTTGATTTCCAAGTTAAGGATCACGGCCAGGCGGCTATACACCGTACAAGACTGTCTTTGTACCTTTCTTGGGAGACAGGTGGTCACTGGTCAGCCAACAGTCAGTTGGTCAATGGTGTAAAAGGGATCGGTACGAACGTCGACTTGATGAATACCTTGACGCCGTTTACTCCAGCAGTCTACTACTATGACAAGATTCCTCAATTGATGTAGAGTTGAAGGTTACAAAAGCCTTGACAGACCCTACAAACAAAACG
>VOFI01001791.1_pt1 | contig 29299 bp, 39 predicted proteins | sample 5384131 | NCBI WGS metagenome assembly VOFI01 (sample SAMN12384728, study PRJNA508395) | human gut metagenome | isolation source: healthy gut H | host: Homo sapiens
TTATTTTCATAATTTTTTCTATTTTTATGCCCGTATAATAATGATTGAGTATCGCCTGATAGTCCGAGCCGTTTTCCGCCATATACTTGGCTCCGTACTGGCTCATTCCCGCCCGTGTCCGAATCCCTTGGTCGTAAAGCTATGGAGCCGCCCTTATTTTCAACGGTAAAATTGGCGCTTCTAATCCCCAGGGCTTCCCTTATCTGCTTACCCGTAAAATTCATATTTCCCACCGTCATATCCGTTATATACCCGGCTTCGCTTCTCTCATTTATCTTTTATGCTGTCAAAAAGCCCTGCCTCATCGGCCTGAAAATCGGGATACAGATTCTTTATTTTGGCTATTATATCCCCCGCAGGATATTTCCCTGTGGTGGTCTCATAATTGGGCGCGTAGGTATCCCCCTATGCTGTCGGTGCTTCCAGATAGGGCAGGTCATAATTCCATATATTGCCCGCCGTCTCGGTTTCTCCCGCACTGGTGGAATGGAAAACCGCCAGTATTGGCTCCTTCATATACCATTACTTCATCCTTGGTGGAGTCCACCGCTTCGCATATCTTGGCATAGTATGTATCAAAATTGGCTCCCCAGTTTTCCTTCATTTCATCCACCGTCACATATGCCTGTCCTATGTCCGACGGACCCAGTTCAAAATTGCATTTTCCACAGCCCTGACCGCATAGGTCCTTGACGCCACAGCCTGGGCCTTCAACGCTTCTCGGGAAATGACGCAGGCATCTCCGCCGCAACAACGCCCCTTTATGTATTCTTCCATATCGGCCCCGCCCACGGTAAACCTTTTATCCGTTTCTTCAGCGCTTTCATCGGCGCTTTTTCGTACCCTATCCTCTTTGTTATTACCTTTGTCAGTCCAAACTTAGATGCCGCCAGCGGCACTATGAGTATGGCCACAGAGCCACATACAGCTGCGAAAGCACAAAATATTTCCTTATCTTCTTAAATGTTTTCATAGGCATTATCCTCCATTAAGGATTATATGCCCCATAGCCTTCTTAATTACCCAAGCCGTACCAACAAAAAAACGGAAGGCTTTTTAATCCTTCCGTTTAGCTTTAAAGTATAATCAGCATTATTACGGTGTATATTACCGCCGATAACGCTATGTTTTTTGCCATTCTTATATCTCTGTCTTGCCACATTGGACAGATTTTTGGGACAGGGATTTTTACCGCGAAAGTATTTCCCCTTAAGTCCTTCCTCATACTGAGCACTATCCTGTCCTCAAATCGCAGCATAAAATATGCCCTCTTTGTTATCCTAAAATAGTGCTTTACTCCGTTATTTATGCCGTACATATAGTATCCCTTGAATACCTTTCCCCCGATAAGACTGCTTGTGTAAAACTTGCAGTTTAAAAAGGGTAAGGCTGGTTTCATTGGAGAAAAATCTCTCAAATCTCAAAAGGCCTATATATGCCGGCGGCACGGTAATCAGAGCTATAACAATAAAGTTGATGAACTTCCTTAAGGCTCCCATCTCCTTTGACACCCATCAGGTCAGAACATATCCCGCCTTCTGTATCTGAATTACAACATAGCCCACAAGTATCAAAGTTATTAAATATATGACTATGGGAAGAATTACTCCCTTATCCTTAAAATTCTGATCCCATATAATTATTCCGTAAACAGCCCTGATGCTTAAGGCCGTTTCTCCTATGGCAATGAGCAGACATAAACCGTTTACCGAAAGCCCGGTTTTGCGCCAAGGGACATAACGAACATAATGCCTGCCCAAAAAATGGTCACAAGCCAGCTCTTTTCGCCCTGTGGCAAACATTGCCCACATGGCCGCAAATATTATTGCTGCGGAAAGATAACCGATAAATGTCATTTCTAACTACTCCTTCTTACAAGCCCCTGTAATATTCAGGCTTATAGACGTTTCTCTTTTCTGCCTGCTCTATCTGAGCCAGCAGTCTCTCATTGTCCTTATTGAATGTTCCTCCAAGGGAAATATAGTTTGACGCATGGTTGGAGCGGAATACCGTTCCTTCTGAGTCCACATTTTTAATAAACAGTTTAAGCTCCCTCAAAAACTTCGGGAGGTGTCAGATAGCTGAATTTTCCTTCCCCTAAGTTCCTCATACATGGGCGCTCCGCTCTAAAAGCAGAGTAAGGAATCCCACATAATCAGGCTTCATCTCGCTTATGAGCTTTGCCGAATTGATGGCATGGCTCTCAAGATATTTTCTGCCGCCAAGTCCCGAAATAAGTGTTACGGAAACCTTTATTCCCGCTTCCTTAAGTTTCTTTCCGGCCTCGGCTATTTCCGCATGGTGGCGCCTTTCTTTACATATTCAAGCACGTCGTCGTCTCCTGACTCTGCACCCACATATACCATTTCAAGGCCCGCTTCCCTAAGCTTCACCAAATCCTCATAGGCTTTTAAGCAGAATGTCCTTAGGTGCACCGTACATGGTTATTCTCTCGTTTTCGGGGAAAAGTCTGTTGGCCTCTCCCATTACATAAAGCAGGTCCTCGGTCTTACATATAAGCGCATCTCCGTCGGCAAGGAATATCCTTTTTATAAGATATCCGTTATAGTATTCCCTTGCCATTCTCAGGTCCTCAACCACATCTTCAAGGGGACGGATTCTGAATTTTTTTGCCTTATACATATTGCAGAAACGGCATGTGTTTCTGGCACATCCAATGGTCATCTGTATTATAAGACTGCCCGCTTCACTGGGCGGTCTGTATACTGCTCCTTCATATCTCATATCATCACATTCCTTTAGTTATTAGTCATCAAGTGTCACAAATATTCTGTTTACATATCCTCTGCTGCTGAAAGTAACTCTGACAGTCGCGTCGTCGTCCCTTGCATATTCAAATGCTCTTGATGCAGGGAAAAGCTCTTCGTCATTGAGGTATCCTCTTGTGGCAGGCTCTACCTTATATTCATGCTCTACTCCGGCTGCGTCCTCAAATACTATTCTGCTGCTTGAAAGCTCAATTACCTTTCCTTCACTGTCTGAACCTTCAGTTGCCGTTTTTTACCTTTTCCACAAGGCCCTCTTCATTGAGCTCAGCCTCTGCTATAACGGCGTTTTCCGTATCCTTTATACAGTTTCTGGAACTCTGAATATGTTACCTTCTTGCCGTTGTATCTGCATTCGATGTTTCTGTCCACATCAAGGGGCATTCTGTTATCGTCTTCATCAACAATTACTATTCTCTTATCATCGGCTGCCTTAAGTGTGTGCCCTTTACTTCCTTTGACTCCTGGGCCGTTACCTTTGTTACGTTATTATCCTTGTCAAACTCAAGAGTTACTAAAACGTCTCCGTCTTCAAGGGCGTTTTTGATTGTTTTATATGTGCATTCGTTTCCGTTGAGTCTGAATTCGGCATCGTCATCAAGCTCATACTCCACTTCTCTGCCAAATCCTGACTTCATCTCTACCTTTGATGAGCTTATGCTTATGAGCTCTCCGTTATTGTATGTGTCGTGGTATATCTCTACCTTTTCGGCCTTATTGAATCCGTCTACCTTTACTACGGCATAAAGTCCGTTATTGTTCTCATCGTCATCAAAAGATTCTCTGCCTTTGACTCGCTTATCTTTTGTTCCGTCAAGATATATCTCGCAGTCATTTGAAAGGGGTATTCTTACTGTCTTTGTATTGTCTCCAAGGGTTGTCTTTACATATCTGCATTGTCCTTAACGTTTGTAAGCTCTCCCTCAACATCACAGAATTCAGCCGTAAGAGCACTTACCTTGCCGTTGTCGTCAAGGGTAAGTTTTACGTATATCATACTTCTCTCAACAACATATTCATAAATGTCATTCTGTGTAACGGGGCTTCCGTTAAGGGTTATTCTGGGATTTGATGAAAATTGTATCTCTCCGGTCTCCGTCCTTTGTATCAAAAGTGACTACCTTTGAAGAAATATTATTGAGGTATCCCTCAAGGACTTTTTTCTTCCTTCTCATCTTCCCTTTTCCTCAGATGCCTTATCGTCATTTATTATGACAGATACGACTACTCCGCCCGATGTTGTAACGGTTACCTTATCTCCGACGCTTATGTCGCTGTATGTTTTTGTTGAACCGTCAAGGGTTATTACAGGTGTTGAAGCGTTTACAACAAAGTTTGTTACCGTACCGCTTTGTGGAATCGCTTAATGCTATTGTCTGCTCGGATGTGCCGTTATCCGTAAGAATAATTGTTCCTGTATATGTGGCAACGGCTCCCGCTTGTACCGTTGTCTGAGCTTCCCTTTTTTAAGCTCCTCTATCTTATCATAGGATTTTGAAACGATAACCGCCATCTCTGCTCTGTTGATGTAGTTTTTTAGGATTGAAGTTATTGTTATCGTCTCCAACCATTATATTAAGTCTTACAAGCAGGTCAATATAAGGCACGCTTGTGTCTGTTATCTCATCTTTATCATTGAATGTAAGTGTGGCTGAAGGGTTTACTTCCTCTATATGGCTGAGTGCCTTGCCGAATATAACTGCCACGTTTTCTCTTGTGGCATCTCTGTTTTCTCCGGGGCCCTTCATAAATATTTTTATATCGTTTTCCGAAACAATACCGCTTTCAAGTCCGTAAGCAACGGATGTATATGCCCATGTGGGAATGTTTGCACTCTGCATTACTCCTGTCCATTTGGCTGTTGTATCAACGGTAGTCTCAAGACTGTCTGTCTCCTTAAGCACACTATAGGCTATCTGCATGGCTTCGCAGTATGTTACCCTGTCCTTTGCCCTGAATACCTGGTTTCCGGCACTGTCCTTATCTCCGACCATTATCCCTACAGGTCAGCAGCCTTATTTATATACTACGTTCAGCTCCGCTTTCCAGGGTACGTCGTTTATATCGCTGAAAGATGCGGCAAGTGCGTTTGATGCCATTGATGCAGACATCACAGCTGCCATTAATAAAGCCGTATATTTTTTTTCATAAAATTTCCTCCTTGTCACTGGCAGTCTCCTCTGCGGCCTTCTTTTTATGTCCTTTAAGCCGCCTTTGATTCTGCCCTTTCCACTTGCTCCCCTAAACCGTTTATATTACTGTCTGCCGTAAATCCGCTTAAACCCTTACGACACCAAATTTATACTCCCCATTAACCTGATGTCTTTATATCCCTGATGTCTCCTTGCGTAAAACCCCCCGTTTATACGCCTTGATAAACTTACAGATTGTCTTTTTCTGTAAATTTTAATATAGCATAAATTATAAAAAGAAATCAAATTTACAGCGGTTTTTACCGCCTTTTTAACCATATTTTAAGTATTTTTTATATCATATAAGTTTGTATTATTCAACAAAATTTATTTCCATATAAAAACGGCGTACGGATATTCTCCGCCGCCGGTAAATTTTATTCTGCGCTGTCTTCTGCGTCGTATGTCTCAGCATAAAGCGCTGTTACATAGCCCTTCGTTATTGTATTTTATCTGGACTTTAGAAAGGTTCATCTTAACCGCTTTCTTTTGAAGTCGGTTATTCTTTCCTTATCGCCGTCAACGTAAAATCTTTGCCATATCGTCAAGCTTATACTGTATTCCTTACCGTTTTTCGTCTAAAACTATTATTCTTTCATTGTTTATATCGGAAATAACAGCTTCCTCAAGCTCTATTCTGTAAAAGATGTATCTCTTTTTATCTTTGCCTATGGGGGATATACATAGTATTCAAAGTTATAATCCACATCAGCTTCAGCATAGATGTTCAGGTAAAGTTCGTCATCGGTCTCTACCTTTCCTATGAGCTCCTTAAGTTTCCTCATAGTCTATTTCTTCATCGTCATAATAGATGTCGCTGTCGTCTTCGATTATATATGACCTGCTGAGACCGTTTACATAGGTTATAGTAACAGTTTTATTATTATAGTATTCTTTTTCTTATTACCATTCTTATAGTAGCCTTCCTTGATATTGGCTCCCGTTACCTTACCTTCCTCTCAGCCCTTGTGCAGTATATTTCTGTGGCTATGCCGCTGGAGTTCACATATACGTCAGCTTTACAGTTATTCATTTGATGTGAGTGAATATATGCCCCTTGGCTTATTTCACTCACCGTCAAGATAATAATGTCCCGTCCCAGCCCTTATCAAGTATTACGCTCTTTCCATCAAATGTATAGAGCATAAGTGATGTATCCGTTACGTTGTTGATATATCCTGAATATCGGGTGCGGGCTTCTCTTCATTAAGAGCCACACTTCATGGAGTTAAGCATATTGTTGGTCTTTGTTACGATAACCGCCATTTCTGCCCTGTTTTTGTCTTGTTTGGATTGAAATTTATTGTTCTCGTCTCCAACCATTATGTCAAGGCTTGAAAGAAGGTCCACATATTCGGCACATACGGCTGATATTCTTGTTTCATCGGCAAAGGTCTTTACGCCCGCTGATGCCTCTACACCCATATTCTTTAAAAAATCTTCCGAATATAGGCTGCGTCTTCCTTGTAAGTGACCTTGCAGTAAGGTCAAGATTTACAAATGAAAGATTGCTTCTTGTTATTATTCCTGTTTCAAGGGGCATAGGCTGTGCTCTCATAGGCCCATCTGGGTATGTTATTGTATTTCATTATCTCTGCCCATTTTATTTATGGTCTCAGCACTTGTCTTTTGAAAAGAGCATATACAAGCTGCACAGTCTCATTATAGGATATGTCATCATTGGCACGGAATACCCTTTCTCCGTCGCCTTGATGTCGCCTACCATAAGGCCGTTTTGCATATACACTGTTTATGTATGCCTGAGCGCTCCCCAGGGCACATCATTATATCCGCAAATGTCAGCCGCAGCAGCACTAACAGCAGAGCCCGCTGTCATAACCGCAGCAGAAACAGTACCGCTTTTCTGTTCATACCAAAACCCTCCATTTATAAAAAATCTGTATAGATTTACTATACCATAAAATGCATTAAAATGCGAAGTCTGCGAAACGAAAAATTTTCTAAAAATTTCTTAACATATTGACTTTCCGGGACACCGCACAAAATCAGTGGTAAAATCAAGATAAAGTACTGCTTTTATTTTGGCAGGAGAAAGTACCTTTTATCATAAGAAAGACAGGTGATGATTATGAGCTTATATTGCTTTTATTTTCTTTTCCAAGGGAACTGGACGAAAAAGTCTGCACGAAATAGTATCTATATCCCTACAGATATCATAGTTTATCAAAATTTCCATTCCTTAAAGAAGAACACCTCGATAATCTAGAGGATATGATGGATGATGAAATGTTTCCGGGCATATATCTGACACCGGAAACTAGTTCCAAGTTTAAAAGGCGGCTTTAAAAAAAATACTGCTACATATTGTCACACCATCTTTTACTATCAAATAAAACAGATATGGCAAAAAATTTATGAATGCCGAGATGATGCGACACAAATGCGGAAAGAATCTGGATATGCTATCACGTCTTGAACATCACCAGCTGTATGAAGTTATTGACCAAGAAAATATATCTTCAGGGGAGTTTGTCGAGATTTACAATGAAATACTTCATAAGGGAATTGTCAGGGGGCCTCACCAGCTTTTCACTGGACGACAAATGAGAAAAAAACAATCTGTGAATGGATATAAATAAAAAAATAGAAGCTTTATGCTTTGCTATTGGACCTATAGCCTCGAGATGTACAGTGTCTACGCTAAATACTATCTTGACTGTAAAGGTTTTTTATCATAAAGCTTATATTTCTTTTATTTTCTTTCCAAGGGAAAGATGAAAAAATCTGCGTAAAATATTACCTGAACACAACTACATCTATGACGAACTTCCAAAATTGCCATTTATTAAAGAAGAACATCTGGACAATCTTGTATAATGGGGAAACGAAACATTTTCAGGAATAGGTCTGATGCGAGAGACCAGATCCGAATTTAAAGGCAGTTTAAAAACAAATACTGTACTATCACATTATCTATACTTCAAAAAAAGATGATATAAAGAATCGAGCTGGAACAGTCGGAATCGCCGAATTCTATCAGATTGGACAATTGACCGCACAACTGAATGACAAGGCAGCTTTTGAAAAATTTGCACAGCGAGTAGAACAGATTCCCGATTCTGCGGAGATTTTCTACGACACCGGATATGTTCGCTATTTCGCACTGGATGGCAACCGGGAGGGGCATGGTACAAGTGCTGCTTTTAACGGCTGCACTGACACTTTTATTGTGCCCCACTACATCTATGGATTGTAAAACCAATCTAAAAGCAGATTTATCACGCCACGAAAATAGGGAGACTTGGATATCTTCGGCAGATGTTTCGTTTTGCGATTCTGAACGGCATACTATTTTCCGCTGTGCTGATATTGCCCTACTTGCTGCAAATTTTGAATCATTACGGAATGCAGGGCTGGAACACACCGCTTGCCGGAATCGAAGCATACAGTACTTGTCCTGCTCGCATTTCCGTTGGTGCAGCGGCAATTGGTGTCATGGGAATCCGCACAATTGGAGCAGCTCTTACCGGATGCAGCATCACATGGATTGCCTCTCATTGCAAGAGCCTTGTCACGGCGTATTGCATCAATGGTGTCCTTTTCGTTCTTCCGGCGGGATTGTGCCTGTTGGGGCTGGATATGTTTCGCTACGTTGGGCTAACGCCGATGTTGTATGGGATAATTTAGAGTTTTGAAATGGATTTCTTTCCATTGCGGAGCAACTTCGGCTGCTCCGCAATTTTATGTGTGTTCAATGGAACATATTTCTAAAAAAGTGAAAATTTCAAATCCACCTGACGAAAAAAAATCGAATCAGACCATGTACAAAGTTAAAAGGGTTTACTGACGCAGGTAACGCTGAGCGATGGTACCGCAAATGGCGAAAAAGAATATCACCAAGTATTTCTACAACAATGGCGGTATTCAAACCAAGATGGAAACCGGTCTGAACAGTGCAAATGATTCGGACTACATGACCACCAATTACGCATATGATGCGTGGGGACATCTGGTAAATACCACCGACAGCACGGGCTACAATTCTGGCACGACTACTTATGACTTGAACGGCAATGTATTAACTGTTACAGATGCAAACGGCAATGTAACAACCAATACTTACGATGCACTGAATCGTGTGTTGACTGCGAATACAGTTTGCAGTGATACCTCCAAAAATGTGTCGAAATCTTATGTTTACGACAATATGGGAAGGGTACAGAGTAAAACTGCCAATGGTGTACAGACAAGTTATCAGTACGATATCTTTGGACGTGTTTATCAGGAACTTAGCCCAAAATCTTTTAAGGGCTATTTCTACGAGGGTGTATCTCAGTATGCGAAGGAGCAGCTGGTTGGTATTAATCATCAGACAATTTATTCCTCCACGCAATATGAATACGATGCTGAAATGCGTGTTATTAAGGTAAAGGAAAGCGGCAATGAAACAGCTTCCTATACTTATGATGCAAATGGCAACAAAGCAAGTGAAACGCTGGCAAACGGTGTGGTTTCGACTTACACATACAATGGCTGCAATAAGATTACAAAGCTTGTGACGAAATCCGGCAATTCGACGATTTCTGAGTACGAATATTCGTACTATTTAGATGGTTCTGATGCTTGCAAAGTACGCAGTGAAAGTGGTATAATAGAGACAACATCCTACGAGTATGATGGGTTGAAACGGCTGACGGAAGAATCAGTTTCCAATGGCACAACAATGGACACCTATGCGTATGAGTATGATGACTACGGCAACCGTTCCAAGATGACGGCTACTGGTACGGAAGAATATGAGACTGTTTATGATTATACAGTAAACGGTAATTATACTGCATTGCTGCAAAAGGAAACCAAAACAGTCGAGGAAACTTCCGGTGCCACAACAGCCAATGGATTGGCAACCAGTCCCACAGAGCTGATTACAAATTCTATCGCAGACACCGGTACAAAAGAAACGGTATATTCCTATGATGCCAACGGAAATCAAATCAGCAAGACTGTAGAGGGTAAGACAGAAAAAAACACCTATGATGGCTTGAATCAACTGATTGGCTTTTTACCGATGGGGAGACAACAGCGAGTTATATCTATGATGCAGACGGTCTGCGGCAAAAGTAAGACAGTAAACGGCAAAACGACCAACCACATCTGGGATGCAAACAAGCAGATTGTGGCAGACATGGACGATAGTGACTGGTACAGTGCCGAAGTCTATGTTCGTGGAACAAATCTGTTGGCGAAGTTCAGCAAGCAGAGCGGTAATGTCAAGACGGATTATCAGTATTATACGCAGAATGCACACGGTGATGTGGTTAATCTGACGGATGCTGATGGTGCAATTACCAAGTCCTACACCTATGATGCGTTTGGCGTGGAACAGAATATCGACGATGCAGATACGAATGCGTTCCGGTACTGTGGTGAATACTATGATGCTGAAACGGGTACGATTTATCTACGTGCACGGTATTATGATCCGAGTATGGGTAGGTTTATTTCACGAGATAGTTATGCTGGTAAAATCAAAGAGCCGCTGAGTTTAAATTTGTATACATACTGTGAAAATAATCCCATTTTGTATATGGACTCAAGTGGACATAATCCTGCAATTCCTTATTTTGGATATCTTCTCTTAGGCGCTATTTCTATATGTGCATTAACAATTAGTGCTCAGGTTGTAAGCAATCCTCAGACACGTCAATCGCTGACTGATGCATCAAATTCAATTAAATCAAATTTGTTTAATAGCTTAAATACTATAAAATCAGCAACGCAAATTCCTGAAATGGATGGGAAAACATCAAACACTAAGTCAAAATTTTCTACAGCTTATGATTCAACAGCCAACCCCTATCTTTCCAAGTGGTCTGATTCTTTTGAAAAGGCAAAGGAAAATGTTAAAGAAAAAGATATCACAATAACATCAAATAAGAAAAAGTATGACCCTGTTATTTTTTTCCAGAAAATCCTGATGATTTTAATCCGGTTGGAATGCAAAAAATATCCGTATCCAACACCGAATGGGATGATTTATAAATGGGGATATTGTAAACAAACAGCAATATTTGAATGGGATGAGGACTATAAAAATGGATCGCATTATCATTGCATGATGCCAGAATGGAATAACAAACATGATGAAAGTGAAGAATCACATTTTAAGGCAGGCATGGTGATGCCAGAACCATGGGCATCAATGTACAGAGGATATTAATTTTTTTTATAATAATTTTCATGAGCTGACAAAAGGAGGTTATGTTGATTTGATAGTTGATTATAGAAATTCGTATTTAATAAACCACATTAGTTTACATGATTTTGAATTTAAAGGGATAAAGCACGATTACGAAAAAAAATATATAGAGTTAGAAATAAAAAAAAAAGAGTGCGGAGACAGTCCCATCTTCTTTTTAAGTTTTCAGGACGTGTTGTATTATGAAATGACTTGCTGCAAGTTTTGGGGAAGTGGTCATCATATAATTTGTTGTAATTTAATGGATACGACAAATATTTATGATAAACTTTTAAGACTTGAACAAGTTGAATATGCAAAATCAAACAGCATCGACAGGAGTCCAATGAATTTATTGGAATTTATAGGAGTGGAAATTTGGCTCAATTCTGGAGATAAATTAAAAGTGATTTGTAAAATCTTTGAATTTGATGATTTCTTGATTTGAAAAGTGTTTGAGTTTTAACTTTTGAGCCATGATTAACTATTTACATTAAGTAAACGGCAAAACGACCAACCACATTTGGGATGCAAACAAGCAAATTGTGGCAGACATGGACGAAAGTGACTGGTACAATGCCGAGGTCTATGTTCGTGGAACAAATCTGCTGGCGAAGTTCAGCAAGCAGAGCGGTAATGTCAAGACGGATTATCAGTATTATACGCAGAATGCCCACGGTGATGTGGTTAATCTGACGGATGCTGATGGTGCGATAACGAAATCGTATACGTATGATGCGTTTGGCGTGGAACAGAATATCGACGATGCAGATACGAATGCGTTCCGGTATTGTGGAGAATACTACGACTCTGAAACGGGTACGGTTTATCTGAGAGAGCGAGATACTACAATCCGAGTATTGGTAGGTTTATTTCACGAGATAGTTATGCTGGCAATAATGGCAGCCCGTTAAGTCTGAATCTCTACACTTATTGTCAAAACAATCCAATTGCTGCAATTGATCCTTCTGGACATATGTCAATTAAGGAGTTTTGGCAGGGTTCCAAGCAATGCTGGAGAGATGGCATTAACGAAATGAAGAGCATGGGCGGCGGTGCTCGTTTCTTTGCCAATTACAGCGAAGGCATCATGGATACTTTAGGCGGGCAAATTAATACTGTCCTGCATCCGCTGAAAACAGCAAAACCGCAGCATCTGATTATGTTTCTGCGTGTAAGTCTGACATCCGAAATATTGATGTTATGAATTACGCCAGAACAAAGATGCTCACCTCGGTTGTTGATGGGCTATCTAATTTTGGAAAGGCTTGTTATAACAAGAATTGGGATAGTGTTGCACATCAGCTTGGTGGCGGAACAGTTATATTGGGAGAAACCTGTGCTGCATATCTAGGTGCTGAAGCAGTAGCCTCAAAAGCTACATTTTCTGTATCAAACGGTAGCATGAGCGGTACTTCTCATATGCAATTAGTTCGTACTATTCAAAAGGGTGAATCGGTTGACAGTTTAATATCCGAAGTCAAAGCTTTAACCTTTGAAACGGGAAATGAACACGCAGTTGTAAAATTGGCAAATGGTCAGAGGGCTATCGTATCAGGTGGTACAAATGGTGTTTCATTTGGTGCTGGAGAGGTAACAAGAATATATGGTCATTCGCATCCATATCAATTTGGTGCAACAGGTCCATCGTCTCAAGATATCAATGCGCTGGGCGTATTAGGACAGAAAAGTTCTTATTTGTTAGAACACGGAACTATTTCAAAATTTTTTAGAGAGTAGTTGGTGATATGGCTATTTTTCTTTCAGGAATAAAATGCGAAATATGTAAAAAAACATTTTGCAAAAAAGATGAAAAAATAATGTTCCCTTCCTTTGTTTTAAATGAGAAGGATCCAATTTATTTCTTTAATGATTCAACTTTTCATAGAAAATGTTTTTTAATTATCGAATGTCGGGTCAAGCAATGTTAATGTATGACGAATTAAAACGAAGAACAAAAAAACAAAAGAATGTTGTATTTGTAAGAAAGAAATAACTGATCCTGAAAACTATATTTTCTTTGGCTGCTTTAGTAGTAATTATGATCAAGAGATTAGTAAATACAACTTCACAATGTATCACAAAAACATGCTTTCTGGATAGTGAGACTAAAAAGAATATTGATCTCCTGATATCCAAAATGGAAAAACAAAGGAAATGGAAGGGCCGATTACCTTATTAAAGTAGTTAAAGGAAATTCAATGTTGTCATAGTAAATTTGTGAGTATCTAATGCAACTAATTTGATTGTCAATTCTATCGCATACACCGGCACAAAAGAAACGGTATGTCTGAATCAGCTGATTGGCTTTACCGATGGCAAAAACGACTGCAAGCTATACCTATGATGTGGATGGCTTTGCGGCTGAGCAAAACTGTCGATGGTAAAACGACAAAGCACGTCTGGGACGGCAATCGACAGCTTGTCGCGGATGTGTTGGACAGCGAGCTTTACAGTGCGAATTGCTACTTGCGAGGCACAAATCTGGTTGCAACATATAGCTATCAGAACGGCGAAAAGTCCGGGTATACCTACTATACGCAGAATGCACATGGTGATGTGGTGAATCTGACCGATTCTACAGGTGAAATTACCAAGTCCTATACCTATGATGCGTTCGGTGTGGAGAAGAATATCGATGACTCTGATACGAATGCGTTCTGGTATTGTGGAGAATACTACGATTCGGAAACGGGTACGATTTATCTGAGAGCTAGGTATTATGATCCTACAACTGGTAGATTTATTTCGAGAGATAGCTATGCAGGAAAAAATGAAGATCCGCTGAGCTTGAATCGGTATACGTATTGCCATAATAATCCAATATTTTATGCCGATCCCAAAGGGCATTCTGCTTGGACAAAAATTTCAAGAGGCGGCATTTGCGGTTGAGCATCCGTTTATAGCATCAAAAATTGGAACGGCAAAACCGGATGATGCAAACAGCAATACTATATCTTCAAGAGCAGCTCGCTTTTGCAATCAATTCTAAAGTATCATATAATTACAAAAAGGTCAAGAAAATGAAGGCGGTCAAAGGAACGCTCTTAGACATGCAATCTGGTCTACAACAATAACTAGATATTACGGTAAAGAAATAATGAAGCAAGTTGGTTATTCTCACGAAAACCTTTCTGAAATGCTGAAAATAACATCCGATCCTACGAAATGGTATTTTTCAGATATGCACACTGCCGACACTTTGTGACATTATGAATAATGAAACAGGTATGAAAATTGCAGCTTCGGGGGATATATGAGAAGCATACTAGAGTACTATCATACTACTAATGGTTTGTACGTTGCTGTTGAATATGCTGATACTAAGAGGCAACATTAATACTGTTGCAGATATCGTAAGACAAAGAAAAAAGAGGCTAACTCGCCATGAAGAAATTAAAGTGTGTTTTTATCATTATATTTCTAATCATAGCATTTACAACCGTTGTATCTATTTCAAAATGCCAAGAAAACGAACTTGGTTCGGTAGCTCAAGGTATAATAGATGAGATCGAAACTTCGGGAAACGATGAATGTATGGTCGAATTGAAGACTGTTACCAATTTTGAATGGGATAGAGCAATTATTGCTTCAGCTGATTTTTTTCGCAATGGGATATTCTTCTGAAACACTGGAAGATATTTGGAAAATTGAGTATGATCCTCAGTCAGATTTTTAGATCAAGGATTTTATTTGTAAAAGATAATAAAGTAGTATATGAAGAATCATATGCGGCATCTATTGAGGAGTCTGCGAAATTTAATATTTCGGTATCACCATCTCTGGATTATTATTGTATATTGCCATATGATGATTCTTTTGTATTTGTTACAAAGAAAAGCACAAATCAAGTACTTGTTACAGTTTAATAATCTACCCAGAAGATAAAATGAATTAGTAGCAGGTGACAGAAAATTTGTTACGGAAGATGTAACGAATATCCCCAAGCAAACAGCTAATCCCATCTACTTCTGAAATAATAGCGACTTTGGTAATCTGTGAGAGGCTTAAAAAAGAACTAAGATGAAATAGCCACTATTTTATCAATAGATTCTAGCACTTCCCCTAAATTGCGGAGCAGCTTCGGTTGCTCCGTATTTTTATATCAGGCAAAAGATAATCCGGTGATTTGCACAAATTCGCCCTTGCATTTCACGTGGAAGTATGGTATACTAAAAGTGATAGAAAGGACGTGATTCCAATGGCAACTGAACAGGAAAAGAACCGGCGAGTGGCGGAGCAATTGCGGCTAATTGATGATGACTTCTTACGGCTCTATTTCAACGATAATCCGGAAGGCGTGGAGTATATCTTGAACATTTTGCTGGAGCGGCAAGACTTGAAGGTGCTGCACAGTGAAACACAATGTGAATATCGCAGCTTGTCTGGACGCTCCATTTCACTGGATATTTATGCGGAAGATACCAATGGAAAAAGATACAACATAGAAATTCAAAGAGCGGATTCCGGAGCAACACCAAAGCGTGCTAGATTCCACAGCAGTATGTTGGATACCAAACTGCTCCAAAAGAAAGAACCGTTCCGCAATTTGGCGGAAACTTTTTGTGATTATGCTGACGGAACATGACATTATGAAGCACGGCTTGCCACTATATCATTATGATAGAATTTGTCGTGAAACCGGTGCGTATTTGGAAGACGATTCGCATATCATATACGTAAACGGAGCTTATCAGAATCGAACGACAGCATTGGCAGACTGATGCACGACTTCCAGTGTGTGAATGCGAAGGATATGTACGCTGAAGAATTATCAGAACGTTTTCGATATTTCAAGGAAACCGAAGGAGGTATGGGCGAAATGTGTAAAGTTGTAGAAGAACGGGCGAAGGAATATGCAGCAGATGCATTGCAAAAAAGAGAAGGTTGCGGATATCAGACGGATGTTAGACAAGCAGAAATACTCGCATGAGGAAATTGCAGAAAACTTGAATGTATCACTAGAACTCGTGGATGAGGTTGCAAGTGGCAAGGTTGCTTGAAATACTGCTTTAGAAATTAAAGTATAGGATGCTAATTCAAGCATCAGCCAAACAGTTAAACTTAATTTTTGAAACCGATTTTCAAATAGCAAACGATAACCCAAAATCGAGTGCCTCGCAAACGATAGCTCAATCCATGTACAAACAATGTCTGAAAACAGCCTCTAAAAACCAAACGATACCTTTGCTTATCGTTTGCGATTTGGCTCTCAATTTTCGCTTTTTTCTAGGCGATAGCAATCTCCTTGATTTTCAGCCGAAAAACAAAAACCTCGCAGAATTGCGGGATTTTTGGGATTATTTTGTATCAAAATGAGAGCCCTTAGGCAGTTGCGACGACCGGATTTAAACCATAAAAGCTTGAAAACTTATATTTGAGTTTTCAAGCTTTTTTTTCACACTGCTTGCAATTTCAGTTTTTTGTGGTATAATTTCAATAACAAGTAAATCACGATGCGAAAGGGTGATGACTATGGAGAGAATTTTTAATATTACGGGTTCCTGCAATCCGCAGCAGCATTATATGGTCAATCTGGATTCTAGACTTGCGGAGATCAAAAAAATGATCGACCGTGGGGATTATTTTACAATCAATCGAGGAAGATAGTATGGGAAGACGACGATAATTCGTGCGTTAGCTTCCTATTTAAGCGAGGATTATTTTGTCATCAGCATGGATTTTCAGTTTGTTAGTCATTCTGATTTTGTCAGCGAAAGTGCGTTTGTTCGGGGATTCGCACGAGAATTATGGTGTCAAAGAGAAATGCGTGAAATGATAATTCCTGAGATTCAATCACAAATCAAATCATTGAAACAAATTGGCGTAGAATATACATTCACACTCGACTTCTTCCCAAGAACGGGAAAATCGCTGATTTGTTCCCAAAGACGTATCTCCGTGGAAACAAGTCAGCGTATGTTATCAATTCAAGGGTATCGAGGCACGTTGAGTGCGTAGTTCTGCTGTCACGGCAGAAAGCCTAAAACAACGCATTTACGCAGATAATTGGCACTTGACCGCTTTGAATATATTCCCCTGTGCACTCATTTTTCTGTATGCGGAAACAGGTGAAAAAAGCCAAAAAGACGTACACGGCACATCTGACAACCAATCTGCACACTTTGATTTTTTGACAGCCAAATCACGCACTCGATTTAGGGTGAGTGAAACTGCTTTTTCCGATTTTTCAGTGTGTGGATTGAATGTCATAGCGAAAAACAGCGTAAAATCGCTGAAAATTGACTAATCAAAAATTGCGATTTGGATGATTGCAAAATAACGTTGAGTGTGGGGAAAGGTTGTCATAATTTCACTTTTCCAGAGAGGAGGTTTTCCTATAATGAATATTTTAAACGATGATTATGGATGCTATTACATAGGATTTTTTTATAGCGAGATTAAATATGACATTACATTCGAAGCAATTTTACCTCTTTTTAAAGAAGATACTGCGACCATACTACATGAATATGTTCATTATTTGCAGGATATTTCGACAATAAGAGGATTAGATTCTATAATTACATTTTATCAAAAAATGCAATTGGTGTTTGCTCAAGCGAAGGATCCTGCTTTTCAGTTTTTAATCCCGATTAGGTCATCGCAAATAAAGGATATGAATCAGATTGCTGCCTTTAATGATGAGTTACTATCATTAGAAAAAGGCAGTAATCAGATTGAGAAGCCCCCGCATTCATCATATAAATAAAATTATTTTTTTGAAACTGATAATATGGAAATGCTTAAGCTTGAATATCCTGAAGCTTATAACCAAAGTTATGATGGATTTCCAACTATTGAAATTTATTATGATAATTTATCAACGCCGTACTCATTTGGTGCTGATTGTATTGCAGAGAGTATGGCATATCTTTTTGTGAACGCATATTATGTAACAGCGTAAAAAAGAGTGAATGAATTACCATATAATGCGTGTGACTTAGTTTGCGAATACTTTTTCCCTGATCTCCACATTTCTCCAGTAATAATGATCGCTATCTGCGAGCTTGCACTTATGCATGAGAACAGTGGTGTTATGTTTTATAATATACTTAAGCTGATGAACGATAATCGAAAGAGCTTTAAAAGGTTGAAGAATTTGAACAATACTTCATTGCAAATGTGTACCATCTATTTGCAGGCATTGATGAAAAAAAATAAGCAAAGTTGAAGAAAGTCTTGATTTTCTATATCCAACAGATATTCCTCTAACTGAAAGTGAAATATCACATATTAATGGAGAAATGAAAAAGCGTATAAAAACTGGACTTGAATATCGAAAAAGCAAAGGATTATTCATTTCAAAGGCAATTGAGTACAAAAACACAACAGCTATAGAAAAACTGTTTACTCTGCTCGGAGTCCCATTGTTGATAGACAAGAATGATGAACTGTTTGCAGATGTTGCTTTATTGCCTCTATTAGCACCAATAGCTATATTTAACTCCCTATTTTCAGAATCGGAACGCGAACGGTGTTGTTTCTTATATAATTTTGCAAAAAACAAAGTGTACCAATTTATAATGAAATGTATTGTAGTACTACTCCGTGGAAACAAGTGAATGGCGAAAATTTATGCCCCTATGCTATTTATATTTACAGATATGGACTTAATCCTGATTTGTTCAAATTTCATTAACAGCAAAAGGCAACGTGACTCCAGACTTCACGTTGCCTTTAATTATCCTATTCATTTTCAATTACTATCCTTGCGCCCGACTTGAATTGGAATTCCAGATAAGTCTCGCCTACACGAACTCCCTCCAGCAGCTTCTTCGCCAGAGCCTCATCAAACTCCGTGATGGCTCTCGGCTGAGAATCGATGAAATTAGCCAGTTCCCGGATTCGCTTCTTTCGCTCGTTCTTGGCAGCTTCATCCATGTTTGTCTGCTCCTGCAATTCCCGCAGCCGGAGTATCTCCTCGGAAAGGTCATCGTAGTTCGTGCCGCTTTCCGTCAGGTCGATCAGCTCCTGCTGCAATTGCCGCATCCTATCCGCGAGGGCTTCCACTGACTGCGGATTGGCAAGGCTGATCGCTGTTTTCAGATTGCTTTTCAGCTTTTTCAGGTATTCGTCACTGTTGCCGAGCATCTCATTGATTGCCTCAACAAACGCCTCCTGCAAGGTATCCTCGCTGACCGTCCGTGCCATGCAGCGTGTCCTGTCCTCCAGTCTGGTCTTGCACCGCCAGACGATTGTTTTCTTGCCCCGGTTGTTCCAGTGCAGCCTGCGGAAATGCTCACCGCAGCACTCGCAGGTCACCATGTGCGAGAAGGCGTGGTTTGCACTGAATCCCTGCCTCCGTTCATATCACGCTCGGACGACCGCCGTGCCATTTCCTCCTGCACGCTCATGAATAAATCCTTCAGGATGATCGCTTCATGGTCGTCCTCAATATAGTACTGGTCGTAATACGCTTAGGGAACTCGCCATTTCCCAATTAAAAGATGCCGATACCCCAGAAAAACACCGAAACTGCGTTATCCCTTTTGGAGAAAGGCAGCTTTTTACTTGTGTTTTGACATTTGCCGACTTCAATATGTTCAATAAAGTCAGCCAATACCTGCGGAGTGAGTTCTGTAACGGCATCATACTTTTCGATTGCCTGCATAAACAGTTTGACCTTGTTGACAGACTCATTTTTCTCATGAAGTTTTCCTATGAGTTCTGCAACTAATGCGTTAAGCTGTTCTTTTTTCTTCATCGTAAGTCCTTTTCAAACTTGCAAACAGCGAGCCGTCTATTTCACCTCTGACCTTTGCCTCAAACAAACCTTGAATGTACTTATCGATTTCCGTAATGCGAAGCTGAGATTTTCAAGCTCCGCTAAAACAACCGCTTTGCAGTCATCAGACCTCTTCTCAACACGTTTCTGAATGGCCTTGTAGAATTCATCGGGATTGGCATTTGCCTTATAGATCACTCTCTGAATTGCCTGTAAGACCTCGGTTTCAAGATATTTCTCAGGAACACCATGGAAGTAACACCCTTTGCTTTTCCTGTAAGTTGTACACTCATAGCAATAAAGAGCATTTTCACTTTTTGTCCCACATCTTCTGCCGTGCATTCTTGCGTGACAGTCCATACAATACAGATAATCACCAAAAGATACTTATGTGGTCTTGACGGATGACGTATTGTCTTTTCACGTCTGTCCTGTGCCATCTGAAACAGTTCACGACTGATAATTGCAGGGTGCGTGTCAGGAAAAATCTTGATCTTGTCACTTTCGTTGTAGATCACAGTCTTATTCTTGTAAGAAGCAATCTGTGTGCGAAAATTGACCGTATCACCGACGTATTCCTGACGCTTAAGAATGGCAGCAATCGTTCCGCTGTTCCACAAATAAATATCCTCAGCAGTAACCGCAATCCCTTTTCGTATTTTCTTGTGATATTCCACTCCAATACGTTTTTCAGCCTGCAACTGTAATGCAATCTGCTTTGTTCCCATTGCATGATGTACATACAGTTCAAATATTTCTCGGACAACTTCTGCAGCTTCCTCATCCACCTGCCAATCCTGTTTGTTCTCATGAGTGTTGTAATACCCATAAGGCAGTTTTGATGTGATATGCTGACCGCTGTTGCCTTTTTTGGCGTACCATGGAACGGATCTTCTTTGAAATATCTCTGCTGTACCATTCATTCATCAGATTATTGATCGGCAGTAAATCATTCATTCCTTTGGCAGAATCCACATTATCGCTGATTGCAATAAAGCGAACATCGTACTTTGGAAAGTCAATTTCCACATACTGACCTACCATAAGATAATTTCTGCCCAGTCGGCTCATATCTTTGACGATGACTGTTCCAACCAGTCCGTTTTTGATGTCATTCATCATACGCTGAAAATTTGGACGGTTAAAAGTTTGTGCCTGTGTAACCATCATCTGCGTAGTAAGAAAGATTGGTAAAGCCATTGGATTCAGCATAGTTTTTCAGCAATGCTTTCTGGTGTTCAATGCTTCCGCTTTCCGTGTCAATTCCATCATCGAAAGAAAATCTGACATATAAAGCAGTGATTTTCCCTGTCTGCATACTTGTTTCCTCCTATACCGACAGGCTTAAATTTGCTATTTCTATTTTAGCGCAGATCAGAAATAAACGCAACCAGAAAAGAGAAATTGTTGCCGGATCGTCGCAGTCTGTAACCGGATTGCAGCAATCAAAATAGTTATGCGTTCTTCATATTCAGTTTTCAAGATTCTCAAGTTTTTCAAAGCATATATGACGCAGAATTTCCAAAGCCTTATGCAGTTTTTTAGACATTGCCTGCCTTGATATTCCGCAGTTCACAGCATATGCTTTTATTGTTTTGTAGTTTCCATAATAGAAACCGATTATGACTTCAAATTTATCCTGATACAGATTTTTGAGCATCAGAAGTGCCTGCTGTAAAGCAAGCAGCTGAATATCTTCCTGATCGGGTGGAACGTACATATTATCATGATAAGTGATACTCATTTGTCTTTCACGCCGGTCTAAATATTCCTGATGACGGATCATCTTTCTGGTCTGCTCGTCTACTGCATACAGCGTATTGAAGTCAGTATATGGTCTGCCTATGTCATCATCTCCAAATCAACAGACAGGCTTTTGAATTTGCTGTAATCATCATAGCACAAAAGCAATGAAAAAGCAAATCTGCACTTTTTCAAGTTCCCAAATAATCGGAAATTTTTTGCTTTGGGAATTGTGCTGCATATAAAAACTGCACCTGAACATTTCTGTCCAAGTGCAGTCAGATCATATTTCTTTTCTTGTCTTGTGATAGAAATCATTGAAACTCATACCTAAAAACCGTTTTGCAAACCAATAAACATTGGAAGGCTCAGGATAGCCAAGCAATGGATAGATTTCTTTCATGGAAAGCCCCTTTTTAATGGCATTAATCAGAATCTCTTTGCGTACTTCAACAATTACAGTCTGAAAGTTCGTTTCTTCTTCTACAAGAGCACTTTTCAGACTTGTACGTTTTGTTGCCAAAGCTTCTATTACATTTGCCGTATCACATCGCCTTTCAAGCAGTAATTGAGGGGCGATTTCTTTTATACGCTGTGAGTATGGCTTAAACCGCACATCCACCAACTCAGAAAGATTGCCGAGTTCGTAAATATAGATGTCAACAATGCGTTTTCCGTAATTCTTTTCTTTCTGCCCCATTGGCTCATCGATAACGATTTTTTCAATCAAGGCATCGCATATCTCCTGCGTGACAGCATTTAACTCCGATAATCTGTAGTTCTCTATTCTGTTCAGTATTTCTGTGACAGAGAAAAATCTTTTTGCTTATGATGGATTTTTTGTACAGTAACGTCTGAAAGAAATTGAAGCAGTTCTTCCATTTCACAGCTTAATGCTTTGGATTGAATCCTGAATTCTGAATCTAACAATTTGCCTTGAAATTTCTTTTCATATAGCTCTGTCAAAAAGTCTGCTGATGGCACTGACTCGATTTTCAGCATCTTTGATCTGCTTGTCAAGTTCGGTAAGCTGGTTTAATCAAGTTGCGTGATGAGCGTATCTCTGCCGTTTTTAACAGCCATATAAAGCTTTTTAAGGTGGTCAAGTGCAATTCTTCGCAGTTCGTTTTCCGTTATGTGATTGGAACAGCAAGTGCCATATTGCATATACGTTTTACAGATAAAATATACACCATTGACACTATGCCTTCGGTGCATCTTTGCTCCACATTTTGCACAAACACATTTATTTCGGAAAAAGGTATCATTTTTCATCTCGTTTGAAGGTGAAAATGAGTTCTTTGATATGGTTTTCAGCTTTTCCTGTGTCTTTTCAAAATCTTCTCTTCTGATTATGGCAGGATGCTGATTTCAAAAACAACCCAATTTTCTTTTGGAAGAAAGAGCCTTGATTTGGATTTATACGATGTTGTTTTCGTTTTGAAATTCACGGTATCTCCGCAGTATTCCTGAAATTCAAGCAGTCGTCTGACCGTTTGGAACAACCAGCCATAAGAAGTACCAACCTTTGTATATTTGTATTCCATGTACGCACTCGGTGTCGGCACTTTATTGGTTCTCAGGTGTTTTGCAATAGAATTGATCGACATATCCTGATGCAGGAACATATCAAAAATCATTCGTACAATCTTAGCCGACTCCTCATCGATTTCCCACCGGTTATGATCGCCGTCAACCAGTTTATACCCATAAAGCGGATGTGATTTCAGTTTGACTCCATTCATGCCAAGGGTATGTTTTGCATAAGTGACCTTTTGGAAATATCAGCGGCATACATTTCAGCAAAGATACTTTCAAAAACAAACAGGTCATTTTCTGTGTTATAGGAATCATAATTATCGGTTACGCCGATCACCCTGACATGATGCTGTGGCAGAACAAGTTCCACATACTGACCCACCAGAATATAGTTTCTTCCGAATCGGCTCATATCTTTTACAACAATGGTTTCGATAATACCGTTTTCTACATCTTCCATCATACGCTGAAAATCAGGTCGGTTAAAGTTTGTTCCTGTATATCCGTCGTCAACATAGTAACGCAGATTGGGATAACCGTTATTTTCCGCATATTCTTTCAGCAATGCCTTTTGATGCGTAATACTTGCGTTTCCGTTTCCTGACCGTCATCTCGTGAATACCGACAGTACAAAGCAGTGATTTTATCATACATAAACATAAGTCCTCCTGTACGCTTTCCTATTAAGAATAGCGCATAAGAGGACTTTTTTCAATAGATATTACGAGATTGTCGCCGAATCGTCGCACTTGTTATCAAAGTGCAGCAACTGAAATCAAGCCAATATCAACGAAATGGACAAGCACCTTTATTTTTGTTTCAATTTCCTGAATCGTTACCTTTTCAATAAGCTGCTCTAAAATGTATCTGTCATCTTTGGTGATTTCCATGTCGGCAAATATTCCTACCTTTGTTAAGAAACGAGTGACACTCTTTTTCTGGTCATCGAAGCTGTCGAGCAAAATCAGAAGTTTACCGTATTCCGTTCTGAGTGATTCTGATTCGGCATTCATGCTTACCGTAATATTTGTAAAGGTTTCCTGTGAAATTTCCTGTTGCAGTTTCTGCTCAAAAAAGAGCCTGTTCCGTTTTATTGATCGTATTCAGCCGGTCTGTGATTTCTTTAATACGTTCATTGACTTCACGGGTTCTCGTTTCATTTCTCCGACAAATCCACCTTACAAGAGTACGCCTGCATTCGTTCTTATCTATCTTATACATATCAAAAATTTGGCGTACTGCGTTAAGAACGGATTCGATCACTTCTGTTTCCTGTACATAATGAGAAGTGCAGCCTTTCTTTTTGCGATAACTGTCGCATATATACACATAGCAGTTTCCGCCTGCGTATTTGCGGAAGTTTAGATACATCTTTTCCCGCAATCTTCGCAGAATATCATATCGTCAAGCAGATGTCTTTCTCTGGTCTGAATCACACGTTTGGTTGATTTTCGACGTTTCTTTGCCTTTTCATATTCCTCACGAGAGATAATAGCTTCCTGTGTATCACGGATAATGGTAAAGCTTTCTTCATCACGATAACGCACCTGCTTATCTTTAAAACTCGTATGATACGTCTTAAAGTTCACAGTGTCGCCAACGTACTCCTGACGTTTCAGAATAGCAGTTACGCTGCTTCCTGTCCAGTGATAGGGATTCTTTTCTGTTCTCGAACCTTTTACCACACGTTTACGGTAATGGGACGGTGCAGGATATTTTGCTTTTTCCAGTGTACGGGCAATCTCTGACACCTGCATCCCTTCGTTGTAGTATTTGAAAACAAGTCTTACCACTTCTGCAGCAGGTTCATCAATGATCCAGTGGTGACGGTCATTGGGATCAAGCTTATATCCGTATGTAGGTGTTGAAGCAATGTGTCTGCCGCTGTTGCTTCTTGCCTGAAGCGAAAGCTTTTGCTTGTCCGAAATATCCTTTGCATAGTATTCGTTCATGATGTTTTTGAACTGCGTTACCAAGCTGTCAGGATCGCTGGATTCCGGTCCGTCATGTATGGAGATGAATTCTACACCGAAACGTGGAAAAATTACTCCAATGTATTGACCAACCTCGATTGTATTTCTGCCAAGACGGGACAGATCTTTTACGATAAAGCGTCCAACACGTCTGTGCTGAATGAAGCAAAGGCTTCCTGAAAGCCGGGTCTGTTGAAGTTCGTACCTGTATATCCGTCATCTGTGACAACCTTAATGTTATAGTACCCTTTGTCAGCTGCATACTGCTTGAGCAGTGCAACCTGATTTTCAATACTCTCACCGTCTTTGCCGTCCTCACTGGAACGGCGGGCGTAGAGTATATCCAATTTGTCTGTAAAATCCATGTTCAGAACTCCTTCCTGAATCATGAATACCGGTATTCGCAATCATATTTGAACGTTCAATGTGATATCCAATCTTTTCATAAATTTATGCTGCGGATATTGTAGCATATTTGCATTCAGAAAAACCTGTAGTTGAATGTGAAAAACGAACGAAAAGTGTAAATATTCAATAAACAATTGAATTTACAGCAGAAAACCGGTTGCGTTTCTCTCAAAAAATTGCGTGATATATGAGAGGAAAAGCGATGCAGAAAAGAGAATGGGCTGACACAGCTGATCTGGAGTAGCAAGCAACGATGATGTGGCACGAACGGTCAGAAAATGACCGCCTGCCAATCATCCGCTTGTTAGGGACGAATCCCTAAGACCCTCTGAATAAACACCTGATGGTGTCAACGATAAGGAGAATCACAGCAAAATGAAAAAGAGAAAAAGTGGATAAACGATATGTCATCAGGCTGACAGAATCAGAAGCAGATCATACAGAAAGGTCTTGAAAAACGCTTTGCGTTGTCGGGAATGTCCTCTGTCAGGCATATCTTCGTCAGCAGGTCGTGAATGGAATCTATCTCGAACACGACCATGAGGAACTGAAAAAAATACGGCAGGCGGTTATGCGTGTGGCAAACAACGTCAATCAGATTGCACACAGAGTGAACTCCACAAGCCGTATTTACAAACAAGAACTTTATGAGTTGCAGGAGGGAGTGACTGAGATATGGCAACAACTTCAATCCATCCAATCCGAGTTACAGAAGCTAAATCCCTCCAGTATATCATGAATCCTGAGAAAGCAGCATATGTTACCCGATACGGCTGCTGGGGAAATGCAGCTGAGATTTCTGACGAGTTCAGCAAGCTGAGAGGTATGGGAAGAAATACAGGAAGTGTTCTCAGTTATCATATCATACAGAGTTTTGCACCAAGTGAAGCAACAGCAGAACAGGTACATCAGGCTGGACTGATGCTCTGCGACAAACTCTTTCAGGGTAAGCATCAATATGTTCTTACTACGCATACGGACAAAGACCATATCCATAATCACATTATTTTCTGCAAAACCAATATGGAAAATTACAAAACGTTTGGTACACTCATGGATACCAAACATAATCCTGCGTGGAAGAAAATTCGTCAGATTTCTGACGAGGTGTGCAAAGAAATGGGATTGTCTGTTGTTGCATATGGGGGAAATCGGTAAGGGCGTTTCGCATTATGAATGGGACGAAACAACAGCAAGGGTTTATCATGGAAGGCAAAAGCTCCGCTATGAACTGGACTGTATCATTCAGCGGTCTGATACATGTGAGGACTTTCTTGAAAAGTGCAGATTGAACGGAATCGAAGCAGTTTACAAACCTGAAAATACGATTTCTCTTAAATTTCGTATGCAGGGACAGCAACGCTTTGTCCAGAGCGAAAACACTGGGATATTACTATCTTCCTGAGAATATTCAGCGTAGAATCAGACAGTTTTCATCACACAGGAAGATGATTCTTGACCGTAGTAAATTTGATAACAGGGGCTTGCAGTATTGGGCGGATATTCAGAATATGAAGAACGTAGCTCAGATGATAAATTTGCTTGAAAGTTACAATGTTCACAGCACAGCGGAGCTGAAACCGACCACCATGACCGTTATGGCACGGCGTGGAATGATTACGCAGAGCATTGAAAATCTGGATAAAAAGATAAACACTTTGTCAGAACAGATAGAACTTGTCAGACAATTTCAACGCAGTAAACCGTATCATGACAAGTATAAGTCCCTTTCAGCATGGAAACAAAAAAGATTATGCAAAGAAAAACGCTCCTGTACTGGAGAAGTACAAGAGCGTTGGAAGTCAGTTAAAATTATTGTATCCGGACGGCAGATTTCCATCAGAAATGGTGCTTGATCGTCAAAGGCAGGTGTTGTATGAGGAACGTGAAAAACTTTATGAAGAATACCGCTACCTCAAAAAAAGAGTATGCTAATCTGGACAAGGCAAGTCAGATGATTGATGATTATCTTGTAAGTCTGCGTGATGAGCCTGAATGTAAAAGGAAAAGGGAGAGTTGGAGTAAATAGCCGTGCAAACTAATTTGACGCTCTATTAATGCTATTAAACCCATCTGGAATTCTTTACAAGTTAGTCAAATGGTTAACAGGTCAGATTTTGGGTAGTTTGCAGGAACGATACAGCAGATTTTTCCCTTGCCATAGGTGTGAATCCATACAGCAGGCTGAACGCCGTTCTTTGAAACGGTTTCTGCAAGAATCGTTGTATCAGCATTCGGAATCATTTTCATTACATAATGTTCGTCAAAATCAGGGAATGTGAATTTGCCAATGCCTTCAATAATCGGATGTTCTGCTATCGGTTTTACAGTAAGCGGACATTGTTCGGGATGAGTGATAAAGTTACTTCTTACAACATTTGTGAGGATTGCGTGATTTTCTGTGTAATCAGTAAGTGATGCGTGAAGCATAATCGTTCCCATACCATTCTGAACATCATTCAGAAATTTCTCCGTCCATTTTTCATCACACCAGATTGGAGTAGGAATCTGATCATTTTCAATAGGATCTTTGAAAGACATGCCCATTTCAGAAGCAATAGATTTCAGTTTTTCACGCTGTCCCTTTGGAACACGAATCTTGATGTCATCAAGGTGTGTTTTCACATATTTTGCCGTGATCGCTTTTCGTTTTTCATTATAGTACATAGAAATCAATCCTTTCGTATTGTACCCATTACTATAATTATACTCTTTCAAAATCTTTTTGTCAATATATTTTATAAAAATTGTCCTGATTTTTTCAGAGAACTTTGTGCGCATTGCGGCTTGAAAAAAACAAGTGTAATGATATATAATAGTATTGTACCCAATATCTGAAAATAAAAAGGAGATGTTCAAAATGATTCCAAAAATAATGCCCCATTGCAGCAAGTGTCACTTTGATAGGCTCAGCAAGTCTGACAGCTTATGCCGATGATATGCTTGATAAAGACTATATCGTCAGAGAGATTTGGTCTGATTGGTGGCACGGCAAGGGGAGATGATGGGCTTATCTTTCCTGAAGCAAGCTATAAGCACCATATTCTGACTGATTGGGTCAATGGCAATTATGGCGATGATAATTATGATTGGAGCAAAATCGGTCAGCTGAACTACAATTTCAAAGACTACTACGATGAACTTACGGATGATTGGAACTTCAATGATGATCGTGACGGAAATTGGACAATTATCACCGATGAAACCACATATCATTTCAATTTGCAAAACGGCAAGTGGCTGATGAGTGATGATAATGGCAATGTGATCGATAGCTTCATGCCGTTCAGTACTTTGACAGAAGATACAGTGGAAAAAGAACATAATTCAGTTATGGCTGACGATGGAAACGGAACTGCTCATCGTGTCGGAGAAAATTTGAAAATTGAAGAAGATACCACGGTTAATATATCAGAAGGAGCAGCAGAACCAGCAAGCGAGAAAAAGTCCTCAAATGGTTTGATTTATGGAATTGGCGGAATTATCCTCGCTGGAATCGCTGTTCTTGCAGGATTTTTGATAAGAAAGAAAAGAGGTTAAGATTATGATTTACAAACATGATTATCAGAGAATGGCACTTGACACCGACAGAATGATGATTACGCAGTGTGGCAATGATTATCACGATTACAGCAACAATAAACTTGCGTGTATCTATATCAAGTGGGCAGAGGAACATTGTCCTGATCGTTTGCAGGCAGAAACAGATAAGGGCAGAATCTATGTTCATA
>VOFI01000917.1_pt1 | contig 29263 bp, 35 predicted proteins | sample 5384131 | NCBI WGS metagenome assembly VOFI01 (sample SAMN12384728, study PRJNA508395) | human gut metagenome | isolation source: healthy gut H | host: Homo sapiens
GATTTATGTGCCTCCAGCATCTAAATAAAGCGACAGTAAGCTCATAAAACCATCCTATCAGCCAGTTCATACCTTCTTTTGTCAGTTTTGCACACATCTTTTTTTATATTGAAGGCAATGGTGTTATTGACAACCTCAATCTTGAGAGTTTCAAGAAGCTTTATAAGGAAACGGGCCGTTGTCCTTATCATCCTAAAATGATGCTTAAGGTGATAATCTACGCCTACATGAATAATATCTATTCTTGCCGTAAAATAGAGAAGCACCTCCTTCGTGACATTCATTATATTTGGCTTGCTTTATCACGATCAACCGTTTTCGTAACCGTGTAAAGGAGGAAATAAATAATGTATTTACCCAGTTGGTTCTTGTCCTTGCCGATAAAGGTTTCATCAGCCTTGATGTGGAGTATATCGACGGCACCAAGAGTGAATCCAAAGCCAACAAATATACTTTTGTCTGGCGCAAGACAGTCGAACGGAACCGTACGAGACTAATGGATAAAATCCGTATTCTCTTGGAACAGGTGGATGAAGCCATTGCACAGGAGAACTCTATAAAAGACACATCCGTGGAGTTTACTCCCTGCAGGCTCTCTGACATAGTGGATGAACTTAAAGAAGCCCTGGAACGCCAGCCTGCAACAAAGGATAAGGAAGAAAAGAAAGCCCTGCGCAAAAAGAAGAAGCAGGTCATGGAACTTGAAGGGTATCGTGACAAGCTGATAGAATACGACAATCACCTTGATACCCTTGGAGAACGTAACTCCTATTCCAAGACCGATCCTGGTGTCACATTCATGCGCATGAAAGAAGATGCCATGAAGAACGGGCAGACCAAACCCGGATATAATCTGCAAATAGGTACTGAAAACCAATTCATCACAGACTTCCGTCTGTTTCCCAACCCTACCGATACACTGACCCTCATACCTTTTTTCCACTCTTTCCAGTACCGCTATAACCGTTTACCGAATATCTGTGTGGCAGACTCCGGTTACGGTTCGGAAGAAAATTACCGGTTCATGCAGGAGAATGGGATAGAAGCCTTCATCAAGTACAATTACTTCCATAAAAAACAGCGTCCCCGTTATACTCCCAACCCGTTCCATGCCGAAAGTCTCCATTACAATGAGGGGGAGGATTATTACGTTTGTCCTATGGGACAGCACATGAACCGTATAGGAACCAAACGTGACAAGACAGCGAGCGGATACATCACCGAAAGTGCCCGGTATAAAGCAAAAAGATGCGAAGGTTGCCCTTTGCGTGGCAGTGGTTTTAAAGCTCGGGGGGAACCGTATTATAGAAGTCAACCACCGGTTAAATCAATACAAACGGCAGGCACGGGAAAGGTTGCTCTCAGAAGAAGGTATCAAGCATAGAGGCAGGAGGTGTATAGAACCAGAGGCTGTGTTTGGACAAATGAAATACAACATGGCATACAGAAGATTCCGGCATGTGGGAGAAGACAAGGTTACAATGGACTTTGCTTTCTTTGCTATAGCCTTTAATATCAAAAAAATGTGTGCTAAACTGATAAAAGAAGGAAAGGGGCTCATTACAGTTGCCAAATATATGTTTATGGGACTATTTATAACCCGATATAATTGGAATATAGCAACTTGTTGCCAAATGCATGAGGAAAAAGCAGCATAGCCAAAAGAAAATATAGCAGAATTTAAGGAAATGTTGGAACGTAAGAAAGTGAAGTCATGGCTTAAATCGGTATCGGCTTTTGCCAATACGGACGGTGGTAGCTTATTCTATGGAGTAAACGATGAAGGAGTAATCGTTGGTTTAGAGAATCCACAAGCCGATGCCGACTTTATCAGTGAAATGATAAAGGCACGACTTGACCCTGTACCAGAGGTTCAGCTTATTCCGATAGAACACGAAGGGCGTACCTTGCTTGAAGTAAGAGTAAAGGCAGGAACGCTTACACCATATTACTATTATCAAGACGGAACACGTACAGCTTATACACGAGTCGGTAATGAAAGCGTGGAGTGCAATTCGCAACACCTCCTTTCATTAGTGTTGAAAGGCACACACATGACCTGGGATTCATTGCCTACCCAAGTAGATGCCAGCAAACATTCTTTCATTATCCTTGCCAATACCTTCCGCGAGCAAACCCATCAGGAATGGAATGACAAATATTTGGAGTCATTCGGACTGGTCACGCCAGACGGTAAGCTGACCAATGCCGGATTGCTGTTTGTGGATAATTGTACTGTATTCCAATCACGTATTTTCTGCACCCGTTGGACAGGACTCTATAAAGATGATGCAATCAGTTCCGTAGAGCATCGGGCGAATCTTGTATTGCTTTTGAAATACGGCATGGACTTCATCAAGAACTACACTATGAGCGGTTGGGTGAAGATGCCGAACTATCGCCTGAACCTCTCTGACTATTCCGATCGTGCAATCTTTGAAGGGTTGGTAAACCATCTTATCCACAGAGATTACACAGTAATGGGCGGTGAAGTACATATTGACATTTACGATGACCGTGTAGAACTAGTATCACCCGGAGCCATGCTCGACGGTACACAGATTCAAGACCGGGACATATACAAAGTGCCGTCCATGCGCCGTAACCCCGTCATTGCGGATGTGTTCACACAGTTGGACTATATGGAGAAACGTGGCTCCGGCTTAAGCAAAATGCGGGAACTTACGGAGAAACTACCTAATTTCCTGCAAGGCAAAGAACCACAATATCAAACGGAAGCGACTTCTTTCTATACCACATTCTATAATTTGAATTGGGGAGAGAACAGAAAGATACCTATAGAGGAAGTTGCCAACAGGGTAAATAGTAGCCTCGAAAAGTGCTCTATCGATGAAGAATCTTCGATGAAAACCTTCGGTGATTTACAGAAATCTTCGGTGAAAACCTTCGGTGATTTGCAAAATTCTTCGGTGAAACAAAAGCGATTGGGACGGACTGCACAAAGCATTCTTGACCTTGTAATATCAGATGGTTCTATATCTCAAGATAAGATGGCGGAAAAAATAGGAGTCAGTAAACGAGCCATTGAAATGCAGATCGCAAATCTAAAAGCCAAAGGATTCTTGTCAGAGAGGGGCAGATCATGGTGGTTATTGGTGTATTGTAATTAATCCTAAAGCAGAAGAATAGACCTATGGGAATATATCTTATACCACTCAGTGTTATAGTTGCCATTTTGGTAATCGCCTTTTTGTTTGCTTCTTTACCGCAAGTAAAACATAAAACGCGATACAGAGTGCTTTATGCAATAGCCATCATCATGCTATTTGCCGTTATTCCTAATCAATGAATATTTGACTAAGTTTACGCAAATTTCAAGTGAAGAATACCTGCTTATTTTAATATTCGATATTGCGGTGGGATATTTCTGTATGTACATTGCCGCATTGCTGAAATTCAATGTTCTTAAACAAAAAAATCAAGCATTGGAAAATGCCTTGACAGAAAAGCAACAAAAAAATGTAAATGCTCTATTAAAGCATCAAAATGAAAAGCAAAAAACACTTCTCAAAGGGGAACTTGAATGGTTAACAGAAAAAATCAAAGTATTTACTGAGGAAGAACAGAAAGCTATTCTTGCCTGTGCCTGCGCATTTGCAGAACATGACTTGATAATTGCTCCATCAATATCTAATCAGCAAAAAGATACATGTAGTCAGCAAGATCTTATGTATTTTGTTTGTTCTGCTTTTTTCAACATGGGTAAGAAGCGTAGTGATATTGTAAGTTTCTTGTATAAAGTTTTTCCTATCTATTTTCCTGCTGGAGAAAGTGTATTGGCTAAAAAGATGCCGGGCGTAGATAAAGTTAGAGAGAGAAGGATAAAAGAAGAAACAGAAAAGAAAACATTATAGCCCCATACCTGTATATATCACTTGATGAATTAAACAGAATTGTTTATTTTTGCACATAAATGTGGAAATGTTTTTTCTATGGAGAAGAAAGTATATAAAAATAGAATTCGAGTTGTCTTGGCTGAGAAGATGATCACAAATACATATTTGGCAGAGCAGCTTGGTGTATCAAAAATGACAATAAGCCGATAGTGTACCAATACTACACAACCAAGCGCACCGCAATTAATAGAGATATCACAAGTGCTGCAGTGTGATTTGAAAGATTTGTATGAAACGGAAAAAGTAAGTGAAAAAGTGAAAGAAAAATATACATTTATAGATTTATTTGCTGGCCTTAGTGGTATTAGAATTGGATTTGAACAAGCCGCAAGTGATTTAGGTGTCAAGACACAATGTGCCCTCACTTCTGAAATCAAACCTGCTGCTATCGAAGCCCTTAAAAATAGATATCCAAACGAGAAAGTTGACTACAATATATATGACGTCCATGCAAATATGATTCCGGAAGGAATAGACGTTCTGCTCGGCGGATTTCCATGCCAGCCATTCAGTGCTGCTGGAAAAGGCTTGGGTTTCTTAGATACAAGAGGTACACTATTCTTCGAGATAGAACGTATCATTCACGAATTTACTCAGAGAGGTCAGAAGCCCGCAGGCTTTATCCTAGAAAATGTGGAAGGTTTGATGAAGCACGGAGGAGAGGTTAAAGGAAGCCCTTATGGAAAGACTCTTACTACCATCGTAACGAAATTGGAACTTGCAGGTTATAATGTAGAGGTATTATTGCTAGACTCAGCTGATTTTGGATTAGCTCAGTCAAGGAAACGTGTATATATTCTTGGTATAGACAAGACAAGGGGGAAAATAGATGTGAAAGATTTACCTCATTCGTCCAAGAAATTTGGTGAAGTAAAGGAGTCTGGTCTACCAACAGACAATGGGGACTTTTGCAAAAGCATTGCTCAAACATTACAAACCTGAAGAAATTGAAGGCAAATATATCAAGGACAAGCGTGGTGGTTCAAGGAACATACATAGTTGGGATCTTGAGCTACGAGGAAAAGTGACAAAAAAACAGAAGGAACTTCTTAATATACTCCTAAAAGAACGTAGAAAAAAGAAATGGGCACAAATTATTGGTATTGATTGGATGGACGGTATGCCTCTTACGTTGGAACAGATTCAAACGTTCTATAATGACATCAAACTTCCAGAAATGCTTGACGATCTTGTTAAGAAAGGTTATCTCACCTTTGAGCACCCAAAAGAAAAAGATACTTATTGAGGCTAATGGGAATATCGGTTACAGGCGAGAACCAGATGCGACTAAACCTAAAGGGTATAATATTGTAACAGGAAAAACTGAGCTTCGAATATAGCCAGTTCCTTGATTCAAATGACATTACTCCGACCTTAGTCGCTATGGACATGTCTAGAGTTGGTGTCGTCGATGGTAATGGTATTCGTCATCTTTCTATTTCTGAAGGATTAAAGCTCTTTGGTTATGAAGACTATGACCTTAATTATCTAGAAAACAGAAAAAGATGGTCACGAAATAGCCTTTGACTTATTAGGTAACTCTGTCTGTGTTCCTGTTATTAAGGTAATTTCCGACAGATTATTAAGAAAACTTATTGCGAACTGATATGAAAAAGATTCCTTACAACAGCTTTCTCCAATCGATGACTTTATTCTTTGTCAACGATAATATTGACAAGAAATATGCTAATCTAAGAAAAAGAGAAGATTAATCAACTCAAAGCTGAAATGAGTTTGATTAACAGCCGTGCAGGTCTTCAAAATTACATAAGGACTTACGAAGATTCTCTTTCGAATCTTTTAGTTATTCTTGGCGTGAGCAACGAAATGTTCAAACGTGTAATCTCCATGTTCCGCATTCAACTTGGAATGATTTTCCAAACAGAATGGGATGCAAAACAGACTCGGAAATACATGCTTACAAATGATACAATGATGGAACGCGTTTGTAACTTGTTCTTGAAAGGTAGTTGTGATGCTTCTTTAAAAGCACAACTGCCCGGTTTCAAACTCGCCAATTTTATTATTGATGACAATGTTATGAACCGACTTAAGAATGACGATTTCCTCGCATTTTTAATTAACAAAGAATTCGATACTCAGTACAACTCGGATTTATCGAATGCAAACATAGCAAAGATTGATGATACTTTAAATGAAATCTGTAAAATATGGAATCTGAAATTAGTTCGTGCTCCTAAAGTTGACCCCATAGGCAATGGAACAAGAGATATTCAGGTGAATTACGCTATTGAGTGTCCAGGCAAGAACTTACCAATATTTTTATTTGAAATATAGTTTCAACATCACAACGTCAAGAGGTCAGACTGACTTTAAAAAGAAGCATTAAAGACCTGCGCGATTTTATTCGCAATAAGAATGTAGAAGCAAAACAGATCGTTGTTCTTGATGGCGCAGGTTGGATTGGAAGACAGTCGGATTTACGTGACGCATGGGATTATTGCGACTATTGTTTGAACCTTCAGCACATAGAAGACCTTAAAGAAATAATAAAACTATAGCATATGTTACAAGCAGAAAGAAAAAGAAGTTCTAAAGAGCGTACAAAAAGGCGAGCCTTTTGCAACGGGTTACCAGTTACTTTATCGTGGTGTACTGAAGCCTTTTAAGGTTTGGGAGATACCAATGGAAGCTCTCATCTATAATCAATACAATGGACGTATTGGTAGCGTTGTGAAATCTTATGAGAAGCAATGAGTCATACCCTCAACCCAGAACTAGATTCTGATATCGCTTTGATTGAGACATTCTTGTGGGGAATCGAAAAGGAAGCCAACAAGAACACTCTGGATAGCTTGCGAAAAACCGGTCAGATTAAATTCGGAATCGTCTCATCGGATGGTGTTATAATTGATGGTAACAGAAGAGCTTCTTTAATGAACAAAATCCTCAAAGATCCTCATTCAATCCAGGAGGAGAAGGATAGATGTAAATTTTTAAAGCTGTTATACTCCCTGAGAGTGCAACCAAAAAAGGACATCCTTCAGTTAGAGACATCTTTTTCAGATGGGGGAAGATGAGAAGGTAGACTATAATCCTATTGAGAAATATCTTAAGTGCAAAGACCTTGAAGACGCAGGCTTCACAAGAGATGAGATAGCTAGCTTCATGGGTATAAATAAAAAGAAGTTGACCAAAACATTGAAATTCTTGAGTTGATGGATATGTATCTCGGCTTCTACGAGTATGATGGTATATATACCATGGCGGAAGGCCATGAAGACTCGTTTCAAAAGCTGAACATAGCTTTAAAACAATATAAATCGGGTGTTGCCAATATGTGGAATTACACCGACGAAGACATAAACAACATGCTCGGTGTTGCGTTTGACTACATCCGTTTGAATCTTCCGCAAAACGATATTCGTGACATCTTTAGGAAGCCGACACAAAATAGTAACAGCATTTTTGGTTCAAAAGAACGCTGGAATAGATTCTTTAAAAATCATCAGGAAATAGTATCTTCCTATACAGAGAAACCTATCGAGGACTACGTTAAAAATGCATCTGGAATCGATATTACTCCATGTTTACAGGCAAGAGATGCAGACTGAGAAAGAAGTTGACCCCTGTCATGACTGCAACCTTTAAAAAGCTCAAGATGAAATAGATAGTCAGCTGAATTCTAATGCACCTATAATTTTATCAATAAGGCAAATAGTGCATTGGATTCTATTGATAGCAGTTCTAATGGCTTTAAAAATAATGCAGATTCTATATCGAAGGGATTGGATGATCTTATTAAAAAGGCGAAATCTTTAAAGGCTCAAATTAATGGCTGATACAGGAGTTTTGTTAATAAAATCCTTGGACAAGGGATTTGTGATACATGGTGATACTATAAAAAATTTTACAGAATCGCTTTGCTATGATGTATTTACGCCGAAATCTACATCATTCAGTTTCTGAGCAGATATTGTCATTGAAGACGTGACGGACATTAATACCATTATGTCTCATGTATCTGTACTAGCAAAATACGGAAAATGTGAGATTCATTTCGATGAAAATGTAAGCGAAGAGATAAAAGCATATGAAGATAGGGAACAGAGCTTTGCGGAGTTCTCCAAGAAGGCTAAAGACATTGAGAGAACCATCCTGTTGTTTCTGAATTTGAAGACTTCAAAGAATCGTTAATAAAAAATATGCAGGCACGTCGTTTATATACCTTACAGATGCTGTCTGCTTACCATATGGCGTTTGCACAAAATGCCTGTAATTTTTCTGTCCCTGGAGCTGGTAAAACAAGTATCGTATATGTGCCTACGCTTATTTGAAACATTTACCTGAGTCTAATCCCAAGCACGTCGATAAACTGCTTATAATTGGTCCTCTTAGTTCGTTTGGTCCATGGGAACATGAATATCAGGAATGTTTCGGTAGAAAGGTTGAGTCTATGAGATTGATTGGTGGCCTTTCTAAGGAAAAAAAATCGTTGTATTTACATGGAATTGATACATGTGAATTAACGATTGCATCATATCAGTCGGTTATATCGATAAAAGATGATCTTTGTTTCTTCTTATCACGTAACAAAGTGATGGTTGTACTTGATGAAGCGCATAAAATAAAAAAACACTCAAGGAGCAATAACCGCTGCATCTACTATGGAGTTGGCAAAACTTGCTACGTCCCGAGTTGTCCTTACCGGTACACCCGCTCCCAATGGCTATGAAGACTTGTATAATCTGTTCAAATTTATCTGGCCAGACAGAGATATTATCTCATATAATGTTGCACAACTTTCTAATATGTCAGCCAATTCGGATGATAACCGAATACCGGATTTGATTGAGAGAATATCACCTTTCTTCATTCGGATAAAGAAGAGCGACTTAAACATTCCTCCTGCAACTTATAAGGAAATACCGGTTCCTATGTCTGATACTCAGAGGATTGTTTATGATACGATAGAGAACAAACTTATGCAATCTTTTGATGAAGACAATGATTCTCCTTATCTGAAAAAAATTCGCCAAGCTAAAATGATTCGTCTCATGCAGGCTGCCACAAACCCAGAGCTATTAAGACACTCTTTTAATGGCGCATTTGATGAGGATGGAAATCCCATAGTAGAATCGAAAGAAGACAGCATCTTCATTGGCAATATCCTCCAATTTGTGGGTAATGAGATGCCAAATAAGTTTACCAAAGCTTGTGAGATTGTTAAAGATATCATTTCTCAAGGTGGAAAAGTGGTCATTTGGGCATCATTTATACGCAATATTGAGAAAATGAGTCAATGTTTAAGCGACATGGGAATTCCTTCTAAGTCTTTGTATGGAGTCACTCCTGTCGAAACCGCTGATGACGAGTTTGAAAGTCAGATGGAAACAAGAGAATTTATCGTGAGAGAATTCAATTCGGACAACTCGTCTTTTAACGTTATCATAGCAAACCCATCTGCTGTCGCTGAATCTATTTCTTTTTGCATAAGCAAAATGTCATAATGCAATATACCTAGAAAGATCTTTTAACGCAGCTCATTTCATCCAATCTAAAGATAGAATTCATCGATATGGGTTGCCTGAAGATACAATCACTACATATTACTATTTGATTTCAGAGAATTCAATTGATGAAACAATAAATTCAGGCTTCAGTTAAAGGAGAAACGATTAAATCAAATAATGGAGAGTATGCCTATTCCTTTATTTGATAACAATTTGGAGGAAGGTGGAATTGATGATATAAAGGCTATTATTTACGATTATGCGCAAAGAGCTAAAAAGATATAGTTCCATTGGAAACAGAGCTGGTATACTACTTTTGTGTAGAAAGGTTCTTACTGGTAATATAGAAGACTTATCTTCCATTGGAGCTTCGTGTTCTTTTATAAATGGCATTGACCTAAACTTTAAATGTGGCATCATAGCTTTTGAGGAAATAAAACTCATTTCAATAGTTGATAACAAGTGTCAGGCTAAAGACATTTTGTATTCACATGAAGATGAAAATCTGTTTATAGCCCAATTATGCCGTTTCTGCATGAATGCTCTGATTGACATGGATTTGATAAATATAGAATATCTCAAATATAATGAGATAAAAAATGCCTTTCAAATTCCATGTATGCATTTAGCATGGAGTGTTCCGTTTATAGAAATCTACTTATAAACATTTGGCGCATTAATTCCTGATGGAACTCTCTTTACTATTAATGAATGTTTTGAATCTGAGTTCTCAAAACGTGTTGCCCACAAACGCAAGATATCACAAGAGCAGTTATTGGCACAACTTGAAAAGGAACGCATCATAGGAGAAAAAAGGAGAAGAATTTGTGATTTCGTATGAAAAGAAACGTTGTCCTTTTTACCCTCCAACAGCAAAGCAAAATAAAGCAAATCTCCGTTATCGATGCATCTGCAGGCTTTGATATTCTTTCTTTAGATGATGAAATAAGTCAAACCAAACGCTATATTGAAGTTAAGACATATTCTGGAAACGTACATTTCTATTGGTCATCAAATGAGATAGAAGCAGCCCAATTAAGAGCAGAAAAATATTTTCTTTATTTAGTAGACTATTCTCAAATAGAGAAAGATAATTATACGCCTATAATAATTCAAAATCCATATTTTAATGTAAGAAATCTTTCTATTTGGGATATACGACCATCCTCATTCTTGATATCCACAAGCTGTTCTTCTGACCAATTGAGAGAAATCATTAAACCTATCCAGCATCAAAGCATTCCGTATACTCTTGATTGTAATGAGCCTTATATGATGGTTGCTGATTCCCCATTTGAAACCTTTAAATGGACAGATGTTAATCAAGAGATTATGCATGTCTTTGGCGACAATGGAACTGTTTTATTGGTGGTTATAAAAATAAAAGGACAATTAGCATGGATATTGGAAACTGGCATCTATAATATATCCGCCTTGGAAGAAGAGCAGGTTCGTACTTGGTCAGAAAAAATGTGTTGAAGAGGCTGAGAACCTGATACTTTATGACATCTACAATCTAAAATATTTCAAGTATACAATATAAATGGCCATTGTGAAAAGAAGAAAGAAGATATGATAGCTTTGAAATATCCAACTAGATGCCCAGGAAGTTTATATATGACTTTTGAAATAACAAGAAATGCTGCACTTGAGACATATATGGACAAAAAAATATTATCCAGCAATCTATTAGCAAACTTGGAGAATCATAAAAAAGAACTCCTCTTTTTATCGAACCATAATTTTAAAATATATAACATATGCCCGACCATCTAACCAAAGAACAGATACATCGTAATATGTCTGCCATTCGTGCCAAGAACACGAAACCTGAATTATTGGTTCGGAAATTCCTTTTTAGCCGTGGCTTCCGCTATCGGCTAAATCATCCGCGCCTTCCAGGCCATCCCGATATAGTACTTCGTAAATATCGAACTGTCATTTTTGTAAATGGCTGCTTTTTTGGCATGGTCATGAAAAATGCAAATACTTTCGTCCGTCTAAAACCAACATTGATTTTTGGTCAAATAAAATAGAAAGGAATAAAGAACGTGATAAAAAAGAGCAATGCCAACTTGCTGCTATGGGCTGGCATTGTATTACAGTTTGGGAGTGTCAACTAAAACCTAAAGTTCGCGAACAAACGCTTGAGTCATTAGCTTATACTTTAAATCATATTTTTCTTGAAGATAGAAAATTAAGAACCTACGAACAACCAAATACAACAGATTCACTTATGGCTGCAGAACCTGGATCTGTTTATGAAAGGAAAAATCAAGAATAAGAGTAGCAATTTATTACATCCAAAGGTGCTATACCAATGCCTATTCCATATTTTCCGTTAGTCTTATTCTACTTTTTTCTATCAAATTTTGATATTGTTCCTTCACCGCCCGATACATAGAATAATGCGCAAAAGATTCTTCTTTATATTTCAGACTACTAACAGAGGCGGTAACAGCCCACATCAAAATAATGACTACAATAACCACAACATATCGAAGCTTAATATGATGCCCCCGTATAAACACCCCATTGATATTGGGAGGAATAACGGTTATAGAATGTTTCAATTCATTAATTTTTGCAAGTATCCCATCCTGTCGTTTTAATAAGTTTTCTGTATTGGCCTCAATAGTCATGCGATTGAGATTGTAATCCAAACGTGGCTATATATGTATTCAAGAAACCTTGATTTTTGCTTGAACAGTTCAACAAGTTTGGGGAACCATAGTGAAAATGGCAATATATCCGGCTGTTGATTCCAAATGTGTTTCTTTACTACTGATAGTGCATCATTCCAGCAAGTACAGAAGCTTTTGGCAACTCCATTATAAATGGTCTTTTCATCCAAATCCATCTTTATATGTTGCTCCGGTTGGTTTGGAGTTACATTCTGCCTATTAACGCATTCCTTCAATTCATTGATACTTTGACGCAAATTTGCGAGATTTGCTGCTACTACATCTTCTTTCATTATCTTCTACGTTTTGAGGTTTTATAAAAAGGTTCGTTTCTTTGGTTATCCTTGTTCGTTACTGGTTATTTCCTCCGCCAGCACTAGTAACAATTGCTTGATGGGGTTGCACTATAAGTTCTGTTGCCACATTACCCAATGTTGCACAAAGACGGTTAAAACTTAAATCTGAATCAAGTTTAGAACCGGCAATGCTAAATTCATCCATACCAAAGGATATACCACGAATATTATCAGAGTTTTCTGCACGATTAAAACGTACATCTATTCCCTTTTCTTTGAGCATACGGAAAAAGTTATGCCATGAGCGAGATGCTGCTAAAGCATCAAGAGTTGAGGAACGAAGATTATACTTACGTAATTGATGAGGACGCAAACGGCTCTTATTTCTCGCTTTGCTGTTTTTAGGAGCAAAGTAAAGTTTATACTCTTTGGTTAAAGCACGACAGACTTTTGCATTTCGTATCCGTTCGTTGCTATCAGAAATGAGATTACCGTCATTGTCTATCCGATTGAATACGATATGGCAATGTGGATGTTTCGTATCATGATGCCTGGCTATGATATATTGAGTATTGCGAATCCCCATTTGCTCCATCCATTTCTTGGCAATCTCAACCATAAGCGCATCTCCTTCTTCGTTATCGGGAAAACGGCTAATGTCTTGCGAAGAGAAAGCAAGTGATACGTGCTTCACCGGACTTTTTACTTTCGGGCGCATGGACGCTTGTATCTGAAAAGAATCGGCTATGGTTTTATTGCTGATGGCACAGACACCTTCGTGTGCTAAAAGTGTGGCACACTTCTTCTTGTTCTTTTGGTCATTGGCGTAATTCACTATTCCTCCAAAATCTGCTCTTGTTTTAATCTTTGCTATCATGGCTATTGTTCTTTACTTGGGTGATAATTCTACTGACTTCTGATATGATTGAAAAGCATTGTTGTTTGACTGCTTCCAAACCATAAGTGTGCATCTGATGGGCAATCTGGTTGACATTGTTGGCGATGCCGGAAAGGTCACGGATTGCCGATGCCATTTTAGGACTGATGCGTTGACAGACTTCACAATCCATTGCTGCCTGATGGCAAAATTCATTGACAGACAAGCCTGCCTGCTCCGCTTTGGATTGGATATAGATGTAGTCGTTCTCGGTAAACATTACCCGAAAACATTTGGTACGTTTCTGATAGCTCGCCAACTTAGGGCGACCACCAAGTTTCTTCTCCTTCATACTTATCTTAACTTTGATGTTCATAAATTGATTTTTTGAGAGTGGCAGTTCTATCCGCTTGCCGCATAGGTTTTAGTGACACTAAAACACAAACTTGCCACTCAAAAAATCTTCCTATATTTCCCTTGTTCTATTCGGCTTAGTTCCATCTTTGATAAAGGCTTCTATCCACTTGTTTGCAGTACTTCCATTTTCACCTAAAGCTAAAACAGTTGCGTCATAATCTTTTTTGGTGAATGTTTCTGACAACATATTATAAAGGGTATTCCTTCGTGCATAAACGCCAGTTTCTTGTGAAAGGGATTGAATCGTTTGGACTGATTTCCTGACAAGTTTCGATAAATGAATACGGCATGGATAAAGTAAGGTTTCGCAGATATTCATGGCTATGGAATAGTCATATTTTATGGCAAATCAATTGTATAGTCTTGTCAGAGGAAGATGATTCGTGAGGCATATTCTCCAAATGCCGGACAGCTGTCAGCACCATCATTATACGATAAGCAATCAGTCCCATCCGTCTGACTACTCCTTGCATCTTGTTATCCACTTCGTCACAACACTCTTCATTCACACGACTGAGGTATTCTATAAAGTGTTCCTGTAAATCAGAGGGAAGAGAAAAGGAATAATTACCTTGTTTGACAAATTCTTCATGCAGATGACAGAATTTATCTCCCAACAGTTTGAACATGGCATTCTTGGATTGGGAAATATCATTTGTGGCAAACACATTTCTTATACCTCTCTTGAAACGAATGATATAGAAACAGAAACGGCTCATCAATCCGTTTTCCGCATCTGGTATCAATCGTCGTACTTGTTCTGGAGTTCCAGCCAAAGCTACTGACACTCTTGGATTGCTTACTTCGCAATACTCCCTGTCCTTGCGACGGCTTAAACTTACTAACTCATGGTGAAATGCCTTTCGCAACACATCGGAATAATTACCATAGTCCGACTTCAAGGTTTGGCTTAACGTGTCGCCCTCCGATTCAAACAGACAATCCGATTCCGTCATTATCTCCCAGTATCTTCAGGAAAGAACTTGCGCTGCTATTGGCAGGAATGACAAGCATTCGCATGGGCGGTTCGGCTGGCATAGTCATTCCACTATCTTTCTTACCTTTGATATAAGCATTCATCGCTTCCTTGTACTCCTGTTCCAATCGTTTGGAAAGTTCATGCAAATTGCGATTGATAGGTGCTACAAGTTCCCGGCATAAAGTCAACGCACCTTTCCCCATACCGGCATCTGCTACTACAAACAGATAAAGGTTCGGATAAACGATGCGTTCATCGTACACTCCACAAATATTATGAAAGCAGACAGACAAACACACAATCGCCCCAATCAATATTGTATCACGGTCATCCAGCGATATAGAATTGTTGACAACCTCATTTAGAAAAGGAGGGAAGAAGCTCAAATACACACTCTGGAAATGCCGGAAGCTCTTCCTCTGACTTTATCCATTTACCCGTTTTTCCATTTTGGATATTTGGCAAAATGGATAAATGTTCTTTGTTGGATGGAGCCAATGAGATTCCGGCTTGATTTGCCAAATGGAAGAAAGAACGGATAGTAATACCTTGCCCTTTGGATTGCAGACAATGCGTATATTGTTTGTCTGTTTCTTCCCTTTGATAGGTAGGGTAAAACCTGCTGATGCGATGATAATACTCCCGTCCATTCTCTCCCAATCCGTCCACAAGCGCAAAACCCAACTCCACCCAATCTTTATAAGTGGGTGTTATATCAATGGCACGCTGCTCTATTTCCCACACAACATGTTCCACATCTCTCCTGCACCTTTTTATATAATGGGTGATACTTGGCATATCTGTTTGCTGTATTTCAGAAGGGACATTCTCCCAATCTTGGGCGGAAAATATTTTCTTCGACATCATCTTTGTATTTAGGGTTAATATATGCTTGTGGGTCGTATGGCAGGAAGCAAGAACGAGCAACATCACTTCCGGACATATCTACCAATGGCAAGCCTGTTGCTTTGATACAGTTGGCAACAGCCTTGAAGTACCGGGAATGTTCCCATCCTTTCAAGTCAACAGGTATTATCCACTTCAATCCATTACCGGATGGGCTGACAAATAACAGTTCTGTATCAAAATACTCATGGTTGAGTAATTGTTGCTTTAGTTCCATAATATTTTTCCACATGATCGAAATCCAAACACATCAATCCTGAGTGCATAATCAGTTCCTTCTCATTCCGCTTACGGAATGGTCCAAAAAAAAAAAAAAAAAAAGGTACAATAGTCAAAATGGGTGGCTTTGTACCTTTGGGCTTCAGGAGAAGTTGCCATCAGACGTAAGGCTTCGGTTTGTGGTTGTGCATAATGCCCGGTGATATAGCGGTACACATCCACAATACCTACAGCTCTTATTGGTTCGATGTTCTGGATGGGCTTGCGAAAGAACGAAAAGCAATAGTCTGTTGTTTCCATCATCTGATAATCTTTTTAGATTCGACAAATCGTCTGGCTTCTTCCATTAAATCATCTTGGGTCTTGTGCGATTTGTTCTTCAACCAATCGTCAATCTCCGATTGTAGGAAAGCCAAAGCTTTATTTATTTTATGTACGGGAATCTGTTTGGTAGATACCCATCCATAAACTGTCTGTTTGGCTGGATGTGATGGCAGATAAGCACAAAGCTCGTCTATATCCATCCACTTGGGTGAATTACTTGCCTGCTTATGCTGCAGGGCATTTACTTTGGATTGTAGAGCCTCTACGGACTCAATCAGGTAGGACAACGCATTTGGCATCTCCTCCAACGAATTTACTTTATAAGCCATATCTTTCGTATTTTGGAGTTAATACCACAAAAAGTATATGGATGTTTATGGGTGCTAAATAGGTGCTTGAAAGCCACCAATTAACCACTCATTCACCACCGATAGATTTAATTTCATTAACACAAAAGGATAATAAAAAGAGGGAGCAAACTCTTTTTATAGTAAAAATACTCTCCATTGAGAGTGTCTATGATGCAAAAATACCCCTCAAAAAGCAGGTGCTTAATGAGGGGTAAATTATGATGTGTTTATGATTCTTTGTTATAAGTCATTGATGCTCAATGGTGGAAGTTTCCACCATGACCTACAAAGTCAAATTTTTCGATGTGTAATGTATTAGCTGCTTTTTCTTTCTGTTCGTTCACGCTGGGCATATAAATCGGTGGGCTAATGTTTGTATGCCACATTAAAGATTTAGCTATCCGGTAAAATTTTTATAGTGAATCAAGTAGGTGGAAAAACAAGTAGTTTCTTTCTACTCGATTATAGGCTATATTATATATAAATTATTATTATAGATTTATTTATCTATATTTTATTATTATAGATTATTTTACCTATAATCATTGGCGAAATAAAAGAAAAATTCATACATTTGTCATCGAATCAATGAACCATAATATGTTTGCAACAATTTCAGCGGATATAGTAGCATCCACTTCCTTGTCTGTGAATGAAACTATAGGATTAAAGCAAAGGATAGAATCATTATTTGACTTGTTAAAAGTGAGTTATCCTGATTTTGAAGGTCGCCAAATAAAAAGGGGACTATATAGAGTGTGTAATGCAAAATGTATCAAACGTATTCGGATAGCCTTTATAATCAAATCCTGCATCAAATCTTTTTCCACAGCTAAAAATGAAAAAAAGACGAAAAATTTCCATACATACGGAATACGGATGGCCATTGGTATTGGAGATATGAGAATAGTGAATACCGAACAAGGCATTTGGGATGGTGAAGCCATATATCTGTCAGGACGTGCGCTTGAGGAAATGAGTTCCCTTAATAAAGGGAACAATGTCTGGTTCATACAAGTAAAAAGCAATTATCTGCCCCTTTACAAACTATAGCCCTATTGACCGATGCCATATTAAATAATATGACTGTGCGCCAAAAGTGAAGTCGTTTACTATAAACTGCTTGGTTTAAAGAGGCAGACATTGCCAAGAAACTGGGTATATCCCAAGCCAGTGTAAATAATGCTTCTACAGCTACAAAAATGGTATTGTATAGAAGAATCCATAAAGTATTTTGAACAGATAAATTTTAAAGAATATGAATAATTGGTTGTTTTTAAGTCTGTTATTGGCACATGTTATAGGTGATTTTTACCTGCAAAATGATAAATACTGTGCACAGAAAGAGGAAAGGAAATTCAAAAGCTGGTTCCTGTATGTGCATTCGCTTATTATCGGCGTGGTATCATGGGCAGTTGTTCCTATTTATGAATTCAGATTTTATGCCCTTGCCATTGCTTTTTCTCATCTGGTGATAGATGTTATCAAAACATATAGCCCCAAAGGATTATGGAATTTTTGTGATTGATCAGGTTGCTCATTTGGCGATATTGATTATAGTGACATTTTTCTTTTGACTCTACAACAAAGTTGCCAATTCAATCGATGGATTGCAATGGCAGCTACTCTATACCTCTGTTCATATTGGCGTTACTATTGTGTATCAAGCCTGCAAACATCCTGATTAAGTTGGTCTTAAAGAAATATCAAGTTGGAGAGACACAATCTTGTGAAAATATCAAAAAATGCAGGAGCGTTGATTGGAAATTTAGAGAGCATTATTCTTACAATCATATTCGTTATCATTGGGCAATATGAAGCAATCGGTTTTATCATAGCGGCAAAATCCATACTTCGATTCAAAGACACGGATACAGCAAAAAACAAAATATGTCCTTGCTGGAACGTTTCTGAGTTTTGGAATTGCATTGCTGTGTGGTTTAATGGCAACAAAATAACAGATGGACAGTTTTTCAAAGAGAAATACAATGCGCTTATCATTAAATACAATGCCCTCTGCTTGCCGAAAATGAAGAACTGAAGTCAATACTTTCACAGCATGGTATAGTGTATTCCTCCATCAAACGTGCTGATGAAAGTACGGCATTTTCTTCCATAACATATCCTCCAATCAAACTCTCTCTTGATGAGAAAAATTGCATTGTTCCGTAACTTTTTCAAGGGACGGATGATGTTTTTGCACGACGATGGTTCAACAAAACCACAGAAAAGGGTGGTTACCAACCTGTATGTATCAACGAATGGCGCAGAGGAATATGTGACAAGAAAAAGCATAAATGTGCAGAGTGTCCCAACCGCAATTTTGCCACGTTAACCAATCAAGACATATACCGACATCTGGAAGGTAAAGATGAGAACGGATGCGATGTTATAGGTCTGTACGTCGTTACTTCTGATAATAAATGTTCTTTCCTGTGTGCTGATTTTGATGACAAAAATTGCACTCATGGATATAAGAACGATGTATTGGCATTTATTTCCATTTGTAGAGAGTGGAGAATTCCGTTCAGTATAGAACGCTCACGCTCCGGCAATGGTGCGCATGTGTGGACTTTCTTTAATGAACCCATACCGGCTTGCAAAGTAAGGAAATTAGGCAATACAATTCTTACGGAAGCCATGAAGCGCAATGGACGGATTACATTCGATTCATACGATCGTTTCTTTCCCAATCAGGATAAAGTACCGGAAGGCGGATTCGGCAATCTCATTGCGTTACCATTGCAGGGAAAAGCCAGGAAAGCAGGAAACAGCGTTTTTGTAGATGATCAGTTTCTTCCGTTCCAGGATCAATGGGCATACCTATACAATGTAAGAAAAATAGATGAAAGTACCGTAGATACATTATTGACACAGCATCAGCAGGAAGATTTTGGAACATTGGTCACATCTTCGGAAAATAAACCGTGGGAAATACCAATCATACAAGATGTGACCAAGGAAGACTTTAACGGCATACTTATAATACATAAATCGGACAGGATATATATTCTTTAAAATCTATTTCAGATAAGGTTAGTAATCATTTGAAACATATTGCGGCGTTTAAAAATCCTGAATTTTACAGCAAACAGGCGATGCGTATTTCCACATATAACATTCCTCGTATTATCTGCCGTGCAGATTTTACCGATGAATATCTTGCAATGCCTCGGGGGTGTGAGGATGCCATTATCAACATGCTGTATTCCCTCAAAATTGATTATGAAATAGTTGATAATACAAATCATGGTAAACCTATTGGCGTAACATTCAAAGGAAAAGAACGCGATGAACAGTTGGACGCGATCAATGCCCTCATGCCATTTTCCAACGGTGTGTTGTCTGCAACGACAGCCTTTGGAAAGACTGTTACAGCCGCGGCTCTGATTGCCCGAAGAAAGACAAATACACTTATTCTGGTACACTCCAAGGCATTGCTTATGCAATGGCATGAACGTCTGTCTGAATTTCTTGACATAGATTTTCACAGAAGATGAGATTTCAAGAAACGAGGCAGGAAGAAGGCTTTTTCTCCGGTCGGGTGTCTTGATTCTACCTCTAACACGTTGCATGGTGTTATTGATATAGCCCTTATGCAGTCGTGTTTTGAAAATGACAAAGTCAAGCCTTTTGTAAAAGGATACCGGATGGTCATTGTAGACGAGTGTGATCACGTATCTTCCATAACATTTGAGAATGTATTAAAGCATGTTACGGCACATTATGTCTATGGACTTACTGCCACTCCAATCCGTAAAGATGGTTTGCAGCCTATTATCTTTATGCAATGCGGTCCAATTCGTTTTTCTGCCGATGCCAAGGCACAGATAAAGAAGCAGTCGTTCCAGCGTTATCTTGTGCCGAGATTTACATCTTACAGACCTGTTACCGATGACAAGCAATCGTTTACGGAACTATCACAATCCCTCGCTGAATCGGAAATACGAAATAATCTTATTGTAGAGGATGTCCTTAATGTTGTAGCGGCAGGTCGAACACCTATAATACTTACTGCCAGAACTTCTCATGTAGAATTGCTTGCCGAAATGTTGAAGCAACATATCATCAACATCATACAACTCACAGGAGAAGGGAGTGCAAAGAACAAGAGAGAAACGCTGCAAAAGTTACAAGATATCCCCAAAGACGCCCCTCTTGTAATAGTAGCCACGGGAAAATATGTGGGAGAGGGATTTGACTATCCACGACTTGATACACTGTTTTTGGCACTACCAATCTCATGGAAAGGATTGGTGGCACAATATGCCGGACGTTTGCACCGTGAGAATGAGGGAAAGAAAGATGTTCGTATTTATGACTATATTGATATACACGAACCTGTTTGTGAGAATATGTATCGTAAACGCCTAAAAGGATACTCTGCCATCGGTTATCGTGTACTGTCAAGAGATACTCAGACACTGTTTGATAATACAGATGACTTACAAATATCATCATATGAAGGACAGATTTTCAATGGTAACACATTCCGTTTGGCATTTATGCAAAATTTGAAAAGTTCAAGACAATCTATTGTCATATCCTCTCCAAAACTCTATCATACAGAACGAAACACATTTGTTAAAATGCTCAGAGAGCTTCATGCAAGTGGTGTTCAAGTTGCAATTCTTACATCAGAGGAAAGCAGTCAGACGAATTATCTAAAAAGTTTGGGATTATATGTAAAGATTGTACCTAAACTATCTTTATCCTCGTGTATCATAGATAGGTCCACGGTCTGGTATGGCAGTATCAATATACTTGGCTATGTAACAGAGGAAGATAACATTATTAAAATCACAGATGGTAAACTTGCAAATGAGCTACTTGATGTCATTTACAATAGCGGAAAATAGAAAAAATAAGTGGAAAAATCATCATTTTACTCTCGCATGACAGTATCCCAAATGTGATGACTCTTGCCGAACAGATGAGAATAACAGCCAAAGCTGCAGAAAACAAAAATTGATTTTTCTGGAGGGAGCGCAGTTTACCGTCTGCCCACTTTATTGTATTTCTAAAAAATATCCTTCTTAAGTAATGGGAACAGCATATAGAAATAGAATCGGATGTGATTTAATTTCCATCTATATGCTGTTTTATATTTTTCTTCTGACTTTTCCGTCAGTCGCTTGTTTCCGCTGCCGTCGGCCTCCATTGTACAGACGTGAAAGGGAAAAGGTTTTCGGGCTGAATACGCTCTGAAAGAGGAAGATTCAGCCCGAAACGGCAAAGCCGCCTGACCTTTTCGCTTTCAATAGAGTCTGTACTAACTTCTATGGACGGCAGAGGGAACGGACGACTGTCCGGGATTGTTCTTTTGCTCTTGTCTTCGTTTAATCAGCTTGTCCATGTCCTCGGATATTTTATCATCGGTTACTTTGGCATATCCTTGTGTCGTTTTAATACTCGTGTGTCCCATCATTTTACTTATACTTTCTATCGGGACACCTGCAGAAAGCATCAAAGTGCCGAACGAATGCCTGCTGGCGTGATAGCTCAAATTCTCCTTTATACCGGCCACGATGCCTATTTCATGTATGCAGTACCATAACATGTCACGTTTTGGCAATGGGAATATGGGGTTGCTTTCATCCGTTGTGTTATACATAGCCAATATCTGTTCAGCTATGGGATGAAGAGGTATGAATGACTCCACATCCGTTTTTTTACGGTTGATACGGATGTACTTTCTTCCGTCTAAAGTCGTTTCAATATGTGAAGGATAGAGCCGTTTAACATCAACGTAAGACAATCCGGTGAAGCAGGAAAATATGAAAGCCCTGCGGGTAAGTTCCTGCAATCTTTCCGGCATAGGCTGCTCCATAATCCTTTGCAACTCAGCCCTGCTTATATGTTTCAATTTACCTGTAGGCTTTTTCTCGTAAGGTACATCCGCAAGCGGGTTGAAACGGAGAACCTCCCTGTCAACGGCAATATATATCAGTCTGTTCAGCCATGTAAGACAGTGGTTGATGTGACTCGCACCGCAACCTTTACCCTTCAGATATAGTTTGTATTCCCAACCGAAATCTTCTGTAATGTCTTCAAAAGCTATGTCATTCATCCCCATAGAAAGCAGGTATTCGTGCAGGTATGCCTGAGTAGACTTGGACTGACGGTAAGATGAGGTAGAATTTATCGCTACGGAACGGATTCTCAACCTTTCGCGTTCTTCTTCTCCGGTTTTCAAAAGAGTTACAGGAACAGTCCCTACACATGTTATTTCGTTTTTCAGCATTTCAGCAGTTATCATACCCGTTTCCTTTAACAGGTTCATGTAAGAAGTTTCAAGCCTTGCCCGTAGGTTCGCAAGAAGACCGTTTGTCCTGCCATCTTTTACCGTTCCGTTTTTGGTATTCCAGCATTCAGGATTGCAATAATATCCGGTAGTAAATACACTGCTCTTGCCGTCAATCGTGATACGGCACATGATGGCTGTTGTCCAGTCGGCTTTGACCTTGCCTCGGTTAATATAATAGAGAATTGAAAATGTACTTCGCATTGTTTAAATATTTTAAGAGTTATAGAATCAGTTTCAGGTCTTTTGTCGCCTCGATATATTTGTCCATGTCCTCAAAAAGTTTTTTGGGAGTCACACGGGCATATACTTGGGTTGTACCTATATCCGCATGTCCCAGCATCCTGCTGACAGTTTCAATCGGCACACCGTTTTCCAATGTCATAAGGGTCGAGAACGAATGTCTCCCCATGTGGTATGACAAACGGCCTTTTATCCCGACTTTCATTTTGATGCTTGTAAGACACCACTTCAAAGCCTGGTAGGGGATGACAGGAAACAAGGTAGCCCTTGTCTCATCCTTGTACTTTTCAATAAGAACCACGGCTTCCGGCAACAGCTTGACACGGCACAGTTGTCCGTTTTTGCCTCTTCGGTACTTCAACCATGGCGCTCCCTGATCATCCTTGGATAGGTTATCAGGAGTAATTGCAACTACGTCAACATATGAAGTTCCGGTGTAGCAGGCGAAAAGAAACATATCCCTGACAATAGAGTGTTCGGGGCGGCAGCCGGTAAGCTCTACATCTCTTATTTTTTCGAAATCATCCTTGCTCAATGCTCTCGGTGGTGTCTCTTTCTGTTTTGGCAGCTGGTAGTGTTCAAAATAGGACTTGTCCGAATGTCCTTCCTTGAACGCGATACGGCAAATCTTTTTCAGTATGGCCAAATAGTGACGCACAGTCTGGACTCCCAGTCGTTTCTCAATTACTACATATTCCTGAAATTCACGTATAAACAGTTCATTAAGCTGGCAAAAGGCAAGGTCTGACACCTTGAATCTGCAATTTATGAATTCTGCAAGACGGTTACGGGTATAAATATAGTTTGGAAGTGTACGGTGGGATATGTCTATCCCCACACGGGACTTCACTTCCTCGATATGCCTGTCGAACAGCTTGAGCAATGTCATTTGGGTATCTTTGCTGCCTTGAAGCATTTCTTTTACATCCGTTGCATTAAAATCATTTTTCCGCTCCACGAGAGAATCAAAGGCAGAGTTTACAGCCAATAGCAACCTGTCGATTTTTGCATTGGTTTCCACCGCTTCTTTACTTTTTCCATTCAACCGACTCTCCCGTGGATTCCATAACTCTGGAGCACATGACAGCTTGCAACTGAATTGCGCCATCGTGTTGTTCACCGTTATTCGTCCCATAATTGGAGCCTTTCCGAACTTGTCAAGACCGCTCTTTTTCAGGTAGAGCAACACCTTGAATTTTTCTACTTTCATACGCTTATTCTTTAATGGCAAAATTACCTAATTTATAAGCGCTCTTAGATATGCAAAACATTGACGACCAGTGAATAATAGCCCATCGTGATAGATTCTGTACTCCTCATTGCGTTACCTGTATGCTTCGGTAACTGGACAGCTAACGCTTTGGTAACTGAACGAATACTATAAATTACCTTTTTTTGCGTTTTACTCATTTGGCAGAATTCAGCGAATATGCTAAATACCAACCATTTAAGTTTTATTTACTCATTTTTGTTATCGCTTGCTTTCCTGTTACTTATGCATGTGGCCCGCCACACCTTCGCCTGCATGGCCGTCGAATACGGAATGCCGATCGACGTGCTGGCCAAGATTCTCGGGCACTCGAACACCAACATGACGCGCCACTACGCCAAATTCTCCGAGACGGTCATCGGCCGCGCGATGGAGGCTTTCGGCGAGCGGCTGGCGTCGGCGGCTTCGGCCGAATAACAGGTCGTCGAGGTCTCGGACGGATCGACACGAGGAAAAGAAGATTACCCCGCCGTTGAGCACGAAGCCGGCTGCATACCGACTCCGACGGCACGGTAACGGAGCGAGCGGCCCTTATCGGGCCGCTCGCTTTGGTCGTTACGGAGATAATCGGCAAAACGAAGTTTGATGCGTATCGTGAATGACTTGCGTCCGTGACGGAATGAAGTCAGTGAATGAATTACTTCGTGCAATGAATCGGAGCTATGATGGATATACGTCCATGATAGCAGTACTTCATCGATAGCAGTACATCCGTGACAGACAGCTGTCATCGCATGATAGCAGGAGGGCTGTCATTCATCTCGCGGAGCGAAGATAGTATCCCTTCGGATGCTTTCGACGTATGTCGCATGGAGGCCGTTCCAGGCCGATCAAACGACTTGTTATCAAGCGAAAAGCGTTGTAATATTGCAGCCCGGGAAGCACCGCGGGCCGAGGGGTTCGAACCATCGGTCGTACCCTGCGTCGTCTCGACGCATTTACCGTCGCCGGACGGTAGCAAGGTGTACCTTTGTCCGACAAACCGGTGTTTGTCCGACAAAGGTCCTTCTCTGCGAGGCCGGGTGCCGCTCCCGAGTCGCGCCCCCTTAAACCTTGACATATGGAAGAACAGCACAAAGAGAGAAAAGCCAGTTACAAGTACTCGTTCCGGCTCGATGAGCAGCAAAATATCCGTTTCTGCCGGATGCTTGCGGAGGCTGGACTGGAACACAACCGCAGCCGGTTTATCGTCAAAAGAATCTTCGCCGAAGAGTTTCGCGTGGTGCGTATCGACCCGACCTTGGGCCGATATGTGACCCGTCTGAATCAGTTTTACGAGCAGATACAGCGCGTGGGCAACAACTATAACCAGATCGTACGGGCCGTCAACACGCATTTTTCGCATACGGCGATTCCGCGACAAGTGCTTCTTCTGGAGCGCCGCACGCGCGAGCTGAAAGCCCTCTCCGAGCAGGTCATCGCGCTCAGCCGCGAACTTTACGAGCTATGGTCGCGCGAATGCGAATAATACCGGACCAATTATCATCTTCTTACCCATCGCGGCAAAATGACTATCTTTGTGAGGGTAAAGCGGTTTTTAATTCCCGATAAACGACCCGAACGATGACCGACCAACTGATTTTCGTACACGACAAGCGGCGCGACGCCTACGTCGACAAGACGTCGGAGATCGTCGGGCTGCGACCGGCCGGAGCGTATGTGTATGTCGATTACGGCGCGGCGCGGGTATTCCGCTATCGCAAGGAGCATGTGGTCTGCTATCCCCTGCTCGCCACACGCCGGCAGGTACGCATCTACAAGGACGAAACGTTGCAGGAGCCGTACGATACGCTGTTCGACTACGGGAAATATGTCCGGCTGGGCGCCGGAGAGGGCTTGCGTTCGCCGGCGATCGAGAAGTCGCGGATCGAAGCGGTCGATGCGCAGCCGCTCGCCGCAGACAAAGAGCGGCTGCTTTCCTATTTCGCGGAGGTTCTCGCAGCCAAAGCCTCTCTGGAGTCGGAGACCGATACGGAGGCCGCAGAGGAGGTTCCCGAAGGGGAGAAGAAAAGTTCGATCGCCGCCCTGCTCGCCGAGACGATGCAGCGCATCGATCCGCAGGATCCCCGTACGGCGCTGTATGCCTATCTGAACGGGCGGACGGCGGCGTGCGATGTCGACAACGTGGCCCTCGTCTATCCCTTCGGCTGCAACGCCAGCCAGAAACTCGCCGTGCAGCGGGCGCTGGGCAATCGGGTGAGCGTGGTCGAGGGGCCTCCCGGTACGGGAAAGACGCAGACGATTCTGAACATCGTCGCCAATCTGCTGATGCAGGGGAAAAACCGTCGGTGTCGTGTCCAACAACAATGCGGCGGTGGACAACGTGCGCGACAAACTGTCGAAATACGAGTATGGGGCGTTGATGGCCGAATTGGGGAACCGGACCAGACGGCAGGCCTTTTTCGCGGACAAACAGCAGGATTTCATGCCCGACCCTACGTGGCGGTTGCCGGCGGAGGAACGCACGGCCCTGCGAACGCGGCTGGGCGAGCTGTCGGCGGCCATAGACGAGCTTTTTCCGCGTCAACGCGGAGCTGGCCGACCTGCGGACGAAACGCTCCTATGCCCAATGCGAGTACCGTCATCTGCTGTGGGAACAACCGCTGGACGACGCGCGGATGCGGCGCGTCGACCGCTGTTTCTTCCGTCCGATCGACAGCCGGCGGGCGCTGTCGTTCCGGCATCTCGTTACCGAGAGGTGGCAGGGCGGAAGGCCGTCGCTCGCTTTGCGGGCCGGACTGCTGTTCCGGTGCGGCGCGTGGCCCGGGAAGCGGCTGTTCGCGGATGCGGAACTGCTGCCCGCCTATGCCGATCGCAAGTTCTACGAAACCTACATCGCCGAGCTTTCGGCCCGCATCGCCCGGCTCGGGGCACCGTCCGACGAGCAGCGTGCGAAGAGCCTGATCGAAGCATACGGGGAAGGTGTCGGAAGCGCTGTTCCGCGATATGCTCTACCGCAAATACGAACGCCTGAACGAAGCGCGGCAAGAGGAGCGGCCCCGTTCACGATGCAGAACTACCGGATGCTTTTCCGCGCCTTCGTCGAACGCTATCCGGTCGTGCTGAGTACGACCCATTCGCTGTGCGCTTCGATCGGCGCGGGGCACCTGCTCGACTATGTTATCATCGACGAGTCGTCGCAGGTCGATATCCTCACGGCGGCCGTCTGCTGCGCCTGTTGCCGGAATATCGTCATCATCGGCGACAGCCGGCAGCTGCCGCATATCGTGGAGGAGCAGCTCAGGGCGAAGGCCGGGGAGCTGCGTGACAAACACCGGGTGCCCGACGCTTACGATTATGTGCGGCAGAACATCCTCTCCTCCTTCAAACGGGTCTTCGCGGAGCGGCTGCCCGTCACGCTGCTGCGCGAACATTACCGCTGCCATCCGCTCATCATCGACTTCTGCAACCGGAAATATTACCGGAACGAGCTGCTCATCATGACCGAACCGAAGGGCGGCTATCCCTTTACGGTCCTGACGACGACCGCCTCGAAAACCTACTCCCATAACGGCCGGATCTACAACCAGCGCCAGATCGACGCCACCTGCGACTGGATCGAGCGGCATACGGCGTACGCCGCCATGCGGTTCGCCTCCGATGCGAAACGCGAATCGCCGGCCGAACGGATCGCCGAACGGCTCATCGGAGGAATTCTCGCCGAGGAGGATCGGTTTTCCGCCATCGGCGTCCACCGACACTACCGGCTGTACGATCTGGTCGGAGGAACGTCGAGTTGTCCGACGAGGAGCGCCTCTTCGTCCGCCGCCGCTCGCATCTCGACTTTCTGCTCTACAACCGGATGGATAACACGCCGATTCTGGGGATCGAGGTGGACGGCGTGCTCCACCACCGCTTCGACGAGGTGCAGGTCGCCCGCGACCGGCGCAAAAACGGCATCCTCGCCAAGATCGGCCTGCCGCTTCTGCGTCTCTCCACGGACGGCAGCAGCGAAAAGGAACGGATCGTAGGCGCGCTCGAACAGGCCATGCAGCAGGGGTGAGTGCCGAGCAGCGACAAACCCGCAAGGCGGTCAGAGACCGACAGGGAACGGTTCGCAAACAGCGATGAGCAGAAAACTCGCGGAACGAAGCCGTAAGGACGAAGGACGACAATATATAACAATCCCTCGGCAGACCGGAGTTATCACGCTTTTCCGACGGCCAATCCGTCAGCTGTTTTCACTCCACATGTCGCACTGCTTCATGATCGTACTCAACGCATCTTCCTGTCCTTCGGGCGGATAATCATACTTCTTGAGCAGTCGTTTCACGATCCGACGCATACCGGCACGGGCGCTCTCCTTGAGGTTCCAGTCGATCGTCTTGTTGCAGCGCAGCGCATCGGTCAGTTCCCGTGTAATGGCAACCAACTGTTCGTTCGTATAGAAATCGCGTACGGCCTCGGGTTTGGTCAGCGCATCGTAAAATGCCAGCTCTTCGTCGTTCAGATCGAGCGCTTTGTCGGATTCTTTGCCGTGGGCGATCTCGTGGGCGATTTTCAGCAACTCCTGAATTACCTCCTCGTTGGTCAGCAACCCTTTGAGGTAATTGCTCATGGCACGGGACAGAATCTCGGAGAATTTTTCGGCCCGCACCGTATTGGTCCGTTGATAAATTCGCACCTATTCGGCAATCAGCTTGCGCAACAGTTCGACGGCGAAGTTTCTCTCCTTCATCCGGGAAATCTCTTCGAGGAATTTCGGATCGAACAGAAAACTCCTCCTCGACGTCAGAGAAGAGGTTGATTACACCGTCGCTCTTGATGCTCTGTTTGAGCAGCTCGTTGATCCGTGCGTTGATTTCGCGCAGCGACATTTTGCCCTCGATGCGCTTCCGCGTGCGCGTCAATAGGCCGCTTGCGCTCGTAGTTCGAAAGCAAACTCTGACAGAGCGACAGCGCCTGCCACCCAACAGCAGCGCCTCCTTGATAAACAGCTTCTTCGGCTCACTGCGCGTTCGGGGGCGCTTGCAGAAAATCGACTCCTCCGCTGATCGCTTTGG
>VOFI01003383.1_pt1 | contig 29255 bp, 40 predicted proteins | sample 5384131 | NCBI WGS metagenome assembly VOFI01 (sample SAMN12384728, study PRJNA508395) | human gut metagenome | isolation source: healthy gut H | host: Homo sapiens
CTTCGGAGCTTGTGTCCTTAGGAGACTGACCTTCCGTCTTAAGCGCTTCGGAGTTTGTGCCCTCAGAAGACTGACTGTCCATCTGAGACACTGCGGGATTTGCGTTTGTTTCATTTTTGAGCAGCAGACTGAACCTGCTCCTGCGTTGTCATTTCTTTCTGCTCCGTTTCATCCGCTGCAAATGCGAACGGAGACATCGTCAGCATCATGGATGCCGCCAGAATGCTGGCTAAGAATCGATTATTTTTTCCTGTTTTCATCATGAAAACCCCTCCTTCAATAGTAAAAGACTACTATGAAGAAGCTGCATTAGGAAACCGGCTGCCATGCGGAATACCTTCCGTTTAGGCCCTTGGCTTTGCGAGATCGGCTTTCACCGATGGTGCCCTTTGTCTGTACAACTTACTCCTTATCGAGTAGCACAGATGGTTGGTTCTTTTTGAAATGACTGTTGGCAACGCAGAATGGTTGTTCAGTCTCCAAATAAAATACCCCCTTTACAGCGCGCATAGCTCTGCAAAGAGGGTAACAAATACCTATGGCAGCCGGCTGCCATGCGGAAACCCTTCCGTTTAGGCCCATCTGGCTTTGCGACACCGGTTTTCACCGGCTGTGCCTTTGTCTGTACCTGTACCCCTTTACGGAAGTCATGCACAGAATTTTACGATCTTTTCTGTCGGCAGATACGCCGGACTGCATATACAACCCTTTGCCCGCGCAGCCGAACAGAAATCCTCCAGATCCTTTTCTTCAGTATACCATAAATGCCCGCGAACAACAAGCAAATACTGTAAAAAGCGAAGAAGGATTTCAATCCGGAATCGTTTTTATGCAATAAATCGCCGCTGATCGGACATAAACATATCCAATCAGGACCATTTGCATACAAAATAAAATAGAAAAGTGTTAAGCCGCAGCTACTGCAAGTGCATCGCTGGTGTTGGTGTAGGTCAGCGGAGATACACAGTCATGCAGGGTTTTTGCGTTCTTTACACTGCGGGTAACCGCGTAGGTCAGGTCAATCTGATACCACTTGCCGTTCAGGTTTACCTTGTTCCAAGCGTGGTAGCTGGAGCCGGCGTAGCCCTTGGTCAGTGCGCACGGGATGCCCTGGCTGCGGCACATTGCTGCAAACAGCGAGGAAAAATCGTAGCAGATACCGGTGGTGCCCTTCAGGGTAGCGGCGGTATTCGGGATGTACTTGGTGATCTTGCCGCTGGTGATCTCATTCGCCAGCTTGTTATCATATGTATAACGGCTTGCCATGTAGTTGTAGATGGCGATAACCTTAGCCTCGTCGGTCTTGGCGTTCTTGCAGAGCTCAGCAGCCTTAGCGGATACCGTGTCGCCCTTGGAGAACCGAACCTCGGAAGTGGAGACCAGATACGGAGCGTAGCTGTCCTTAACGGTTACGTTCATGGACTTGGACTCGACCTGCTGATAGGACGTACCGGAAACGTTGCGGTACAGCGTTACGGTGTACTTGCCGTTGCCCTTATCGAGAGAGAAGGAAGCATCCTTGCCGCTCGGGCAATCATAGAATACGGTCTTGCCGCCGTTGTACTGAATACCAACCTTGAGTCTTGCACTCGAGGAGTAGTTTACGGTAACATACCCGTGGGTGGAATTGCTCATATCCACAACATCATTTACTGCTACTGCGGTAATGCCCATCGAGAGGGCAGCTGCTGCAAAAACTGCGCATACAATACGAAAAAGCCGCTTCATATCCGGCGATCTCCTTTCGGTAACTGGCTGCCAGCCCTCTCGATGAGGGGTAAGGCCCTATAGTCTTTGCGTCGCCACCTTTCGGTGGGTTTGCTATTATCGTTTGAGATGCGGTCAAAGCGACTGCATCATCTTCTTTTATCCTCCCTATAGCGCATCTATCGTGTTTTGTCAACAGGGTTTTACAAAAAAGAAGAAATTATGACACGTTTCCGCAGTTTTACCGAAAATATGACATTTTTCCCGATTTCCCCGCTCTTATTGCAGCGGTTTGTCCGGGAATGCAGCTCGCTCCAAAGCGTGAGATGGCGGCAAAAAATCGGTAAACAGACGGCGGCAGGGGTATTCCCCCTGCCGCCGCCGTTTTCATCGATTGATTTGCTTATTTGCTGCCGTACAGTCTGTACAGGAACGTGACGATCTGTGCTCGTGCAGTTGTTATGCGGGCCGAACAGACCGTTTCCGATGCCGCCGGTGATGCCCTTCTGCTCTGCCCATGCTGCCGCATCGGCGTAGTATGCATCGGCAGGTACATCGGTGAAAGCCGTGCTGCCGCTGACCGCCGGACTGCCTGCCGCACGGTACAGGAGCGCTGCGCCTTGTGCTCTCGTGCAGAGATAGTGCCGAGTGCAAACGTTGTATCGCTCGTGCCCTCGGTAATGCCATTCTCAACCGCCCACGCAACTGCCTTGGCGTAGTACGCGTCTGCCGGAACATCCGCGAAGCTGCTCAGCGCCTTCGGTTCAGGCGAACCCGCCGCGCGCCACAGGAAGGTTACAATCTGCGCTCTGGTGCAGGCAGCGTTCGGAGCGAACAGCGTGTCGCTCATACCGCCGGTAATGCCCTTCTGCGCCGCCCAGAGGACTGCGTCATAGTAGTAATCCTCCGCGTGAACGTCGGTGAAGAAGTTGAGCATAGTGTTGTCATCCATAAAGACCGCCTTCACCGTGACCTTGCCCGCCGGTATGGTAAAGGTGTACTTGCCGCCGCCCTTGTCGGTCAGTTCGAGCGCCTTGCCGTCCTTGTCCAGCACGGTCAGGCTTTCAAGGATGTAGCCCTTGTCGGGGGTTGCCGTGATGGTCACAGTGTCGCCCTTGGAGGCGGATTTGGGAGATACGGTGACAGTGCCGTGTTTTACATCATCTACAGATACCGAATAGCTGGGTGCGGAGAAGCCGCCGCCTCCTCCACCACCACCGCCGCCGGACGAGCCGCCGCCGGAGGTGGAGTCTGTGATGCGGATGCTGATCTTCTTTTCAGCGATCACACTGGTATCTGCGTTGACTGCGGCGCAGATCAGGGTCATCGTGCCCCTCCTGATCACCGAAGCTGAGGGTATTTCCGCTGATAACGGCGTGGGTATCATTCTTTTCCAGCGTCCATCGTACAGAAGCCGGATAGGCCGCCAGCTCTTCCGGAGTAAAGGCCTTGCCGAACTGATCGAGCGTCGTTACCTTAACTGCAGACAGATCCAGCGTAGTGTTTTTCCGAACAGACGACGGAATTCCGTCTGCGGTAATCGCAGTCAGCCATCTCGGGGCATTGACCGTCAGCGTAATGTGGTTACTCTCGATGTCGCCGGAACGGGCGTAGATCTCGGTAGAATCTTCTTTCAGTGCCTTGAGTGTTCCGTTTTCGAGCGAAACCACATCCGGCTTGGAGGTAACCCATTCAAAGCTGCCGCCGGTCATTTCTCTGCCATACTGATCGTACCGGCCGCGGTAAACTGATCTGCAAGAACCGCATTTTCATCCAGCCGCAGGACAAAACCGTCCTTCATGTCGGCGCGGATTGTCTTGAGGGTCGGCTGCTGCTCGACCTTAACAACGACATTCTTTGCAGTCTTACCGGTCAGAGGCAGAGGAGGCTTCCAGAATCCCATCCGCATAGGAGGCATCCGGGACACTGCCAACGGCAACAAGCAGTTTTCCGTTTTCAATCGTGGCATTGGTCTGATTGGTGTCTGCCAGCGTCCACTCGATGTCCAACGGAATTCCACAGGGATTGCCGTGCTGGTCGCGCGCCAGCAGCGGAATGCGGGACAGATCATACTCTGTGCCCTCTACTGCGGCGGGAGCGCCGTCATTATAATACAGCTCATTCAGATACGGCTTTGCCGTCACCTGTACGGGCAGCGGCTGTGCCGTCCGATAGACCGTTTCGCCCTGCTCGTCCTGTCCGACCGGATAATACAGGGTAACCGTATCCGTGCCGACTACTAGACCGGTAATTACGCTGCCACTGATTTTGGCATAGCCCTTGTCCGTGGCAAGCCGCCACTCGAACAGGCCATCGTCAAAGCGTCATGTCCTCGCCATACTGATCCTTGGCCTCCACATTGAGCGTGCTCAGGTCAAAGGTGTTCGCCGTATCATCATTATAGATGAGATTGGGAATCGTGCCGTTCACGGTCAGCGTATCGAGCTGTCGTTCGGACAGAACCTGCAGCGGTACACGGTTGGATTCCGTGCCGTTCACTACGGCATAAACCTGATAGGTTCCCGGTGCGGTAAACTCAATGCTGCCCGTGGTTTCGTCAACCGTAATGTCATCGTTTGCTTCTGCATACCACTTGACCTTGCCGGTTACATCAAAATCGTTGCCGTCCTCGTCCTTAGCGGCCACGGTCAGACCCTTAACGTCGGCGGTGTTGCTGCCGTCGTTGAAGTAGAACGGCCTCAAAGCTGCCCCCTACCGTAACCGAGGAAAGGAACAACCGGCAGGATGGTAAGTTTAATCAGCTCGCTGTTGAAATTATCCGTTGTATCGATCGTATCCTTCGGCTGATAGCGCAGGAACAGCTGTGCTCCGTCATTCGGCTTGAGCGCCTTGAGAACAGGGTAGCCATTGCGGTTTGTCGTGACCTCGGCATACTCCGAAGCGTCGTTCAAACCTTCGTCCACAACCGTCCATTCGCCGCTCAGGCGGGGATTGAAGCCGTACCAGTCCACGTCGTGTTCGTTTTTCGCCTCGACCTTGATGCTGTCCAGACGCAGGCTTTGCTGCTCGTACAGAGAAACCTGTTCGGTATCAGGCACCAGACGATCGAGTGCATAGATTGGGTACACCTTCTGCGGGGTGATGACGGTGTTCTTAGATGTATAGTGGAACGAACCGAAGTACGGTGCAACCGGCTGACCGGAGCACAGCTGATCGGCTGCCGTCTTGAATTCGCCCTGATACAGGCTGTTCATATCCAGACCGTCGGGGTCGTAGCCGGAGACAGTCCGGTTCTGGATGCGGGCATCCAGATCCTCGATCGCACTTCTGCCGTTCCGGCCGAAGGTATACTGCTTAAACTCCCGTCCTTTCCAGCTGTCCACCGAGACACCATTCCCCTTGGTTCGATGATAACCAGTAACCGAGAGGAGCATGGTCTTATACTTGATGTACACCGCGCCGGTATAGGGGATGGTCGTTTTGCAGGTCGGTCACATCGACATTGATGTCAATGCCCGTATGTGCCATAGGCAGCGGTACGGAGATGGTATCCGTAATAGACTGTGCGTAGGACTCTTCCTTGCTGCCTTCTCGTAGGTCTTTTCCATGCCATAGGAGTAGGAAAAGCTCTGCTCTACCTTGGCAGTGGGCGAAAGCGCGGCCAGAACGGGCACGCTGAATTCGACGCCTACCGTGGTCTCCTCGGTCCAGTTTTGTGAATAGGTATTGGAGACTGTGGTCGAGGTAGTAGTGCTCTTTTTTCATAGGTATAGCTTTTTTTCGACTGTGTTTTCAAAGTCGTTGCGGTTTTCCGCCGTTACCTTGTAGCTGTCCGAGCTGCCGCCCAGATTAAACTGGTAGCCCTTCTGCTCGAGCAACGCCGTTGTGTCATCCGCCTCGATGGAAGGCGTTTCAAACCGGTTCGCAATGCCTTGAATTTCAAAGTCGTAGAACGCCTGCACATAGTAGCCGTAGCCGGTACTTACATAAGAGTGATGGTCATCGCGTTCCCTGCTCCGCTCTGGTAGAGACATAATAAACCGGGGTTTCTTCTTCCGGAAGGCTGTTCAAAACCCCGAGCCGTTCAGAACCGCGCTCTGGTCAACAACGCTTCTGACAGCATCCCGCAGACCCTTAGCTGTATACTGTCAAATCTGCCGCAGTCATAATCTGCCGCAGGGACATTGTTCGCGATTGGTCCGCAAAGCGGATCTCCTCAAAACTGCCGTCCGTGTCCTCGGCATTGTGTGTCAAAGTTCCCAGTAGTATGTTGGGGGGCAGCACAGACAATCGGGCGCTCACAAACCTCGCCGTCGTATCATCTGCTTTTTTACTCATACCATTTTCCTCCTTTTTGCAGCATGTGTTCCTGCTCGGCCATGGAAAACAGCTCGTTATGACTCATTTCCACATCGCCGAAGCGGACAAAAATGCCGTTTGTCACCGCACTGTTCCACACCTGCGGGTCGGAAAGTGACCGGAATCGGAATTTATCCAGATAGGGCTTCATATCCAGCAGCAGGCGGCTGCCAGAGATAAAATCGACCTGCAGAACGTGGTCGGTCAGCGGCTTGACCGACTGAATGTATTTCCGGTCCAAATGCGTACCTCCTCTCGCCTACACAAAATGAAAGGTTCACCGTACCTATAGGATACGGTGAACCTTTCAAAAAAACCATTCACAAGTTGTTAGTTTTTATCCGCAAGCAGGTCGAGCAGCAGCTTGCGCTTTGCGCGCGGCTCTCCTGCTATCTGCAGTTTGGTGTAAATTTGATTCACATACTGCCGGATACTGCCCTCGGACAGATACAGCTTTTCCGCGATCTCACGGTTGTTCAGCCGCCGTGCCATCAGCCGGACAATCTCATATTCCCGCTCGGTCAGCGCAGACAGAGCTTCCGGACGGTCAAATCCGGCCTTTCGCCGCTCTGCGGCTTCTCCCAGTTCGATGATCTGTGCAACCGTTCCGGTTTGCAGCCGCTCTGTCAGCAATGGCTTGAGATAGCGATAATTCTCCGCAAACGGAATGACAAAGCCATCCGGTTCCGCGTCGGTCAGTGCCTGATCGAGCTGCGCCTGTGCCTCCGCATGCTTGCCCAGCATTTCATACGCCGCTGCCGTCTGGATTCGGATATGCATCGCAACCAGTGCATAGTGCATGCCTTCGCACACAGCAAGCAGTCTTTCGCTCCGGCCAACGACACGGGCGTAGTCGCCCTGTGCCAGACCGACCTGATTTTCGATCATCTCGATCATCGGCTTGCCCGGTGCAAGTGTATGCACGGTTGAAAGCCTGTGCGCGCGGAAAACCTCCGGAATCTTGTCGGTTTTGCCAAGCAAAGCGTAATAATACGCCGCAATCGCGTTCCATAGGTTCAGCCAGGAAGCATTGTGCTGCCGCAGCAGCTCCGCGTGCCGCTCGGCAAGCGTGCAGTGATACTTCATCTCCGCAAACAGCGACAGCCGCCACGCCAGAAAATCACAGCACAGCGCCATATTGGCCTGCCCGTTGTCCTGAATCCGGGCGCACGCACTTTCGAGTTCGATATGTGCATCCGTCAAGCGTCCCTGCAGGAACGCCGCCTCGGCACGCATGATAGTCTCGGCACCCTGACCGTGATTGCCGGTGATTTTATAATAGTGCGGCATGCACTCGTCCATCTCGGCAAGCTCGCTCTGCAGCTCGCCCGGTGCGCGGTAAAACATCATCAGCACGGACGGCGAGCCGAAGGTCCAGCCGCCGCCGGACTGGATGCTGATCGCCTTCCGCGACATCTGCGCGCTGGCACTCCGGTGCAGGCGGCTCATGGCGCTGATATCGTTGTAGCAGAGGAAGCTCATGATCAGGTCGCATTCTCCCCGCAAATCACCTTTTTCCTGTGCGGAAAGCGCTGTATTTTCGGAAATCGCCGTCAGCAGCAGCTCCTTCAGCTCCAGCATTTTCGGGATATTGCGCCAGTTGAACATACTCCGCATCAGCACCAGAATCGCCAGCGGATGGCTTGCGAGCACAGCTGCCGGGCATTCGTCCAGTGCTGCCAGCACTGCCTTCGGGTGCAGCGAGGAAAGCAGAATGCCTGCATCCTTCTGCAGCGTGCGCAGCATCGCATCGTAATCGCCGTTTTGCCGGTACTCGGTCATGGCATGCAGATACAGCCGATGATCCTCATACCAGATGCCGAGCCGCCCGCGGTAGACGGTCTGCCGCTCCTTCGGCATGGACAGGAAGGTGTGCAGCGCGCATTCCTTCATCATGTGATGAAACCGGTAGGTCGCGCCGTCCGGCAGACGCTTGACAAACGCATTCTGCCCGGTCAGCGCGGCAAGCAGGTCCTCGGCGTGCGCGTCTGCCATGACGAACTGCGCCATTTCGACCGTAAATTCGTCGGCAAGTCCCATCACCGCAAGGAATTCCCGCTGTTTTTCGGGCAGCGGATCAATCATCGCAGCCGTAAAGATAGAGGAAATATCCGAATTCGGGTCCGGCAGCACACCGTGCTCGGAAAACATCCGCAGATTCAGATAAACCGCCGAAAACCAGCCCTCGCTGTAATACAGCAGCGTATCTATCTGCTCATCGGAAAGCGCGGTTCCGCACCGATTGGTATAGACCGCCAGCTCGGTATGGTTAAGCCCTAAGCTGCGCCGTGCCGATCTGGTACACCTTTCCGCCCAGCCGGACAAGCTCTGCCGCCGGCAGAAACAGGTCACGGCTGGCTAAAATCAGATGAACATTGGGCGGCAGCCGTCCGGCCAGCGCACACAGGAATCCGGGTGCGCGCTTGTCGGTCAGCAGGTGAAAATCGTCAATAAAAAATATAGCAGGACTTCTCACCGGTCAGCGAATGACACAGATCGTCGATCAGCAGTCCGCCGCTGGCTCCGTCGGTCGGACAGTCGTACTCCCGCAGAAAGGCAAAGCCTGCACGCGCAAAGGCGTCCTGCACACTTTTCCAGAAAATTGCAAGATTGCCCGAGTACACACTGATGCGCACAATGTACGGCGCTTCGGCTCCGGCACGTTCCGCAAGATACCACTCCACCGCCGTCGTTTTGCCGTAGCCCATGGGTGCAACCACGGTCGTCATGGCACAGCGCGAGATTGGCCGCAGGCTCTCCTGCAGCCGCTCGGATATGTAGATCGTGTTCAGATTCCATTTCGATTTTGGCATGGCGCGCACCTCCGAATACTGTAATGTGCTCTCCTGTCCGTTGTACTGTCTAAATTATACTGAATTTCAGAGCGGGTGTAAACCGTGTATGCTGTTAAGACAGTGCGTATATATGCCCCTCAATTTGAGCGTCAAGCCGCTTTTCCAACCGGCAGTGTTACCAGAATAGTCGTTCCCGTATCTGCGCTCTGTTCAACGCGCACTGTGCCGCCATGCAGCCGGACAATCTCCTGCACGAGCGCCAGTCCCAGTCCCACGCCGCCCATTGCGCGGCTGCGCGACTTATCCACGCGGAAAAACGGCTGAAAGATGCTGTCTCGGTACTCCTCGGCAATGCCCGGGCCGGTATCCCGCACGCGGATTGCCGCCTGACCGCCTTCCCGCTCGACAGACACTTCCACCGAGCCGCCCGTGCGGTTGTACTTGATCGCGTTCTCTGTCAAATTGAACAGCACCCGATACAGCAGCACATCGCTGCCGGTGAGCTGCACATTTTCGCCTGTCTGCGTGAGTGTGATGCCGTTTTTCTGCGCCAGCGGCGTCAGATCGACCAGCACTTCCTCGGCCATCGGCGCAAGGTCGATGCAGTCCGTGCGCGGCACGGATTGCAGGTCGCTCATTTCCAGCAGCGTGCGTACAAAGGGCGCTCAGGCGCTCGAGCTGTTCCTGCTCAAAGCGCAGCAGCGCGGCTGTTTCGGCATCCATCTGCGGATGCTCCGCCGCAAAAAGCTCGAGCCGTGTCTGTATGAGCGCCAGCGGCGTGCGGAGCTCGTGCGCCGCATTGCCGGTGAACTGCCGCTGCGTGTCAAATGACTGCGCCAGACGGTCGAGCATGGCGTTGACCGACCGGCTCAGCTGCCGGAACTCGGCGGTCGTGTCCTCGGACAGGCGGGTGTCGGTCAGGCTTTCCTCATTGATCTGCCCGGTCTGCCGCGCAAAATCGCCCAGCGGCTTGAGCGCCCGTCCGCTGACGAAATACGCGATGACGGCGCTCAGCAGTGTCACCAGCGCGGTGATGCACCAGCCCTATGCGCTCGAAACGCACCTTTTCTGCACTCACCTGCTGAGAAAAGCCGCTGAAGAACGCCTGCATATTCTCTTGGGGTATCTCAATCGTCATTTCCTGCTGGTTTCCCGTTTTGTACTCTACCACAAAGCCGTTCAGCGCATCCATGCTGTCCGAGCCGGAGTAAAACAGCAGCAGATTCAGGCTCACGCACGCCGCCGCGATGAGCAGCGCAGTCAATATCGTGATGCGCCACTGCACAGAGATTCGTTTGCTCATTCGCCCGCTCCGATCTCGTAGCCCTGTCCGATCTTATTGCGGATCGGGTCGTATCCCAGTGCCGCGCGCAGCTTTTTTCGCAGCGTGGAGATGTGTACGCGGATGGAATTGCTGAAGCTGTCCACGCTGCTGTCCCAAACGTGCTCGATGAGCTCCTCCTGACTGACCGGCCGCCCGCGATTGAGCAGCAGATATTCCAGAATGCCGCTCTCCTTGCGCGTGAGCGACAGGGCCTGTCCGTTTGCCGCAGCGGCGCGGCTGCGTGTGTCAAATGTCAGCCCGCCGCACCGCAGACACACATCCTGCTGGACGAACCGGCGGCGTGTCAGGCTGCGTACCCGCGCCTCCAGCTCCTCCAGATGGAACGGCTTGGACAGATAATCGTTTGCACCGGCATCCAGTCCGTCCACCTTGTCGGAAATTTCGCTTCGCGCCGACAGGATGAGCACGCCGGTTTCCTGATCGTGCTCCCGCAGAGTACGCAGCACGGTCATACCGTCCACCTTGGGCAGATTCAGATCGAGCAGCACCAGATCGTATTTCTCCACCGCCAGCAGCTCGAGCGCCGCCTCCCCGTCAACACAGGTGTCCGCCTCATAACCGGACAGGCGCAGTTTTTTCGCAATATCTTCGCACAGATCACACTCGTCCTCTATCACCAAAAGCCGCATGAGCTTTCCTCCTTTGCATTTTCATACCTTTATTATACCAGACAGGGATAAAATTTGTGTTAACGAAATCTGTTGCAAAAAATTTTTGTTTTTTAGCACCTTAAGGCAACACCGCACAATTAAAGCGGCGGTGCTTTGCGGAAATTTTGTGCCCTGACTTTGGCTTCGGTTCCTTGCGCGAGTTCCGTCCGCGCTGCCGAAGTTTCACGGTAATACATCAAGTATTACCGCAAAACTGTGCCTCGTCAGTACGCAAAAATTTACTCGCAAATCACTCTTGTTCAATTATGCGGTATTGCCTTAACACAGATTTTATCTCCCGTGCGGTATACTGGTGTCAACAACTTCGAAAGGGGCATAACAATGCTGAAGCACAGAACCGCCGCCCAGCTCTTCCTGCTGGCAGTCGGCATTGCAATGATCGGGTTCGGCCTGTGGAGAGGCGAAGCCGATACGGTATTATCAAAGGCGATCCGCCTGTGTATGGAGTGTGTTGGGATTGGATAAGAAAAGGATTCCGGTTTTAGCCCGCTTTCGCGGCTGGATACAGGCAGCAGCGGCTCTGCTGACCAATATCCACCTGCCGAATTTTTTGCAGGGCAAATTATATCAGGGCGGCGGCAAGGCGGTCTGCGTGCCCGGCCTCAACTGCTATTCCTGCCCCGGAGCAGCCGGTGCGTGTCCGATTGGCGCCTTTCAGGCAGTCGTCGGCTCGTCGAAGTTCCGGTTTTCGTATTACATCACCGGTATCTTAATCCTGCTCGGCGTCCTGCTCGGACGGTTCATCTGCGGCTTTCTGTGTCCGTTCGGCTGGTTTCAGGAGCTGCTGCACAAAATCCCTCGCCTAAGCTGTCCACCAAAAGGCTGAAGCCGCTCCGCTATGTGAAATATGCGGTGCTGCTGATCATGGTGGTGCTGCTGCCCGTACTTGTCACAAACGAACTCGGCATGGGCGATCCGTTCTTCTGCAAGTACCTGTGCCCGCAGGGCGTGCTCGAGGGCGCGCTGCCGCTGGCGGCGGTCAACTCCGGCATCCGTGCCGCGCTCGGCGCACTGTTTACCTGGAAAGCAGCCGTTCTGCTGACCGTTATCGTGTGCAGCGTGCTGTTTTACCGTCCGTTCTGCAAGTGGCTGTGCCCGCTCGGCGCCTTTACGCCCTGCTGAACCGCGTTTCACTGTTTCAGATGCAGGTGGATACGCATAAGTGCGTATCCTGCGGTGCGTGTGCCAAAGCCTGCAAAATGGATGTAGACATCACCAAAAACCCCAATCATGCCGAGTGCATCCGCTGCGGCATGTGCATGAAAGCCTGCCCGACCGGTGCTATCTGCTACCGCTACGGTCTGGGCGATAAAACCCAAACGACTGACAAAGGAGAAACTATCTAATGAAAAAGAATCGACTGATCGCATTTGCCCTGTCCGTAAGCCTGCTGCTCGGCGCATCCGCCTGCGGCAAACCGGCAAAAACCGTCTCCGAGCTGATAGCGGAGGAAAACGCCATCCTCGACCAGCACCAGGAGCTGTGGACAACGGCTCTGAATTCGCTCGACAAGGACAAGCTGTCGCAGAGCACCCAGAGCACCAACTACGCTGATGTACTCGATCTTGCGATTAAAAACGTCAAGGACCAGCTCTCGGACGAGGACTACAAGACGCTGACCGACGATGCCGCCGAGGTCCGCAGGCTGGAGGATCAGCTGCAGGCACTTCCGCCTGAGGAAGGCACCACCACACCCGCCAGCGACGCGTTCCCCGCTTTCGAGGGCAAAGACCTGGACGGCAACGCTGTGGACAGCAGCTTGTTCGCTGACAACGCGTTTACGGTCGTGAATTTCTGGTTCAGCGGCTGCAAGCCCTGCGTGGATGAATGGATGATCTGGACGCACTCAACCAGCGCATCAAGGAGCAGGGCGGCGAGGTCATCGGCGTCAATACCGAGACGCTGGACGGCAACGCGGACAATATCGCCACCGCTAAAAAATTCTGGAATCAGCAGGCGCATCCTTCCGCAATATCTACTTTGATCCTGGCAGCGAGGCCGGCAAGTTTGCACTGGGCATCATGGCTTTCCCCACAACCTGTGTTGTGGACCGGAACGGAAAAATCGTCGGTGAACCGATCATGGGCGGCATTGATCAGGAGGCCAATATGGCTACGCTGGAAAATGCTGATTGCCGATGCTGTTGCGAACGCGATACCGGCAGAATAACAGCCGCCGCACGATAAAAAGAAAAAAGATAAAGATGCCTGAAAAGCAAAAAATGGCTCGTAACCTGAAAAAGATTCAAGGACAATATTGTAACGATCACGGACGATTCCCAAAACGAATTTGAAAAGTTCTAACTGCGGGGTTCGCACAACTTCTTTGGAGATTTTCTGCTGTACGAAAATCCATTGACATTTGCTCACACCCATGCTATATCCGAAAGTTCGCTCGGAGGGCGAGTTGTTCGTGGAAACAACAGCCGGATAAGGCGCAGACTGAGATGTCTGTCCCTTGTCCGGCTTTTTTCACGTACATAGGAGCTTTTGGTGGGCTTTTTCACGGGGATATCAAACAAATTTATTTCAGGTTATGCTGATGCATTCTTTGTGTACTGCAGTGTGCCCGTATGCTTTTTATACAGTAGCACTGGATCATTGGAGGCTGGAAAGGCATCCATTCTGTGTTCCTGTGAACCGGTTGCAGCAATGGCATTTGGCTGTTTTTCTTTTTATGGCAACACCGCACAAACACCGGTCCGGTCCTGCGGCTGTTCCGTCCCCGACGTGGACTTTTGGATTTTAGAATATAATCATGTCAAACGAGGAGTATTTGATTACCGATACGCCGCTGAAAGCGCTGACGGTTTTTGCAATGCCGATGATTCTGGGAAGCTTTTTTCAGCAGGTATACAATATGGCTGACTCCATTATCGTCGGTCAGTTTGTCGGCTCCTCCGCTCTTGCAGCGGTCGGCGCCTGTGCAGCCCTGACGAATGTTTTTATTTGTGTGGCACTGGGAGCCGGTGTTGGGGCCGGCGTGCTCGTGAGCCGCTATTTCGGTGCAAGGGAGTATGGCAAAATGAAAACCATTGTATCTACCTCTCTGATCAGCTTTTTGGTTCTGAGTATCCTCCTGGGCGTCTTTGGCTTTTGGTTTTCCCATGGGATGATGAGCGGCTTACAGACTCCTGCCGATATTCTGAGGAAGCAGTGCTGTACTTGCGGGTCTATTTTGTGGGCTTTCCGTTTTTGTTCATGTACAATATTCTCTCTACCATGTTCACTTCCATCGGTGAATCAAAAATTCCGCTGGGACTGCTGATCTTTTCATCAATCCTGAATATTGTGATGGATCTTTGGATGGTAGCAGGTCTGGGGCTCGGCGTGTTTGGCGCCGCCCTGGCAACTTTGATCGCACAGGGGATTTCCGCTGTACTTTCCTTTTTGATTTTTCTTAATCGGATGCGGCGGTATAAGAGTACCTTTGTCCTGGTTTGACGGGCGGGAGCTGTGCTCCATGCTTCAAATTGCTGTTCCATCGGTTCTCCAGCAGTCTACCGTGTCTATCGGTATGATGATCGTACAGGCGGTGGTAAATCCTTTCGGCACGCAGGCTCTTGCAGGATATGCGGCAACGATGCGGGTGGAGAATGTTTTTTCTCTGATTTTCGTGTCCATCGGGAATGCAGTTTCGCCGTATGTTTCCCAAAACCTTGGGGCGGGCAAACCCCAGCGCATCAAAAAAGGCTACCACGCAGCATTGGTACTGGATGTGTGCTTCGCTGCGCTTGCTTTCCTTGTTATTGAAACGCTGCACACACAGATTTCCTCGCTATTCCTTGGAAAAGACGGAACAGCCCTGGCTTATCAGGTGTCTGGGGATTATATGAGATGGCTTGGTTACTTCTTTCTCTTTATGGGAATTAAAATGGCGACCGATGGAGTTCTTCGCGGACTCGGGATCATGCGGCCATTCCTCGTTGCCAACATGGTAAATCTTGCGATCCGCCTGTCCGTGGCGTTGATCGGTGCACCGCGTTTTGGTATTAATTTTGTTTGGCTTGCTGTGCCGGCAGGCTGGCTTGTAAAAAAACATCCCGAGTCACAGTCCGGGATTGAACTGCACCCCATCTGTCCAGACAGTATGTCATACTGTCGGACAGATGGGGGCTTTATTATGTTAAGAGAAAAACCGTAACTTACTCTCAACTCTTTATGCTTTGCACAGTCAGTCGATAATCTTAATACTCTCAATAACCGGCTGATTTTCCGTCTTAACCGTACCGTTATCGTCCTCGACCGGCGTATTATCGCAGATTTCATCCACAACATCCATGCCCTTGGTCACATAACCGAAGCAGGCGTACTGACCGTCGAGATAGGTGCTGTCCTGCTGAACGATGAAGAACTGCGAGGATGCGCTGTCCGGGTCGCTTGAGCGTGCCATCGAAACCGCACCGCGCGTGTGCGACAGCTTGTTCTCCACGCCGTTCTCCGAAAACTCACCCTTGATGGTGTTCTCTGAGCCGCCGGTGCCGTTGCCCAGCGGGTCGCCCTCCCTGCATCATAAAGCCGGTAATAATGCGGTGAAAGGTCAGTCCGTCGTAAAACCGTCGTTTGCCAGGTCCATAAAGTTCTGAACCGAGATAGGCGCTGCATCGCCGTCCAGCTCGATGTCGATCGTGCCGTGGTCCTTGATGGTGATCTGTGCATGGTGCTGACCGATGGGCTGTGCGGTCTCCTCAGCGGTCGTCTGCTGCGAGTTATCGCTCGTGTCGGTGGCATCATCCGTCGAGGTCTGCGCGCCTGATTTGCCGCCGCAGGCGGTCAGAATCAGCATCGCCAGCAGGCCAAAAAGCAAAAATGTACGTTTTTTCATGTGAAATTCTCCCTTTTTAGACAATACCGCATAATTGAACAACGCGATTTGCGCGTAAATTTTGCGTTCTGATTAGGCGCGAGTTTGCAGCAATACTTTGTGTATTGCAAAAATCCGCAACGACATCAGAGCGTAAAATTTCCGCAAAGCGCCGCAGCTTTAATTGTGCGGTGTTGCCTTATATCCTGAACGGGTGGAATATGAAAATGTTCCCGCGGTACTCCCCTATTATACGGTACTGAGAACGCGAAAACCAGTGTTTTTTCGGTGTCTGCAAAAAAATGCACCGCAGAATTGCGGTGCATTTTCTATCAAATAATACTGTATAGAGCCGATTCCTGCACAAACCGTGTAGTTCCGCGACAGGTCATAGCTTACTTCATAATGTCCTTGTCGTGGGCCGCCTTGGCAACCAGACCGGACAGCGCCAGCAACGCGATCAGGTTCGGGAATACCATCAGGCCGTTGAACAGGTCGGACAGGTTCCATACCAGATCAACATGCAGTGCGGAGCCGATCACGATGCAGATAACAACGATAGCGGCGTAAACCTTAACAACCTTGTGGCCGAACAGTGCCTTTACGTTCTGCTCACCGAAGAAATACCAGCCGATGATGGTAGAGAACGCGAAGAACAGCATGCAGATCGCAACAAAAGCCATGCCTGCCGAGCCAAGCGAAGCCTTGAAGGCCGCCTGTGCCAGCTCGGTGCCCTGCAGACCGTCCGGTGCACCCGGATTGAGCATGCCCGAGGTCAGGATGACCATAGCGGTCAGCGTCAGTACGATAAAGGTGTCGATAAATACGGAAACGATAGCAATTTCGCCCTGATCCTGCGGACGCTTTACCTTAGCGAGCGCATGTGCGTGCGGGGTGGAGCCCATGCCGGCTTCGTTCGAGAACAGACCGCGTGCAACGCCGTAGCGCATTGCCTGACGAACCGTGATGCCTGCAGCGCCGCCGAGGATAGCCTGCGGGTCAAATGCTGCAACAAAGATGGACTTGAACGCCGGAATGATTGCCGCGTGGTTGATGCACAGGATAACAACGCAGCCAGCCATGTAGAACAGCGCCATGATCGGAACGACCTTCTCGGTAACAGCCGCGATACGGCCAACGCCGCCGAGGAAGATAAACGCTGCAATGATCGCGCAGATGATGCCGACAACGATCATCGGTGCGCCGAACGCGGTGTTGAACGCTACGCTGATCGAGTTTGCCTGTACCATGTTGCCGGTGAAGCCCAGCGCGAAAATAATTGCAACCGAGAAGAAGCCGGCGAGGAACTTGCCGAATTTACCGGTAAAGCGTGCGCGGATGTAGTAGATCGGACCGCCGGTAACGTGGCCCTTGTCGTCCGTGGTCTTGTACTTCTGCGCGAGAACGGCCTCGCCGTAGATGGTGGACATGCCGAAGAATGCACTCAGCCACATCCAGAAAATCGCGCCCGGGCCGCCGGAATACAGTGCGGTAGCCGCGCCTGCGATGTTGCCGGTGCCGACCTGCGCCGCGATCGCGGTGGTCAGCGCCTGGAACGGACTCATGCCGTCCTTGCCCGCCTTCTCACCGTTGAGCGAGAAATGGCCGAACAGATGCTTCCAGCCTGCGCCGAACTTACGCACCTGAATGAAGCGCGTGCGGATGGTAAACACGATGCCGGTTCCAACCAGAAGGTACAGCAGCAGGCCGTTCCATACGACGTTGCTGATTCGGCTTACCCAGTCTGCCAATACTTCCATTGTCATTTTACATACCCCTTCTTTGTTTTGCGGCAAACAAAAAGCCGAACCCAATCAGCATCGGGTTACGGCTCCAAAGAAACGGAAAGACAGCAAACAGACGGTACACCCTGCACCGTGAGAAAACATTTGCTGTGGTTCCGCGGAACTTATTTTTATATCCTAACGTCTATAAAAAACAGGTTCATCTCTGTCCTTTTGCCTGAGAGATTGGCACGCAAACCCCTTTTGCGCGCGTTGCACCTTCGGCAGTCCCCTTGAGGAACGTTCTCCAGAGCCACATCCATTTACAGTCCTCATCCGGAAAACCGGACGCCTGAGAGTTTTGCTCCTTCGGCAAGCCAGTCTTTGACTTTTTTCCTGCAAACTTCGTTTGTCGCGTATGTAGTTTATGGATTCAGTGTAACACCGTGACAACATTCTGTCAATGTCAATCAAGATATTCGTGAAAGTTTGTGAAAAACGGCGAATTTCTTGACAACCTATGCTATAATAGATAGGCTATACTGGTAGTATTATTGGTAAATCCAAGTAATCAACAGCATCCCTCGAAAGGAGGAACTTTACATGAATGATGCTTTGCAGCAGCTTCTCGACAGGCTGACGGCTCTGCTGGCGGAAAAACCGCTCATCGGGGCGTGGTACACGACCGTTGTGCGCTTCGTGTTCCCTGCTGCTGGCGCTGATGATCCTTGTCGGTGCGATCCGCTCGCTGTGGAAGGTCAAGCACCCGGATGAGGTCTGGGGCTATCTGGTGCTGCGCAACGGCGTGCGCCTGCCCATCACCCACTGGGAGAACATCATCGGACGCGCACCCAGCTGCGATGTGCAGCTGGAATATCCGTCGGTATCGCGTCAGCACGCCGCGCTCATCCGCGAGGATGACGGCAGCTGGACGATATACGACCTCGGTTCCAAGGGCGGCATCAAGGTAAACGACCTGCCGGTGGACGAGTATGCGCTCGTCGAGGACGGCGACACGGTCACCTTTGCGGGCATTCCCGCTATCATGGAGCCCATTACCGCTGAGGAAAAGCGTACACAGATGGTCGAGCGCCGCATTGAGGGCAAGCCTGCCGGCATGTGGGGTTCGCTCGTACTGCTGACGCTGTTCCAGATCCTCACCGGTCTGCAGCTCATTATCGCGCAGGGCGACAAGGCGACCACCACCATTCCGCTCACCTTTTTTGTCTTTACGGTAATCTGCTGGGCGTATTTCATCGTCATGCGCCTGTTCCGCCGCATCGGCTTTGAAATGGAGACGATAGCGTTCTTCCTATGTACGCTGTCACTCGCCGTCACCGGCTCGACCGTGCCAGACGAGCTGCCCAAGCAGCTGATTGCGATTTTGATGGGTCTTGCCATCTTTATCGTGCTCGGCTTCTTCCTGCGCGACCTGACCCGGGCGCAGAAGGTGCGCTGGTTTATGAGCGCAACGGCAGTCGGACTGCTGGCCATTACACTGCTGATCGGCTCGTCGCAGGGCGGCGCGAAGGCATGGCTGCGTCTCGGCCCTCTGTCTCTGCAGACCTCGGAAATTGCGAAAATCTGCTATATTTTCGCCGGCGCCGCAACGCTCGACCGCCTGTTCAACAAGCGCAACCTGTGGATGTTCATCGGCCTGACCGCCATCTGCGGCGGCTGTCTCGCGCTGCAGAACGACTTCGGCACCGCACTTGTGTTCTTCGTGACGTTCCTTGTCATCGCGTATCTGCGTTCGGGCGATTTCGCCACCATCGGCCTTGTGTGCGCCGGCTGCTTCGGCGCGGGCATGGTCATGCTGACCATCAAGCCGCACGTTGCCGCACGATTTGCCTCCTGGGGACATATCTGGGAGGACGTATACGACAAGGGCTTCCAGCAGACGCATACGCTGACCGCAGCCGCCTCCGGCGGCATGATCGGCGTAGGCGCAGGCAAGGGCTGGCTCTCGAATCTCCCTGCCGCAGATACCGACATCGTGTTCGGCATGCTTTGTGAGGAATGGGGTCTCGTCATTGCCGTGCTGACCATCCTGTGCATCATTACGCTGGCCGTGTTCGCTGTCCGCGCCTGCCGTGCCGGACGCTCCAGCTTTTACACCATCGCCGCATGCGCGGCCACCAGTCTGCTGGTGTTCCAGACCTGTCTGAACGTATTCGGTGCGGTCGATATTCTGCCGTTCACCGGCGTTACGCTGCCGTTCGTATCCAACGGCGGTTCGTCCATGCTGTCGGCATGGGGCATGCTCGCCTTTTTGAAGGCGACCGACACCCGACAGAATGCATCGTTCGCGGTTCGTCTGCCCAGCCGCCGCGAGCTTAGAGGGAGGAGTAACCATGCGGAAAATCGAAAAACGCAGTATTTTCTGTCTGATCCTTGCCGCACTGCTCGGTCTGGGTCTGGCGTTCTTCTGCTTCCAGTTTGTCGTGGACGGCGGCGACTGGGCCTCCTACCCGTACAACCGTCATCTCTATAACAACGCCGGTCAGCTGAAAGGCGGCACCATCCTCGACCGGGACGGCGATATGCTGTCCACGCTCGACGAGGACGGCAACCGCATCTACAACGATGACGCAACCGTCCGGCGCGCCACACTGCACGCCGTAGGCGACAAAAACGGCAACATCGGCGCGGGTGCGCTCACCTCGTTCGCGGATAAGCTGTCCGGCTACAATCTGCTCACCGGCGTATATTCTCCGCTCGGCACCGGCAACAGCCTGTATCTGACGATTGATGCCTACTTGAACAATGTCGCCTATCAGGCTTTGAACGGAATGAACGGAACGGTTGGCGTTTATAACTATAAAACCGGTGAAATTTTGTGCATGGTGTCCACACCGACGTTCGATCCGGCCAATCCGCCGGACATTGCGGCGGACGATCCCGCGTGGGACGGCGTTTACGACAACCGCTTGCTGTCCGCGAACTCGATTCCGGGCTCTATCTTCAAGGTTGTGACCATCAACGCCGCTATCGAGAACATCCCCGACCTGTTCCAGCGCAAGTGGACGTGCACCGGCTCGGTCAACATCGGCGGCGAGGAAGTCACCTGCCCGCACGCTCACGGCGAACAGGACATCGAGGAAGCGCTCGCCAACTCGTGCAACGGTGTGTTCGGTCAGCTGGCCGTCGAACTCGGCGGCGAAACCATGCAGAAATACGCGGATGCCGCCGGGCTTACCAAGTCCATCAAGGTGGACGGCATTCAGACCTCTGTCGGCAAGTTTGATTTCTCGGGCAATGACAATCAGCTGGCATGGTCGGGTGTCGGTCAGGGTCAGGATACCCTGTGTCCGATCAACATGCTCCAGTATATGGGCGCGATCGCCAACGGCGGCAAAGCTGCCGTGCCGCGTCTGATCGAAAAAATCTACCACGGATTACGGCCTGCCGACCGGCATTTACTATCCGCACAAGTCGGCGCAGCTGATCGACGAAAAGACCGCGGGTACCATCGCGGATATGATGCACAACAACGTCATAGAGACCTACGGTCAGGATCGTTTCCCAGGCATGGATATCTGTGCCAAGTCAGGCACCGCCGAGGTCGGCGCGGATAAGTCACCGAACGCATGGTTCACCGGCTTCCTGCGCGACGAGGCCACGCCGTATGCTTTCATCGTTCTCGTCGAGAACGGCGGCGGCGGCTCGTCGGTTGCCGGTACGGTGGCTTCGCAGGTGCTGCAGGCTGCGGTAGAAAAGGGTTATTAAGGAGAGAGAAATCATGGCGCAAAGCACTGAAATACTCCCTAACGGACTGCAATTATTACAGGACGACCGGTTTTTAAGCTCGGACAGGACAGCGTGCTGCTCAGCGCGTTCGCCAAGCCGAGACGCAATGCCAAACTGCTCGACCTCGGCTGCGGCACAGGCACTCTGGCGCTGCTCGTATGGCGGCCCGACCTCAAGATCACCGGACTGGAACTGCAGGACGGCCCGCTCGACCTGTTCCGGCAGTCCATCACAGCAAACGAGCTGGAAAACGTAACCGCTCTGCAGGGCGACCTCCGGCAGATGCGTACGCTGCTGCCGCACGGCAGTATGGATTACGTTATCTGCAACCCACCGTATTTCGACCGCAACGCAGGCGCGAATGCGCCGACCGCCGAAAAGCGCACCGCAAGGCGCAGGACGCGACCTGTTCGGTCGAGGAACTGGCAGTTGCGGCCTCGTTCGTGCTGCATACCGGCGGCAAAGCCGCGTTCGTATTCCGGCCGGAACGGCTGTGGGTGCTGCTCGAAGCGCTTTCGCGCGTGCGGCTCGTGCCGAAAAAGAATGCGGTTCGTGCACCAAAGCGTGCAGGCATCGCCAAGCGTCGTCATGGTCGAGTGCCGAAAAGGCGGCAGTGCAGAAGGACTTGTTGTTGAGCCGCCGCTGATCGTTGAGAGTGATGAATATTTCCGTATTTACGGAATTGAGCATTGAAAATGGAGCATCAGCGCTATCCTTGCGCGAGTTCCGTCTGCGCTGCGCGGAGACGCGCAATGCGCGATGATTTAATTCGGCACCATGTACCGAACCTTCATTTTCCATTATCCATTCTCCATTTAAGAAATTCCAGAGGGATTGAATTGTCTACATTATACTTAGTCGCAACGCCGATCGGCAATCTGAGTGATTTATCGCCGCGGGCACGCGAGGTGCTCAGCACAGTGGATTTCATCGCGGCAGAGGACACCCGCGTGACGCAAAAGCTGCTTAACGCCTGCGAATTGCCCAAAAAGCCGATGATCTCGTATTACGAACACAATCGCCGCGCACGCGGTGAAGCAGTTTTGGAGAAGCTGCTCGCCGGTGAGACCTGTGCGCTCGTAACCGATGCGGGCACGCCTGCGGTTTCCGATCCGGGTGAGGATCTGGTCGCGCTGTGCGCCGAGCACGATGTACCCGTTATCCCGATTCCGGGCTGCTGTGCGGCGGTCTGCGCGCTGGCGGCATCCGGTCTGCCGACCGGACGCTGGTGCTTTGAAGGCTTCCTGTCGGTCAACAAAAAGGCCCGCAGAGAGCACTTGGACGCACTGCAGGGTGAAAAACGCACGATGATCTTCTACGAAGCACCGCACAAGCTGTGTGCAACGCTGCGCGACTTGCGCGACGCCTTCGGCGGCGACCGCCGGCTGTCACTCTCGCGCGAGCTGACCAAGCTGCATGAGCAGACGCTCCGCATGACACTCGACGAGGCGGTTGCCTACTTTGACGCCAACGCGCCGCGCGGCGAGTTCGTGCTCATCCTCGAGGGTGCGCCGGACGAGCCGGAGACCGAGCAGGACGAGGCCGAACGTCTTGCCTCTGCCGCTGAGGCGGTCCGCCGCCGCATGGAGCAGGGCCAGACCCAGAAGGACGCGGTCAAGGCAGTTTCCGCCGAAACCGGCGTAAAGAAAAACGCGCTGTACCGCTATGTGCTCGATCACGAAGAATAACGAAAAAACCGTTGCTTTTGCAACGGTTTTTTCGTTTTCTGCACTTATTTTTGATGTTTCGGGCAGCCGCTGCGGCAGCAATGTCCGCGTCCGGGGCACTGCGCATGACGTTCGCACAGCGCAACATCGCCGCCCTCGATCACCAGCCGTTTGCCGTTTACAAGGCAATCCGCCAGCTTGCGGCGGGCGTTGTTGTAGATCAGCTGCACCGTTGTGCGGGCCACGCCCATCTGCGCGGCAGCCTGCTCCTGCTGCAGATTTTCCAAATCCATCAGACGGATGGCTTCATATTCATCCAGCGTCATTTGCACGCACTCTGTCGTACTTTCCTGCGGGGAAAACTCGCTGAACGTCGGCAGACCGCAGATTCTGCGGCACTTTCTCGGTCTCGGCATGAATTATTCGTGACAGTGACCGCCACAGCCGTGGCTGCCGCAGGAATGGCCTTCGCCGTGGTCATGGTGCGTGCAGTGCACATTGGGATCAAACGCCAGCGTACCGTTCAGGAAAGCCTGCACTGCCTCATCGGCATTGCCCTGCACGCCGCCGATCAGACGGATATTGGCCTCCGCAAGCGCTGCCTGTGCCCACCGCCAATGCCGCCGCAGATCAGCGTATCCACACCGAGCTGTGCCAGCAGGCCGGCCAGCGCACCGTGACCGCTGCCGTTCGTATCCACCACCTGTGTATGCAGCAGCTTGCCGCCGGATACCTCGTACAGCTTAAACTGCTCCGTGTGGCCAAAATGCTGGAAAACCTCTCCGTTTTCATAGGTAACTGCGATCTTCATAACCATTTCCTCCGAATTCATTTCCGACATATGTCAATAACGTTACTTATAGTCTATCACGTTTTCGGCATATGTCAATAATAAGTTTTGGCATACCGCTATCTCATTATATAGGAAGCAGATGCCGATATCCGGATAAAAGCAAAAACCCTTCCGAAAATCGGAAGGGTTTTGTGTTTCGTTGACAAAAAGATGCAGTTCTACTATCTATTGACATTCTAAATTTTTTTACCAGTCAACTTCTGGTTTGCGCCAACGTTTCTAAAGATAAAAGCAAGTAGGGTGATTCGATTGAATTACTCGCTTGCTTACCCCACTGTTGCTTTACCAACTTTTTCAATTTGATTATATAGTGCGGAGTATATGCCGCTAGGTGGTATATCACGGTCCCTTCGGATCTCCAACGCCAAAACAGTAGTTCTTGCCCTAGTATCATAAAAAGCAGAGTGGGAGTTAATTCGGTTATTCCCACATACTTGCGGATAATGGCGGCGAAGCTGTCAAAATCGCTTTTATTCTGTTCGTAGGTATCGACTTCCTGTTGTTCTGCCTTTACCTTTTCCGTCAGCTCTTTTTGTTCTGCTTCATACTCTGCGGACAGCTTCAAAAATCGCTCATGGCTGATCGTACCGCTGATGTCGTCCTCATAAATCCGCTTGAAAATCCGGTCAAGTTCTGCAATCCGTTTTCTTGCCTGTTCGACCTCACGCCGCTTGCGTTTCATGTCCTTTTCCGCTTCATCAAACCGCTGTTTCTGTCTCAGTTCCATAAAAGCAGTGATGTCCTCATAGAACATGGCAGTTACGGCAAATATCCGATTAAGAAATAAGAATGAAATACAAGATTTTCTTGTAATACTATTGACATTTACAAGAAATGTGGTAATATATAGTAGAAAGGAGCGTGAAAACATGACGAAAAGCGCAAGAATACAAGAGGGTGTTGTAGAATTTCTTGCAGATGGCTGTCCTCATACAGTTCAAGAAATTAAGAGCTTTCTACAGCAAGTCGGAATTTCTGATTATTCAGAGGGACAGTTTTCCGGTTCGATAAATACACTGCTCAGAAACCAATCTATCAAAAAAATTGATAGAGGAATTTATAAAATAAATCAAAATTTTGGAGGTAAAACTTTTATGAAAACTTGTTTTTGTGGTATCTCCTATTGGAGATGTAGGAAGTGAAATAAGAATTAATGCGGATAAGCTATTTAAATATATCATTAGCCCAGTTTGTAAAAGTTGTGGTTTTGAACCTGTACGCGTAGACCAAATTAACGATTCTGATTCCATTACACAAACCATTATTGATAAGCTTTTATAGCTAATAAATCTAAAAGGAAGTAAATAAAAGCGAGTGAAAGTCAAACTTTTCACTCGCTTTTATTTTGCTAAATCTAAGAAGTAACTCTGTCTATCGGACGTTAAGTTAATTTTTGTGAATACTTCCTTATCACTGTAAATCAAAGTCATTCCACGTTTTTGCTGAATGGTGTGAGAATAAAGGTTTTGCAGGAATTCGTTATCCAAGCACGCGAATGAAACTTATCGATCAAAGATGTTCGAATATCGTTCTGTTTGATGCCGATTCAGCTGTAGCTGAACTGGATGGCGTCCTTCAGACCCTTTTCAGGTTTGAACGCAGGCACCTTTGCCGCGGCGATCTCGATCGTCTCGCCGGTGTGCGGGTTGCGGCCCGTGCGGGCGGCACGCTCACGCACTTCAAAGCTGCCAAAGCCAGGGATCTGTACCTTGTCGTTCTGTTTCAAGGTCTCCTGCACCGTGCTGAAAAAGGCGTTCAATACCTGCTCGGTGTCCTTCTTGCCCACGCCTACGTCTTCCGCGACCGCCGCGATCAGTTCCGTTTTGTTCATGTTCTCGTTCTCCTGATTCGTTTTTTGTTCAGTCGTAGATGGATTCCATGTCCCATTCGATGATCGCGCCGGTATTGGCGTCGATGGTGAAGTCGTACTCCATCGTGCCATAGCGGATCTCGCCTTCGTACTCCCAGCGGCCATCGTCAAAGTCCAGCTTGAACTTGTAGATATTCGCAGCCGTCGCGCCGGGGACGCTGGACAGGGCGATCTGCTTTGCCGTGGCCTCGCTGATCTTCACATTTGCGTTGGTGTTGGTGCTCTGGGACGGGGTGTAGTTCTCGGCGTCGTAGTCGTAGCTGACAATCTTGCCGGTGGCGGCGTCGATCTCATAGTCGTACTTCGCGCCGTTCGCGTACCATTCAATTTCGTACACCTGACGGCCATCGTCATAGTCCAGCTTGGACTTGGTGATGGTGGCGTCCGCCGCCTTGACCCCGGCGTGTGCCAGAGCGATCTCCTGCGCCTTGGCCTCGTCCACCGCGCCGGTAGAGGTGTTGATGTTGGGGGTAGTCTGCGCCGGAGTGGTGGTCGCGCCGGATGCAGTGGTATCCGTCTGAGCGCTGTCCGTGGGCGCGGCGTTCTTGTCCCGGTAACTCGCCTCCAGCACCTCGCCGCTCTCAGCATTGATGGAGTAGGCGTAGGTATGATTGCCAGAGGTGAACTCAACCTTGTAGCAGGTCACGCCAGCCACCTCGCTGAGCGTCGCGGAAGAAATGTCCGCGTCCGTGTTGGCGGCGTCCAGCGCCGCCGTCTGCGCCTGTTCCATGCTGATCTTTGCCGCCTGATCTGCCAGGCGTATTACCGCATCCGGCCAGCGCCGCCGCAAGCAGGAGCGCTGTTCCGGTTAAAAGCCATTTTTGTTTCATGCTGCTTCCTCCCTATTCAGGTGTTGTAGGAAATGTAGCAGATTATAACATACTATGTCAATAGGTAAAATAAAATCCAGTGGTTTCCAAACCCGCACATCTCACGTCTATTGGACAGCGAGAAATATGATTTGAGTTCGCCCCATGGGCATCATTATTTAAGGAGCTGCTTCAAATCCTCCTCCGGGGTGGTGATGGGAGCAATGCCGAAATTCTCTACGAGGTAGTTCAGCACATTGGGCGAAACGAACGCCGGCAGCGTGGGGCCAAGGCGAATATTCTTGATTCCCAGATACAACAGCGTCAGCAAAATGCACACTGCCTTCTGCTCATACCACGAAAGAACCATGGACAAGGGCAAATCGTTCACCCCGCAGTCGAACGCCTCCGCCAAGGCCAGCGCGATTTTGACAGCTCCGTAAGCATCGTTGCACTGGCCCACGTCCATGAGCCGAGGCAGGCCGCCAATGGTTCCGAGGTCAAGATCGTTGAAGCGGTATTTGCCGCAGGCCAGCGTCAGCACCACAGTGTCAGCGGGCGTCTGCTTGACAAACTCAGTATAGTAGTTCCGCCCGGGACGGGCTCCGTCACAGCCGCCCACCAGGAAAAAGTGCCGGATCGCGCCGCTCTTTACCGCCTCGATCACCTGATCCGCCACGCCAAGCACCGCGCCATGACCGAAGCCGGTCATGACCGTGCCGCCGCCGTTGATACCGGTGAACGGCTTGTCCTCGTTGTAGCCGCCAAGCTCCAATGCCTTTTCGATGACAGGGGTAAAGTCCTTATCCTCGCCGATGTGCGTCAGTTCCGGGTAGGATACCACCGCCGTGGTGAACACGCGGTCGGCGTAGCTTGCTTTCGGCGGCATCAGGCAGTTGGTGGTAAACAGCACCGGCGCGGGGATGTCGGCAAATTCTCTTTGCTGGATTCTGCACGCCGTGCCGAAGTTGCCCTTGAGATGGGCATATTTCTTCAGTTCCGGATAGCCGTGGGCAGGCAGCATTTCGCCGTGCGTGTAGATATTCACGCCCTTGCCCGCCGTCTGCTCCAGCAGCAGCTTCAGGTCGTGGAGATCATGGCCGGTGATGACGATGAACGGCCCCTTCTCCACCGTCAGCGGGACGGTCACGGGCGTGGGCGTGCCGTAGGTCTCGGTGTTGGCCTTATCCAGTAGCGCCATGCACTGGAGGTTCTTCTCGCCCACCTCCATCACGATGGGCAGCAGCTCGCCCATGCCCCAGTCCTCGCCCACGGCAAACAGCGCCTTGGCAAAGAAGCGGTTCACAGCGTCGTCCGTATAGCCCAGCACCATGGCGTGATAGGCGTACGCCGCCATGCCACGCACACCGAAAAGGATCAGGGATTTTAGGCTGCGCACATCCTCCTGTGCGCTCCAAAGCAGGTGCATGTCATAGTCATCGTTTGCCCGCAGCGTCAGCTTTTCGGAATAGTCCACGCCGTCCAGCTTGGGACAGCCCACCAGGGTGATGTGCCCCTTGATGAACCTCTCGTGGAAAGCGGCGTAGGCGTAAGCGGTGCAGTCGGCGGCGATGAGCAGCCGCGCGCCGTCGAAATACGGCGCGTTCACCGGCACCAGCTTGATCTGCACCGGCCACTGGGAAAGGCGGCTCGTCTGCTGGGCTTGCGGCGTTTCCACGGCGGGCGCCTCCTGCGCGCTGAATATTCCGGGACTGGCTGCCGGGGCAGCCGCAGGGCAGGGTCATGTCCGCTTTCTGCATTTTCCGCTGCTTGTTTTCCATGACGGCCTGCTTGCATATAAAGCGCGTTTTGAGCATGTGCCCCTCCGCCTGCTCCCACCACAGCCGGATCATCCGCAACCTGCTGGGCGAGTTGGCGGAGAAAAACCTGCGGCTCAACGAAAAGCTCACCCACATGGGCCAGCGCACCACCCGGGCAAAGCTGATGTCCTATTTTTTCCGCCGAGGCACAGCGCCGGGGCGGCTACGAGTTCGACATTCCATTCTCCCGCCAGCAGCTTGCGGATTATCTCGGCGTGGAGCGCAGCGGGCTGTCGCTGGAGCTTGGAAAAATGCGGGATGAGGGCCTACTCGACTTTCACAAAAGCCACTTTGTTTTGAAGGTGTGACAGTTTTATCCAAACAGGCGCCTCAAAATGGCAAGGTCTACATTGTATAGCTGCTTGTGCGGCATTTAGGCTACCGTTTGGATACGATTCGGATTACCCTGCGAATGATATCTCAGTGACCTTGTAGATGTCTGCCATGCAGAACTGACGCCCCCTTACCATATCTGCTTTGCTGCGAGCATAGTTCTCATTCCGTAAAAATATCTCGGTCTGCCGATCATAGTAAAGCCGATCTTTCCAGTCACCACCACATTATCGGAGCTGCTGGCGCAGTGGATGATGAGGATATTTCCGCTGCTGTCGAAGCCGCAGACGATCCCCACATGACTGTCGCCAGGATAAAAGACGAGGTCGCCCGGCTTGGCATTGTTCCAACTGATGGGTGTGCAGTAGCTGTGCTGGGCAGACGCCCCTCCACCATGGCCGATGATGTACTGCCCTCCCGCTCTGGTTGTAAAATACCCAATCGACAAAGCCCGAACAATCTAAGCCGAACGGACGCACGGTCCCGCTGCTGGAGCTGCCTGCCGCTGTCACCTCCATAGGCGTCCCCCAGCGGGAGTCCCAACCGAGGACGAGCGACTTTCCGCCCCAGAAATAGTTGACCTTGCCCAAAAGTTGATACGCCGTCAGCACCACCTGTTTGCGCTCCTCGCTGAGATCCGCAGGGAGCTTTTTCATGATCTCCTGGATCTCCTCCGGAGACAGGTCGATATCCTGATAACTGCCGGTCAGCGCCATGAACAGCTCCTGATACTCCGGCTGCATGTTCTCCCAACAGCTTGCGCCGCTCGGTGTTGAACCGATACTCGT
>VOFI01002932.1_pt1 | contig 29229 bp, 35 predicted proteins | sample 5384131 | NCBI WGS metagenome assembly VOFI01 (sample SAMN12384728, study PRJNA508395) | human gut metagenome | isolation source: healthy gut H | host: Homo sapiens
GCCGGGCGGGCGTTATTACACGCAGCGCAACACCTCGAGCGTTGTTGCCTTTAAGGTGGGCGAGGACCTGGCCGCGACGTGGGGCGAGGACGGCGTTGCCGGTGACTATCATTTTCAGCTCACGGCGTCGCACAGCGACTCGCCGACGTTTAAGGTTAAGGCCGTGCCCGAGCTCGACGGCGCAGGCGAGACGCTGCGCCTGAACACCGAGGCCTACGGCGGCATGATTGACTACACCTGGTTCGACCGTCCGCTGGCACTCGCGGGCCGCGTGCTGGTACGCGAGGGCGACCGTATTGAGAGCCGCCTGCTTGCCACCGAGCGCGAGGTCGCTATTATCCCGAGCCTTGCCATCCACATGAACCGCGGCGTTAACGAGGGGCTTTGCTCCCAACCGAGCCGTCGACCTGTGCCCGCTCATCAGCGCCGGCGAACTCAAGCAGGGAGATTTTGATGCCCTGATTGCCGAAGAGCTGGACGTTGAGCCCGAGCAAATTCTGGGCCGCGATTTGTTCCTGGTCAACCGCCAGGATGCGCGCATTTGGGGCTGGGCCGACGAGTTTATCTCGACGCCCAAGCGGACGACGACTGGCCTGCGCCTACACCTCGCTGCAGGCATTTTGGGTGCCGAGAACGCGCACGATGTTTCGGTCTTCTGCTGCTTCGATAACGAGGAGGTTGGCTCCGAGACCAAGCAAGGCGCCATGTCGACGCTCTTGGCCGATGCACTGCGCCGCATTAACGGATCGTTGGGCTTTGACGACGAGTCGTACCATCGCGCCCTTGCCGCATCGATGCTCGCGAGCTGCGACAACGCACATGCCGTGCACCCCAACCACGCCGAGAAGTGCGACGCCCGCAATCAGGTTGTGCTCAACGGCGGCATCGTCATCAAGGAAGCCGCCAACCAGCACTACTGCACCGATGCCTTTAGCCGCGCGGTGTTCCAGGCCATCTGCGATGACGCCGACGTGCCAACGCAGGCTTTCGCCAACAAGAGCGACATGGCCGGCGGTTCCACCCTGGGCAACCTGTCGAATATGCAGGCGAGCATGCATGCCGTGGACGTGGGCCTGCCGCAGCTGGCCATGCACTCAAGCTACGAGACCGGCGGCGTGCGCGACGTCATGTACGCCATCCGCGCTCTCACCGCCTTCTACGAGCGCAACCTAACCATCAACGGCGCCGAAAGCGCGGAGCTCTAAAACCTGCCAAAAGAGGACAGGTTTACTTTGGCAGGTTTATTTGGGCAAATGCCGCAATGCCAACAGCCGGACAGAATTGTTAAGACACCGCGGGTTGAGCAAACGTCAGCGAGCGATGTCCAGAGCGAACAAGTTGGCATGAAAAGGCAAGGCATAGACCTTCTGGTCGTATGCCTCGCCTTTTGAATGACAAATCGTTGTTCTGGGTTGCGCAGCGTCGGCGGTCCGCCGTTCGTTAGAACGGCGGAACCCATGGGGCTCACGCAGCGTCGAGGGGGTTCCGGCGTTTGGCAAAACGCCGGAACAATCAGTGTTCAATCCAACAGCGCAGGGTTTCGCCAGCTTGCAGGTGACGCAGATTCTCTGCGGCAATGTCGACCACATTGTTGAGCGTAGACTCAGGTGAAACCAACCGGAGACGTGCGGCGTGATGAGCATGTTGGGTGCATCCACAGTGGGCTTGTCTCGGGCAGCGGCTCGGGGTCCGGTGACGTCGACCGCGGCGCCGGCGAGATGACCCGGACTCCAGAGCGGCAACCAAGTCGTCGGCGATCACAAGATCGCCGCGGCCGCCGTTGGCAAAGAAGGCGCCCGGCTTCATCGCGGCGAAGAACTCGGCGTTCGCCAGACCGCGGGTCTCGGGTGTGCTGGGCATAAAGGATGCGACGACGTCAGCCTCGGCTAGTCGCTCGGACATGCCGTCCATGCCGTCCATGTCCTCAAACACAATGGGGTAGACGAGCGGATGACGCTTAATACCGCGGACGTGTGCGCCCATGCTGCGGCAGAGCGTGGCAAAGTGGCCGCCAATGTCGCCCGCACCCAGCACCAGCACGTTAGCATTTTTGAGCGAGGTGACCGGCCCCAAGTCCTCCCAGCGATGCTTGCGCTGCAAGTCGTGATAGCCGGGCAGGCGCTTCATCATGGAAAGGACCATGGCAAACATATGCTCGCTTACGGCTTGGCCGTAGGCGCCCACCGAGCAAGACAGTTTGGCGTCAGCCGGCACGGTGCCGGCGACAAGGTAGTCGTCATAGCCGGCGGTCTGCAATTGCAACAGCTGGAGATGCTCGCATGCCGTGAGCATGTCAGGGTCGATGTTGCCCAGGATCACGTCGGCATCGGCGACCTGCTCGCGCGTGGCGGCGTCGGCGCTCGTGTAGAAAAGTCCTCGCCCGGAGCGCTCGACTCAAGAATTGCGCGATGACGGTCGTTGACGGGCGGTAAAACCAGGATGTTCACAAGCAGTCCTCTCCCGCTTGACCTACCAAAAAGGGACAGGTTTATTTTGGCAGGTTTTATCAGGCAAAACGTTCAAATAAAAAACGCCGGATGCAAGACGAGCGTACCCGTCAGCATCCGGCGCATCTACAGCTACCAGCTCAGCAGCTCGTAGCCGTCCTCGGTCACCACGAGCTGAACCTCGCACTGGGCCGAATCGCTTTGCCGTCCTTGGTGCGCACGCACCAACCATCACCTGCTGATCTTGATGTCGGGCGCTCCGGCATTGACCATGGGCTCGATGGTAAAGACCATGCCCGGGGCCATGATGAAGTGTCCACATCGGGCGCCTCGGTGGTAAAAAGCCCACAAACGGGTCCTCGTGGAACTCCTTGCCGATGCCGTGTCCGCCGTACTCGCGCACCACGCTAAAGCCGGCGTCCTCGACCGTCTTTTGCACGGCCTCGGCCATAACGGACAGCGGCAGCCACGGCTTGACGGCGGCAAGGCCCGCCTCCACGCTGGCGCGGGTGACGTCGACCAGGCGCTGGCGCTCGGCCGAGACCTCGCCGATGCAGAACACGGCTCGAGTCGCTAAAGTAGCCGTCAAGAATCGTGGAGCAGTCCACGTTGATGATGTCGCCCTCGTGCAGCACGTCCGCATCGCAGGGGATACCGCCATCGCAGGGGATAGCCCCGTGGCAGACGACCGGCGTGCCGCCGTGCTCGACGGTGTAGTCATAGATCATCTGGTCGATCTGGTTGGTGGTCATGCCTGCGGCGATATGCTCGCCCACATAATCGAGCACGCCCACGTTGATGGCGGCCGAGCGCTTGATGCCCTCGATATCGGCGGGCGTCTTGTAGAGCGTGCGGGGCAGGACCTCCCAGCCCTCTTCCCACAGGCGCTCGAGGCGCTCATCAAAGGCGTTATGGCATTTCTTGTATTTCTTGCCGCTGCCGCACCAGCAAGCGTCGTTGCGGCCGGGCACGGAGTCACTTTGTCATACATGGCTAACTTCACTTTCATCCGCAGCTAGTATAGCCCACCCACAGAGCAGCGCTGCGCGCTAGTAGCTCACCCTGGCGAAAGGGAATGCCGAGGGCACGCGCACGCGCGGCAATGGCGTCGAGGGCCTCGGGTGCTGCTTTTGGCAAGGCCGGCGATCGGTGTCTCGCGCGCCACCGTGTAGATGGTCGCTTCTTGTGGGCGAATGCGCTCAAGCGCCGCGAGCCAGGGGGCAACGTACTCCTCGCCGGTGTTGTCGATGAGCTTGCCCTGATACTCGCCGGTCAAAAAGATTGTCTGGATAATAACGTGGCCGTCAAAGCTTGCGAACGTCTCGATCTGGTGCTCGACATCGTAGGGGCCAACGGGCTGGTCGAGCAGCTGGATAAACGCCGGGTCGGCGGTATCGAGCTTAAGAATGTTGTCGTCGACCATCATGAGCGCGTCGTGCACCTCGGGGCGGTCGGCGCGCGTGCCGTTGGAGAGCACGGCGATCTTGGAGTTTGGGGCAAGCTCGTCGCGCAGCGCGACGGCGCCGGCAATGGCCTGCGGAAACTCCGGTGCGGCGGTGGGCTCGCCGTTGCCTGCGAAGGTGATCACATCGGGGAGCTCGCCCTCGGCTGCCATCTCGCGCAGCTTTGCCTCGAGCGCGTCGAGTACCACGGCGGCCGTGTTGTACGGCTCATGGCAGGGGCGCTCGGCGTTGAGGCCGTTTTCGCAGTAAATGCAGTCGAACGTGCAGATTTTACCGCTGGCCGGCATCATGTTGACGCCGAGTGAGAGACCAAGGCGACGGCTGCGAACGGGCCCAAAGATGGGGCTGGCATTCAAAAACGTAGACATAGGCTTATGCTCCTCAAGACAATTGTGCCTAAGCATAGCATCGGCTCCGAAGCAGGGTGCGGGCCCTTGCTTTACTAGTTTCGTTTTTTCACGTCGCTCATGATGCCGTGCCATGAAAAGCCTCGGGTCGGGTACAGTTAATCTGTTAACAAGTCGTAAGGCAATGCGGGTCCATCCAACCGTACTGACGTATTGCAACTGGATGGGCGTTGATGATGGGGGCACAACATGGATTTTACGATCGAGAATGCGGGCACCACGATTGCCTGTCGCGAATATGCTGGCCCGGATGTGTCGCCTGATACTCCTGCCTTCGGTGTGCGTGCACGGCGCTTGTGTCGACGGCACATTTTTTGACGGCATCGCTTGCGAGCTCAGCCGCAACTACCGTGTAATTGCCTACGACCGCCGCGGCTGCGGTGGCAGCAGCGAAGCGGCAGACGGCAGCTATGATCTTGCCGCTCAGGTCGCCGACCTGCAAGCCGTGATCGAACACGTTGCGCGCTCCGACAAATGTGCTTGCGCATAGCGCCGGTACGTTGGTGGCGCTGGAGCTTCTTCGCACCGAACCCCATCTCGTCGCCCGTGCGATTCTGCATGAGCCGGCTGTGTCGGCCGAAGGCGTCGGCATGGGCGCAGCTCCGATTTTGCTCGATATGATTGCGGTGGAAAGGTTTCAAGGGCGCTCCGGCTTTTCTTGGGAGCTCGGCGACTTGGACCCCGAGGCTCCTGGGACGACCGAAGCGGAAGCCAAGCATGCCCTGCGCAATGGTCGTTGCTTTATGGCCAATGAATATGGAACAAATATGACTTATGCTCCCGACTGGGAGCGTGCCCGCGCGTCGCGATAAAGGCGGTGTCGGCTGTGTTTTTGGGCGAGCTTTCGGTCGGTATTTACACCCCGCAGGCGGGCACGAGGGGCGGCTGAGCTTTTGGACTTCCCTCGTAATGGTTCCCGGCGCGCACAACGGCCTACGCGATCGACCGGCAAACGCCGTTCCCGGGCTGTCTTTAGACGTTAGCACGCCGATGACGCTGCAAAGGAGAGGGGCTTCACCCGCAGACGTTTCGCCGTGCTAACAAATGTGTTCAAAACCTTACGTCCTGCGGCTTCGATTCGCGCCGTCTGCCAACTCATAAAAATGTAACGATAATCGCGCGTTTGCCTTCAGCTGTTAGATGTTACCCTTGTACCATTGATATGCACTGTTGCCGTGCGTAACGATCGAAAGGGCCCCATATGCTCAATAATCACGAGGTCAATCTAACCGACGAGGAGGCTGCCGCTGAGGTCGCCCGCGTCGCGAAGACCTACCCCGTGGTGCGTTTGCTGTCGGCCGATCAGATTAAGAGCGAGCCTAACTGCCTGCTCGCCGGTGATCGGTGCCCTTGTCTGCGTCAGTCGAGTCTTGAGGCTTTGGCAGACTCCGATGAGGTGTCGGAGCAACTGCTCAACGATGGTGTTGAGTACCGCGCTCGCCTACGCCCTCTAAAGGTCGAGGGTGAGCCTCGTGTCTTGCTGATGGTACGTCCGATCGATGAACAAGAGGCTGCAGAAGAGGACCTTGTCTACACCGACGTGCTGACGAGTGTGCGCAATCGCCGATATTACGAAGAAAAGCTTCGTAGCGCTCGCATGAAGGCCGGCGTGGCGGTGATCGACCTTGATGATTTTAGGGTCTTCAACGATACGTGTGGCCGCCATGCCGGCGACCTTGCGCTCGGTGCCGTGGCGACAGCCATACGCAGCGGTATTCGTTCGACTGACGAGCTTGTGCGCTATGGCTGCGACAAGTTTGTGGTCGTCATGCCCGATATTCCTTCCGATGACTTTACCCGTCGCCTGCATCAGGTATCCGATGCCGTTCATTCCACGGTTATTCCGGGCCATGAGTACGTGAGCTTGACGGCATGTGTTGGTGGCGTTCGCATTCATAGCGAGACGGTCGACGAGGGCGTTGGCCGCGCTGTCCAGTTACTGAGCCGCGCTAAGGCAAAAGCCGGTACGGTTGTGACCGATTCCGATTCCATCGAGGCCTTCCAAAGCGAAAAGCCTTTGGTGCTTATTATCGATGACTCCGAGATGAACCGAGCCATTCTCAACGAGATGCTCAAGGACGAGTATTGCATCCTCGAGGCCGATAACGGTCGTACGGCGCTCGACATGGTCGACCGCTATGGCGATAAGTTGTCGCTCGTGCTGCTGGATATTGTGATGCCGGGCATAAGCGGCGTTGAGGTGCTGGCCGATCTGTCGCGCCGATCGGTTGTTGACAATCTGCCTGTCATCATGATTTCGAGCGAAGATTCCGATGATGTGGTTCTGCGCGCGTATGAGCTGGGCGCCTCGGACTATATCAGCCGCCCGTTTGACTCCCGTGTCGTGCGCCGCCGTGTAAGCAACACCATCCGCCTATACGCCAAGCAGCGCCGCCTGACGAGCCTGCTGTCCCAGCAGTACAACGAGCGCGTCAAGAACAGTCGCATGCTCATCGACATCATGGCTGGCGTCATGGAGCTTCGCAATGGCGAGAGCGGCAGGCACGTTACGAATATCGAAAAGCTGACCGAGCTGCTGCTGGACTGTCTGGTCCAGCGTAGCGACACCATCTCCCTCGACAACGAGGAACGCTCCACGATTGCCTTGGCTTCGGCGCTGCACGATATCGGCAAGATGGCGATTGACGATGCGATTCTCAACAAACCCGGGCGTCTTACGCCCGAGGAGTTCGAGATTATGAAGACGCATACCACGATCGGCGCCAACATGTTGCTTGAGCTGGGCCGCCATCACGTCGGCAATGCGCTTATGGAATATGCGTACCAGATTGCGCGTTGGCACCACGAGCGCTGGGATGGCAAGGGCTATCCCGATGGCCTTAAGGGCGACGAGATTACCCATTGCCGCACAGGTGGTCTCGGTGGTCGATGTGTACGATGCTCTGACGAGCGTGCGCGTGTACAAGGACGCTATTCCGCACAAGGAGGCGATCCAGATGATCCTGGACGGTAAGTGCGGCACCTTTAACCCGCTGTTGTTCGACTGTCTGCTCGAGGTGCAAGACCGTATTGCCGAGACGTTGGCACGCCCCCGCCGACGTTGCCGCGTTTCCCACGATTTAGTTTGACCAAAGGAGTTTTTAATCCATGATTTCCATGCGTGAGGCGTATGAGAAGATCGGCGCTAATTATGATGACGCGTGCGCTCGGCTGATGGGCGAGGAAATGCTTGCCCCTTTGCCCTCAAGTTTTTGGATGACGAGAGCATGGACAAGCTGGAGGCCGCCATGGCGGCAGGAGACGCCGAAAGGTGCGTTTATGGCAGCGCACACGCTCAAGGGCGTGAGCCAGAACCTGGGATTCGATAATCTGTACGAGCCGGCGGTTGTGGTGACCGAAGCACTGCGCGGCGCCGATGCCGTTGACGGCGCTCGCGAGGAATGCATGCGTATGCGCGTGGGTATTATTTCGCTTGTCGTTCTGTGCGGGATCGACCATAACATCTCGCGAGGCGTCTCGCCCTTTACCAAGACGCATATGCGGCTTATCCGTGTTCTCGCGCTGGCCTTTGCTGTTAACGCCGCGGTTTCGCTTTGTTGGTGCCTATGGATGCGGTCAATCTCACCATTGGCGGACTGGAGTTTTACATCGTGCCTCATTCCTTCGTTATTGAGATTTGCCAAGGCGTTGCCTTTGATGCGGGTCGCTTATCGGCGCGGCTGTCTGTCTGTGTATCTCGGTGATCTGGGTTATGCCTCGCTGCTCCAAGAGCAGTCTGACGAGCTTGTGTAGGAGGAAGCATGAGCTATCTCATCATCGAGCTTGAGACGCAGCTACTTAAGACCGGAAAGACCAGTGCTGATCTGATTCGTGCCACGGGCATACTCCGGCTAATATTTCTAAAGCTAAGAAACGGAAAATTAAAGCTATTCGCCTTAAGACGCTTCTCGATATTTGCGATGAACTTGACTGTCAACCGGGAGATATTATTCGGCGGGTGAGTGAGAAAGAGGTTGAAGAGCTTATTGTTGAGCGTGCAAAAAAATGTCGAGGCAGATGCGGAATGGTGGAGGCAATGAGGCGTCGCTTCCGACATCAGTCTTTGCTGTAGATTTGAGCGACGAGTAGCTTAAGGCGAACAACTAAAACGAAGTATCAGGTGAAGGGACCCGTGTCTAACACGGGTCCCTTCTTTTAGATTATCTTGACAAATATGAGTTATCGAAAAACAATAACAGCAATGGAAAACAATAAAAGAAAGAAGGAACGATATGAGAGCGATTTTGCTATCAAGCAGAACGGGGGTCCAATGAACGCATCAGCGATAAAGCTATCAAAAAGTTTCAAACGCTACGGGAAACGGCACGTTTTGCATGACGTTTCCTTCGAGGTGCATCAGTCTGAGCTCTGTGCCCTTGTCGGTGCAAACGGTGCGGGCAAAAGCACGCTTATTAAAATCGTCTTGGGCCTCTGCGAGCTATCTTCGGGGAGCGTGGAGCTCTTTTGGAGGCAAATCAAAAGAGAGCTTGGCCTGATGCGGACGCGTGTGGCTATGTGCCTGCCAGATTCCAGCGGAACATACCACCAATCTCTCAACGCGGTTGAGAATCTTCAAACCGATGTGCGGAATGGGGGCTTGATGAGGGTTCACTGCGAGTCTTGGGCCTAGTCGGGCTGGACGTCGATGAGAAAAGAGCGTGAACAGTTTTTCTCTGGGAATGAAACGGCGGCTGGATATAGCTACGGCTTTGTTGGGTGACACTGATCTGCTTATTTTTGATGAGCCAGCAAATGGGTTGGACCGCTGGGCATCGAGAGTATATGGGCCCTTATCGGTCGATTGAATCGAGAACAGGGTAAGACCATGCTCATCTCTAGTCATGATTTGGATGAGAGTTGGCATCAGTTGCAAGTTGCGTGTTTATTCATGACGGCGAACTTTGCTGAAATGGAATCGATGGACGTCATAAGGGATGAGGCGCTATCCCTAAAAAGTATTACAGGCGCTTGATGAAGGCGGTCGCTATGAAGCAGCGGGCGATGCCATCCCATAAAGGCAGATGATGCGTTTGCACAGGATGTTTCCGGCGAAGTTTTGGTCTTGCACTTATTCTGGCGTTCGGCCTTCTCTTCGGTGTCTTTCAAAAAACGGAACAACGTTGCTCGCCTTTGGCAATAGCGTTTTGGGAGGATATTGGTTTTCTGCTGGAATGTAATCGATCCGTCTCTGCACCCGATGAGTCCCTTGTGCGCAGTGCTTTTGCCGGCACGTCTCTGTTCGTTCCGCTCATCATTTGCCTGGCGATTTTAAGGAGCGCGGCTGAAGGGACACCGAATTTCTTCAGCAAGAGGTCTTACCCGCTTTAATGGGGCTCTGGCACATGTGCTTTCGTCTGCTTTCGATAATTGGCACAGCATATAGTGCGCTTTGCCTTCTTCTTTTGCAATAGCCATAATACGTGGAGGGCATAACTACCGCACGACATGCTAACTGTATTTTGCCTGCAATGATAGTCAACGCCGTATTGGCGATATCGGTTACGTTGGAGACGACGACCATCTATCGGATTACAGGCAGCGCCGTATTGAGCGGGCTGTGGTAATAATCGGATTTGTCATGAAGCTTGACGCTCTACGGAACTTACCTTCAGACGCCCATACCGTCCTTTGCGATGGATTTTCCTCCTTCCGGGGCCGTACCTTGGAGTCGGATGTGCCCCTTGGGTATAGCGATATGGGGCAGCTTGACGCCAGGATATGGCGTGGCAGCCAGCTGTCTATCGGTATTGATTTACGCTCTCGTGAGCTTTCGTGCTGGGGTGTGCTCAATGGCTCGTCAGACTAGAAGATTCCTTCATTCAGAATTGAAGCATGTGAGCAAATGGACGTACGCCTTAATCCTGGTAATTTATGCGTGCATGGTGGTATTGCAGCTTAATTCTTCTTTTCCGATGTGGTTCTGTAGCCTCCGTGAGAACAGTTTCTTGGGCTTTTTCCCAGACCCGACGCTTCGGCTATCGGCAGAGGATGTCCTTCTATTTGGTAATGCAGAGGTTTTCGCGGTCTGCTGTTCAACGTAGCCCCGTTGGCTCATTGTTCACTTTCCGTTCATTGTTCTTTCCAGTTCGGGTTCATTGCGGTGCGCTATCGTTGCATTGTTCCGCGCGTTTTTGTCAGTTCGGGCTTTATCGTTTAGGGGAATTTTTTGCTATCGACTTCTTCTGGGAGTGTTCGTCTGCCTTGCATACGTGGTTTCTTGCGTAATCGTTGTTGATCCTATTTTGGATCCGGCTTCGGTCCGATTGGCATGCTGTTGCTTGTCAACGTCGTAGCGATCTACAGCTCAGGGGCCAATTCCGCTTCCGCTTCCAGCCTCGATGCTCATGTGGATTTGTGGCGTGACCCCGTTGGGGAACGGTCAATGCATCTCGATTTGTAATTGACTGTCTAATTAACGTAGCAAGCGTTTTACCATTTGCTTTTACCGTCGACCGATTGCGGTCGAGATTTCTTTGATTGTTTGTGAGGGATAATCATACCGGGCATACTCAAATACAGGAGGGGCGGGTACCGTGGCTGGTGTCCGCCCCCTGGCATGGAAGGTTTAGGTCTGTGTGATTCGCGAGCTAGCAGACCAGTTTAACCTTGGCCGCCGCCTCGACAAACGACTTCCACAGGTTAAAGTCGGTCTCGAGCGTCTTCCACGTGTACTCAGGGATGCCATTGCACGCCTAGGCAGAAAGGGTTGCCCCTCGACCTCGATACACTCGGGAACGCCGTCGGTTGCCTTGGCGACCAAGCGCGTGCTTTACCCAGACGATCGACGCAGCAGTGGTGTGCGGAGTTGGTCTGGATCAGCCTGTGCCCGCCAACCGCGCGCTCCAGCAGCGAGCCCGGCATGACCTCGACGGGGTGCACGGGGTCGTTGAGCACGTGGGTGATGGCGCCACTGCGTGCGGCCCTCGCGCGCGCCCAGGCTCGGCACGTCCATGCACAGGGTGCCGCCGGTGGCGACGTTGAGCAGCTGCGTGCCGCGGCAGGTGGTAAAGAGCGGCTTTTTGGCGCGGAGTACCTCGTCGACCAGCTTAAACTCAAAGCTATCGCGGATTTCGCAGCAGAGGGTGGGGTCGTAGGGTCGATCATCGCCCCAACGTTTGGGATTGACATCGGGGCCGCCGGGAATGGCGACGCCGTCGGCGATATCGACGTAATGACGGATGACCTCAATGTCCTCGGTGATGGACATCTGCAGCGGCAGGCCGCCGGCGGCAAGGATGGCATCGACAAAGACACTTGCGATTTCCTCGTTGGGGGAGAGCGTCTCGCTCAAAAACGGCTTTGCCTCTTCCCAGCGCGGCGCGACGAGGATGAGCGGACGGTCGGCGGGGGCGACGTCGACATGCGGGGTGTAGGACGATGAAGTGCGAGTTCCGATCATAGGTGTAGCTTTCGAGTTTGGATGGGCATGGCGGGCGGGTGAGCGTGGTCTGGTTAGTGGCCCTTGATGGAGTTGAGGAAGTCCTGGCGCGCTTGGTCTGGGGGTGGTCGAAGAACTCGTCGGGCGTGCCGGTTTCCACGATCTGGCCGTCGGCCATAAACACGACGCGGTCGGCCACGCGGCGGGCGAAGTTCATCTCGTGCGTGATGACGATCATCGTCATGCCCTGCTGGGCTAGACGGACCATGACCTCGAGCACCTCGTTGATCATCTCGGGGTCAAGGGCGCTCGTGGGCTCGTCAAAAAGCATGGCCTTGGGTTGCATGGCAAGCGAGCGGGCGATGGCTACGCGCTGCTGTTGGCCGCCCGAAAGCTGTGCGGGCACCTTATCGGCCTGCTCGGCAACGCCCACGCGGCCCAGCAGGTCCATAGCGCGCTCACGAGCTTCCTCCTTGGACACGCCCAGCACATCGACCGGTCCCAGCATGACGTTCTGCAGTACGGTCATATGTGCAAAACAGGTTGAACTGTTGGAACACCATGCCCAGCTCGGCGCGCATGCGGGCAAGGTCCTTGCCTTCCTGCGGCAGGGGCTCGCCCTCGATGAGAATCTCGCCCGAGTCGATAGTTTCCAGGCGGTTGATGGTGCGGCACATGGTCGACTTGCCCGAGCCCGAGGGACCGATCACAACGACGACCTCGCCGCGGTCGACCGAGAGATTGATGTCGTTGAGGACGTGTAGATCGCCATAGTGCTTATCGACGTGTCTGAGCTCGATCAGCGGCTGATTGCCGGTGGAAGAGGTGCTCTGTGCCATGGTGCTCGGCTCCTTATGACTCGAAATGGCAAAGCGTTAGCGGATGATGGTCGCGCCGGTCTTGTGCGAAACATAGACAGCGGCCTTGTTGATCGCAACGTTGATGAAGATGTAGATGATCGCGATAACCAGGTAGACCGACACGAGGGCGTCGTAGTTGGTAATGAGCACGCGGGCATTTTGCATGAGGTCGGGGTAGCTCACCACATAGGCGACGGTGGTGTCTTTGACTACGACCACAAGCTGCGAAATCAACGACGGAATGATAAACCGAATAGCCTGCGGCAACACGATTTTAAAGGTGATTTTGGCCTTGGAGAGACCGAGCGCCTGGGCGGCTTCGACCTGGCCGCGCGGCACGGCGTTGACGCCGGCGCGGAAGATCTCGGCAAGTACGCCGGCTGCAGCGAGCGCGACGGGAAGCGTGAGCATCCAAAACGACGGCAGCGCGATCTTGTACTGGGGCAGCACCAAAAGAAGAAGTAGATGAACAGCAGGCTCGGCACACCGCGGAAGAAATCGGTGAGCACGCGGCAGAGCAGCTGCAGTGGCTTGATGCCACTGGTGCGGCCGAGCATAAGGGCTAAGCCCAGCACCAGCGCGATGGCGCCAGCGGTGAGTGCGACTTTAACGGTGCCCTCAAAGCCGGCAAGCAGGAACTTCCAGGTGGTGAGGTGCGTAAAGAAATACCAATAGTGGACCGAAAGCTGGCCGGTCACATAAAAGCGCTGCAACACGAGGACGACTAGCACGGCGACGGCAACAAGCGAGATGGCGGTGCCGATGCGAATCTTGGCGCGCATCTTGGGGCCGGGAGCCTCGTAGAGCGCATCGCGCATGGTAAGCGCGGAGGTGGAGTGCTTGCTCATCGGAGGATCCTCACCTTCTTATCGATGTAGTTGCCAATGTGGCTCACCACAAAGGCCGTGCCCAGGTAGCCGAGCGCCGAGATAAAGAACGCGGCGACGCCGCCAAGTGAGCGCGTGTTGATATAGCCTCACCACGCCGGTGAGCTCCTGCGGCTTAAGCGGCACCTGGCTGCCGAGCGCGGTGGTGAGCATGACGGCGATAAAGAGGTTCGTCATGGGCAGCACGCTTGAGCGCAGTGCCTGCGGAATCACGATCTTGGCGAGGATGCGATTGAAGCTCATGCCGAGCGAGCGTGCGGCTTCGACCTGGCCGACGCCGACGGTGTTGATACCGCCCATAAAGTTTTCGGAGCCAAAGGCCGAGCCCAAAAGGACCGTGGCGACGATAACGCAGGTGCGGTAGGGCAGAACGACCTTGAGCGGCGGCAGCGCATAGACGACGATGATGAGCAGCGCAATGCCGGGGATGTTACGGAAGACCTGGACATACAGGTCGCCAAAGACGCGCAGCGGCTTGAGCGGCGACACGCGCATCACGGTGACGGCGACGGCCAGCACCATGGCGATGGCAAACGACTCAAGCGTCATGCCCCAGGTTGCTAGCAGCGCGTCGATATAGTTCTGGCCATAGAGCGACCAGAGCTCGGAGAGACTCATGCGGACCTCCCGCCGATAGGAAAGGGGCTCCCGTGTGTACGGAAGCCCCGACAACTCAGTGAGGAAACAGTTTACCGCAATAAAGCGCATCATGCGTTTCCGTATGGTTTCGTTGCGGCCGTTACCAGGCTCGCTGCCTAGGCGCCGATCTCGGGCAGCTCGGGAACATTGGTGTCGCCCGTACGGTCGCCGATGCAGATCTGCCACAGCTCGGTCCAGGTGCTGTCGTCCTCGATCTTCTTAAGGAAGTCGTTGACAAAGGCGACGCCGTCGGAATCGAGCGGCAGACCGATGCCATAGGGCTCCTTGCTGCCGAAGGGCTTGCCGGCGATCTTGTACTTACCGGGCTCGCGGACCAGGGCGCTCTGCTGCATGTTGTTATCGATGACATAGGCGTCAACGCGACCCTGCTGGAGTGCCTGACGGGCCTCCTCGTCGGTCTTGAACTCCTGCTGGCTGGCCTTGGGGGCGAACTCCTCCAGGATGGCGGGGGCCGTTGGAGCCGGACTGACGGCGACGTTCTTATCGGCCGTCGTCGACGCTCTTGATGTCGTCGTTGTCGGCGAGCACCGAGGATGGCCTGCTGGGTGTAGTAGTAGGGGCCGGAGGGAAGGGAGACGAGCTTTGCGCTCGTCAGTGATGGTGTAGGTGGCAAAGACAGCGTCGACGGCCGTTCTGCAGGACAGACTCGCGCGCGTGTCCGAGGTCACCTGGGTGATCTCGACCTTGTTCTCGCCCAGGATGTAGTTGGACAGGAGCTGTGCGATACCGGCGTCGAAGCCGCGGGTCTTGCCGTCTTTCTCGTTGAGGAGGGAGAAAAGCGTGTAGAGGTCTGAACGCCACCGATCTTAAAGACGCCGGCGTCCTTGACGGCCGTGGCCCAGGTGCTGGCGGCGATGGCGTCGTCATCGGCCTTGGGGCCGTTGTCGACGAGCTTGTCGAACGCCTTGGCGTCGAGCGTGGTGGAAGCCTCGGTATCCTCGGAGCTCTTGGGGGAGCCGGCGGTGGAACCCTTGTCGGCCTCGGCGCTGGTGTCGGAGCAGCCGGCAAGACCAAGGCCGGCGACGGTTGCGAAGGTGGCGGCAACGAAGCCGCGGCGGTCGAGAACGACCTGCTGGGAGAGGTTCTTGCTCATGGGAGAACACCTTTCTCAATAAAATCCCTAGCGGTTGAGTAGAGTTATACCCTATTGCGCTCAGACGGGTCAACACGAAATAACTCAGAAACATACTTACCTTATGGGTTATTCTACCTACCAAAAAGGGACAGGTTTATTTTGGCAGGTTTTATCTGGGCAAACGTCGATTATTACAGCTGATATAGCGTTTGCGGACGGAGTGCTCGCCCGCGGCGGTCGCTATAATGGCGGCAACGTGACGCATATATAAGTAAGGAGATCGCGTATGAACGGTTATTCGTTTTTCGCGCCGACCATGACTTAAAACCACCACAAAGGGGACGGGCGCCTTTGTGGTGGTTCTTGCAGATGTGGTGGCCTGTCTCGCTGCTTTGTCTCAATCTGTAACAGTTAGACGAGGAAATGGGTTCTACCTGTTACAGATCGAGATTTTCTCTTCAGGGGAATTCGAATGTCTCGATCTGTAACATCTGGACGAACAAAAGGTCTCTATCTGTTACAGATTGAGACAAAGGTCAGGGACTAAGACGTCTTGTCTAGATCTGTAACAGTTAGACGGGAATTCGGGCCCTAGATGTTACAGATTGAGATAATTGCGTCGCGAAAATAAAAACCTCCGCAGGGGTGCTTTCCTTGCGGAGGTTTTCTTACTCGTTGAGTAGCCTTACGGCTTCGGCAGCCATGTTCTCGACCGTCATGCCGTTCTGTGCGAGCAATTCGTTGGGGTCGTAGCGGTCGGGGAAGCCCTTGGCGATGCCGAAGGTGCGCGTGCGCAACGGCGTGCATGCCAGGTAACAGGCTACGCGCTCGCCCCAGCCGCCGTCCAAGATGCCGTCCTCGAGGGTGACGACAACGCGATGCTCGGCGGCAAGACTGTCGAGGAACTCACGGTCAAGCTCGGTTGCAAAGCGCGGGTTGACGAGCGTGGCCTCGATACCGTACTCGGCAGCCAAGCGGTTTGCCACGCGCTCGCCCAGCTCAAAGAAATCGCCGAGCGCGAGCACGGCTACGTCGCGACCCACTGGCGCACCGCGTTGTAGCGAACGGCGCTGTAGTCGGTGTCTTCGGCGGGCGCAAGGTCGGGACGGCTCACCAGGCCAATGCCCGGTACGCGGATCGCCACGGGATGCTCGCGGTGGTCGAGCGACCAGCTCAGCATGGACAGATATTCCTCCATGCAGGCCGGCGCTAAGTAGTGCATGTTGGGAAGACCGCCCAGCATGGAAATATCAAAGAACGAGAGATGCGTCTCGGACGTAGTGCCAAAGATTGATGCGCCAAACACCAGGATCGTCGCCGGGGCATCGTTGAGACACAGGTCGTGCCACAGCTCGTCGTAGGCACGCTGCAAAAACGTACCGTACACACCAAAGACAGGCTTGGCGCCCGAGCGCGCAAGCGCGGTGGCAAAGGTCACGGCGTGCTCCTCGGCAATGCCCACATCGACGAACTGTTTGCCGGCGGCAGCGCGAAGCTCGGGCGTAAAACCCATGATGTAGGGCGTGGCGGCCGTGATGCCCACGACCTGCTGATCGCGCTTGATGGCGGCGCTGAGCGCCTCGCCCGTAATGTCGGCATAGGTGCGCGGCGCGGGCTCGCTCGGGTGGCCCGGGCAGAGCTTGCGTCCAGTTGCCATGTCAAACGGACCCACGTGATGCCAGTGCTCGGGGTCGCTCTGGGCCGGCTCAAAGCCCTGGCCCTTGGCGGTGGAGACGTGCAGCACGATGGGATGATCGATATTGCGCAGTTCCTGCAGCGTGTCGACCCAGGGCCAACACATCGTTACCGGCGTCCAGATAGCGGTAGTCGAGCCCCATCGCGCGGAAAACGTTGCGCTCACAGGTGCCGTTGCTGGTGCGCAGCTCGGCCAGATTGCGATACAGGCCGCCATGGTTCTCGGCAATGGACTGGTCGTTATCGTTGACGATGATGATCAGGTTGCTATCGAGTTCGGCGGCATTGTTAAAGCCCTCAAACGCCAGGCCGCCCGAAAGCGAGCCGTCGCCAATGATGGTGATGACGTTGTACGCATCGCCCGCCAGGTCGCGAGCGTGCGCCAGGCCGCAGCCCAAGCTCACCGAGGTCGAGGTGTGACCCATGGCGAACAGGTCGTGCTCGGACTCGTCGGGATTGGCAAAGCCAGAAGCCTCACCATAACGCTCCGGATCGATATAGGTGTACGCGCGCCCCGTCAGCGCCTTGTGGGCGTAGGTCTGGTGCGAAACGTCAAAGACAATCTTGTCGATAGGGGAGTTAAACACGCGATGGAGCGCGACCGTAAGCTCAACGACGCCCAGGTTGGGGGCAACGTGCCCGCCGACGGCGGCGGAGCTTTCGAGGATGGCCTGGCGAATCTCGCCGCAGAGCTGCGGAAGCTCGGCGCGATCGAGAGCCTTGACGTCCTCGGGCGTTGTCGTTTGCGTAAGCAGCATCGTTGTGGGTTACTCCATGCGAATCGTGCGCCGGCACTCCCTCGGCCGGCACAATTGCACAAGACAGTCTCGCACATTTTGGCGTTTGATATGTGACGGCGGCGCGGTAATTCGCCAACTGGTGGGGCAAAACGTTTTGTCCGATGCCATACTGATAGATTCGATGATGTTTTTTCAATGCGCACAGGCCGTGGCTTGTCGCCGTGAGTCGCTGGAAGGAGGCAGCATGTCCGATGCCGTTCGTGCCGAAAAAATCGCGCACGAGGTCGACTATGCCGCCCGCCAGCTCGCCCAGGCGGGCCGCTTGGACCTGACGCACGAGTTTATCCAGCATGGCGACGTGACGGTCTATGCACATGTGACTTCAGTAGCGCGGGTGAGCCTGTCCTTTGCCGAGCGCTTGGGCCGTGCTGGCATTTCGGTCGACCGTGCTTCGTTGTTGCGCGGGGCCCTGCTGCACGATTACTTTCTCTATGACTGGCACGATCCCGACCCAAGCCATCGGCTGCATGGCTTTCGCCACCCGTTTTTTGCCCTGGCGCGCGCGGAGGAAGATTTTGAGCTGACGTCGCGCGAACGGAATATTATCGTGCGGCATATGTTTCCGCTGGTGCCGGTGCCGCCGACGTGTCGTGAGGCTTGGATTGTGTGCCTGGCGGATAAATGGTGTGCTCTGCGCGAGACAGTCTCCGGCCGCCTGCCGCGCAAAGACGACGCGAACGATTTGAGCGAGGGCTCGAGCGACGGCTCGAGCAAAGATTCGAGCGAAAAGAGGAGAGGGTAGACGGTGGGAAACCGCGATCTATATGGCGTTTGGCGACGCGACGCTTGCCGCCTGTCCGCTTTCGGCATTGGTGCTCTCGTTTGCCTTCTACGGTTTTTGCGGTTGGGCATGGGAATCGACAGTATGCGCCATGCTCAACCACGGACGCTTTGCCAACACGGCTTTTTGCTGGGACCGTGTTGCCCCATCTATGGCGCGGGCGGCATTGCCTGCTGGCTGCTGTTGCGCGGAATTCCTGACGCGTCGAGCCAGTTTGTCGCTGCAGCGCTCGTATGTAGCGTGATTGAGTACAGCGTAGGCGTGCTGTTGGAAAAGACAACGGGCGCTCGCTTTTGGGATTACTCGCACCTGCCGTTTAACTTGCACGGACGTATCTGTCTGTACTGGGCCTGCGCGTTTGGCTTAGGCGCGTTGTGTATTTGCCGCGTGGTGGAGCCGGCGGTGCTTGGGCCTGCTTGCCCATCTGCCGGTGCTGATTGTGCGGCTGTCCGCCTTTATCGTCGCGGTCGCGATGATGGTCGACGCGGTGTGCTCGCTGGCGAGCTGGCGGCGTCTGTCCGATCAGCTGGAGCGCGTCCGGGCCGACCTTGCCGACCGCATCAATGAGTCGCTTGCCGATGCCTCGGACTCAATGCTCGAGCGCATTCCCGAATCGACGATTGACTCGGTGGCGCAGACGCATATCCGTAGCCGTGCCGTTAACGCGTGGCTGGCCGAGCTGGGTGACGCCGCGCTCGATGCCCTGCGCGAGAAGGCTTCGATGCCGACGTTTATCGCGGATGGTGCTCGCGGCCTGGCGCTTGCCGCCCGCCGCGTGGCCGATGCCGCGCCGAACATGCCGCGTCCGTCGCTCAGTCGTCGCCTTGCCGGCAAGCGCATGAGCCGTCCGGTGCCAAGCGTGTTGCTCAGCCGCCGCGACCTACGCTTCTTCAATGCCTTCCCGCGTCTGCGCATCAATCGCTACGAAGGCGTCATTCGAGCAACTAATCTCCGCGACCGAGCCCGCGAGCTGTTCGCCACTAGCCGGGACGGGCGCGCTCACGGCTCCCTTGCTCGCGTATTTCCCGTTCGTTTCGCGTCCGTTGCCGCGCCGTTTCCAAGATTGCGGCGCCGTTTCCATTCGACAACGCCGCGTTTAACAACGCCGTATCTGGTCTACACCAGTTGCCCCTCGGCCGCATTATGGGCGCCGACAACGTTCATGCGACCAAGGGGGAGCGAATGTACGATACGGGATCGACAACGTTTATGCTCATCTGCACCATGCTTGTGTTTTTAATGACACCGGGTCTGGCGTTTTTCTATGGCGGCCTGTCCAGGCGCAAAAATGTCATCAACACCATACTCATGTGCTTTGGCGCCATTGGTCTGGTTGGTGTGCTGTGGATTGTTGCCGGCTGGTCGCTGGCCTACGGCGGCGACGGTTCCAGCCCGTTTATTGGAGGCCTTGACCAGCTGCTGTGCCTGCCGGTACTCAACCAGGTGCTGCAGGCGGCCGAGGGCAATGCCACTGACGGCGCCGCCTACCCTCAGATCATCAACATCGCCTTCCAGATGGCGTTTGCCATGATCACGGCCGCCATCGTTACGGGTAGCCTGGCAGGTCGCGTTAAGTTTGGCGCCATGGCGGCCTTCCTGGGCATTTGGCTGCTCGTGGTCTATGCGCCGCTTGCCCACATGGTTTGGGGCGGCGAGGGCTCTTTATCGGCGATATCATCGGCGCGCTCGACTTTGCCGGCGGCGACGTGGTGCACATCTCGTCCGGTCTTACGGGCCTGATCCTCTGCCTAATGCTCGGCCGTCGTCGCGGCTTTGGCATGGTGAGCTACCGTCCGCATAACGTGCCGTTTGTGGCGCTGGGCGCCGGTCTGCTTTGGTTTGGTTGGTTTGGCTTTAACGGCGGCAGCGAGTTTAATGCCGACGCCGTGGCGGCGCTCGCCATCCTCAACACCGTGACGGCCAGCGCGGCGGGTATGGTTTCGTGGCTTGCCGTTGAGCGCGTGCACACCGGTTGCCCCACGCTGGTGGGCGCCAGCACCGGTCTGGTTGCGGGCCTTGTGGTGGTCACGCCGGGTGCGGGCTTTGTCGAGCCGTGGGCGGCGCTGGTCATGGGTCTGATCGTCTCGCCCGTCTGCTATCTGGCCATCAGCCATCTTAAGACCAAGTTTGGCTACGACGACGCACTCGACGCGTTCGGTTGCCATGGTATCGGCGGCATCCTGGGCGGCGTGCTCACGGGCCTGTTCTGCGTGCCGGAGCTCTCGTGGACCGGTAAGGGCGGCCTGTTCTACACGGGCGATGTCTCGCTGCTCATCTCGCAGATTTTGGGCATTGTGGTGACGGTCGCTATTGTACTGGTGCTCGACTTGGTGATCGCCGCGGTGGTCAGGAGGCGCTATTCCACGGCAGCCTGCGCGTGGACGAGGCAGACGAGGCGCTGGGCCTGGATGCGAGTCAGCACGGCGAGAGCGCGTATCCCTCCTTCTCCGGACTCGATTAGCAGCACCTTGCCGTTTTCGCTCACGCACCGACCTTGCTCCCTTTCAAACCGTCGCTTGCGTACCGAAGTACCGCGGCGCTCCTCTTTCGGGGCAATCTCGGCACCTGGAAAACCCGTGTCACATGAATGAGCGGTTCATTTCTTTATTAAAGAGAGGAATTCATTATGAAAAAGATCACGGCTATCGTTCGCGCCAAGAAAAGCTTGAGGTTCTCAAAGACGCGCTGTTTGCTGCCGATGTTCGTGGCATGACTATCAACCAGGTGCAGGGCTGCGGCGCACAGCATGGCTGGAAGGAATACGTGCGCGGCAACGAGTTGCTCGTCAACACGATCCCTAAGGTGCAGTTCACGCTCATTTGCGCCGATGAGCACGTCGATGGCATTGTCGACATCATCTGCAACGCCGCTCGCACCGGAGCCGTCGGCGATGGCAAGATCTGGGTCGAGCCGGTCGAGGAAGTCATCCGCATCCGCACCGGCGAACACGGCCCCGCCGCGGTGTAGGACAATCTTTCGCCTGACGGGCGCGCCTCTCTTGGGGCGCGCCCGTTCTCGTCTACAATATCGTGCAGACGAAGGAGAGGCATGCCCATGATCAAGATGTTTGCGAGTGACTTAGACGGAACGCTGCTGAACGCCCTGCATGAGGCGGATGGGAGCATCCGCCGTGCCATTCGCGAGCTGACCGAGGCTGGCCTGCATGTGGTTCCCGCGACCGGGCGCTCGACGCTGCCGATTGGCGAGCATGGCTTTACGGGCCTGGCACTCGACGCCTGCTGCTCCAATGGGTCCATCGTGCGCGACAGCCATGGCGAGGTGCTCAAGACCTGGACCATCGACCCACAGATCACCGAGGAGCTGCTTAAGGAGTTTCCGGATATCTGTTTTGACTGCTCCACGCCCGACGGCTTGTTTTCGAGCGGATCGTTCGAGATGCACCAGGCGGGCTTTAAAAAGGACAGCCCTATCAAGCGCATCGTGATGCGTGGCATGCGTGCGCGTGGCGGCTATCACGAGGAACAGTATTTCGACCAGTCGATTGGCGACATCTTGCGCCACGATGTGTGCAAGATCAACTGCCGCGTGACCTCGCCCGAGCTGGAGCGCGACCTTAAGGCGTATCTTGCCGAGCGTTCCGATCGCGTGGTCAACGCGCCGTTTGACCCCGTTATGTTCGAGATTACGGACGTGACGTGCAACAAGGGCGAGAGTGTTGCCTGGCTGGCGGGCTACTACGGTATTGCCGAGGATGAGGTCGCGGTCTACGGAGACGGCGGCAACGACATCGCCATGCTCAAACGCTTCCGCCACAGCTACGCGACCAAAAACGCAAGCGATGCAGCTAAGGCCGCCGCGAGCGCGACCATCGGCAGCTGCATGGCCCACGCCGTCCCCAAACACATGCTCGCCACCATGAGCAAGCAGAACTCCTGCACCATCATCGAATAATGTGACAAAGCGGGACTGTCCCTTTGTCACAGTGGGGACTAACTTCTTTAAACACGAACAAATATTCGCATATCTAACTGCGCTTTGATAGAATCGGTATCGTTGACGGCAGTTCCATGTGCCGGGCAGCGCCCTCCATTTGATGGGAGGTGATGCCCATGACCGATTTGATTGATTTCGTGAGACTTCTGACCGCTTTGGTCTCGTTCTTCACGGCGCTTGTCGGCCTTTCCGAGGCACTCAAGCAGCGTTCGAAGCGCAACAGAAGGGGTCGCCGCCGCTAAGGCGTTGACCCCTAATCCAAGCAACGGCGCTGCCCAGCTATCCACAACTTGGGCTGCCGTCGACACTATTCTACCCACGAATGACATTTTGACAATCGGTAATGCCGCTCCAAAAAGCCGCGGGTTGTGACAAAGGGACTGCCCCCTCGTCACATTCCAAATATTGCCTTTACGTGTTGATGCACACGGTGTGCAATAATACTCGCACTGTGCAATAGCGCACAGGCTGAGTAACAAGGAGGACGCTTGTCCCAGCTCGAGAAATGCGATCGCCGGTCCCTTCGCTCGCAGCGTGCCCTTCGCCAGGCACTTGCCAGCGAGCTTGCCGAAAGCGGTGACCTTTCGCGCATTAATGTCGCGTCGCTCACCGAGCGCGCTGGCCTTACGCGCCGCACGTTCTATTCGCACTACCGCGATATCCCCGACTTTATCAATCAAATCGAGGACGGCTTGCTGGCCGAGATCCGTGAGCGCATTGAGCTCATCACCGCAGCTCAGCTGCCCGATCTCTATCACAATATCGATGAGCTCGAGCCGGCACCCGGTTCGGTTGAGTTGCTGCGCTATCTTGCGGCCAACCGCGACTTAATCGGTCGCTGCTGGGCCCGGGCGGCGACCCAGGCCTTATTAAAAAGATCATCGACACCGCGCGTGAGGCTGTGGTGCCGCGCGCACAGACGGGCATTTTGGGCCTGGCGCTGGGCACGTTCTTTGACTACTACGTCACCTACGTCGTGAGCGCCGAGGTTGGCATGATTCAGCGCTGGTTTGAGCGTGGGCTCACCGAATCGCCCGAGGCCATGGCGCGCATTATGACGGTTATCGCCTTTGTGCGCCCTGGTGACCTGTATGGCCAACCCATCGATATCAACGTGCCGGAATACGGCATGAAGCTATTGAACCTGCAGCTCGAGGACGCGGACCGACACCGCCGCAACCGTCGAGTCCAACAACTAAGAGGAGAGACAATGAGCAAACTCGTCGAGGGCATTAAAGACCGTGTGGTCGCTGCCGCACGCGAGGCCGCGCCCACCGTGATGGACGCCGCGCAGAAGGCCGCGACCGCGGCTGTCGAGAAAGTTGCCGAGGCAGTTGCCGATGCCAAGAACGTGGCAGGGGAGACGTCCCTCACCGCCGAGCCCCCTACCGCTGCTGAGCCCGTAGCCGCCGCCCACGCCCCCTGAAGGCGCGATCTTCAACCCCGAGAACGCTCGTGGCAACCTGCACCTGGGCATCGACGTGGGCTCCACCACCGTTAAGCTCGCCGTGCTCAACGACGACAACCAGATCGTCTACGCCAAGTACCAGCGCCACCACACCGACGTCCGTGCCTGCGCCCGCGACCTGTTCGAGGGTGCTGCAACCGTGCTGCCGACGGCCCAAATGACCTGCGCCATCACCGGCTCGGGCGGCCTGCTACTGTCCCAGTGGCTCGAGCTGGAGTTTGTCCAGGAGGTCATCGCCAGCAAACGCGCCGTCGAGACCCTCATCCCGGCCACCGATGTCGTCATCGAGCTCGGCGGAGAGGACGCCAAGATCATCTACTTCGACAACGGCATCGAGCAGCGCATGAACGGCACCTGCGCCGGCGGCACGGGCGCCTTCATCGATCAGATGGCGTTTTGCTGCACACCGACGCCAGCGGCTTGAACGAACTCGCGCGCGAGCCATACCACCATCTATCCCATCGCCAGCCGTTGCGGCGTCGTTCGCGAAAACCGATGTGCAGCCTTTGCTCAACGAGGGCGCGCGAAGAAGGAGGACATCGCCGCTCCATCTTCCAGGCCGTCGTGACCCAGACCATCTCCGGCCCGCGTGCGGCCGTCCCATCCGCGGCAACGTCGCCTTTTTGGGCGGCCCTTTGCAGTACCTCTCCGAATTGCGCAAACGCTTCTACCTCACGCTCGAACCTCGACGAGGAGCCATCATCGTCCCCGATAACGCGCATCTGTTCGTGGCCAGCGGGCGCCGCCATGGCGCACGAGGCGCCAAGCGTCGAGGCGCGTTCCGATGTGCTCATCGCGCTTGCGGGCTTGGGCGACACGCAGGGGTGCCGAGGTCGGTGCGCTCGCGCCGCTTGTTCGCCGACCGACGCGGATTACGCCGCGTTCAAGGGTCGCCACGACGCCGAGGTCGTCCCCGCGGATCCCTTTGCCGATTACGCGGCACGGCGTGTTCATCGGCATCGACGCGGGCTCGACGACGTTCAAGGCGGCGCTCATCGCCGAGGACGGCTCGCTTCTGTGGTCGACGTACGGCAACAACAACGGCGACATCCTGGGCACCGGCGAAAAGCGCATCATGGCCGATTTCTTCCGATCGCCGTGGATGACGCCCGCGGGCGAGCTGCTCGTGACCATCGGTCACCACGGTCACCGGCTACGGCGAGGCATTTGCTGCTCGAGGCGCTGCGCGTCGACTCCGGCGAAATCGAGACGGTCGCGCATCTGCGCGGCGCCAAGGCGTTCCTGCCCGGCGTTGAGTTTATCCTGGACATCGGCGGCCAGGACATGAAGTGCCTGCGCGTCAAGGACGGCGTGATTGAGCACATCATGCTCAACGAGGCCTGCTCTTCGGGCTGCGGCAGCTTCATCGAGAGCTTCGCCCGGGTCCCTGAACCCGACGTCGCCGGTTCGCCGCACCGCCATCAAGGCGGGAAAGCCCCGGTTGATCTGGGAAGTCGCTGCACCGTGTTTATGAACTCGTCGGTCAAGCAGGCGCAGAAAGGAAGGCGCCACGGTGGGCGATATCGCCGCGGGTTTGGCCATCTCGGTCATCAAAACGCGCTGTTCAAGGTTATCAAGATCCGCGACCCGCACGACGTGGGCAGAAGGTTATCGTGCAGGGCGGTACGTTTCTCAACGACGCCGTGCTGCGGGCGTTCGAGCAGCTGTCCGAGGTGGATGCGGTTCGCCCGGACATCGCGGGCAACATGGGCGCATTCGGCGCGGGCTTCTGGCGCGCGACCGCCCGCGACCGCGCTGGCGCCGACGGCAAGAGGAGCGAGCGCTCCTTTGCTGTCGCTTGAGGCCATCGAGGCGCTTGCCCCCACGCACACCGTTCGCTGCAAGGGGCTGCTCGAACAGCTGCTTGCTCACGGTGAACGATTTCGGCATCGATGAAAACCGGCCGCCATCGCGGCGCTTCATCACGGGCAATCGCTGCGAGAAGGGCGCCGGGGCGTTTTGGGCGAAAGACCGAGGCGCCCAACCTGTTCGAAAAAGAAGCCATCGCTCTGTTCGACTACGACGCCGCTTTCCGCCGAGGCGCGGCGCGTGGCGTGGTGGGCATTCCGCGCGCGCTCAACATGTACGAGAACTACCCGTTCTGGTTCACCTTCTTCACGAAGCTGGGCTATCGCGTCATTTTGTCGGACCGTCGACGAAGAAAACCTACGAGGCGGGCATCGAGTCTATGCCGAGCGAGTCGTGTGCTATCCGGCGAAGCTTTCGCACGGGCATATCATGAACCTGCTCTGACAAGCATCCCGACTTCATCTGGATGCCGCAGCAAATGGGAGCGTCAAGAAGACGCCACCGCGGGCAACCACTACAACTGCCCGATCGTCGCCAGCTATTCGGAGGCGTTGCGCCTGAACATCGACGAGCTGCGCACGTCCGACGCGGCGTTCTTGAGCCCGTGGCTTCCCTACGACAACAAAGGAGCACCTGAAGAAGCGCCTGTACGTCGAGCTGATGGAGAACTTCGCCGCCGAACGTGCGTGGATGCGCGCCCGCTCACCCAGGCCGAGGTCGACGCTGCGGTCGATGCCGCATGGGCCGAAGACGAGGCGTTCAAGGACGACATTCGCGCAAAGGCGAGGAAACGCTGCGCTGGATGGAAGAGACCGGTACGCACGGCATCGTGCTTGCGGGGCGCCCCTACCATCAACGACCCCGAGATCAACCATGCCATCCCTGAACTGCTGACCAGCTTCGGGCTGGCCGTGCCCACGGAAGACTCCATTGCCCACCTGGGCACGCTAGAACGCCCCATCCGCGTGGTCGACCAGTGGATGTACCATACCCGCCTGTACGCGGCCGCCAAGGTGGCCACCCAGCGCGATGATCTGGATCTCATTCAACTGAACTCTTCGGATGCGGCCGACGCGCCTGACCACCGATCAGGTGCAGGAGATGCTCGAGGCCTGCGGGCAAGGTGTACACGGTGCTCAAGATCGACGAGGTGTCCAACCTGGCGCCGCGCGCGCATTCGCGTGCACGTTCCCTGCTTGCCGCGGCCATGGACGGCGCCGACGCGCGGCGGGAGGAGGAGGCCGCCCGGCGTGGCCGCGGGCGGCCATGAACAAGGAATACAGCGGGCGATCGGCCGTTCCCGAGGACGCGCGCCGGGCACCGCGCCATGCCAAGATGCGTATGGATAACAAGACGGGTGACCGCTGAGGCCGAGCGCGAGGCGCAAGCCGAGTTTAGGCGCAGCGCGAGGGTGACCGAGGAAAAAGGTGCCCAGTTCACCGGAGAAGATGAAAGGAGCGGGCTACACCATTTTGTGCCCGCAGATGGCGCCGATCCATTTCGAGCTCATGGTGCCCATTTTCGCGCAAGAACGGCTATAACTTGAGCTGCTGCCCTCGACCGACCGCGGCGCCATCGAGGCGGGCCTGCGCTATGTGAACAACGACATCTGCTATCCGTCCATCCTGGTCACGGGGCAGATCATGGAGGCTATCGAGAGCGGTCGCTATGACCTGTCGAAGACCGCCGTGGTCATCTCGCAGACCGGCGGCGGCTGCCGTGCGACCAATTACATCGCGCTCATCCGCAAGGCGCTACGCGATTGGGCACCCCGACATCCCGGTGATCAGCCTTTCCGCGGTGAAGGCTGGACGAGAGCAACCCTGGTTTCAAGCTCACGCCGGCCATGCTGCTCAAGGCTGCCGTTTACAGCGTGCTGTTACGGTGACCTCATGATGGTGATGTTTGTACCGCTGCGTCCGTACGAGGCCGAGCCGGGGGCTGCAAACGAGCTGTTCGAGGACTATATGGAGCGGGCGCGCCGGCTGAATCGAGTTCACGCGCAAGAGCTTCACCAAGACTGTCTCGTGAGGCTATCACGGCGTTCGACACCATGCCTTGCAGTCGGCGAGGGCTCCAAGCCGCGCGTCGGCGTAGTCGGCGAGATTCTGTGAAGTTCCATCCTACGGCGAACAACCACGTGGTCGAGGTCATCGAGAACGAGGGCTGCGAGGCTGTGGTGCCCGGTCTGCTCGACTTCTTCCTGTTCCATGAGCAACGCCCAGGTTCAGAAGGACCCGCTCGGCCGTTCGGCTTTGGGGCGCGCGCACGAGCATGGACGCTGCGATCGGCCTGGTGGAAGGATGCGTAAGCCCGTGGACGATGCGCCTCGAGCGCAGCGAGCGCTTTCGAGCCCCCGCGAGTCCATCTCCACGATGGCCGAATACGCCAGCCGGGTGCTGTCGCTGTGCAACAACATGGGCGAGGGCTGGCTGCTCACGGCCGAGATGCTGGACCTCATCCGACCATGGCGCCTGAACATCATCTGCACGCAGCCGTTCGCGTGCCCCGCCCAACCACGTGGTGGGCAAGGCCGTCATCAGGAGCTGCGCCGCAGTTACCCTGAGAGCAACATCGTGGCCGTCGACTACGACCCCCGGCGCGTCCGAGGTCAATCAGCTCAATCGCATCAAGCTCATGATCTCGGTGGCGAAGCGAGAATCTGCGCGCGGGGCAAGGGGCTTCGTTATGAGCCCATCGCGATGGAGCGCCGCGACTCGGTGACGAGCCGCATGAAGCCGCATCATCCCGCGGGCGAGGGCCGGTAGTCGCCCTCGGCGAAGCGAAGGTTGTGGCGAGGGCGTCTCGGATTTCGGTTGGGCGCCCGCGCGGTCGTCTTCAACATGGGGGCAAGCAGGTTCCGCATGCGCATCGATAGCGTTTTTCGTACTGTTGCCGGGGAACCCTTTTTGTATACCGACCACATGGCAATTTCGTGACCTGCGTCTTTCTTGCAGCGGGCCGTGCGGCTACCGGGTCATTCCGATATGAATACGAAAAACGCTATAGATGCGTCGACCAAGCGGGGGCGATCGTTCTGCTTTGCGCCGCCTCGGGCTCGGTTGGGACCCCTTGGTCGTCGGTGATGTGGCTCATTTGACCGCTCGGCGCACCGCTTCTCGCCTGCACGCACCGCGGCTGCGAACGGGAGCGAGGGTGCAGGTTGATGGGTCATTCCACCGAGAACTCGACGCGGTCGAGACCTTCGACGTCGAGTTCCGATGAGCTTGCGCACCGTATTCCTGTCTGTCGGCTGAGAGCCCCGCGTCCGTCACCACGCGGCAACCATTCCTCGTGTGTGTCCTGGCGCCTTCCGCATCCGCCCCTCGTGCGCATGCCGACGGTGTACTCCCTTGAAGCCGGGGGCAGACGTGATCGCCAGCTCCTCGGCGGTCGAGGTGGCCGCGCCAGCGAGTCGGGCATCGCACGTCGGCGGCCTTGACCAGGCTGGGATGTAAACATAATGCAGGGCAGGGCGAAGACGGCGGTGGCGAGAACGATCCCGCTGCGGAGCGAGCAATACGTAACTGAACGAAGTGGCCAGA
>VOFI01002153.1_pt1 | contig 29216 bp, 30 predicted proteins | sample 5384131 | NCBI WGS metagenome assembly VOFI01 (sample SAMN12384728, study PRJNA508395) | human gut metagenome | isolation source: healthy gut H | host: Homo sapiens
CAGCGGCGTTTCGCGCGTGGCCACGAGCCGGTCTTCGGAGTCGTGATAGACGAAGACGTCGACCGCGTCGCCCACCTTGTCGGCGAGCGAAACGTAGCGGTTGGGCAGCAGTACCTCCTGCCCCTCTCCTGATCGGCGAGATAGAGACCGTAGTCCGAGATACGGGTCACGGTGAGCGTATGGTTTTGTCCGGCTTTCATAGTTAAAACGGTTCGACGGCGGAAACGGCGCAGGCAGGATGCAAAACAGACGGGGCCTGTTTGCCGGGATGCAGTCCGGTCGGCTGTCGGGATTCGTACCGTACAAAGGTACGAAAGATTTGCCGAACGCAGGCCGGATTTCCCGTTTTATTCGTAATTTTGTCGATGTGAAAGTCGCCCTGTGTCAGTTCTCGATGGAGTGGGAGGCCGCAGCCCGTAACCTCCGCCGTGCCGAAGAGCTCGTCGCGCAGGCCGGTGCCGATCTGGCCCTCCTGCCCGAGATGTTCGCCACGGGTTCGTCACCGAACCGTGGCGAACGGCGCTGCCGGACGAGGAGGAACTCCTCGCGTGGATGCGCCGCACCGCACGACGTTATGCGACGGCGTTGGCCGGCAGCGCCGTCGTCCGCAGCGGCGACCGTTTCGCCAATCGCTTTTTTTCTTCGTGCGGCCGGCGGGCGGTGCGGAGCGATACGACAAGCGGCATCTTTTTTTCTATCGGCGGCGAAGATGCGCATTTTGTGGCGGGCCGGCGGCGCGTAGTGGTCGAATACGGCGGACTGCGGTTTTTGCCGCTCGTCTGTTACGACCTGCGTTTTCCGGTCTGGTGTCGTTGTCGCAGCGATTACGACGCGATTCTCTGCGTGGCCTCGTGGCCGGCGCCGCGTCGGGAGGTGTGGCGGACCCTGCTGCGGGCCCGGGCGATCGAGAACCAGTGTTATGTCGTCGGCGTCAACCGCACGGGCGACGATCCGTGGAACCATTATGCCGGCGATTCGGCGGTCGTCGATTTCAAGGGGACGCCGCTCTGCGAGGCGGACGCTTCGGAGGGGGTCTTCACGGCCCGGCTCGACAGGGAAGCGCTCGATCGGTTCCGGACGAAATTTCCCGCATGGCGCGACGCCGACGATTTCCTGCTGCGATGACTGTGCGCGGAATGCGGTTTGCGGAAAAATCGCTACCTTTGCCGGGAATTTATTCCGGTCCGGACGGGCAGCGTCCCGGCAGAGCCCGGCGGGGTTAGGCCTAACGCTCGGTTTGCATTGCCTTTGCGCAATATTTCGGATGCAGGATGCGATTTAAGTAAGATGAAACGAGAGGAGACAATCGAGGTACTCGGCGCACGGGTACACAATCTGAAAAATATAGACGTAACGATTCCGCGCCACAAGCTGGTGGTTGTCACCGGCCTGTCGGGGTCGGGCAAATCGTCGCTGGCATTCGATACGATCTATGCCGAGGGGCAGCGGCGGTATATGGAGACCCTGTCGACCTATGCGCGTCAGTTCGTGGGGACGATGGAGCGTCCCGATGTGGACAAGATCACGGGACTGAGCCCCGTGGTGGCCATCGAGCAGAAGACGACCAACAAAAATCCGAGGTCGACGGTGGGTACCGTCACCGAGATCAACGACTTCCTGCGTCTGCTCTATGCGCGCGCTTCGCGCGCCTATTCGCCGGCTACGGGCGAGGAGATGGTGCATTATTCCGACGAGCAGATTCTCGACCTGATCCTGCGCGATTTCGCAGGCCGTCGCATCGCGCTGCTCGCACCGATCGTCAAGGGGCGCAAGGGTCACTACCGGGAGCTGTTCGAGTCGCTGGTGAAGAAGGGCTACCTCCACGCCCGTATCGACGGCCAGATGTGCGAGTTCTCGACGGGCATGAAGCTCGACCGGTACAAGATCCACACGATCGACCTGGTGGTCGACCGCCTGCGCGTGAGCGAGGAGTCGCGCGACCGGCTGATGACTTCGCTCAAGGAGTCGATGCGGCAGGGCAAGGGGACGATGGCGCTCTACGACTACGAAACGGGGAAGATGCGTTACTATTCGCGCCATCTGATGTGTCCTACGACGGGTGTGGCGTTCGAAGATCCGGCGCCGCACACTTTCTCCTTCAACTCTCCGAAGGGAGCCTGCCCCCGATGCAACGGGCTGGGCGTCGAGGCGGTCTTCGACCGCAGCAAGATCATTCCCGATCCGGAAGAAGTCGCTGCGCGCCGGAGGGATCGAACCCTTCGGGCCGTACCGCAACAACATGCTTTTCGCGCTGTTGGAGATGCTGGGGCGCCGCTACGATTTCACGCTCGACGATCCGGTGCAGAGCATTTCGGAGGAGGGGATGAACGCCATCCTCTACGGCGATTCCGAGCCGCTGACGGTCGATCTGACGGAATTCGCCAACGCCGGCGGCAAGCGTCTGGTGTCGTGGGACGGCATGGCCGAGTGGATCGGCCGCAATTTCGACGAGGATTCCAAGCGCGGCGAGAAGTGGCGCGAGCAGTTTCTCGTCTACAAGCCGTGCAGCGTCTGCGGAGGATCGCGGTTGCGCAACGAGGCATTGCAGTTCCGCATCGGCGGACGGAACATCGCCGAGGTGTCGGCCATGTCGATCTCCGATTTCGCCGACTGGATGTCCCGCATCGAGGAGCATTTCACCGAGAAGGAGCGCAAGATCGCGCAGGAGGTCGTCAAGGAGATCCGCGAACGGCTCCGGTTCCTGATCGAAGTGGGGTTGGGCTACCTCGCTGAGCCGCTCGTCGCGCTCGCTTTCGGGCGGCGAGTCACAGCGCATCCGGCTGGCGACGCAGGTCGGATCGAAACTGGTGAATGTGCTCTACATCCTCGACGAGCCGTCGATCGGCCTGCACCAGCGCGACAACCGGCGGCTGATCCGCAGCTTGCAGGAGTTGCGCGACGCCGGCAACTCGGTGATCGTCGTCGAGCACGACGAGGAGATGATGCGCTCGGCCGACTGGATCGTCGACGTAGGCCCCAAGGCGGGGCGCAAGGGCGGCCACGTCGTTGCGTCGGGTACGTTCGACGACATCCTCCGCTCCGACTCCGTGACGGCCGACTATCTGACCGGCCGCCGGCGGATCGAGGTTCCGGCGACGCTGCGCGAGGGCAACGGCCGTCATATCGTCCTGCGGGGAGCGTCGGGCAATAACCTCAAACATATCGACGTCGATTTCCCGCTGGGCAAACTGATCCTCGTCACGGGTGTCAGCGGTTCGGGCAAGTCGACGCTCGTCAACGAAACGCTGCGCCCTATTCTGAGCCGCAAACTCTACCGGTCGCTCGACCGCCCGCTGCCCTACGATTCGATCGAGGGAATCGAACACGTCGACAAGCTGGTCGTGGTCGACCAGTCGCCGATCGGCCGCACGCCGCGCAGCAATCCGGCGACCTACTCCAACGTCTTCGCCGACATCCGCAAACTCTTCGAGATGACGCCCGACGCGCAGGTGCGCGGCTTCAAAGCGGGACGCTTCTCCTTCAACGTCAAGGGCGGCCGCTGCGAGACGTGCCGCGGTGCGGGAGTGCAGACCATCGAGATGAACTTCCTGCCCGACGTCTATGTCACCTGCAAGAGTTGCGGCGGCCACCGCTACAACCGCGAGACGCTCGAAGTGAAATACAAGGGCAAGAATATCGACGACGTGTTGAACATGACGGTCAACATGGCCGTGGAGTTTTTCGAAAACATCCCGTCGATCTACCAGAAGCTGCGTGCCATTCAGGAGGTGGGGTTGGGCTACCTGACGCTCGGCCAGCCCTGCACGACGCTCTCGGGCGGCGAGTCGCAGCGCATCAAGCTGGCCGCCGAACTCTCGAAACGCGATACGGGCAGCACGCTCTATATCCTCGACGAGCCGACTACGGGGCTCCATTTCGAGGATATCCGCCAGTTGATCGACGTGCTGAACAAGCTGGTCGACCGCGGAAACACGGTCGTTGTCATCGAACACAACCTCGACGTGGTGAAGGTCGCCGACTGGATCATCGATATCGGTCCCGAAGGCGGTGCGGCGGGCGGACGGGTGCTCGCGGCGGGTACGCCGCATGAGGTGGCCGCCGTCGAGCAGAGTTATACGGGACATTTTCTGCGGCAAATGGGGCTTTAACGGGACTGTGACAGACGTTTTCGGGCGACTAACCGGTCGTAACCGATTTGCTGGTTGTATGTGGGACGAATGCATTGTCGTGAATTTTTCCGACGAACGATTCGCTGTGTCTCGAAGAAAATCACTTCTATTGTCTTTCCGGCAGGATTGCGCTGCCGGTACGTCGGTAGCGAGTCGGGTTTCCGCGAAGTCCCTCCCGAAGGAGGGATTTAGGGTGGGGTATGGTCGGTCATCACGGCGTGCCGCCGTGGAGCTACCGCCGGACGGAACGGGCGTGCAGCCGGAAATCCTATCGAACGGACGGGTTTGCAATATGTTGTGGCAAGGAGTTTGCGTTGACATCGGTCAAATGCAAACTCTTTTGCCTATGAAACGTATTATCGTATGGATGGCTGCCGCTGCCGTAGTGGTATCGGCTGTCGCAGTTACGGCCCAACAGCAGTCGAAGTCTCAGCGGGCCCAAACCAAATCTCAACGCACGGAGGTGCGCGAGCAGCGCCACGAAGAGCGTGTGAAGCGGCGCGCCGAACGGCTGGCCGCCTTCGAAAAGCACATGGACTCGATCATCCTGTCGCGCAATTTCCAGTTCAACCCTTCGAGTATGCAGCGTCAGCCGGCGGGTCCCGTGCGCCAGTTGATCAATCCCAACTTCACGGTCGGGTTCTGGGACGGCACGGTGGACGTCTGCCTTCCCTACATCAAGGGCTATGTTCCTCCCTATTACTACACGGTGCTCAACTACGTGCTTCCGTCGGTCGAGGGTACCGTGCCGAACAGACCAACGAAGGCTGGATCGTGACCTTCTCCACCACGCTCTTCTCGGCCAACGATTACACCTTCACCTTCGACATCTACTCGTCGTCGGGAGGCGCCAACCTCACCATTTCGTCGGTCTGGTACAATCCCGTACAGTACTCCGGCACTATTACGCAGGTGTATTGATCCCTCCGCTTTTTGACGAGGTGCTGTCTGATTCTTTTTCAGACAGCACCTCGTGATTTTCGATCCGGATTGTCTAACTGCAAGTGTGCAGCAATAGCAGGATCGTCAGAATGACCGACGGATAACCCAAATATCCGAGACGGTTCAAGTCGTCCGACAGGCTCGGCTCGCCGAATTCGGTACGGCAGTAGGGACATTTGCGGGCCTCCGAGGGGATGATCATTCCGCATTCGGGACATTTCTTCGTTTCGTTTCCGAAAAAAATACCCCATTTTCAGTTGAAATAATAGGTCATCCGTTGTCGGCCGTCGTCATATAGCGTGACGAAAGGCGTCTGTTGAGTACTCCGGTCAGTTTGCGCGGATTGTAATCGGGATTGGATACGACTCGGCCTTTTTTGTAGCCGTTGTGGAAAATCTTGATCCAGGAATCTCCGGTGCTGTGTCTTCGAAAATTTCCGCATTGCAATCGAACCAGGAGACCTGGTTGAAATAGTATGCGGTCGTGTGTCTTTTTTGTGCACCATCTCCGCCGAGGCGTTGTCGCTCGGAAGGACCGACGTGAGCGATGCCGGTGCATTCGCATTGTTTGTGGCGGCAGTCGCAGCGAGGAAATGAAGCGAGAACAAAGCGGCGGTTGCGAAACAGGTTAGAAGAGATGCTTTTTCCATAGAAAATGATTGTTGCTCCGGTCTTTCGGCTTTCCGGTTTGCCTGCTTCGGAATTGAAGCGGACAAATTTACCCCCCGTGACTTTTCCAAATTTTCAGATGGAAAATATCCGATTTGTCGATAGAATCGTCGTATTATTCGGTGAAAGAAAAGCAAACAAAAAGCCACTGATCGCTCAGTGGCTCTGAAAGGAAGTTTGTCGGGATACCGAGATTCGAACTCGGGACCTCCAACTCCCGAAGCTGGCGCGCTAACCGGGCTGCGCTACATCCCGAAAACTTGTCGAACGGAGATCGTGCCGAAGCATCGAACGGGAACTCCGCCCGTGAAAGAACTTCCTTTTTCTGATCGTCGGGGTAACAAGATTCGAACTTGTGACCCCCTGCTCCCAAAGCAGGTGCGCTAACCGGACTGCGCCACACCCCGAGGTCGTTCGAAACCAATTTCCCAATCGATTTCGGTGTGCAAAGATACACGCTTTTTGGTTATTACAAACTTTTCGGCAAGAAAATCGTTCTCCCGGTCGGATGCCGCCGCCGTGCGGTACGGAATCGCCTATCGTCGTCGGCTCCGTACTCCTGCCGGGCGAAGCCCCGCCCCGAGACCGTTCAACGCTGGAAGCGGATCGTGAAGCGGCGGATACGGCGCGTCACGAAGTCGGGCATGTAGAAGAACAGCGGTACGAACAGGCGGTTCCACCAGTCGGGGACGATGCAGCGGCGGCCACGCCACAGCGCGCGCAGCCCCCGCTGCGCACAGCTGTCGGGCGAAATCAGCACGCCCAGCCGCCGGCCGATATGCTGCCATTTGGGCGAGAGCCCGTAGAGGTCGGTCGCCACGCCGGCGGGACACACGGCCGTCACGCGGACGCCTCGCTCGGCGACCTCTTTGGCGAAGGCTTTCGAGAAACAGCGCACGTAGGCCTTGGTGGCGGTGTAGAGCGCCATGCCCGGGAAGGGCATCCAGACCGAGTAGGAGGACATGTTTAGGATGTATCCGCTGCCGCGCTGCGCCATGTCGGCCCCGAAGGCGCGGCAGTTTTTCGAGAGCGTCAGGTCGTGCAGCAGGATCATCCGTTCGATCCGTTCGACGGGGGTGGCGAGGATGTCGAGATAGGAGAAGACGCCCGCGTTGTTGACGAGTACCTCCACCTCGGCGCCCAGCCGTGCGACGGCGGCGTACAGCTCCTCCGACGCCTCCATGCGCGCCATGTCCATGACAAGGGTATCGATCGTGACGCCGTGCGCCGCCGCCAACTCCTGCCGTGCGGTGTCGAGCGTGCCGCCGTCGCGGTCGACGAGAATCAGCCGGTAGCCCAGGGCCGCCAGCCGTTCGGCATAGCAGCGGCCGATGCCGTGGGCGGCGCCCGTCACGAGCGCCGTCTTCGAATCGGTTGCGATCGTGTGCTTTTTCATCGTTACGGGAGTTTTGCCAGTTCTTCGCGGATCTTGCGCGGCAGGTCGGGGCAGTGTTTGCAGCATTTCATATCGAGCGAATACATGCGGGCGATGCAGTAGTTGCGATGGTCGCACGCGCTGCGTGTCGAGCGGTCGCCTTCGCGCAGCTTGTCACGAAAGCCGGGTCGTTCACGAGCGCCCGAGCCATCTGCACCAGTTCGAACCCGCTGTCGAGCGCACGTTCGATTCCTTCGCGGCTCACCAGACCTCCCACGTAGACCAGCGGCAGTTGCAGCGCTTCGCGGAACTTTTTGGCGTTTTCCAGGAAGAAGCACTCTTCGAAAGGGTATTGTTTAATCATATACCGTCCGAAGAGCCGCACGAAGATGCGCAGCCACCACTGCATGTAGTAACTCATCGTGTAGAGCGGAATGATGCCCCGCATGACGGCCATCGGCGCCTTGCTCACGAAACCCGACGAGAGGACGATGCCGTCGACGCCGTAGGCTCGATCGCGCGGGCGATTTCGAGGCTTTCGGGGATTTCGATGCCGCCCTTGAAACCGTCCTCCATGTTGTGTTTCACCAGTACGGCCATGTTCCGGCGGGCGGCCGTTTCCATCACTTCGTCCAGACACATCCTGAAAGCGCATCCGGTTCGGGAGCGAGCCGCCGTACTCGTCGCGGCGGCGGTTGGTGTAGGGCGAGAGGAACTGCGAGATGAGGTAGCCGTGGCCTGCATGTACTTCCACGCAGTCGAATCCCGCTTCGTACGCCGTATCCACCGCACGGCCGAAGTCGGCGGCCACCTGTCGGATTTCGTCGCGCCGCATGGCGCGCACGGGGTGTAGGCATAGAGGTTGAAGCCCGACGATGCACCGATCGGAATCTGTCCGGCCGTGGTGTAGTGCGTCATGTTGCCGCAATGGCCGATCTGGATCGATGCGGCGGCTCCTTCGCGGTGGACGGCTTCGGTGATGTCGCGCAGTCCCGGGACGATTTCGGGTCGCAGCCACAGCTGTTTTTCGAATGACAGCCCGCTGCGACAGACGGCGGCGTAGGCCAGTGTGGTCATTCCCACGCCGCCGCGGGCGACGCTCACGTGGTAGTTTTTCAGTTGTTCGGTGGGGCCGTAGGCGCGGCCCATCGATTCGAATGCCGCCGAACGGATCGTGCGGTTGCGCAGCGTGACGGGACCTAATTTGTAGGGTGTGAACAACAGCGACTCTTTTTCCATGGAATCAATAGATGAAAGGAAGGATGCGTTTGCGGTGCAGCGAGGTGAACTCCTCGCCGAACTCCTGCTCGTAGCGTTTGTAGAGCGAGGCCGATCGCGGCGCCAGATTGGCGAACGTCCAGACGACGAATACCGCGCCGGCCCATGACCACGACGCGACGGCGAAACCGATCCATTCGAGCAGTTCGCCGAAGTAGTTGGCCGACGAGACATAGCGGAACATTCCGCCGGGGGGGGATGTAGTGGCGCGTATCGCCCGGCCGGCGCAGGTGGCGGATGATGCGGTCGGGCGGAGATTGATGACCATGCCGGCGATGAACAGCGCACCGCCGACCCAGATGTAGGGACGTGCGAACCAACCGTCGTAGTAGCCGGCGGGGGAGACGTAGAAGATCCAGCCGCCCTGCATCAGGGCGTTGAGCGTATTGAATACCATTCCCATCAGAACGATTCCCAGCGGCATCTGCGACTTCCCGCGGATCAGCAGCGGGAAGACGAAGGACCGTTGCAGGTAATGGCTCTGGAAGAGGATGAAAAGTGCCAGCGGTCCCGCTTCGAGTGCACGGTCGGAGCAGAGCCACAGGATGCACATGGCGATGAAGACGGGCGACTCCATCGCCATCCATCCGATACGGTTGGGGATGCCCGGCCCGAATTTTCGGTTGAAGAGGTAGCCGTATCCCGCTTCGACGAAATGGAGTGCGACGAACACCGCGAGTGCGAGTACGGTCATCGCCCAGAGGAAAAGAGAGAATGTTTCGTTCATAACGTTAGCCAAAGATACGAATAAGCCGGATGCGAAGGCTGATTTATTTGCGTTTTTGCGGAGCGACCTATCTTCGGCGCAGTCAAAGATACGAAAAGTCGAGCGCAGAAGCAAACGCATGTTTGTTTCTGCCGAGACGGAGTATCTACGGCGCAGCCAAAGTACGAAAAGTCGAGCGCAGAAGCAAACGCATGTTTGATTCTGCCGAGACGGAGTATCTACGGCGCAAGCCAAAGTACGAAAAGTCGAGCGCAGAAGCAAACGCATGTTCGATTCTGTCGGGGCGAAGTGTTTAAGGTGCAGCCGAAGAGAGGTGTTTTCGGCGACGAGGTCCCTCCGGTCTTCGGAAATGGCCTCCGAGTGGCATAGTTTATGGATTTACGCACCTTGTAATTTTTAAACACATTACCGCTATGAACACGAAACAAAGAGACACGGGCCAATGCTACGACGGCTGTCTTCGGATCGGAAAAGATGCTCACTCCCGCTCCGACGCAGAACATTCCGCAGCACAAAACCACACCTGAGATCGCCTACCAAATGGTGAAGGACGAGACCTATCCCCAGACGCAGCCGCGTCTGAATCTGGCGACTTTCGTCACCACCTACATGGACGAATACGCTACGCGCCTGATGAACGAGGCGATCAACGTCAACTACATCGACGAGACCGAGTATCCGCGTGTGGCGGTGATGTGCGGACGGTGCATCAACATCATCGCCAACATGTGGAATTCGCCCGAAAAGGCCGAGTGGAAGACCGGCGCGCTGGGAATCGGCTCGTCGGAGGCTTGTATGCTGGGCGGCGTCGCGGCCTGGCTGCGCTGGCGCGCGAAACGCAAGGCCGAGGGCAAACCCTTCGACAAACCCAATCTGGTGATGAGCTCCGCCTTCCAGGTGGTCTGGGAGAAGTTCTGCCAGTTGTGGCAGATCGAGATGCGCACGGTGCCCCTCACGCTCGAAAAGCCGACGCTCGATTCGAAGGACGCTCTGGCGATGTGCGACGAGAACACCATTTGCATCGTGCCGATCGCCGGCGTGACGTGGACGGGACTCAACGACGACATCGAGGCTCTCGACCGCGAGCTGGACGCCTACAACAAGAAGACGGGATACGATATTCCGATCCACGTCGATGCGGCGTCGGGAGGTTTCATCCTGCCGTTCCTCAATCCGGAGGTGAAGTGGGACTTCCGCCTCAAATGGGTGTGGTCGATCTCCACGTCGGGCCATAAGTACGGACTGGTCTATCCGGGCCTGGGCTGGGTCGTCTGGAAGGACAAGAAGTATCTGCCCGAAGAGATGTCGTTCAGCGTCAACTATCTGGGTGCCAACATCACGCAGGTAGGGCTCAACTTCTCGCGTCCTGCGGCGCAGATTCTGGGTCAGTACTACAACTTCATCCGCCTGGGCTTCGACGGTTACAAGGAGGTGCAGCAGAATTCGATGGACGTAGCCTGCTACTGCCATGAACAGATCGGCAAGATGAAGTGTTTCGAAAATTATTCGAAGGAGCTGCAAAATCCGCTCTTCATCTGGTACATGAATCCCGAGTACGACAAGACGGCCAAATGGACGCTCTACGATTTGCAGGCCGTACTCCAACAGAGCGGCTGGATGGTTCCCGCCTACACGATGCCGAAAAACATCGATTCGCTGGTCGTCATGCGCGTGGTCGTTCGTCAGGGAATGTCGCGCGATATGGCCGACATGCTGCTGAGCGACATCGGCAACGCCGTCGCCGGCTTCGAAAAAGCTGAAATATCCCACGCAGTCGCGTCTGGATTACGAAGCCAAGGTCAAGCAAGAAGGGGCGTGTCTTCACGCACTGATGCGCGGAACGTTCCGTTTTTCGGGACGAGCGTGCGATTTGAAAGGGAACCGCCCGATGGTTTCTGAAAAAGGGCTCACCCCTGTCGGATTTTCCGGCAGGGGGTGAACTATAAATGGAGGTCGGGGATGCTCCGGTCAGCGGGCGCCTGTCAGGACGGGATGTCCCAGAGACGTATCGTACGTGTAGCCGACCTGCACGAGTTGGGCCATCATCGAAGCGGCGATCGCGTCGTTCATCTCGGCGATTGCCGCTTCGAAACCGTTCTGATCGAGACTTGCGAAAGCCTTGCTGTCGGGCAGCGTCTCCGAGACGCCGTCTTGCGTCGACCCCCAGAACACGCCGTTGAGCAGAGCGGCCTCCGATGCGCCGGCCACGCCGCGGGCCGTGCCGCCGGAGAGCGAAAAGTCGGTTTCGACGAGGGCGTAGCAACCGTCCATATAGGCAGGGATTTCCATGACGACGGGGTAGATCATGGAGTAGCCTGAGAAGGTTCCGGCGATACCGCCTGCGTTGGCCGTGTAGTCCGTGCCGTTCTTGGGCTCGATCTCTACGCGGCCCTTGCAGAGGGCATAGCATCCGACGAGGAAGACATAGTTGCTTTCAGCCTGTGTCAGGCCTGTCACGCCGCCGAAATTGCTCCGGTCGGAGGCGATTTTCACGTGTGCGCTCTCCGTCCATTCGGCGTGGCAGCCGGCCGTCAGCATACCGCTTTTGCCGCATACACCGCCCACGTTGACGTTGGTCGTGCCGTCGGCGACATTCGAAGAGATTTCGATGTCGCCCGATAGGAGAGCGTCGCAAGCCGACGCCGTAGCGTTCGAAGCCGATCCGAAGACACCGCCGACATGTACGTCGGAATATTCGTCGCCCTGGGCGATCTTCACCGTTCCACCCATTTCGGTCGAAACGAGCGAGACGGCGCATTCACCGACGCCGGAGAGCGATCCGACAGCGCCGCCGAAGCTGATGGCGCCGTTGCTCTCGATTGAGGCGTCGCCCGTAAATTTTGCGGTACAGTCGGTGATGGAACTTCCGGAATTGCCGCAGACGATGCCCGCGTTGCAAGTTGCTTCCCCGCCTTTCGGAACGAGCAGCGAGCCGCCGAAATCCGCCGTGCAGCTTTCGATCGAGGCCTCGGCGGTCGAACCGACGATGCCGCCCGCTTGGGCATAGACGTAATAGCCTTCGGGAACGGTGTTGAAGGCGGCTTCGAGAACTCCCGTACCGGTGAAGGTACAGGCGGAGATGCGTCCGCCGTTCATGGATCCGGCGATGCCGCCGGTCATCGAGATTTCGCCGCCCTCGGTTCTGATCGTGTGTGCCGCGTCGAGCGTCGTTTCGCAGAAGTCGATGTTTCCCGACTCGGCCATGCCGCCAGATGCCGCCTGCGTCGGCCGTGCCCGTCGGGTCGTTGCCGCACGATGCCGATACCGAACCCGTGAAGGAGCAGTGTTCGATGGCTCCCGAACCCGGGCGGGTGTTCATGGCGTCCTCGTAGGCGATGATATTGAAACCGACGATGCCGCCGGCGATCACATAGCTTTTGTCGGTGCAGGATGTCGTCGCGGAGATTGTGCCCGCGACGTGAAGATTCCCCTGATCGTGCCGTCGTTCACTCCGAAGAGTCCGACGCTCGTGAAGGTCGTCGCACCCGATGTAAGCGACGTTTAGGTTGTTCACGGTGTGGCCGTCTCCGTCGAAAACGCCTTGGAATGCCTTCTCGGGATTCTCGTAGGGATACCGTCCGTCTTGCGGGCCGATACCGATCGGCGTCCAGTTTTCATAGCCGGAAAGATCGAGATCGGCCGTCAGCAGGTAGTGGACGTCCGGTTCGAAATAGCCGGCCGTCTGTTCGTTGACGCATTGTGCCAGCAGGGCCAGTTGCGACGGCCGTGCGATTAAGTAGGGATCTTCTTCCGTGCCGCTGCCTCCGTCGAATTCGTCGGCGATCGTCTTGTCGAGGGTTTTGAACCGCTCCCATGCGCTCCATTCCGAATCGAGGTAGTTGCTCGAAACGACCAGCGCGCGGATGCGTACCTCGTATTCGGTGTATGCTTCGAGTCCAGTCAACTCGTAACGGGTGTCTTCGACACGGGTGGAGAAGGCGTAGTCGTCGCTGCGGGCTTCCAGTTCATAGGCGGCAGCTTCGTCCACCCCCCCCCATTCGATCAGGAGCGATGTTTCGGAAGGGATTGCCGTAAGGGTTTGAGGGGCTTTCAGTTGCACGGAGGTATCGTCCTCTTTGCAAGATGCAGCCAAAACAGCGCGGCGATCAGAATTATCCGATGCAACCGCAAATGAGATGACTTTTCATCATGAAAACTGAATTAAGTGGAATGAATATGATAAGCGAAAATAACGATTTTTTCAGACATATTGATCATTCGCTTCGTTTTTCGCAGCCTCTTTTTTCCGGAAGAGGGTTGCGGAGGGGCTTCCGGAAGAGTACCGTTGTCGGCTGAGGAGGCGTCCGATGGCGGCGGCGGTTTCGCACCGGAAAGATGTCGTTTGCAGAGGATGGAGCGCGTCGACGAATCGGGGCGGCGGAGCGTGCGTGCGGAGTCCGCCTGACGGAACGGAGTGTAAATTCATCCCTGGGGATCGATCGCGGCGGAATCGGATGTTCGGTTCGGGAGTGTCGGAATCGGCTGTCGTACGACGGAAATATGCGCCTCTTTTTCGAGTACGGCATTGGATCGTTTCCGGATTTTGCCTACCTTTATGGACAGAATGCGGCGGATGCCGCCGAATCGATCATTCGAGATGAAAAAGTCGTAGTCTTTACCGGAGCCGGCGTGAGTGCCGACAGCGGACTGTCCACCTTCCGCGATGCCGACGGATTGTGGGCCGATTACCGGATCGAGGATGTCTGTACGCCCGAGGCGCTGGCGCGCAATCGCCGGCTGGTGATCGAATTTTACAACAAACGCCGCCGCGAGATGCTGGCGGCCCGTCCCAATGCGGCTCATTTGGCCATCGCGGGATTGGAGGCGGATTTCGACGTCGAGGTCATCACCCAGAATGTAGACGACCTGCACGAACGCGCCGGTTCGACCCGTGTGACGCATCTGCACGGCGAACTGCGGAAACTCCGCTCCTCGCGCGATCCCGCGTTGATCGTTCCGATCGAAGGGTGGGAACAGCCGTTGGATGCCACGGCCCCCGACGGGGCGCTGTTGCGTCCGCATATCGTCTTTTTCGGCGAGGCGGTTCCCCAGTTCGACCATGCGGTGCGGATTGCGGCGGCGGCCGACGTGTTGATCGTCGTCGGAACGTCGCTGGCGGTCTATCCGGCGGCTTCGCTGGTGCATTACGTCCGTCCCGGGGTGCCGATCTATCTGGTCGACCCCGGCGCTCCCGACGTGCGGACGATCCGTAATCCGCTGACGCATCTGCGCGAGCGGGCGGCCGTCGGGATGCCCGAACTGGCCGAACGGTTGCGCAGGGAGTCGCAGCCGGAATAAAAAAGAGAGGAGCGTGGATTTTGAAATCCGCGCTCCTCTCTTTCGGGGTGTTACCCTTAGCCGAGGAACGACAGCAGGATACCTGCGGCGACGGCCGAACCGACCACGCCGGCCACGTTGGGACCCATGGCGTGCATCAGCAGGTAGTTGCCCGGATTTTCGCGCTGTCCTTCGATCTGCGACACGCGGGCGGCCATCGGTACGGCCGACACGCCGGCCGAACCGATCAGCGGGTTGATCTTGTTCTCCTCTTTGCTGAACAGGTTCATGAGTTTGGCCAGCAGCACGCCGCCGGCGGTTCCCAGGCAGAAGGCGATGACGCCCAGCACGAGGATGCCCAGCGTGCGGAAATTCAGGAACGCTTCGGCGGTCGCCGTGGCGCCGACGGTCAGGCCGAGGAAGATCACCACGATGTTCATCAGTTCGTTCTGCACCGTTTTGCTCAGGCGATCCACCACGCCGCACTCCTTCATCAGGTTACCCAGCATCAGACAGCCCACGAGCGGCATTGCGCTCGGCAGCAGCAGGGCGATGACGACCGAGATGATGATCGGGAAGAGGATACGCTCGGTTTTCGATACCGGACGCAGCGTGCGCATACGGATCGCACGTTCGTGCTTGTTGGTGAGCAGTCGCATGATGGGCGGCTGGATGACCGGCACGAGCGCCATGTAGGAGTAGGCGGCTACGGCGATCGGGCCCAGCAGTTCGGAGGCCAGCCGGGACGTGACATAGATTGCGGTGGGGCCGTCCGCGCCGCCGATGATGCCGATCGAACCGCTCTGTTCGGGCGAGAATCCGATCGCATAGGCGCCGAGGAACGTCACGAAGATGCCGATTTGCGCCGCAGCGCCCAGCAGGAAACTCTTGGGATTGGCGATCAGCGGACCGAAATCGGTCATGGCGCCTACGCCCAGAAAGATCAGGCAGGGGTAGATGCCCAGCTTGACGCCCAGGTAAAGGTAGTCCAGCAAGCCCGCCTTCGCGACGAAGATGTCCCAATGGACATGCCCTCCGGCGAAGAGCTCGGTGTGGTAGAGATTGGCGCCGGGCAGGTTCGTCAGCAGCATGCCGAATGCGATGGTCAGCAGCAGCAGCGGCTCGAACTTATGCCGGATAGCCAGATAGAGCAGGAAGAAGGCGATGCCGATCATCACGATGTTTCCCCAACCCATGGCGCTGAAAAAACCGGCCAGACCGGTCGATTCGCCGAATCGGATCAGGCTCTCCCCGACAAGTCGGGCTTGAACTCAGCAGTGTCCACATAAGCCTACTCGATGAGAATCAGGTTATCGCCCTCCATGACCGTAGCGCCCTGCTGGACGAAGATCTGCTTGACGACGCCGGCGCGGTCGGCGTCGATGTTGTTCTCCATTTTCATGGCTTCGAGGATCACGAGCGTCTGACCGGTAGCGATCGTATCGCCGACCTTGACGTTGATCGAGAGCACGGTACCCGGCAGAGGACACTTGATCGTGTAACCCGTCGAGGGGGCTACCGGCGCGATACGGGGGAGCGGGAGCCGCCGTGGCGGGGGTGATTTTCGCGCTGTCGGCTTCGCGGGGGGCGGGAGCTACCTGAGGACGTTTCGTCGCGGCTCCTTTGGCGCCTGCGATCTCGACCTCGTAGGCCGTGCCGTTGACCACCACGTGTGCCAGGGTCGAGGATTCGTTTACGTCGTCGATGCGCACGTCGTAATTATGTCCGTTGATTTTCAATGCGTAATCTTTCATTGTTCCAATACTTATTTTTTGTCGGGCATCTGGGTTAGCCCATGAATTTTCGAGTTCCAGGGCGAATAAGCGCGCTTGATACTCATGATCGTCAGCACATCCGACTCACGGTCGTGCCGATCGCTGTTGAAGATTTTTGAGTGCGGTGGCGATGGCCGCGATCTCCTCTTCGTGCAGTTGGCCCTGCTCGACGGGTTTGCCGCTCTGAGTCGCGGCCGCGGCCGCCTTGCGGCGGCTGACGAAGATCATTCCGAAAAGTTTCATGATCCACACCAGCAGCACGAGAATGCCGAATACCAGACAGATGCTGATGAGCGTCGTCCACAGCATCTCGGGCCATCCCCAATCGATTGCTGATAATATTGTCATAGCGTGCAATTGTTAGAGGGGAATATTCGAATGTTTCTTCGGCGGATTCTGCAAACGCTTGGTCGAAAGCGCTTGCAGGGCGCGGATGATCCGGAAGCGGGTGTTGCGCGGTTCGATCACGTCGTCGATGTAACCGTAGCGTGCGGCGTTGTAGGGGTTCGAGAACTTGTCGTTGTACTCCTGCTCCTTCTCGGCCACGAACTTGGCGCGCTCTTCGGGATTCTCGATCGCGGCCACCTCCTTGGCGTGAAGCACGCCCACGGCTCCGCTGGCGCCCATTACGGCGATTTCGGCCGTCGGCCATGCGTAGTTGATGTCGCCGCGGATGTGCTTCGACGACATGACGATGTAGGCGCCGCCGTAGGCCTTGCGCAGCGTGACGGTGATCTTCGGCACCGTCGCTTCGCAGTAGGCGAAGAGCAGCTTCGCGCCGTGGGTGATGACGCCGCCGTACTCCTGCGTCGTGCCCGGCAGGAAGCCCGGAACGTCTACCAGCGTGACCAGCGGAATGTTGAAGGCGTCGCAGAAACGCACGAACCGCGCTGCCTTGCGGCTGGCGTTGATGTCCAGCACGCCGGCCATGAGCTTCGGCTGGTTGGCGATGATGCCCACCGACTGGCCGTTGAAACGGGCGAAGCAGGTGATGACGTTCTTCGCGTAGCTCGCCGCCGATTCGAGGTATTCGCCGTTGTCGACGATGGCCTTGATGACCTCGGCCATGTCGTAGGGCTTGTTGGCGTTGTCGGGGATGATCTCGTTGAGCGAGTTTTTCCAGGCGGTCGATGCGGTCGGTGCAGACGGCCAGCGGAGCATCCTCCATGTTGTTCTGCGGCATGTAGGAGAGCAGTTTCTTGATCATTTCGATGCCCTCTTCCTCGGTGTCGACGGCGAACTGCGCCACGCCCGACTTGGTCGTGTGCATCATGGCGCCGCCCAACTGCTCCTGCGTGACGTCTTCGCCGGTGACGGTCTTGACGACCTTCGGGCCGGTGAGGAACATGTTCGAGGTCTCCTTCTTCATGATGATGAAGTCGGTCAGTGCCGGCGAATAGACCGCACCGCCCGCGCAGGGGCCGAAGATGGCCGAAATCTGGGGAATGACGCCCGATGCCATCACGTTGCGCTGGAAGATGTTGGCATAGCCGGCCAGCGCGTTGATTCCCTCCTGGATTCGGGCGCCGCCCGAATCGTTCAGGCCGATGCAGGGCGCGCCGTTGCGCATGGCCATGTCCATGACCTTGCAGATCTTGTCCGACATCGACAGCGACAGCGAACCGGCCGTCACCGTGAAGTCCTGTGCGAAGACGTAGACCAGACGGCCGCCGATCGTGCCGTAGCCCGTCACCACGCCGTCGCCGAAGGTATGGCTCTTCTCCATACCGAAGTCGTAGCAACGATGCGTGACGAACATGTCGAACTCTTCGAACGATCCCTCGTCGAGCAACATCTGGATACGCTCGCGGGCCGTGTACTTGCCCTTGCCGTGCTGTGCGTCGATCCGTTTCTGACCGCCGCCCATGCGGGCTTTCTCGCGGTTTTCGATGAGCGTGTTTATCTTGTTCTGAATTTCACTCATGATTGTCGTATGATTTGATTAGTTGTTCTTGTCCTCGCAAAGTTCGGTCAGGATGCCCTGCGTCGATTTCGGGTGCAGGAACGCGATGGTCATGCCTTCGGCGCCCTTGCGCGGGGTCTTGTCGATCAGGCGGATGCCCTTGGCTTCGGCGTCGGCCAGCTGCTCCTCGATGTTCTTGACGGCGAGTGCCATGTGGTGGATGCCGATGCCGCGCTTCTCGATGAACCCTGCGATCGTCGAATCCTCCGACGTCGGTTCGAGCAGTTCGATCTTGGTCTGGCCCAGTTTGAAGAAGGCCGTGCGGACTTTCTGGTCGGGAACCTCTTCGATCGCATAACATTTCAGACCCAGTACGTTTTCCCAATAGGGAATCGACTCATCGAGGCTTTTGACTGCAATGCCAAGATGCTCAATGTGAGATACTTTCATAACAAATAATTTTTATTTAGGTTGTTAGAATTTGAAATCTTGCCCGCGTCCGTTTTTGACGCACACAAAAGTAATCCTAATATTTTAAAAAACATAATTATTTGAACGAAATATCTTCGAAAAATCTTACATGAACGGCCTTTACCCGCTATTCGGGACGGCCTTTTCCTCTGTCGGAACCCGCTTTGGCCCGTACCGCTTCGCTGCCGTAGACAGACTTCGGGCCGAAAACCCCGTGAAAAATTAGCGCGAAAGGCAAAAAATCGTTATCTTCGCTGCAAAACAACGGCTATGAAACGTATTTTCCTCGCATTGTTTCTGCTGTCGTGGACGCTGGGCGCCGCATCGCAGAATGTCGCATTGGGTGAAAAGACGCCCGATTTGAAAGTCAAATCGTGGCTGGACGATCGTATGCCGGTACCGGGGAGGACTTTTTCTGCTCGTCTTTTTCCACTCCACGAGCCGGCCGGCCGTCGAATCGCTCGCGCATTTGCAGGAGTTGGGGCGGAAGTTCGGCGATCGGGTCAACGTCGTGGTCGTCGTCAGGGAGAGTCCGGAGGCCGTCGACGGGATCGTCCGCCCGTATGCCGAGGGCAATCTGACGGTGGCTTTCGACGACAGCGGCCGCAGTTTCGCCGCCTACGACGTCCAATACCTGCCTTTCGGGGTGCTGGTTTCGGCCAAAGGCCGTGCGCTGTGGATGGGAAATCCGCGTCAATTGACCGAAGCGATACTTGATTCAAACCTTTAAAATAACATGAGTTTCACGAAAATAGATCACTACGAAAAGAGTATGTCGACCATCATCACGATTCGGCCCTTTCCGTAACGGAAGGCGTCGCCGATCAGCCGATCGTCAACCCGTATTTCGTTCGTAAGAAGAAACACCGTCTCTCGACCGAGGAGTATGTGAAGGGCATCTTGGAGGGTAACATTACTACGCTGTCGCGGGCCATCACGCTCATTCTCGGCGAACGCCGCTACGGTTGACAAGCAATGGGTTGTCATCGACGCGACCGACGAGGTATTGGGACGTCTTGCATCGCAGGTTGCGAAGATCCTCCGCGGCAAGAACAAGCCTAGCTACACCCCCCACGTCGATTGCGGTGATTATGTTATCGTCATCAACGCGGACAAAGTGAAGCTCACAGGCAAGAAGATGACCGACAAGGTCTACACACGACACACCGGTTTCCCGGGAGGTCAGCGTTTCGCTACGCCGGCCGATTACCTGGCGAAGAAACCGACGTTTCTCATCGAGAAGGCTGTCAAAGGCATGCTCCCCAAAACGCGCCTTGGCGAAGCCATTATGAAGAATCTGAAGGTGTATGCCGGCGCCGAGCATCCGCACGCCGCTCAGAACCCGAAGGCAATTAAGTTAAACGAGATTAAGTAAGAATTATGGAAGTTGTAAATACCGTAGGTCGTCGTAAGGCTGCTGTGGCTCGCGTATTCGTGAAGCCGGGTAAAGGGGAGATTACGATCAACCGCAAATCGCTGGAAGTCTATTTTCCGCTCGACATCCTTCAGTTCCAGGTGAAGCAGCCGCTGCTGGCTACCAACACCGCAGAGAACTACGATATCACCATCAATCTGGACGGTGGCGGTATCAAGGGGCAGGCTGAGGCGGCTCGTCTGGGTATCGCACGCGCATTGTGCGAGATCGATGCCGAGTTCCGTCCGGTTCTGAAGAAGAACGGATTCCTGACGCGCGATCCCCGCGAAGTTGAGCGTAAGAAACCCGGTCAGCCCGGAGCACGTCGTAAGTTCCAGTTCAGCAAGCGTTAATCGTACGACCGAATTTCGGCAAGCACGATTCAGGTTACAAACCGGCAAGACTACCTATATATTATTATATCGGCTATTACTTACAGGTTGCCTGATCGCGGAAAACTCTCCGGATTGACCGCAGTTCACTACCGGGAGAGTTGAAGAAAAGAGAATTAAAATTAAACCATTGAATTAAAATGTCACGTACAGATTTTAATACATTATTGGAAGCCGGCGCTCATTTCGGACACTTGAAGCGTAAGTGGAATCCCAAAATGGCTCCTTATATTTTCATGGAGAAGAACGGCATCCACATCATCGACCTGCACAAGACCGTGCTGAAGCTCGATGAGGCGGCAAACGCACTCAAGCAGATCGCCAAGAGCGGTCGTCGCGTGCTGTTCGTCGCCACCAAGAAACAAGCCAAGGAAATCGTTGCCGAAAAGATCGCAGCTATCGGTATGCCTTACGTTACGGAGCGTTGGGCTGGCGGTATGCTGACAAACTTCCCCACCATACGTAAAGCCGTCAAGAAGATGTCCACCATCGACAAAATGACCAACGACGGCACGTTCGATAATTTCTCCAAGCGTGAGAAGCTGCAGATCGCGCGTCAGCGTGCGAAACTCGAGAAGAACCTCGGTTCGATCGCCGACCTGACCCGTCTGCCGGCCGCTCTGTTCGTCGTGGACGTGCAGAAGGAGTCCAACGCCGTGAAGGAGGCCAAGCGATTGAATATCCCCGTATTTGCAATAGTAGATACTTGTTGTGATCCAACCGACATCGATTACGTTATTCCTGCAAATGACGATGCGACCAAGTCGATCGCTGTGATCCTCGACGCCGTGTGCGGTGCCATCAGCGAGGGCCTCGAGGAGCGTAAGCTCGAAAAAGAGAAGGAGGCCCAGGAGAATGAGGCTCATGAGGGCGATGCTCCTGCGAAGAAGGATGCGAAACCTCGTATCAAGAAAGCCGTGAAGGCTTCCGTGGATGCTGAGGAGGCTACCGTTGCCGAGGTTGTCGCTGCGACCGAGCAGAAAGCGGAATAATTCGCACGGAGATTATGGACGTTTCCGTCCCGTGCGAAGATTGCCCGAGCGATCCGAGATGGTCGGGATACGGAAACGCAGAACGAAGTTCAACGAAATTAAAACCAAGACTATGGAAATCAAAGCTGCAGATGTAATGAAGCTCCGCAAAATGACCGGTGCCGGTATGATGGACTGTAAAAAGGCCCTTGCCGAAGCCGAAGGTGATTTCGCGCGTGCCCAGGATATCATCCGTGAAAAGGGTAAGCTGGTCGTTGCCAAGCGTGCCGATCGTACGGCCACCGAAGGTGTCGTCGTAACGAAAATCGTGGGTCAGAAGGGTTATATCCTCTGCCTGGCTTGCGAAACCGACTTCGTGGCGCAGAATGCGGAGTACTCCGCTTCAGCTAACGCGATGCTGGACGTTGCCGTGAAAACCGATGCTGCGGACCGTGATGCGCTGCTGGCAGCCAAGAATGCCGAAGGCCGCACTGTCGAGGAGATGGTGACCGAGAAATCGGGTCAGACCGGCGAGAAGATCGAGCTGGCATACTATGCCCGTATCGAAGCTCCCTACTGTCATGCGTACGTACACTTCAACAAGAAGCTCGGTACGCTTATCGGCTTCAACAAGGTCGTTCCCGAGGAGGTAGCCCATACCGTTGCCATGCAGGCAACCGCTATGGCTCCCGTTTCGATCTCTGAGGCCGATTGCCCGGCCGATGTGATCGAGCACGAGCGCAAGATCGCTGTCGAGGCCATGAAGCAGGATCCGAAGAATGCCAACAAACCCGAGGCTATTCTGGAGAAGATCGCCGAGGGTAAGATGCGCAAGTTCTTCGAGGAGAATACGCTGCTCAACCAGCCGGTGGTAGGTGAGAAGGAGACGATCGCCGAGTTTATCCACAAGGCGGACAAGGATGCTACGGTTCGAGGATCGGACGGTCGAGTGGCTGTTCAAGAACCCGCTCAGCGACGGCGGCCAGTTTACCGGGGTTGCGGATATCGTGGGCAAGTACGGGCTGGTGCCTAAGGAGGCGATGCCCGAAACGTACAGCAGCGAGACACCGCCCAGATGGCCGCCTTGCTGAAACTCAAATTGCGCGAATACGGGCTTTCGTTGCGTGAAGCCGCCCCGCGACGGTGCGAGAAGGCCGAACTCGAAAAGCCGCAAGACGGAGATGCTGGGGGTGATCTACCGGATGCTCGTGCTCAATCTGGGCGAGCCGCCCGTGCGCTTCACGTGGACGCGGCGCGATGCCGAGGGGCGTCCGGTCGATACGCGCGAATACACGCCGAGGTCGTTTTTTCGAAACCTATGTCGCCGACGATCTCACGGGCAACTATGTCATGCTGATGAACGATCCCACGCGCGACTATTATGGCAATGCTATGAAATCGACTACGACCGTCATGTCTACGACGGCCGCAACTGGACCTATGTGAACCTGCCGGTCGAGGAGATCAAGCGGATGGCCGTTGCGTCGATTCGCGACAGCACGATGATGTATTTCTCGTGCGACGTAGGCAAGTTCCTCGACTCGGGGCGCGGTCTGCTCGACGTGGATAATTTCGACTATGAATCGCTCATGGGTACCACCTTCGGCATGGACAAACGCCGTCGCGTGGAGAGTTTCGCCAGCGGATCGAGCCATGCCATGACGCTTGTGGCCGTCGACCTCGATGCCGACGGGCGGCCGAAGAAGTGGATGGTGGAGAACAGCTGGGGCCGTCGAGCGGTTACAAGGGGCATCTGATCATGACCGACCGCTGGTTCGATGAATATATGTTCCGCCTGGTGGTCGAGCGAAAATACGTGCCGCAGCGCGTGCTCGACGTCCTGAAACAGAAGCCTGTCCGCCTGCCGGCGTGGGATCCGATGTTCGCCGACGAAGAGTAAGAGAGAAGCGGGGCCGACAATCGGTTCCGCTTTTTATTTGCGGCAGATGCGGCGCAGGATCGCCAGCGGATAACGGCGCAGCGGGCGGAGGCGCATCCACCGCTCGGCCAGCCAGAGGTGCAGCCGTCCGCAGTCGACGATGCCGTAGATTCGCTCGCGGGTATCGTCTCGGTCCCTTACGGTGTTGCCGTCGCCCAGCGGGGTCACGCGCTCGTCGCAGACAGTGAGGATGCGGTGGACGACGAAATGGCCGTTGTCGGTTTCGCCCAGCACCACGTGTCCGCGCCGTAGATCGCCTTCGCGCAGGGGGCGAAGCGTGATGCGGCTGCCGCTTCGGAAGAAGGGCAGCATACTCTGGCCCAATACGCGGACGACGACTTCGCGTCCCGCGAGCAGCTGGTCGCGGGTTTCCGCAAAGAGCATACGGTTGGGAACGGTGCGTTTCATCGGTCGGCGATCGTCGTTTCGAACGAGAGCCGTGCGGCGTCGGCGTCGGGCAGGCACTCCAACTGGTAGACCGGCACGCGGGCGATCAGTTGAGAGTGTGTCGCAGATATTGTCCTGCAATTGTGCGTCGTAGGCGAATGCCGGCGGGCACGAGGGGAGCAACGCGCCGATCGCCCGGACGACCGGCAGTCGGGCGATCCGGTTGTGCGGAGCCTGGGCCAATCGCACGAATGCGGCGATGGGGTAGCTCTCGTTGCGGTAACAGGGTGTTTTCCCGCTCCACGGCGACCCGAAGACGGTCGCACGCCTTCGACGACGCGCACGATCGGCGAGTCGTCGTTGAGCAGTTGCGCACCGGGAATGTGTTCGCGCCACAGGCGCGTATGGGTGCTCTTTTCCGGTTCCCGACTCACCCAGGAAGAGAACGGCGCGGCCCGAGTGGACGATTACCGACGAGTGGATGGCGATGCTGTGCGGGTTGTGGGCGATGCCGAAGCTCATCCACAGTCCGAATCGCAGCAGCGAGGGGTCGGGGCGGCCGTCGGCTGCGACATTGCTCTGCACGAGCGGGTCGCCGTCGGCCTTGGCGAAGAGCACCGGTCGTTGCCCGGGTGCGGTCATGTAGAAGAGCCGGCCGCCGTCGTAACGCCCGAAGTGGCAGTCGGCGACCGCCTCGTCGAAATCGAATCGGTCGAGTTCGCGGTAGCCGGCGAAGTCGTCGAGCGTCAGCGGTTCTGCCGGCGACAGCCTTATAAGCGGCTCGTTTGCCGCGCCGCAGGTCGTTTCGAAGGGCTTGAATCCGTTCAGCCCGCCTTCGCGCACGAGGTCGAGGTGTTCGCTCCGGATCAGGTCTTGTGCTACGAGATAGTCCATATCTATGCTGTTTTTTCTCCCAGGGTGATGATGCGGTCGCAATAGTCCAACGAACTTTCGCGGTGGGCGACGACGATGATCGTTAACTCGCGGTTGGCCTTCGACAACTCCTCGATAGCGCGGTTGATCCGCTCCTCGGTGCGGTTGTCGAGCGCCGAGGTCGCTTCGTCGAAAAAGAGGATATCGGCCTGCTTGTAGAGTGCGCGGGCGATGCCGAGCCGCTGGCGTTGCCCGCCCGAGAGCCGGCAGCCGCATTCGCCGATCGGGGTCTCCATTCCCTGCGGCAGCGTGTCGATGAACTCTTTGAGTTTGGCCGTTTCCAATGCCTGTGCCGCACGTCGGCGGTCGATCCGGTCGGGGTCGCAGCCCAGCGCTACGTTCTGCATGAAGGAGCTGTCGGCGATGAAGACGCTCTGCGAAACGTATCCGATGGTGTTCTGCCACTTGCGGAGATTCGTTTCGTCGAGCGGCCGGCCGTCGATGGTGATGCGGCCCGCCGTGGGGCGGTAGAAGCCCAGCAGGATGTTGAACAGCGTCGTCTTTCCCACGCCCGACGCACCCCGTATGCCGATGCGCTCGCCCTTGCGGATCGTGAGCGACAGATCGTGCAGTATGTCGCGGTCGGGTGCGTCGTCGAAGTGGAACGAAAGCCCTTCGATTCGGATTTCCCGCTCGAACGGCATCCGTTCCTGTGTCGTGTCGATCCCTGCGGGCGTATCGTAGAGCCGTGCGTCGCGCAGCACGTCGATCGTGTAACGGTTGTAACGCAGCGACGTCCACGCCCCCATGATGCTGCGCACCGAGGGCATGATGCGCAATGAAGCGACGGCGAAGATGCCGAACAGCAGTTTCATTTGCGTGTTGTCCGTTCCGGCGCAGAACGCCACGAGGGACGGCCATGCCGACGGCCAGTCCCACTTCAGTGGTGAACATCGGGGAAGCGCGGCGATCGTGGCGTTGCGCTGCCGCACGCGGATGATTTCATCCATCGAGCGGTCGAAGTCGCTCAGCATCGCGGGATAGGCGCCCGCGATTTCCAGGTCGGCATAGCCGCGGAAGGTCTCGATCACGGTGCGCGACTTGCGCCGCTGCGCATGGTTCTCCTCCTCGCCGTAGCGGTTCAGGCGTTGCCGTACCAGGCAGTAGTAGAGCGCTACGGAAGGTACGAAGATCGCGAGCGTCAGCAGCGCTACGAGCGGATTGTAAATCGCCAGCGACCCGAATAGCAGGGCGAAGAGCACCGCTTCGCTGGTCATGGCAGCCACGGGCATCAGCACGCCCGTGACGAAGGTGAGGCACACGACGTTGACGTTGCGCGCCAAAACCGCCGAATTGGAGCTTTTGATGAATCCCAACCCCCGGTTGCGGTAGTCGACGTAAAGCCGGCGCGAAAGTTCCCGATAGAGGTCGTAGATGAAGTTACGCTCGATTTTGTACAGGGCCAGATTGGCGAGGCTTTTGAACAGGATCACCGCTACGACACAGGCGCATACCGTGAGGATGAACGTGCGGTCGCTCGTGAATCCGCCGAAGTCGTAAAGCGCCGCCAGCCATCGGTTGGAGCGGATGCCTTCCGTGTCGAGGATGATGACGAGCACGGGAATCAGCACGGCCAGCCCCGCGAAGTTGAGCAATGCGCGCGTGAAGACGCTGAGCGTCACCCCTAAACTTCTCCGGCGGAACCGGTGCGGAATGATATCGAGAAACGGCGGTTTCATCGGATACAAAGATAGTGCAAGCCGAACGCAAAAGCAAACGGAGTTTGCGATTTTGCCGAGGCGCCGCCTATCTAAGCGGGGCTTCCTATATTCAGTATTCTTCGACCTTTACGATCCGTTCCATGCGCACGTACCACAGATAGCCTTCCACCTGCGTGTATCCGATTTCGCGCAGCAGTTCGATGTATTCGCCGAGTTGCCGCCGGTGGTCGGGGTTTTCGCGGAGTCCGAACTTGTAGTCGACCACCACGGCGCGCCCCTCTTTCACCATCACGCGGTCGGGCCGCCGGATCGTCCGCTCGGCGGTCTGCTCACGGCGCGTTCGCCGGATGCGGGTGCGGTGGGGGACGATGATCTCGTTCTCGTTGCGCACGATGTTCCATCCGCCGTCGAACCATCCGGCGACGAGCGGATCGTCGAACTGGCGACCGATCGCGGCCGCCAGCGCTTCGGCATCGGCGGGCGACAGCGCGGCGTCGGCGACCGCACGGCGGATGTTGTCGTCGATCTCTTCGCGCGTGGCCGCGTTCTCGAAGGCGCGGTGCATCAGAATGCCGAGATTGCGCGGGGCGAGTTCCACCTCCTCGCCCTGCTCGAAATAACGGTCCGACGGGAGCCGCAGCCGCAGGTCGGGGACGGTCGTAGGGTAGTCGTCCAGAACGACATGCAGCGGTCGTTCCGCCGACCGCTCCTCCTCGGGTTCGGGTGCGGCCGCGACGCCGAACTCGAAGGTCTCGCCCGCCTCGCCGGCCGTATAACGGCCCGTAGTGCTGCCGAGCCGTGCGACGTCGCCGTCGTGTCCGAGACTTTGCAGCAGCAGCGACCCGACGTTGGCGCCCCGCTGCGACTGCGGGATGAAGATGCAGAGCACCTCGACGGCGCGCGTCAGCGCCACGTAGAGCAGGTTGATATTGTCGACGTGCGTGTAGACCAACTCGCGGTAGTAGGCTTCCGAAAAGAGCGATTCGCCCATCGTCCGCTTGTAGCGCACCGGAAATTCGCCGAGCGCCGCCAGCGGCGCGGTCTCCACCTGTTCGGTGCGCGGTGCGGCCCATACGACATTGTTGGCGCCGCCGCCCGTCTTGGGGTCGAGCGGCCAGTTGCAGTAGGGGATCAGCACCACCTTCTTTTCGAGCCCTTTGGCCTTGTGGACGGTCATGATCTCGATCGTCGATTCGCTCTCGTCGACGCTGAGCGAGCGTGCGGCCCCCTGCTCCTCCCACCAGTCGAGGAAGAGCGGAATGTCGGCCACGCGCCCCGTCGAGAAGCCGATGATCTGTTCGTGAATGGCTTGCAGATAGGGGCCGTTTCTTTGCGCGCTCCGGCGGTCGAGTCCGTAGCGCATGACCAGTTTCTCGAAAGCCTCTTCGGGCGACAGCAGGCGGATCGTGCGCAGGAAATCGGCCTCCTCCGGCGGCAGCTGCGCGTCGAACGCCCGTCCCAGGTAGCGGTTGTAGACGGCTTTGCGAACCGAATCCTGCTGTTCGACCGCCAGGCGGAGTGCCGCCGCGACGAAGCCGCTCACGGGAGCACGGCCGATGACGAGCGCCTCCTGCGTCATGATGTCGAACCGGTAGCGCGGATCGTCGTTGCGCCGTTTGAAATCGAGCAACTGTTCGGCCACGCGTGCGCCGTCGTTGCGTCCCCGCACGAGAACGACGATCTCCTTGGGACGGAACCCCCGGTCGATCGTCTCCTTGATCCGTTCGATCAGCGGCGGATCCCCGGCGAAGGTCTCGATGCGGACGTACCCTTCGTTGCGGCTCTGTTTGCAGGGGCGCTGCGTGTGCGACGCGTAGGCTTCGGCGAGCGTACGTCCCAGTTGCGCGGCGAGCGGTTGGACGATGGCGCCTTTCGCGACACCTTCGTCGAGCGTACCGCACAAGGCCGCGCTGTCGATCGCCACGACTCGGTCGATTAGCAGGTTGTTGAAATTGACGATGCCGCGCAGGCTGCGCCAGTTCTCTTCGAGCGGCTTCACCTCGACGTTGTCCGCCCCCAACGCCTCGACGGCGCCGCTGTGGAGAATCTTCCAGTCGCCGCCCCGCCAGCGGTAGATCGACTGTTTGATGTCGCCTACCAGGAGCACCGACGTCTGCTCGCTCTGCGCCATGGCGTTGTGTAGCAGCGGCAGGAAGTTCTGCCACTCCTTGACCGAGGTGTCTTGGAACTCGTCGATCATGAAGCGCTCGAAGCGATTGCCGACTTTTTCGTAGATGAACGGCGCGTCGTTGCGGCCGATGAATTTCGAGAGGATCTGCTTGGTTTCGGAGAGGAACAGCACGTTCTGCTCGTCGCACAACTCGCGCACCTTGGCGTAGAGGTCGGTCAGCAGTGCGAAACTGCGGTAATTTTCGCGCAGCAGTTCCGCCGTGTTCCACAGCCGGACGTGTTCGTCGTAGAATGCGCACAACCCGCGAGCAGGGGTTGCAGCAGTGCGGCGGCCGCCGCGACTACCGCAGGCGATGCGGTTTTCGTGCACCAGCCGTCGGTCGACAGTGCGCAGGTGCGTACCGTCTTCGTCGGCGGGACGATCTGCCTGCGGCGACCTTGCGGGAAGATTTGGGCGAAACTGTTGCGCCCGCCCTTGAAATTTTCGGGAGTGACGCCTGTCTGATTCATTCGTTCGACCGCCTGTTTACCAATCGCTTGGAAATGTCGTTTTGAAGCGGCGCTTCGGGTCGTGGGCCTCGTTCACCAGCCGCACGAGCGTCTCCCTTTGTCGCCGGCTGCGGCCAGTGCGTCGCGGTTGCGCTCCTTGAACAACTCGTCGCCCAGCGCGAGGATGCCGTCGCGGATGTCCCACTTGGCGCCGTCGTCGATGCGCTCCTGCACGAAATCGGTCAGCCAGCGTTGCAGCTCCGGGTCGGAGGTGATCTGTTCGACGAGTGCGTCGGCGCTCTTGGTCAGTACCGATGCGGTCTCCAACTCGATGTTGTAGTTCAGGTCGATGCC